>Ga0307514_10000469_pt1 | contig 85228 bp, 73 predicted proteins | sample 16_EM_MG_FD_203088 | JGI IMG/M metagenome (GOLD analysis project Ga0307514, IMG submission 203088) | Populus trichocarpa ectomycorrhiza microbial communities from riparian zone in the Pacific Northwest, United States - 16_EM | ecosystem: Host-associated > Plants > Roots > Unclassified | place... | reverse complement strand
AGTGTGCTTGAGAGCTTCTTGAGAGCTTACTTGGGAGCGTACAGTCATGCAGGCTGGGAGTGTGCCATCGAGTGCAGTTGGGAGTGTGCTTGAGAGCGTTCTCAGGAGTGTGCTTGAGAGCATTTTGAGAGCTTACTTGGAAGCGTACAGTCAATCAGGCTGGGAGTGTCCTCGAGTGCAATTGGGAGTGTGCTTGAGAGCATGCTCGGGAGTGTGCTTGAGAGCTTCTTGAGAGCTTACTTGAGAGCGTACAGTCATGCAGGCTGGGAGTGTGCCATCGAGTGCAGTTGGGAGCGTCCTTGAGAGCGTTCTCGGGAGTGTGCTTGAGAGCGTCTTGAGAGCGTACAGTGAAGCAAGATTGGACTGTGCCATCGAGAGCAATTGGGAGCGTCCTTGAGAGCATGCCCGGGAGTGTACTTAGGAGCGTCTCGAGAGCGTACTTGAGAGCGTAAGTCAAGCAGGCTGGGAGTATGCCATCGAGAGCAATTGGGAGCGTGCAGTCAAGCAGGTTGTGAGTGTGCAATCGAGTGCAATCAGGAGTGTACTTGGGAGCGTGCAATGAAGTGCATCTGGCAGCTTGCTTTCAAGTTTGTTGTATGCAGTGATGTATAGTATCCAGCGCACAAAATTGCATGCGTATCATAGTAATCTAGTCAACATGTAGGTCCATAGGACATTCATAGTGCCACACGTCAAATATGCTATGAATTACCGTCCCAAAAACAGCTTCTCTATGAGTTACGCGTCGCGTAAGATCATTTTTCCCGGTGTAGAGATATCATGCAATTGCAAGGGAGTTTGTATCGGAAGATGTAGGTGTAAGAAAAACCAATGCCCGTGTTCTATACATTGCCACACAGATGAGCATGACTGTGGAAACCTGTGCCCTCTTGCAACTCAGACAGAGATGGCCATCATACTATATCATCTAATCAGGACTGATGTTGATGGAGAATCAGAAGATGGGGAAAATGTCATGGGTAACCCCCAGGCGGGCAATACTACCAGAGGTAGAAAATGTGGTGCTAATGTTCCAGTACCTGATAGGAGGACTAGACAGAGGCAAAAATAGTCCATTTTATTTTACTTTGTGATTTTGATTTCTGGTTTGGTCTGGTCATTTTGTTTTGCTGTTTGTGTATAAGTATGAAAGTACAATAGTGTAATCTAGCTCTTGCCAGTAGTATCCCCCCCATATCCACTAAAGTCATGGGTGCATGCATGCCCCCTTCTCGCTCGTGCCCTTCACAGTGTTGCACCTTAACTCCATGTCTCTCTCTCCACTTCACAATACAGCCGACTGGGTGGTAAAGCATACCACTGTATAGTTCAGTCAACTGCATGGTAAAGTTGAGGACTTTATCTCCCAGTCAACTGAGGTTCATTGTTCAGTTGGCTGGTTCACGAAGTTGACTTATTCGCAAATCAGTCGACATATTCTCAAAGCAGCCGACTTATTCGCGAAGCTGATTTCTTCGCCGTTCCGTCGGAACATAGATATACGTCTCGGCACTGACATCTAGTAGTATCTGCAGATATCTTTTGAGCTAGGAGATATGTGAAAATACTCACGTGGCCGGGAGATATCTATAGTTACTAGGGTATAGAAACATCGTTGCAAGTAAAACTGTCCAGCTATATGAAAGTTGGGCATCCTCCTCCATGACCATCTACCATATCTCTGTTGGGTAGAAAACATGCCGATACTTACAAACCGGTTAGATGAAGCTTGGAAAAGCTGTACTGTACCGGGCTTTGGACTTCGTACCGGCCTTCGTGTTTACAGGAGGTTTGAGTTCGTACAATCAAGGCTTACGCACTTTTGAATTCGTACTAGCAGGGTTAGTGTTGTTATATGGTTGGGTCTCCTGAGCTTGTTCAATATGTTACATATATAGACGATCCGTGTTGCCAAAATCCATGAAATAGCCCTCTACAAACTTACTCTGAGACTCACAGGAGTGGTTATTCGAAGCAAATCATAAAGATCACTCGGTTGATTGATCGATTACTTGATGTGCACACTCGAACCAACCCTTGATTACGATTACAAACTGGGAATTTCCTCGAACTGTACCCATCCGGATTACTGATTACGTACGAAGCACAAAGCCCGGTACAGTACTTGGCATTGGCCGGTGGCTGTCGGGCTCCTAAAAGCCTGGAGCGGTCCGATGGAAGATCAAATCTGGTAGGACCGACCAGTTGAGAACACAGAGAAAGTTAGTTCGTAAGCTCAAGGAAGGCGAGCGCGAGGCTTCGTATAACACGGTATACTTATGATCGTAAGAACCCGATTCTGTGCATAGCCGGTAGCTGCTAAGCAGCCTGCAGATTAAACCGGCCTGGCAGCATTTAGTGGCTCCCCTCGGCACAAGCTCGGGGCCCTCGCCCGTAATTTCGAAGGACAGGCTCAGCCTGTAAAAGTAGGGGCTGTATCTTTAATACAGTTGGATGTTCAATGTTAGATATTATTCGCAGATTAAGAGAGGCACCGAAGATATCTACCAGGCCCGAACTGATTGCTACCACTCATTATCTACGGTGGCACCTCTTGCGATGCCCCCAGGAAGTGATACGTGTGCCGAGCGAACACTGTGCAGCTGTGTAATACTGGAAACGGTAGCGTGCTGGATCAAGGAGACGGGGAAACCGCCATGCGGATATACTTGACGACTGCAGCACTGTCTCTGCCATAACGAAAACCAAGTTGCAAAATTCACGAAGATGTTAGCGGAGTATAGACCGGATGTTGTGGACTTCACCAAAACTCTGCAACAAGATGTCCAATATTGCTTCAGGATGTTGCAAGACCATCTAAATCGTCTTTCAATCATCGCCTCTCAATCGTCTCCCAATAATCATGACTAAAGTGAGAGAATTCCCCTTCTCCTTTTCAAGTTCTCATTATATAATGCCATGTACACAAACTTATAAGGAGGCAGCTTCCGAGCTTACCTACCGAATCACCCTTGACGGTGGAACAGGCGATTTTTGGCATCAACAAGCCGGTCTGGCTTTATGGTCAACAAGCTGGTAGAATTAGTAGTCGCAGATGGATTAGATTAAGCGGTGCCCGCAATCATTGTGGAAGAAAATTTGGAGGTGTGGTTGCTGGTTCATGATTCCTGTCTTCTGGTTTAGGCGGTGGGATTCGGTGGTGCTACTGGCGGTGATCGATGCGACGATCCGCTCCAAATTGGTGAAGTTGCGCCAGGAAGGGAAGTACCAGCTTACACTAACAATGATATTTGGTGCTCTGGGCCTATATCACCCCGAAATCCTCAGAGGTACGAAGTCATTGCAAATGATTGCAGCATAGCTCCGGAAGAACAGGTATGGTCTTCCTCCTTCGGAGCTCTGAGTTGATAGACAAGATGGCCTCCATGAGTAGGCATTACGGCTGAGGACATCATGGGAATGGGGGGATTGGAATCTTAGCTATGGCGAAACGAAGAAAGAGGAATAGAGCACATCCATGGAATGTTGTTCAACAGATGGAGGAAGAAAAAGCCCAGTGGAGTCACGGAAGCTGCTTAAACCCAAGCAAGTGGCACATTCGACGAGCGCTACGCAAAGCATATGAAAGTCCCTATTTTGATGCTACGAAGTCTCGATAAAGGGTATCGGTAGTTCGAATGAACAAAGGTCTCAGAAAGCCACTTCTAAACTTTCAAACAAGTGTAAACTAAGGGTGTAGATGGGTCTCTAGGGGCGTCCTGGTCGACGGTGATCGAAGCACTCAACCCTGTGACTAGAACAGCGATGAGCTACTATGCTTGCATACTTGGGGCTCCAGCATCCAAAGCTTATCCTTCAAACAGGCCAGTACTCTTGAGGCAAGATTTCGTCCTATAACACGATGTGGGGAGACGGGGATATCCACTTCCCCTCGAGGCCATGGATACCGCAATTCTTCACAAGGCAATTGGGAGTCGGTATGATTCTGGGAAGAGTGTGATCAGGCGTCGGTGAAGTTTATGTAAATCCTCATAACCCTGTTCGTACTCTATCGCTAGGTTACCTTTTGCATATGTACGAAAAATTGAACGGGATAGAAGCTCATAGCCTGAAGACCGACAGTGCATCAATGGCCAAGCAAGCAAAATGGAAGCGTTCGGTTCCCAGTGAAGAGATACTACCCCAGGAACTTGATGCCGTTTATGTGGTTCTGTGCCCTTTGATATCCCGCTGGGGTGGGAATCAAACTTCTTGATTGGTATAGTACATAACAACTACTTGAGAAACAGCATCAATGCGTCGGAGTATACTGTCTTGGATAAAGATGACGCGCGTAACAGGAGTACCGAGGCACCTGCTACAAATGAAACTGTTGACAGCAACGAAGATTGTGCTCTACAAGCAAAAATGAATTCCCTTAAAGCTCAAGTGATGATACACTATAGAAGCGTAGGTCTAGAAGCTTCGAAGCTTCGGGAATAAGAAAATATATGTACTTTGGAGTCTAGCACTCGACTAGTCTATTTATTATCATCAATACCTATATCTTGCTCCCTTCCAAAGCCCTGAACGCGGGTTCTCTTTACCGACCTATTTAAGGGGGCTCCTTGTGAGCATACGCGTCACCGCCCAAACCACCCCCAGTAATGCACACCAAATCTAAGCCTGCTTCTTTTTCCAATCCTCCACCAACCCGACATAATCCTCCGGCCCATACGGCTCAAAGCACTCACTCACAATCCCTCTCTTCCTCCTTGCATTCAACCCCAAATCACCCAATAACAAATCGATGTACGGTACCGCATCAAACACAAAGTCCGGGTACCGAGCCCCATACCCACCTGGGCACCTCCACCTCCCGAACCTCGCGTGCAGCGTCGTCTCCCACACAACCTTTTCCTCATCTGGCATCGAGAGATTCCTGTCCAGATATGCCGTTATCCACAGTGCCTGCGCCTGCGCCACTATCGATGTACTGATCGTCTGCATCATGCCGTTGAAGGCGATGGTGCGGTCGTTGATGAACGCTGGAGGGACCATGAAGCGGTAGAGGGTGAAGCCGCGGTTGGTGGTGGGAGAGAGGGGGGTGAGTTTCGAGCTAAGGGTGGGCTGGGTTCGGAGGATGGGGAAGCGGGTGAGGATTTCGGAGTCCGCCTGCTGCACGGCGGGGTTGGCGGCTAGGGGTTCTTTGGAGTTGTGGGGGAGCCCGAGTTTGGCGTCGATGGAGGAGCCGGAGGCGGAGATAAAGGATACTGGGGGACGTAATTTCCAGCCGGTAGAGCAGATTAGGGCGTCGGCGGGGAGGGAACGGGAGGGTTCGCCGGTGGAGGAAGGAGCGAGATGAACCGTTTTTGAGGTGAGCTTGGTGATGTCGCGGATGTGGACCGAGATCTTGCCCTCCTTCACCAGGTCGAAGAAATCGGTGGGGTAGTTTAGGATGCTGAGGCCCGCCGCAACCCAAAATACGTCGACCCATGGCTTGAGCTTCGCCGTCTCGGGATGCTTGTCGTAGCCATTGAGGTAAATCACGTCGCTGGCGAGCACCGCCCAGAACCGCCTCGTTATCCAGCGCCCAATCGCCGTCCCGTGGAGGAAACCTCTGACAAGACCGAACCCATCCGCACCGCCCCATATGCACGGACTAAACCAGGTCAGGAAGCGCGTAGTCACCAGCTTCTCGAGCCACTTCTTCAGCGGCGTCACATATGGCGGCGACATCCACACTGGCCCGTGGCCCGATTCCCGGATCACCCAATCGACGTGAATTCCCTGTGTCGCAAACGTATACGCCGCATCCCACGCCGACTTGGTCCCGCCCAACACAACCACGTTCGCAGCCTCGGCAAACAGCTGCTCCGAGTGTCCCCGGAGATCGCCGCAGTGCACGATCACCGCGCCAAACTCGTCCGCCCCGACAAAATCCGGCACGAACGGCTCTGACGTTAGGCCCGTTGCTACCACAAGCTTTTGCGTCGTTAGCTTGTAGTTCTCCCCAGTAGGTTTCTCAACCGTCAACGTCCACTCCCCCGCCTCAAGCTTTTCCGCCGTCTTGACGTCCTCCGAGAACCGGCACAGCTTCAGGATATCATACTTTTCGGCGTAGCTCTTGAGGTACTCGTGCACGACGTGTCCGGGGATGTGTTCGCCGGGCTCGACGCCAAACGCGTTGTCGCCAGACATGGGGAAGTCCGAGAATTCGTAGGTTCCTAACATGTTGTTGGTTTTGAGCCCGGGGTATAACCGGTGCTGCGCCCACACGCCGCCGATGGTCGGTGACTTGTCGAGGATTACTACACTGGCGGTGGGGTTCACCGAGAGGTATGTTTTGGCCGTGACGAGACCGTGCCAGCCTGTTCAGAGATGGCAATCAGCCTGCTACTGCGGAAGGAAACTCATGGGAGTAAGGCTAGGAGAGAAGCTTGGGGATGGGGCAACGAACCAGCGCCGATAACCACGAGCTCTACGGGCGCAGTTTCCATTGCGATTGCTTGTGGGGAGGATGCTTAAGTCAGCCAGAAGTAAACGTTGGTACAGAAATAGAATAGAGAGGGCAGCGGTCGTGCGACGGGGATGTTAAGTGGTGAGTGCAGGGTCTTTATATCATGCGTATGCTGGAAAATCGGATTGTGCCAAGGGCGGTACTATGAGAATCCCTGCAGGTACTTCAGGTACTTGCTGGCAATGAATACTCGCTCGGCAGCTATGGTGTCATTACTACCTACATATCATGATGTCCGCTCATCTGCTGAAAGAAGCAGAACACATGAGTTTTATACAAGCTCAATTTCATCACATAGGCACCAGGTGTCTGTAAGCACTGCCGGTGCCTGGAAAATCATGGCGGATTTACGGATGCCTGCTGGTATCTCCTGGTCTAGTCCATTCAGGGAGGCGGTTCCTCCGCGGAGAGACCGGTCCATTTGTGGAGTCCCACCCTCCGTGAATGGACTGGTTTATTCGCGGAGTGTATATACAAAAGTGCTAATTACACTCAACCAAAAACAAATAATTACTCTGTACACCTTCATCGTGATCTCTACGAGCTGTATGCCTCAACGTCGTCGTACATCTACAATTACACAGTGCTCTATGTCATCATTTGAAACCATCTCTTCCTAGTTTCCCGCTTTCTCCACATTATCCTCTTCCTCCATCACCTCGTCCTCCTGCATCACCTCCTCCTCCTCCTCCTCCTCCTCCTCCTTACTAGTGACCTGTTCCTCCTCGTAAACCTCTCCTTCCTCAGTATCAAGTTTGGTCAAATCATTGGAGTGCTTTCCTCAGCGCTATTGTTGCAATTATCAGCGGTAGTGGAATCTGACTGCGCACAGGCCTCTCCTCGTGTATTTGCTGAGTCGAAGTCACTTTTGATTCTGACTGGGCCCAGGAAGAGCTGTGTTCCGTTTAATATTGGAAGTACCAGATGGCACTGCTAGGAACTAATACAACCATCAACTACGATATAGATGGTGAGTTTTGATATTTGGAAGATGTGAATTTAGTTGCGCTGATTGAATTCAACTAGATATAGCCAGCCGAGTGTGCATACATGCGTGTGCATATATGCATGCAGTGCATTAACAAAGTGTGTAAACTCCGCAAATGAACCAGTCCATTCACGGAGGTGGGGTACACTCAGCGAATGAACCAGTCCATTCACGGAGGGTGGGATTCCGCGAATGGACCGGTTTCTCCGCGGAGGAACCGCCTCCGTTAATGGACTAGAACATCTCCCAATTCATCCAGTCCCTAGCGGTACCGGTGAGTACCGGTAAGTTCATGGGTACCTAGCGGTGCCTATATGCCTGGCGGCTTAGCATATGTTAGGCCGGGCCTATGTAGGTATTGGAAAAATCAAGACCGGGCCTGGCACTCAGGCATGCCTATAGGTGCCAGCCGGCAGCTTGGAAACACTGAAATTATCAAGCAACAATTTGGCCTTCTTATTTGAGAAATCTCGGTTTAGGCTGACTCTAATGCGCAAGCCTGGAGGTTCTTGTTGGGGTAATCCAATCACGACAATAGATATCTTTCAATAGAAGAAATGAGATAGAGTACTACATCGTGCGCCTCAAGTACTACTCAACATTCGGTCCGCTATTGCGTGTTTGGGTGATTATTCTAGACGAAGCTATTATAACTGAAAGGCGTGGTAATTCATCCACTTCACCGATCATTCGTCACTTTTAGCTGAAGCCCAATGATCCAATAACAGCTGGACTAAATCAGAGTCTTGTAAATGCTAGAAAGATGTAGAGGAGTCTTTAGGTCGTTATGGTATAATTGACATTGGCACCGAAGCCCATTAATATCCGAACAGCGTCAAGTCTTTTCGAGCATGCGGAAGTAACTGTGTATAGGAGCAATAACTGGTGGAACAAACACACCTTTGCTCTCCTGGCTCAATCCAACCCACAGCGAGGTGAAGAGCTGACATTCCACCCCACCTCGATCATTAATCCTCAAGTCTAAGCGTAACGAGCTGATCAGGCGTGCTTGGTTCAGCTTGGCTGTACGATATGTTGCAAACATATTTTGTTCAATGTCGGACCCGTCATGATGCAATTGAATGGTAACTTCTTTTTCCCAGCTATCACTGCATAATTCATGGCATTCATCGGATATGGGAATTCAGGTGCTGTAGTCCTTTTGTTGGCACCGTACTCGAGAAGTAAATTAACTATATGCAAAAACTCATGTCTGGCTGCAATGTGTAGTGGTGTTTCCCCGCTGGCATTAAAAGCGTCTGGACTGACAATTGTATCATTACCCAGAAGACTTTCTACAGTGGATGTGTTCCTACCTTCCACTGCTTGGTGTAATGCTATTATAAAACCGTTGTGGCCATAGACCGGCCATGGCCAAGTAGTAATCTATATAGGTCCCCGTCATTCCAGGGAATGCATGTAGTATATTCGACTAAGATTCTATCAACCCTGTGCATTTTCAGTGCTTGCGCGTTGACAGCCGATGGATATGCATGCGCCCCACGACCCAAGTCGTTGGCCTCAAGCGGCAAGAAGAAATTCATTACCAACCCAAATCCCCTCATCAGAGCCTCTGTGTCGTACTGGTAGTAAGGCTTCAGGTCGATATGTTTCCTTTCAAGGAGGAACAAGAATTGTGGGGCGCCCTCGCCAGCCGCCCAAAGAAGTATAGGGTGATGCGGTAGAGCCTGCAGTTGTTCCAGATTTGGCAACCACGGACGGAACTCAAACATCAGTTGCCTCTCAAGTACCAAAGTTTCGAAAGCTTCCTACGGATCGGCGCTCTCGGGAGAAATTTGTTTGTGTGCCATACCTAGTTCTCGAGAATGTATTCTATCAGCCGGTACCTCTTCTGCAATTCTTGCAATGGAGAGCACGCATTTAAGTGTTGCTTATAGTTGATATTACAGGGTAGTTTCGATTTAGGTCTTCATCTACGAACACGATTACATATACGGGTTGCTGCTGCATCATCAGGTTGAACCGGGATATTGCATCAGATTGCGGCTTCCAACACTTGCATAGGTGGGTTTTAGCGGCTGACTTGCGTCTAGAAGTCCAAAAATAACAGTACGTTATGCAAACTTCTCCCAATTCCATGCTAGCTCGGGAAGGGTCGAAGCCGAAGTTCCATACCTCTGAATCGTCCTAGATAAACAACAAAAACTGTTTGACGGTAACGTGTGTGAAGTGGATTGCATCATCATCTTGCAAAACGACAAGATTCAGACAAGCTTGGATGACTCGCGAACCGTCAAAAGGGATCCTGCTTTTCCGGCCACATTTGATCTGTAGCTTGTATAATTACCGCCTTAAGCAACTCTTCGACCATCAACAGTCTTTTGGCGCAAGCGACCCATTTGAAGATTTTCTGAACCATCCCGCCGTGCTTTGACTTGTTAGCCTTCTTCAAAACCCGAGCGTAGGTTTCTTCGAGGTCTTTAGGAAGCTCCCGTAGGGCTTTCTGAATTTCGTACGCCGAATTTATCCGCCTCCATGATGAATCTAGAACGAAACGTAAGGAAACCTCAAGTCTTCTTAATGGTCGAGGCAAGGTGGTTGGAAGAGGGCTACTCACATTCCACAAGCTTTGACAGTCAAGTGCTTGATGATGTCGTTCGCCAAGTCAGGATTCCGAATCTTCAGATCTTCGGCCAAGTTAGATTATATTGTTTCTTTAACGAACCGCGAAATATTAAAGATACTTCGCTCTAAGACCTCTATAATTCTGTAAGTACTTATAGCACGCACGCCTAATATTACTCATCTCCCAACTAGATAAGAAAACTTTGAAGACTTATTGGTCTTGTTCCATCAATCTTTGAATTTGTTGAAAAACTGCGGCACGATACTTTGGCTCGTACTGGCGGAGCGCATCAAACACGATTGAAAACCCCTTCGCGGTGAACAGGAGAAGAGCGATCATGTCCTCAATCTCCAATTGCGATATTTTATGTTCGTCATCAAGTTGCTGCACCGCCTCGAGTGGGATTTCTGTTCCAGCGATGATTTGCTTCACAAGGATCCCCATGATCTCCTGCGTCAAGACTTCTGAGATCTTGTTAGTCGGAAAAGATGTATGATATTGCGCTGTTGGCTTGATAGGGGGTCTAGTAAGCCAGCGCTGTAAAAAATAGCTGTCTGTTAGCCCCGTAACCAACACATATACTGACCATGCTGGGGCGTACATCGCGATTGTCTTTCCGCAGACAGCAGAAAAAATGACAGTAAATGATGGACTCAAACATACAAGCTGGGAGGACATACGTATACCGCAGCACCAGATAAGCGAAGACTCTGTTCCATTAACTTATTTCACGCTTTAAATTCATCTAAATCTGTTAACCAGTTTCCAGTGCCAGGGTAACGCTTCTGCGCGAGTTTCTATATATTCGGCGGAAGTCCACTGCTGGCAGTCGCTTAAGAAGTCTTCGGCGTTTGGTTCATGCCCCACGACAAGGCTAGCGACCATTCACATTGTCCTCTGTTAACTCCATTCCAGCTTCGCCAACCACATTTGGCCGACATCCGTTTCTTGCTCCACAAGCTCTTTATAGCGCTGGAACTTCTCCAAGGTTTCGCTGAATTGCCGCTCGAAAGGCCATCAAGCAACGCGCAGTGTCAGGACAGATATGGGGATGTATCCTGAATTCATGAACAAACGTATGTCAGACGTAGACCACAATAATTTAAGATGGTCCTATATGTACCGAGTTGCTTCTCTAACTTTCTAAGAATAGCTTTGACCTTCTCTCAGAACGTCACGATATCCAAGTATGCATCTGTGAAGTCAGAATTAGAATCAGACTTTCGCGGTTAGGACACAGGTTGCAGTTTCGGACGGGTGTACCACTGATGCTATGAAGTAGCTGTTGATGGTTTGGGAACAAACGTTCGTAATTGCGAAACCTGGGGAGAACATCGCCAATCCGCGCCAACATCTGGGCCAACTTATCGAAGTACTTATTGTATTCATGCGCAATCTTCTTCTTTAGCTCGTCAATCCCAATTGCAGGAAGTAACACAACACGGAGACTGCCCCATATGGGACCCATTATCTCCGGGGCAGTACTGGCGTAGATGCCGATCGCTTTCCGTTACTGTGAAATCGTATCGTATAATGGCTCTAGCGACCGTATTGCCTTTCGAAGCGAACTAGCGTCTTCATGTGCGCTTTGTGCCGCACTGGCGCCGTAGAACATGTTCTCTAACGTCGCGTTTTCGAATAAGATACGCTCAGAGGGTGAAAGGTCTTCCATATACCGCTCCCGCGCCATGGATCTATGAACGCCCTAAAACCGAATAAGCCCATAGCCGTCGATGAAATCCCAGAATAGTTAGAAGCATTACCTATTCATCTTACACTTCAATGAGTCAGTCGTTCTTCAAGCGGGGGCGTAAATTGAAGTAGTAGTTTCTTGGAACCTAATGGTGAAAGCTGGACATGTTCAGCCCCAGGTGTGTGCAGAATGCAACGCGATCAGATTGGTTGTGTTTCGCTTTCTGCAGGGTATTTTGAGCGACCTGCAGCCTGTTCTCGTATATACTCGCAAATCAAAGTATTTGAGGCTGTAGCATTGCAGGATGCATATTCAATAGCGATAAGAGGCGTAACGCAACAGAAATTAATCAGTGGGGAAGCTACTGCGCCTTATACCTAGCAGGATTTATCTTTGCCGTCACATACTCAGTATACCCGGTAATGTAATGCAAAGTCATGCTGGCCAAGTTTCGGATAAAGAATCAATTTCGTTGGCGGTAGGCCGGATGACTTCTAACATTCGGATATTCGAGGATCCTGAGAATGGGAGGGGAACGAAGAGTCAGGAAAGCTCGAAAACAAAGGAGTTTAGCCTTGGGCGAAATAAGTCCTACTTTGGAAGAACATTCAGTAAGGGCCCAGGGTTAGGGCTTACGGCTCAAAATCCATAACGGTAAGCTTTAAGTTCCAGTTCACCATCATCTTTACGCACCACTCACCGTGGCCGCCACATTCTCCCACGTCTTTATCACTGCCACTCCCTTTACCGGCACCCTTCTCGCGCTTCTCGACTTCCGCACACCCTCACCCTCTCACTCAGCTCCCAGAAATTTGCCCGCCACATCAACTAGTCTCCGCACGCCTACACTCACCTCGACCTAAGTGACCCGCGCGCCTCCTCCGCTCTCCGTCGTGTCATAGATTCTGATCGGAACCACCTTTACAGCAACCCATTCTACCTTCGCGACTATCTAACTCGCCTCCACCATGTCACTTATGACACTTCCTATCATGTCCGCATGGTCCTTCCTGAGATGGCACTACGGACGTTGGTGCTAGACCGAGGTGTTAGGGTTAAGACATTACGGCTAGATGGAATAAGAGTAGAGAGGGATTTGTTGAAGAACGTCCTCCAGACGACACGAGACATTGGAAATCTTGGGGTGGGTGTTCACACTCAGTTGCACGCTAGGCGAGTTGTCGAGGTACTGCAAGAGGTGGAGATGCCACGGTTGAAGGAGCTACGGGTACGTGCGTCTTTGTCTTGATTTTTTCAGTGCTGAGAGGGGCAGGTATGGGGTATGGGACAGGGGCGGCATCGGGCAGTCTTTGAGCTGGCGAATAACTGGACGGGAGAAGACTATAATGTAGTGACGACCCTCGCGGTGGAGGCGGAGAAGATGGGACTGTGGGTATATTACACTCTGTTCGAACGAGGGGCACACCAGGAACCGTATCGCGCTTGTGGAAGAGAAAGAGTGCATGCGTTGTGGGAAAGCAGGGCGTGAAATACACTGCAACTAGAACAAGAGAGATAGATGTAAGAGCAAAAGCACATGTGCTAGCCACAGCAAGTATGTACACATACTCCCTAGCAACGAGTCAGCTCACTGAGGAAGTTTTATTGTACCGTCTGCCTGGCGGGTATGTTCCCGCACACGATGGCGCGACCAAAGTCACCATGTCTGCCCACGGTACTCCGCTCATCTCCTCACACCTTCCGGATCCTCCCGGCTAATGCCATTAGCTGCAACGATTTCACCACCCCCGCCCCCTGCGCCGTCTGTACCCAAGACTATCTCAAAATCCGTGCTAGATCCCATGTCCACCTACTGCTGATAACCCAAGAATCTTACTTCCTAGTGCGGTGCTACTATTGTAACGGTTGGATCTGCGACGACTGCTACGACCATAGCCGCTTCCGCTGTGACAATTGCTGGAATTGCGCATGTCCGACATGTGTCGCCACCGTGAACTGGGGAGCAACTCGCAAACTACTGGAGGGAGTATAAGAGTACGTATAAATCACCTAACAAGCGCTTTTTAGAGCACTTGTATCAGTATTATGGGACTAGATGGAACGATGGAGAGGCGGGCGATGTTTTGTCTATTTAGAGACAGCTAGAAGCAGGAGATTCTGAGGAGTAGTGTTGTGAGAGCACTGCAATCGATAATGCTAATATTAAGATTTGTGAGGATTGTAAGCGCCCGGTGCTATATTTTGATGATGATGGAACTGGAGATAATGATATGGTGGACGCTATGTTGAAGGCTACGACTCTTCAGTGGGAAGTGAGGATGGTGATTCGGATGAGTGGGAGGGTGATCCGGAAAGCGGCTGTGAAATTGAGACTTATGAAGTAAGCATGAAAATTGATAGTTCTGCAGCTGGTGGCGAACGGAGCTGCGGCCGCCGTCTGGGAGGTCAAAAGGTGTGGCTACATGGCTTTGACCGTTCGGAAACTGAACACTACCTCAAGTAACATTTTCAAAAATAGTGTAACTGGTGCTGCACACAGGCTACCGCTACAATAGGACTTATGCCAGTCATTTTTTGCCTCTAACTGCTGTTGTCATCTATCTCATTACTTTTGCGGCTTTGGCAATGGTACTGTAAGGTTTACATGTACTTTAAACCAAATCATAACATCTCACTCGTTTCACAATGAAAGTAGTTGTAGAATTGTGCGATGCAGATGAAGTCTGTTGTACTATCTAACGGTAGAACCTATGCCTTATACAATGAGAGTCTGGAGGTTCTGGGGAGATGATGGAACGGTGTTCGGAGTGGCGGGTGGTGGCGAGTGGCGGGTGGCGAGTGAGCAATCGTGTATGAGTCTATTCGGTGACTCGGTGTATCAACGACTTTATTCCAGATCTTTCTAGCAACAGTAGCGACGACCCACGTCGCCGGCTGTCAGTCGCTACGCAAAACACGCGATGATTTTCACATGAATAGCAGAAAACGAGCGAGTCTGGCTAGGTGTGGTACACCAGCAGGGTTCAGAGACTAGAATGGGCCCTAAAGACAACCTCTAGCCTTATTTCAGAAAGCAAAGAATGAACGATGCTCTAACTCTCCCTCTAAACTGAATGAAGCTTGGGTGTTGAAAGCTGCTTAGGACAGCTATCATGAATTCTCATGTGGTGACTGGCGTTCCAGACAGATGAGACCTGTCAGCTTTTTCTTTTGTGGTGATTACATTGTGATAAGATCTGATTCTGATAAACTTATGAAAGGTTTAGATTAGATAGTTAAGTGGATTGTATGTATATAATTGGTCATGAGTGACCGCGATATCGTGCAGATATATTGAGTTGCTTCTGGTCAGCATTGGGCTACTCATGTTGACAATAACTAAAAACTCCTCATAAGCCTTCACTCGGTCACCCGGATTACCGACTGGGTAGATAAGGACGTTACTTGTCACAGCGGCCCTCTGCTTGTTGTTTCTTGTCCATCATTAGAGCGCTCAGTTAGAGCGGCATCTAGGAAAATTGAGAAAACTATGAGTGGTTTAATCATTTATGTTACGGCTCTAGCAAAGACACTACCAGAAAATTCTCAGTCACAAAATTACTCAGTATGTACGCTGTCTGTTAGGTTGGTCATTTAGTGCCACACCGAAACAAATCATGTCAATCAACTCCTGCATTGGAAGTAGCCGGTGCAGTGAGTGAAGTCCAGAAGCGATATTGGCCTCACTCTCTATCACTCATTCTACATACAAAGTGGCAAGACCAGATTGGCTGTCTATGCAGCCACCACTGAATACCGAGCACCCGAACCGACGGATATTTCAAATGACTGATCCATGCCGTTGGAAATCTGCTCAACCCCACGCCCGTTACAGCGTCTCCAGACCGCCGGCGCTCGGCACTGTCTGATTCCGGTTACTGTCACACAGATTGTTCTGACTTCTACGATTGTTACTATGGCGTCAACTTGTAGAGCTACGAGACTTTTGAGATCGATATGAGAAATGGCAGTGCCAATTGGGTTCAAACCGGCCAGGAAACACAAGTCGATGTTATGAAAATGATACTTCATGTGATGGATGGTAAGGATCAAGAAGACACCGGGAATAAAGTTCCGTCCGCGTGCTTTCCTATGCAACTTAGACAAACTGCGATGACGCCATGCATTAACGCTAGAGTACCTTACGCCCCGTATGGCGCAGTAGGTGCATGATGATCATATCAGCCTCCTTAAAGCCTCCAGCCCGACGATTCCTACTACTAGTCCCTCAGTCTCCCACTACGCCTACTAGTAACAGTCTCTACCGGATCACGGCTTAAAAATCCATAGTCGCAAGTATTAGTGCTACTCTAGCCTCGCACTTTCGTGCGACCGCGTTCATGGTTGCCCACTCGTCGACTTCACATCTTAAATCAATGCGCCCCTACAATTGAGAGTTTTACGTTCATTCTATATAGCATAGATACCCCCGGATAATTGCGCGGTTCCTCATAGGCATATTCAATCTTTAATATACTGTCAACACAGTATCACTCGCCCAAGCCTCAGAGCTATCAGTTCGCGATATTTTCTGGTCGGTTCACGAACAGTACAAAAGCAGATAGATAGAACCAATTACTCTTTGCAAATCTCTAGGGAATAGGACAGTGTTCCCCGGATACCAGCTGGCTTACTTAACGGGCGGCCAGTATGGGCTCAGCTCAGCTCGGTGTATGACAGCGTGGTACTAGACTACGTGCTACGAAGCTGTTTGAGGGTAGGTGAAACTAGAAGAATACGCCTGGAATGAAGTTCGTTCCGGTAAAAGTTTCTTTAAGGGGTAAGGAGTCAGCGTAGTCACCGGTTTTCGGTGCCTTACCGGTCAGTAATACTCACTGTTTTATAACCCTCCCATCCAGCAATAGTCAAACTTTGTGTATACTAGAGTATGCACCCCAAGCTGTCTTGCCCAATCTAGTCGCACCTTCTCCGGTCCCCTGAATGTAAAATCCTGGAATTTTGAGTCTTGGGAAAGGCTAATGAAACATTTAGTAGTCACCCGGAAGTTAGTGCAACTTGCTTCTGCATTAAGGAGGTGTTCTATTGCACATCTCACGAGACTCAGGAGTCATAAATCGGCTGAGTATCTCTTCTTTCAAAGGCTTAGGTGGAGATGGCATACCATGTGCTAGTACATATGTTCCACCTGTACACAAGCCATGACATCCATTTCGTAAATTTTCACTGTTTTGGGACTGACGATGCGTCCACTCTATACGGGACCATACCTGTTCATCCAGGCAACATGTTTTTGCCATTTTGTGAAACTGTCATTGCCACTTGATTCAAAAGCCTTGCATTAGGCTATCGTATCGTCTCAGTTCTGGAGCTAGTCGGTTCTACGGGATCGAATATGGTTATACAGAATGAAAATACGCAGGGGATATGGCAAAGTACTATCATGAGGTTCGACAACGTGCAACGTTGGGAGACAGGATTACCCAACTGCGAATGATGCCCCCGAGCTGTCTATAGCCGCGGTTTCAGTTGAGCATACATACATGCAATGCCCCAATGTACGTACCAAAAGGCCTAAGGTTGCGGTGCATCGCAGTTCCTAAACTTCATGTTCATGGGGAATAGTGCCTAGCGGACAGTTTGGGGGCTGTCTCCAATTAAATCCTTAAACATCAGCGAGGAGAACGATACTATTTTAGTAGCACAGATTCACTATAGTCGGGTTCGCTGCCAGCGAGGTTTTCTCTGCAGGGCCGGCTCACTAGAAGGTCCGATCATAAGTAATCCAATATTCATCGCTCGTTACTGCCCTTAGGAGATTGATACCGCGTGGTACATATTTCTGAGACTCCGAGGTTGCGCTGGCAGCACCCTAGAAAGCCCTCTTCGGGGGGGGGGTTCAACAGATGTTGTAGTGGAAGAATGGCTTCCATTGAATTGGGTCGCTGCCGTGGTGGATTGAGCTTGGGCAGCTAGGGCGAGCTCGCAATGGATTTGGCCCCCTGACTTCAAGTATCCTGAGCTAGTATGTTAGATCTATATTCATATTGGTGGACTTAGAGATGACCCGGGTATACGTAAGCCTTTGATTATTATTTCTGATGGCATGAAGTTTCACATAACGTGCCACGCAGGTGCTGGTTCCGCGCTCTGAAAGACTCAGCGTCCACCGCTTGATGCAACAAGCCCATCCGAGTAAGTCCGCACAAGTAATGATTGCAACCTTTCCCCAGCGCATGCATAATCAGCCAACTTTCAGCATATGGCTCACCGACCCCGAAGTTTCTAGAAGACCCCACGGGGGCGGAGGTTTGTCAGAGAACAGGTAGGACACTGAGTCTACTCGTGCTGTAAGTGCCTGCGGTTTATGTTCTCGGTGGGAAGGGCATTCTGCCTTGTGCGAGCACAGCGCCCTCCTGTAGGGAAACGGCGGTGTGATTTACGGTCCGTTCAATTGTCAGTCTATTCGAGGTGGACACTGAAGCGAGTGTTCTTCTCGCCGTTCATCACTTGGATGGCGCAGTCGTGGTAATTTATCAGCATGAGGTAGGCTTTGGTCATATGGTTGGTAGATATACACGGCATTTTATTTCCTGCCTGAGCTTATATACGTATTGCTGACACGGACGGACCGCAATGTCGTCATTCATCCAATGGGGTGCGCCTTGGTTGCGCAATTCCTGTGCTCATCTCGAGGAAACCATCCTCTAGCTTTATTATCTTAATCACGGGGAACTTCCTCGTTTGAAGTGTGTTTGCCGGACGTTGTGTGCGCATTTCATTATCGTAGTGCCGGTTTGCCGATAGCTAATATGGCGCAGCTATGCAGCTGCAGATGTCAGCCCTATATATTAGTCGAGGGACCAGAACCAACGAGTTATATCCCAAACTAGATACTTGCCCTATGAATGCTTTGCCCTTGCCCTACATATTCGTGCAAAAAGATGCCTTACCTTATCATTAGCGAGTCGGCGGTGTATGGGCGATGCTCAATTCGGGGACTTCATTGGTTTATTTAACCTCCAGCTCAATTTCCCGCTATCATAGCTGTCCGAGAGATTATCAATTTCACTTGATCCTCAATAGCTAGGAAAATATGATAGAGTACTTATGAGTGGTGTTAGATATCGGCGGTGGCAGTGCATCATAAGCCAACCTCGGCGGTCCCAAGTCACATGCAATGGCAAAATTGGCTAATCAATGCGAGTTTTCTGTGCTCACATGCCCAGTTCAGCATCGCGATAAGATTTGATCTGGAATTTCCTTTACCTGCGGTGATGCAATCGCGCGTATTCCCACTCAAAGCTTGACATATGTAAGCGAGGGGATCGCCGACTACAGAGCAAAGGAAATCGCGCAGAAACATCTTATCTGAACTAGTGCGAAGCGTAGATTATTCATTGTGAGGGATTCGAATTCCGCAATCAGGGAATGGAATTCTCTTTATTGCAATGCCACCACCGAGCATGCAAGATGCAAGGAATGGATGCCTGGAAGTGATCTCCGGATTCGGGTGTGCACACGCAAAGTTTAATTTTTTTCGAGTTATAATCAATGGATGCCAGGGAGTTGAGGCTGTTTTTTTTGTCTTGAACATGAAGATCTATAAATCTAGAGCGCTGCATGAGTAGAGATGGAAAGTTCTCGCTAGAGGTAGTGACTTCTAATAATTGTAATTGCTGATATATGGCATGGTCTTGGGTCTGAACCTTATTCTACGCATATACGGATCTACTATGCCTCCGCAGCTAGCGGTTATAAAAAGGGAAAATATTTTCAGAGCTTCATTCCTTTTGCTTGATCTCCGATTTTGATTTCTCAGCTGCCCTTTGGACGGCGAGGATCCTTACACTACAGCGGTTTCGTGCCAAAAGATCTAGAACACCGACAAAAAGAACAAATTCCGTCCCTGCGGCGTATTCACCAACAAACACTGCCGCTTCTCGCGATGGAAGACCATCTCGGATACAGTGCCACCATAGAATTGAGGTACTTCAAGAGGAATCGAATCAGAACTACACATTGCCTGAGGCGGCAATATTGCGCACATACCCAGAAAAATACATATGACCTTGCGATTGTGCCTCCCGCGGACTTAAGTAATACTGAAACCGGACACAGCCAACAATCTCGGGCGTTTAGGTCTCGGAGCGTGATATGCGGCGGGTTGGTTCGCAGGGCAATATTGTGCAATATGTGAGTTTTTTGTGTGTTCGAACGACACTGCCCCAGTCAAAATGTTTGGAACTAATGAGGCTGCGCACACATAGCAATTTTCGCTTATGGTGCGCACCCCGTTTCGCCATGAAACGGAGGTTTAGAACGCAATGCAATTCGCTAGCAATAAAAGTCATATGAATTTGGAGTTTTCAGGTGGTCAAAAGTACTTGAACAATCCGCCAATAATTTTGACCTAGCAAGTAAATCCGCCTAAGTAAATCCGCCACGAGTCATCTACATTAAGCCTAAACCACGTGACCGCTTCACTATTGCTCGCCTCTCACAGGGAGTCTTATTCACCGAGGCTTTTGGTGTCAACGTGGCGTTAATCCGGCCTACCTACAGCTACAGATTAAATAGGGAATTCACTAAACACAGATTTTAATTTTCACTAGAACCGCTACCTCGGAATCCTGCTGAATCGAGATATCCATGTATGTCAAAGTCCCCCAACGACACATCAATGTCTGTATGCCTTGAATTTCGAGATATACTTACTTTGGAAGACCCAGACTAAATGTGCAGAACTTTGCTGTTCACTAAAATGGCCTATAACTCCCTTTAAACGGGCTTCAATAGTTCTTTTTAAACCCCCAAGGTTTGGAACCACGTGCCCAGTCAATAGATACTGGCTGCAAGCTTTTGTACTAGAGGATACAACCTGTGAGCGAAACCTGGAGAAATTTGAACCAAGAGCAGGAGTTTTTGAACGTTTTACAACTCTATCGGATATGTTTCATCCTTCACCAAATGCTGGCAGCCAGTACAAGCACTAAGCCAGCGACACTGGGAGCGAGAGAAGGCTCCACGATACAATGGCTCCCGTTCACGACCACGTGGTCCACGAAAAACTCTGTCTGGCATGCTCGCTACCTAAGAACACCGCCGCGGTTGGCTTGACATGAGGCCCGTGTTGAGTCAGCCAGTAACGGAAGATTCATCCAGCACACTTTTCCATCCTATACACAAATTAAGTTGGTCCAAGCGAATGACCCATTTCCCATGCAAATATTTCCAATTGTCCAATGACAGTTTCTCACGTTTTACCTACGAGAGCACTGGTCGGACATTGTTACTTCTGCCTACAATAACTTGACATGGAAGCATGCATGATGTTATCCTCATTGAGATGGATATATCATACTTAATATACTCTGATTAGGTTTGTACAGCCTGGTAAAATAACGGTCACATACATTTCATTGTAGGGTTTTCTATACGTCCTAAGGACTTTTGTAAGGAGGAGTCATTTTGAATACCTGTGAGACCCTGCCAGTTCGTGGGTGACAGTAGCTCTGCACAGCTTGCGTGCACATCGTCATCAAGCAGTATGCACTTCCTACTTTGTTGCATCTTAGCTTTTACATGCACCAACTGAGTGAAGTGGTTTAGCTGTCGTTCGAACGGCTCCAGAACTATATTCCATCCAAGATGAAGGATTTACATTCGCGAGCCATGAGAACTCTTAGCAAGACGATCAATGGTACCCTATAATTCGGCATCGGGCCGGTAGTTACACTCGACATACATACGAGTATCACCTTAGAGTCAAGATACTCTGTGTGAGTCATAATCAACCACGTGTTTTCCCAGAAAAACCCAGTCTCCCCCAATTGCATTTTCACGCCCACAGGGTTTCCAAAAGTGGACTACAAAGGGAACTTTTAGTGGTTCTTTTGCACCCTACATCATAACCCATAACCGCCGTCCCCTGACCCTCCAATGCCCACAAAATGCAACTAAAGCTCGAAATCTTAACGAGTCAAACGGCGACATTCGGCCACATGTACACAAGAGAGAGGATTTGTGGGAACCGTAAGGCTTACAGATTTGTTTGACATGTTTCTGAATGTTGATGTAGCAGGCCACAAGTTTACAAATTTCAAGGCCCTTCGAATGAGCAACATCAACGGATGTTGTAGTGGGACAGAGAGGGTGAGCCCGTGATGAATTTGGCCACCTGATTTCAAGTTAGCATCTTAGGTCTATACTCACATTGGCGGACTTAGAGATGACTCGTGTATATAGAAGCCTTTGATTATTATTTCCGATCGTATGAAATTCCAGGCAATGCACTACGCTGATTCAGCTATTGGGCTCGGAAAGACTCAACATTCACCGTTTGACTCAACCGTGTGGGCAATTTTGCGTGAGTGATGATTACAGACCTTTCTTCCGGTGCCACTAGCCCGCTTAACTTCGCCACAGCAATGCACATTTCTTGCGGAACCCTTCTAATGTTGCTAGAGAATTAGTCAGGTCAATTTTTACTAGTATTATCCGCTCCACTGGTATTACATGCTGAATAGGATCTCAGCCCACTAAATGTAGCCTAAGGATATTAGGCCATCACTATGCTATATGGGGAGGGCCAAGTGATAGATATCAAAAGCATCCCGTTGATAGGAAGGCGAGGTACTCAAACCCTATTACTTTATGATTAGTACACGGAATAAGAGATCACTATGAGCTGAGGTCAGATGGTCCAATGATATCAACTCACTAATATCCGTAGCTTCGTCTTAGATCCTATTCAGCACGGAATATCAGTGGAGGAGATAGTGCCGTATCCCCTATTTCCGTTTCCGGGCGAAAGTACACCATTCTGCCTTATAATAGCATATAACCGAATATCATATCGGAGATGTGAGATGCCGTAGTTGCTTGATGTATGGTTAGTTGTTTTGAGTTCGTCATGTCCGACATTATTTCTAACTCATGGTGACTTAATAGCGCAGGGTTGGTTAGTGGTGATACAGATATATATGACTTTATTAGTACTGGCAGTTGCCCCTGAGCATGACACAAATGTTGACACAGGCGGCTGTGCTTTAGTTGCGGGGTTCCTGCCTTGTGCATGTATATCTTCCTCTCGAACACATGACAAATCTCTGCCTAACAGGAGTGCGTCTATCAACTTCCCAGATCTGCTACTGTAGCTTTGAGAAACCCCAAGTAGATAGATCCGTATGTCTCGCGAAAGTGGGTTGCCGTGCGAACCGAATTAGTAGTTTGTACCACCGAGGCTGTGTATATTTCATTACCATGGTATTGGGTGGCACAGCCCCAGACCCATGGGTGCACATGGTCGGAGGGATAGAATTGGCAAATAAAGTACAACATCAATTCCATTTACTACTGGCGGCGTGTCCTATAAAATGCCTTGCCATTACCCTGTAATTTGCGCGATAAAGATGCTTTCTCTTATCATTGGCAGTGCATGTGCGGTGCTCAATTTGGGAACCTAATTCAACCTCCCGATATCATAGCCGCCCGAGAGATTATACTTCACTTACTCCTCCACGACTAGCAAATATGATAGTGTTCAAGTCTCTAATTATGAGTGAGAGGCATCCCCAGCGGCAGTGCACTAAATTCAGCCTTGACAGCTCCAACCATGTGCACAGGGCGAAGTTGCCTATCTAGGAGATTATGTGAGTTTTCTGTGTTCGCAATATCGAACCCGATAAGATTCGATCTGAGATTTCAATCACTTTGCGCCGCACTATTGCAGTGAAATAAGCGCGCGGAGCGCGATATAAACTTTCATCCCAGTTTGTCAGCTAGTTATGATATGTAAGTTAGAAGGTTAACTTCGCCAACACCATCGCCCTCTGGGGTGAGACGCCGTGGCGCGCGTAGACTATCTGTTGTGGGGAATGGGTGAAAGAAACCCCAACGCCACCACGGAGCATATGTTGTGGGCTGTAAGGGATCTCGATTCGGGGTACAAACACAAGGGAAAAGAACTCAAATCTTCTATTGTTTTTCTTTTGCTTCGAAGGAATCGAGAAGAGAGATTTGCTGCCAGCCCTTAGGTTTGACGTTGAACCTTATTTTGTGCGCAATACGCTATAAAAACAACCTTCCCCCTGATTAAAATCTCCCATGGATAATTTCTGAGCCCTCCATCCCTTTGTTCGATCTCCGGTGTTGATTGTCTCGCCGAAGCCCTAGAGTCATATCTGCATACTCCCGGAAGGCAATGCTCCTTACAGTCCGTTGACACCATATGGAATCAATGTAAGCCAGAGCGCCCGGTCGTTTCTGTTTAGTGATGACGGGGCTCACAGAAATAATCTCCACTCCGCAGCATATTGTATCCAGAGTGAAAAACACTCCTCGCGATGACCAGCCTCTTCGGTTGCAATGCCACCAACAAGGCAGGTTCTTCACGAATTGCGCCTGAGGCGGCGGCAAAGTTGCATAGCCAGGAGAACATCTATGCAAGCTTGAAACAGCGATCGTTCCCTTCTTTATATCTCCAGCCCGATATCAACCCCTAGGCCCCGACTCCAGCCAGCAATTCCGACAGAATGTATGGTATAAGTCTTGGAGCGTGTGGGGTAATGTGAGTTTTTTTGTTCCCGAACACTGCCCTGCATGGCAAAGCAGGGATTGGTTCGTCTAGTTACACAACTGACGAGTAATGAGGCTGCGCAGAGATTTTGAGCACACAATTCGCTTATATTGAAAGCATCCTTGAACATTCGAATACCATCAAAACAGCGGTCATATGTAACTGGTCCGGATCCAAAATCAAAGATCCGATCTTCAAAGGCGCAATTAGAACTGAGTGTGGGAATGGCTAATCGCTTGCATGTTTAGCGTTTAATTCGCCACAATATAACATCACGTGACCAATTCTTAACTACTGGCCAAATTGCAATTTACACCTTCGTTAGTAGCCTTTTGCACTAGAGCCTACTGGCTACTATTTAGCGTGAACGTGGCGTTCTAGACTGCCTGCAGTTCAACAGCCACATCCACTTCAGAGGAATAAGAGCAAGATAAATTGCTTTACATCGAGAACCGTTCGTCTAATCAAGACATCAAAATCCCCGGTGAGCCTTGCGGACGCATCAATCTACCTTGGGCTTTTCTAATACTGAAGTGTGATCACTATGGAAGGCCCAGATCTAAAGGTACTGTAGGCTTTTGCTATTCACCAAAATACGCATATGTCGTACAACGTTATAACTCCATTTGAGGGAATATATTGATCAGTTTTAAAGGTTCTTTTTTGAAAAACTGAGGTTTGGAACCACGTGCTCAGTTAACAGTTGCTGTGCTAGAAAAATACAATCTGCGAGAGACCTGGCGTAGTATAAACCTAGAACGGACATCATTGGAACGTTTTCCCACCTTATCGGATAGTTTTCATCACTCGCTAAATGCTGGCAGTCAGTAGGAGCACTGAGCTGGCGACGCTGGGAGCGAGAGAAGGCTCCACGATACAATAGCATCAATTACGACCACGTGGTTCCCAGAATACTCCATTCGGCGGTTTCGCCAGCGGTGTTTTACCAAGTTATGTCGATAGGTTTCCATGGCTGCGGTTGGTGTGAAATGGGAGTGGATTCGGTTATCTACAGCCAGTCATGGTGGATTGACTACCGCATCTACCCAGATGGAAAGGTGCAGAGCTAAAGTCGTGACAAAGTTACTGGACCACGGGTTCGGCGGTGGCTTACGCACGTTGATTCCGTGACTTATTACCGAGTGGATGTTGTCTCCATCCTTATACGCACGCATTAGGTTGGTCCTTGCGAAGGTGTCAGGTCGACCCGATGCATCCGCGAACCGGCTAGTTTATGATTTAGCTACGGACCGCTTGTTGCTGAAGAGGAATGATGGCATCTAATCAGAAACAATGCTCATCTGGATTTCATGCACCTCAACGTGTGCGCTTACTACCTTAATCGACAATTCATCCAATGGTTTGGAGCATAGCAGCTGGTTGCTGAGGTATCTATATACATATATATCCCGCTAGAATGCCTCCACGCTTCCTAAATGTTCGCGAACACAGACTACAGCTTGCATGTGCTTCAAAGTCCTATTGTGTTCCACACCAGGTGGTAAGCTTGTTTACAGAATGTTCGTCCCCTCAACTCGTGAGTTTGTGGCAGGTGCGGAATTGTTGGGGTTCGATCGGTCTTCTGGAACTGCACTAACTGCCAGTTAATTTAAGATGATTCGATACCCAACGTGCACTTCCGCGCCCGATGCTCAGGAGACTACGAGTCGTGATGGCCTGGCCACGAAGTTGCACCGGATGTCCGTTTTCCATGCAGTATGGCTGCAATTGCCCTGTAGCAATCCCTCACATTTTCTCCACGAGGACGTGGGACAGCCTCTGGAATTATACCTAACTTGACGTGGATTAGATAGATTGTACAGCCTGGCAAAATATCAACATTCCATTGTTGGGGTTTTTGTACGCCCCCATGCAAGGACTTGAGTGACATGGCCTATCCACGAGGCCACACCAGTTTTGTGGGTTTGCACAGATCGTCATCAGACAGTATGTACTTCTTACTATATTTCATCCTAGATCCCCACAAGAAGCCGGCAGAAGCAAGTTGTTCGAACGGCATCTAGAATTATATCCCATTCAAGATGAAGCATCCTCATTTGCGAACTGGCTAGTAGGACAAGACGAAAAGTCATAATACTGAATTCTATTCACGATGATCACCTGTGCCCCATAATTCGGTGCCCGGGCCGGTACCTGGACGTACGTATGATCCTCACCTTAGAGTCAGGATACTATGAGTCATAATACTCAACCACGTGTTTCCCAGAGAAATCCCGTTCCGTCGTATCCAGGCGTATTCGTCCAATTGCGCTTCTTCTCAGCCTTATTATTTTCTGGTGGCCACTTGCCAGTATGAGTAAACATGAATTCAACCTCCATGTGTCACAGTGGAGCAGCAGATCTACTTCATCGGATTATACAGTCAGTGATTGACTAATGCTCAACCAAGAGATCGATGACAGCGGAAGGCTTAATGTTTGTGCTCTGACTGGACCCGTTTAAATTCAACTCGCCGGCGGATTGCTGAACGGTCTGATCAATACTCGTGTTTCAACTGCCCTACTAGTAGCTACCGTCCATAGAATCTTAATTCCGAAATTTTCCTAGTACACCATTTAATTCATAACCACGTAGTCTCTATTGTTTGTCCATATCGTGTAGTGCAATTCAAGGTCTTACAAGAATTCTGCTAGTTCTCCGCCAATTGGCGGGAGATGTGTGTTGGTGAAATATAAACGCAGAGACATTAGCCCAAGCCCAGCGAACTAGAGCTTAGAGGTATGGTTGGAAGCGTAACGGACACAGTGCCGATTCCATACATCCAACCAGCTAGCGGACCCTCAGCTCATGAGGGAATCGAAAAAGTAGGCTCATAATCGATAGTGGTGTAGTGGTGAGTATGCCTTGCCTACCCAACTAATGTATCACACATAACATAAATAATCGTAATCCCTTAAGATCTCCTGGTACATGTATCAAATGAATTCACAGCACGTAGTCCCCAAAATAAACTGTCAGTTTTCATCATAGCTGTCAGACACCAGGTTGGATTTGCGCGAAAAGAAATTATCTGCAGAACTCAAAGTGGTCCGCAAAAGGAACTTTCAGTGCATTCTTTTGCAGTCGACATCATAATCGCCGTTCCCTTGCTTGCCACATCAACATATAAAAATATTTCAAACCTGTGAGCTTTGCTATGCTCTCAAATCTTTTTTCATTTGTACATGTGGCCCAGATATCGCCATTTCACTCGCATGATTTCGAGCATTAGGTGCATTGTGTGGCATTGGAGGGCCACAAGTTCTCTAATTTTCAAGGCCCTTCGAATGAGCAAAACAGGGCGGTCTTGAAGAGATCAGATGCCAATTCAATGCATCTATACATGGTACGAATTCGCCTTGCTACATACATGTGTTGTGGGGATTCGGAAGACTGGGTGTGGGCGGAGTTGGCGGGCGGGGAATGTGCCCGGCGTTGCGGTGCCCGGGCTGTGGTGGAAACATATGCTTCGACTTATTGTGACTATTCAGTCAGGCGATTGATGAGTAGTAGTTGTGGTGCGTGTATCGGTACGTTCAGCCGGCCCGGGGTGCAGGTGCTGATGATGGGTTCAGGCCTAGGTGTCCGGCGGAGCACGGGAGTCCGAACGGACGATGCCGCTGCTGATAGCCCCAAGTGAATGCCTTGCGATATAATAATCGTTTAAATTCACGATTATATGAGGGGCTTTGGGGGCTATATACGCGAGCGCTGCGAGAAAATTGTGGGACGTTGCATAGAATAAGTATCATGTGCACAGCCTCGTCCGTATGCATCGTGCATAATGCAAGGACCCTCACTATCATACAACACTAGGAACGCGTTCTTTTTCTGCCCATTTATAAAACACATGTGCGCAGTACACTAGTATTGCGCACACCGTAGACTCGCGGTATTTGAAACAAGCGCCGCGGGGTAGCTTCAACGTCGTCGTTCAGATAGTTGAGAACGTCTTTGAAGTGGCGTCAGGACATACGGCGGGGATGGCCGTATGTTTTCGCGGGGAGGCTTCCAGAAAGCATGCCATTATTGATGGTCGGTCAAATTACGAAAGATCCTCCGTTGGGCACGTGGCGGTCTGTCTTTGTATTGATGATCAGTCAGTCGATCGTGAGTGCTGGTGCTGCCACTGTAGAAGGAAGCTCCATCCAGAAACCCAGGTAATAGAGTAGAAAGTGGCGGGGTCTATAGTGTGGGTCGATGATCGTTTGTGGCAAGAAAGTCGTAGGCCCTTTGAAGAGTACCAAAGTACTTTTGAAAGTATCTGGATAGATTTCGAGTCGTAGAAATTGCTTGTGGAGTATAATAAGGAGTCGTAGAAATTGGAGAGTGTAAAAGTCAGGGATCGGCGGCATGCCTGCTTTGATTAGACAAGCAATGCCCCTCAGCAAGCTCGCGCAGTAAAGTATCTGCCTTGAGCTAAGCCCAAAGCCCAACTACAGTTTGTCCTATTGTGAAACTTATGCGCCCTTAGGACTTAAGTGCTTAAGTATGTACTTCTTTGTGCGAAATTAAAGTGTGGGTGTCTACGGCATAAATATGGGATGTCCGACTTCGGAAATCTTGCCACATTGCAACAACACAACCCCCTCATCCTCCTCACCTCACTACCATCCTCACCACTACCACCTCCTCCAATTCCAATTCTACAAATACTACCTAAGTACACAATCAAAACAGTCTCAAAGCGTTACTACGCTCCGAAACTCACTACCAATGTCTTTCCGAAGCGTCTTTGGCATCTCACGTTCACGATCGTCGGCAAACGACAATAACGAGAAGCATCGATATCATCCTGTACAATCGAACAACCCCTTCCGGCGGTCGAGCGCGCGACTGCACTCTGATCCTCCTATCGATGCACCACCTCCCTATAACTCCGACACGGCCCCGTCGCTCCTGCAACGTCTTCCTACCTTCCGAAACACGGCTGCAGCAGACCCATACGCGCCGCTAGGGCGATTCGACACGGTCTTCCTGATTGATGATAGTGGTAGCATGTCTGGCAGCAATTGGATACAGACGTCTGCCGCGCTCTCTACTATAGTCCCTGTGTGCACAACTCACGATGCAGATGGCGTGGACATCCATTTCCTCAACTCCCGTCTTTCAGGCCTCCAGATCACATCTTCGGATCAGGTTCTCAACCTATTCGAACGCGTTACTCCATCCGGCACCACCCCGACTGGGGCACGTCTAAACACACTTCTGCAGACCTACCTTAACGCATTCCGACGAAACCAAGGTATCAAGCCATTAAACATCATATGCATTACGGACGGGGAGCCCAGCGATCCGGGTAAGCTGGAAAGGGCAATTGTGAAAGCTGCCAAGGAACTAGATGGTCTCAAGGCGGCAGAGCGGCAGGTGGGCGTGCAATTTTTCCAGGTTGGCAGTGATGAGGGAGCCTCGGAGGCACTCGAGGAATTGGATAACAGTCTTGTTGAGGAGCATGGAGTCAGGGATATGGTCGATACCGTGAGTTGGAAGCAGATGAATGGAGGCAGGGGCCTGAGCGCAGATGGGATACTGAAAGCGGTAATGGGTGCGGTGGATAAAACGTTAGATCGGAAGAGAAGGCTACATTAGGCGGGCGCGGGAATACTATTCCTTGAGTCTTAGATGGGCAACGCTAGAGTAAGGAGTTAAGGAGTCTTAGATGGGCTACGCTAGAGTAAGGAGTTAAGGAGTCTTAGATGGGCTACGCTAGAGTAAGGAGTTAAGGAGTCTTTCGGTTTTTTTCTTTAGATGGTTTATGTTCTCTCGGGAGCTAACCACTACATACTTCTGTCGATATAATTAATTAGTTTGTACTTCTAGATCTATCCCAGTAGCTTGTTGCTTGTTCGCTTCTAATTAGAAGGGATCCAGATTAGCATATACCACATTCCAATTATATCTATCTACTCTACTTAGGTCTCGAATTATGCGAGATCCCATTCCTAATCTCGATTGTCCTCCAGAGCCTCAAACCCAATCAATTGTGTTTTGCTTTCACTTCGTAGCCAGCTATCCTGGAGCTAGTCTCAATCCCAAGAACAATGCATAACTACAGTCAATCTTAGCGGGCCTAGTGAGCTGTCAAACAGCTAACGTGTTTATTCCAGGTTCGTAAGGTCAAAAGCTTCATCATCAATACTGAACGAAAGTGAAATGTTCGGCAGAGGAGAAGACTCATGTGGATTTGTCTTGTTCTCATCGAGGTTCTCATTCTTGGATCATTTTAGCCCCACCTTCCTGAGGGAAATCCCAACCGTCCGTTGCAATAGGCACTGAAACGGCATTATTTGAAATTGGAAACGAGAAATTTGTTGGCCTGTCGGGACGCGTACGCCCTATAGTTGTACCAGGATGTTCACGTATAACGTATCGATATCCCCACCGCCCGGCAAGAAATGCAGAGTTGAGTTGTTTAGCATCGGTAGAATCGCGCGGACAGCCCCGGCAATGCGCTGTTACACTTGCAACGTAATTGCCGGCGCCGGCCCGGCAGGGCTTATCACCAGCATATCATGGCAATGTTAAATAGATGAATTCATTGACTTGCATCGGTAAGCTATGCAGCTGTCAAGACCTTGTAACCATGCCGCCTTGCAACGTGGGGAAACCATAACGTTGACGGGTGCGCGCTAAGGTTGGATGGGGCTGATAACAATTATTCAGAGTTCGAGGCGGTTACATGCTGGGAATAACCCTAAGTTATTGGCCGTCTAGATCCTCAGCTAGCGCCCGTCAGGAACGTAGTAGCCAACCCCTTCAGCTACGTAAGAGCGTCAACTCGAAGTTCAATAGTCATGAGCGCCCTGAAACGTTAACCCCCTAAACGGGAGGCTAAAGTTGATGGCCGTCAGCACTATTCCCGACCAACCTCAAACCGTGGAAACCTGCAGCCGTTCCGGAGTGTGGCTCACCAATTCCCAGGCCCAGAACTGGAGGCTGGAGACGCTGTACCCAAGGGACGAATGATACTGTCCTGTCATGGATCCGACGGCTTTCCAGTTGTCGACAGCTAGATTTTGACATGGTGGATCGTTGTTCTTGTACCAGGGCCCTAGGGTTGGAAACCTTGGATGGATAGATGTTTTGTTGAGAATGCCTACGTGGAGAATTGTACAGCAAGGATGATATTCAATGGAAATTCAACAAAAAACAATGACGGAACGGGAGACAGCGGCCCATTGTCCGTCGATGATTATCACTTCTATATATTCCGACCCTTCTTGTTCGCGATCTGGGATCTGAAGCATGACTCCGAAGAAATTTTTGAGATATCTCAGTTTCTCACAGTGCTTTGCCTTGTGTTTGGTCAGGCCCTGATATCATGCAGAGCGTCAGCCATCCGTAAGCCTTAAAGCAGTTGTTGTATTCAGACACTAGCGGCTATGAATCTCTCTACATATCTACGCTGCTTTTGATACCCCACAAAGGAAGTCAAATCAATCCGCAGCTCCCCACCCATTACCCTTCATCCCCTAAAAAAACCTCATTTCAAAGCCTTAAAGCAGTGTTTTCGTGGTATGTTAGGAACAAACTAGGTTTAAACTAAGCGTAGCAAGAACGCAAAATATACTTTGTCCACAGCGGCAGCTATAAACCGCAGGAACGAAAGCACAGTATCGGGCGGGTTTGTAGAGCCTAGTCTCTACAAATACAAACAAAGGCCGAAAGCCTGCCAAAGAACAACCCATAACTGCTGAGAACCATTGGACGCTCCTCTTGACTGGCGTATCTCCCGCAGTGGTGGACGTGCTATTTTTTCCAAAAACCGGAGGCACGACACGGATTTTGGTTTACAATGAGGATATTCTCGATACCAAATAGAAACAGCCAGATGAAGTTTTGCCAGACAAACGGGTTTTATGGAAGACCTTGTTTTACCGTACTCTATAGTCTCGGTGATGACTGATGACCTTGGCTATCGCGTCGATCACCATGAAGGATCAACGAAGGATCAACGAGGAATCTGTTACGATATGGAAGTTGGGGAGAACCATGTGCGTATATTCTATGGTACAGAGAAGAGAGAAGGAACGGAGAAAGACTCGAGATATATGGACGAGACACCAGCCCCTGCAGCAGTCACAAACCCTAGGGCTCCGGCTCATGTACATCTGTAACAGAACCAACAAGGGATAAACGAGTGATCAACGAGCGATCAACGGGTGATTAACGAGTGACCAATGGGTGATCGTCATGGGGCAGTAGTCCTCAACCAGTTCCAACCACGATACAAGATATCTACTGTACATCTGCCGTGCCTTCGGGGCCGCCTTAATATCAGACAATACGCAAGTACAGGATTTTTAAGATATTGGTGAAAAGATCCAAGGCTCTGCTTTTGTCTGTATGCAACTGACTCGTGAGACGACGTTCGGAATGTGTCCTCCTCAGTCTTGAGCAGTCAAGTTAACGTTGTAAGATTTATCTAATCCGCCTTCATCGTAACCGTAACCGTATTCGTCTCTATCACCATTGGGTTCAGGGATTAGTGAAGCTATTACAGATTGCTAGCCTTCTTCAACAGCGACTTAACATTTCTTCCATACGCATCTTCGGCGCGAGACACGAGCCTCTTGTCGATTGGCAATGGAGACTGCGATCGGTAATGGCTATGCATGAGGCGAATTAGCCCAAGACTACAGACTAGAGAGAGCAGTCCTGAAACTAATCCTTACTCGAATTGGAGCCCAGATAAATTTGTGGGCGATAGTTACTTAGTGATCTAAATGCCATAGTAGGTGTTTCTGAGGGCTGTAGGGTGTTACGGGTTCAGTTTAGTTGGTTGGAGAAGAAGGGATCGTCGATGGTGAATCGTGATGTCATTGTTTTTCACCTTCACTGTTACCAAGTACATCTTAGTTCAGATCACAATACATCTTATCTTATTTGCAAATCGCATCAAAAGATCATCAAGGGCCCAAGAACACGGATCCCTCTATGCTAAAAAGGAGTCATTTGTCACCCGACAGATGAGTGCAGATGAAGTAGAGATGACGGTGTCGAGATAATGAATGATGATGGAGATCGATGTAATCAGATTAGATAGTGATCAGATAGTTCAGAGCCCCGCTCTGTCCTCATCACCACGTCACCATTCTCGCCTGTCACCACAGGCCCCCACACTGCCACCACAGCTTTCAGTTCTGGAGAACAAGCAAAAAAAATTCAACACAAACTAAACAACTCTATCTCATTCAAGCCAACCAACTCGTCGAAACTTCTCGTTCTTCTGCATTTGGTTCGAACGTTCCAGTTGTCTAGAGCAGATATAGAAGATCCGCCACCATCTCGCACCCTCAAGGACCATAAAGGAATGAAGGCTCGCCTCCCTACCCAGAATCCGAGATGGTGAAATTGAGTCATTTCAATCTAGTGTTGCACATGAGGCGAGACAAGCCCAGACCGCCTCACTTCGATGGTCATCTAGACTCACTAGCCCGGTACTACGCCACCAGATCACCCTGGTATCTGGGAGTATATCAAGAGAAGAGGGGAGGATTAATGTAAGTGTACCTTCTTCTCTCCCTCCACTTCTGCTTCAATCTCTAGTTGGGTTCGGGAAGTCAGCCTCAAGTTCTGACAGATGAATAGGGATGTCTAACTGTGCAGTATTGGAAATTTCCTTAAAACTCTACTTGGGATGGTTTAGTAGTTACCGCTTGGGCTCTCTCATTCTTTATATCATCACCCGCGAGTAACCCGGGATATCTCGTCTCGTCAGAAACCTCTTCTCGAATCTCAGACGATTAACCGGCTCGTCTCGTATGCAACGCCAGTTCTATCGCGCGGCTCGCCTGGGAAGGTTGAAACGAACGTTAGCCCTACAGGCGTCCTAGTCTGGCTAGCTGGCATTTCTGCCAATAAGGCGCTCGCATAAGCCGACTATCCTTCTGAAGCTGAAATTGATTGAGTCTGTGCTCACAAGGTGCAGTCCGCAGCACGCTAGTCGATCAGATGCGGCAGGGGTGTAAGTTGGTTCCGAAGTGGTGAAATAGTTAATCGCAACCTATTCAACGGATCTTTCTACCAGAAAGTCATTCGCTTTCATCCAACTGGTCTTACCATCGTCTCGACTGTCGATCAAGCCTCCAATATTCAGGCGCTGGCTTGTCCTATGTACTACTTATGTCTCGATTATTGATGTAGTTTCTAAGGAAGGGAATGGTCATACTAGTCTCTCGACTATCGATGTAACTTCTACAATTCAGGCACTAACTTGTCCTGCTACCTGGTCATACTTCCAGATCTTCGATTATCGATGCAAACTCCAAGATTCAGGCGCTGGCTAGGCATTCTTCCCTTGTCTCGAGCATTCGGTGTTCTTAAGCGCTCTACCTAAGAAAAGCCTCCGAAATAGCAGCGCTAAAGTTTAAAACCAGCCTGCGGCCACTTAAGAACACTGCGACCTACCCACGTCTCAGCCATTGACACAAGCAGAATTTAGGCATTGACTGGATATACTTCCCACGTCTCGACCATAAAACAGTCTCCATTCAAGTAGGGCTAAAAAGTTATTGCTGGACACCCTGACAAAGCGGAACCAATTACGGATTCTTATGATTCCATCGTCAATAACCCATGGCTGGCTGATCTTAGTGAACTTTAGTTCTGACGTTGGGCACTTTGAGTATTTTGCTAATCGACATACAGGCAGTGTCCGCCACCACCATGGACACTATATGGTTATTCGAGTATGTGTTCCCTCCTCCGAAGGACGGAATAATGGAATTTTCGGGAAGGAAGTGGTTTTGGTGGACTATATGGTTGAGGACAAAAAGAGAAGACAGAGGAAGAAGGCGACAGCAGCGGCGGAGGGCGATACGTCTCACCTCTGGTTTACGGTTCGTAGTCGAGTAAGATATTGGTACTAAGTAGATTGGATTTCGGATGAGACTCATTAACTGACAGCTCTAGAGTATTTACTTCTGTATGTGTACAAGCTATAGTTAGATTTATCAATCACAACTGCAATATGTTCTCATGCGTTTGCAAAGACGTGGAGTACTTATACGTACAAATACTGTACCGAGAGATGAACAACGAACTACACCAGTCATCAGATTCTGTGGGGAGTTTCATTTCGGGTTGATTCACTAGTTAAGGGGTGTAGTCATGAAATTTGAGCGGTATGCATAACAATGTAGGTAAATACGGACAAAGTACACATTTTAGGGCCGGTTCCTGCTTCTGCCTCGAGTTTGAATCTGTTATCTTCCCATCCTTCTCCCCTTGATTTTGATTTAATTCTCCATCATGTTTTGTTTGTTTCACTTCTTTCCATCTAGCTTCTGTTGGGTATTACTCGTGATCATTCGCGTGTCCGCAGCAAGCGTCATTTTGCTTGGTTTGTTCTCTAAAGTAATCACTAGGCGATCGCTCAAATATCCGCCATTACTAGACAGTCGTTCGTTGTTCATATCTACGGGTATGGTAGTGCATAATGAATGGATAATTCCTTTTTCGTTGTTGTAACTTGTCGGTTGGCAACATGCGTGTCGTAACTCTATTGACTGGAACTGAGTCACATTCCGTCAAATGATATCACGATAAGTTTCTTTTAAAAAATAAATATGTATAGTCAGGTAGAGTCAGAAACTACTAGTATATAGTGTGGGGTAATATACATGTCTGTGTGCAGATGAGCTTCTGATCTAGGGAGATTTAGATTTATGTGCGGAAATACGGAAAGGGTAGTGATTGCGGGGATTCCAGTGGATTATATATATCTGGGCTCAGAGTTGAAGGTAGTCACTACAGATGGTTCCGACTACTTCCTCAGCTTGATATGTGGGTACATACATGCGGTCATAATGTTTTATCCATTAATCATAAGGTTTTAGATCTATCACGCTAGTCAGAGGAAACGTATATCACCGCTAATGGGCCATATGCCCGCCCGTATCCCCTGGATCATAACGGTTCCCGGCCCATACGGGCTACCACCTCACCCCACGTCCAAAAATGGTCATCAGAGGCCATCCTTTTTATCAAGTCTTTAGTAGCAAATAAAACTTTCTGTCAAAGTGAATTGTAAATTATGTGATGTGACTTTGTAAGTCTTACTGCCCCACCAAAATTCACTCTGAACTGGCAACCCACCCCATGTCAATGCACCACAACCCACCTTTCTCCTTTACAGGTAATTGAATTCCATGAAACGATGCCTTTCATTATTGAGACACCACAGTTAATTGCATTTTGAACATGCTTAGCAAAGTTTGGGTTGGGATTTGGTATTTCTGGCTGGGTTTTCCTACTGGCAAAGCCATTATCCCAGCTACTTTCTCTTTTCAAGGTGTACTGAAAATTGCCTGCAACTCCAGCTCTGGGTGAAAGGTAAAGATATACCCTCGTTGATGTTTAACAATGTGGGTTTTAGCCTTGTTCACTATGAGAGCAGTATGATGGGTAATGGTATTCCCCCTCTAAGCTTCAACTCTCAGGTATATTGCAGATGGAATTCCTTGTGTGTAATGATATTGGGACTTCAGAGCATGTTCTTAGCACTAAGCTTGAAGGTTATTTGGGGGTATTATGGGCAGAGTTGTCCATCTGGGCTGCACCATGACATTTTTGAGTTTTTGAGAAGCTAATCTTAAGACAATTCTCCCAACAAAAACTGCCCTTTTTATCGGCACCCCCTTCCTGTACAGTCCTTAATTTTTGCCAAAATGCTCTCAAGACATAAGAAAGTATGTATATAATGCTTGCAGGCCACCCCCACCCAGTTGTGGTTGCATCACTAAATATTTGCAGGTGGGGAGTCAGTTGCCATGCCCAAACGGGCCGGGAATGCCAAAGTTACGATCCAGGGGATACAAGAGACCCTCCTTCTGATTTTGCGCCTACTATCAAGTTTCATTCTGTCACATCTCTTTCCCGCTTCAAACTGCAAAACATGCATTCTCATGTTCCTGGAGCGAATATCGACGCCTTCTAGCTACCAGGGGCTGCACTAGGTAGTGCACTTGACTACTACCGCCGGTGAAACGAACCCCATGAAGCTGACAGCACCGGAGTCGAAAACCGGCCAGCACTTTGCATCGGAGGATACACATGCTTCACCACAAAGGCATGAATTGTCCGTTGTTTCTACCGGTAGGCCGTGGCAGGTCATTCTGGTGTTTTGACAGATTAAATATTAACTAACTATATTCAATTCATCAAACGGGGATTTCGGAAAAAGAAAATGCCTGCTTACGTGTAGCATCTATTGTAATTTGAAGGTTGGTGAACCGATATGTACTTTCTGCCTTTCTTTTGAAATTTCATCGGACAGTGAAGCATCAAAACCCAATCGAGGCTACTGACGATATCAATACTAGAATCGTTTTAGCGACTTATGCATTTCAGCTCTAGATCTTAGTCTACGAAGATGTCTGAGCTCGCAGTAGCTATGTCGGTGCGGCCGTTTGTATCGACATGTCGCCTACGTGAGCTGCGCCATACGCAGATGGACGGCGGTTAACTTAATGCCGGCCGCTGTATGCAATCATCAATGCAACGGGAAAGGCGATCGGGGATTCCGGACGATAAATAAAAGCGCCTTCATCCCCTTAGTCTATATCTTCATAGATAAACTGAGCAAAGTTGCTTCATACTTTTGCGGCATCTCCTTAGCGTTGGGTATCATAATCTACAGATCCAGGCAGTGGGCCGTCTTAGCACACTTCCGGCAGCAAACCTCTACACAGCCAACACAGCTGCGTCTGAAATGGTTTATGTTTCAGGTTCTGCAAACGTCGATGCATATGCAGTTTCATGTGCAATCTTTAATATGTATGAATATCGATACATCGATGAGTATCGCCGATGCCCAGAGATTTCTATTGCCAACGCGGATCGGATATCGATATATTGCAAACGCACTGCTTACATTAAAGCGTATTAGAACCATCAGGGCCCATCCAGATAGAAAGCAGCGACGATACCTTTTATATTTTTCACTACTGCGTTGTACGCCTTCGCCCAATGCGACTGACCTAGTGGTGGTGGTGGTAGTGGTGGTGGCCCATCATATATATTGGACGATCGCGAAAGCCAATTTTGCGGAACTACAATGTCAACGTCGATAACTCACTTGTAACAAATCAACGGCCAAGAATCAAAGTTGAAATGACTCGCTGGGACGAAAGTATCCCTTTTATATTCTAATAAGTCTAAACCCGTGAAAATGGAGTGTCACTAACAGATAAAAAAGCACCACCCTCACTGCCCGTGCATATCATATCTATACACAACTACTTTCCCTCAAAACCCAGTGTGCCTGCTATTACCGACACTGCGGATACCAGAAGAGATAAACGTCGACGACGGCAACGAAATTCCATTCAGTCTGTTCAACACCATGGACGCCGACGAACCGACACCTGCCCTATCATTGCGGCTCATCTCCACCATCAATAGGGAGTACCTGCTTAGTCTTTTCGCTTCTTAGAAGGGAGAGCAGCAGCCTTCGTATTGATCTGAACAGAGGGTGACGACAGGAGTCCCGGGAACTTTTTGTCGACGCCTTCAACTGCTCCCTGTAACCTGTCGTTATCCCGGGTTTCTTTGATTCCGGGACAATAGGTGAGGCTATTCCACCCGTCCATATTGATGTTAGGGCGTTGAATTTTGCCGCGTTTAGGTGGCTGTTGGCTACTGGAAGTCAGCTTCATTTCTGGACGCTGCCGTAGGGAACAAGTAGACGTACTCGCTCATAGTAGTGGTTGTGGTGTGGAGGTGAATGTGGCCTGTATCGAGGTTAACCTCTCGAGGCAATGGTTGACTTGAGCTGAGATAGCTGTGATTTCGAATGAGAGAGAAGAGGGTTCGACAGCGACGCGATGATGATGATAGAATGGCTACCGGCCTACACTACGAGGAATAGTCAGTTGGAGTCTAGACAGCAGAGTCATAGATGCAGTATCGGGGGACTACTAGATACCTCTACGAGTAGCAATACGGTTCGGATGAAACCTTACGGGAGGCCAACGTTCAATACAGAGCGACTAGTTCATTGACCGCTAACAACGGCTGGTAATGGACGAGCGGGAGGAGAGTAGAACGATAGGCTGGAGTGGCGACGGCTAGTTGAGCAGAAACAAATGTTTCAAAGCGACCGGCCTCGTACGTCCGTGAAGACTGAAGAGGCCACGGACCAATACAGGCAAGCCACAATATAACAACGATGTGCCGGCAATGGGGGAAATATTTGCAGGTTGAATGAGTGAGATGAAGATTCTCGAATTGTTCGAAAGGACGCGTGCACCGAGAGCATCAGTGAGAGATGGAACGCGTCGATGGTTATAAAGTCTTCAGCAGGCCATGTTGCAGGGGGCCGATTCTTAGGTACTATCCAAGCTCAAGATCAACTTAGGGCGGACGGTGCTAAACTCGAGATCTCACTTCCCCTCACGAAACTCCATCAGTTCAAGCCTCGGGTAGCTCACACTGGAGTTCTGTCGACGTCTTGCTTGTTGGGCCTGCGAGGCAGTGCGGTACCAACGGCGCCGGGGGGTCCGGCAGGAGCGCGAGGCGCTTGGATTCTTGTCATCGTGGCTTTGGATTTGGGGCGGTCGTTCTGTGCAGTGTAGTGTTGTCCGGGTCGATTGGCGATCGATATGCAATCATCGGCAGAAATTCGAAAGGGGTGTGAAGCTATAGCAGATTCCCGAGTCCGAAACAACCGGGAAAAAGAAAAACCACTTAGAGCGATGATCTGCCGTTTTGGATAATGGCCGTGGCGCTCTTAACTCGTTGGCTCGTACAAATAGCGTCTTTTCTTGAGCACGGGCTCAAACAGCCAAGTTTGTACAATTCTACCACCTTGGGCACTGCCGTCCCTGTGGCAAACAATCTACCGACCAACCGCAAAATATTGCAGGAGACCACAGGCCAATGCCGTCCCGCTCCTCTCGATCGGCTTCCGTCTGCTATGTGACAGCGGGCTTCTCTGCTGCTCTGTGGCTGCTGGTGATGACAAGATCGCAATACAGCCTTCTAGACTTGCGCTCTCAACCCCATTATTGGACGACTATGATGATGACGACCATAATAATGGTGGCGACCACGACAACGGATTGATGCTGCGAGCCTTGGTCACCTATTCTAGGGAGGTGGAACCCAGGAGGACACCAGTGTGCATAAAATCCTTTGGATGATAACGTTTGTGTTGGTTCGTTCCCTGTTCCAATGGATCAGGTTGTTCGTCCTCACATTCGGCTCATTAGTTCTGACCGCTATCGCAAGATACTGCATATTAGAGAGTTTGCGTTTTTGCAACTGGTCAGAAGCTGGGCCCCAAAACCTGGTTTCGACCAATCAGCGAATCGTTTACCCTATTTGGGGGCCAGATTGGTTGACAGATCCAAAATCGCAAACTCTATATTGTGCAATTTAATAATCTACCTTACCCATTGAAGTACTAACGATATTTCAGTATGGTGTCTAACATCGAGCGCGGGATCTAGGTTGCCGCCTTGTGGCATTTGCGTGCAATCTCTTTACTGTCTGCCAATGGTACTCCAGTCAATAGGGTACCGATCTTCGCGCAACACATGACTGTAAGTTTGACTACCAATTTTCTAGCAAGCTTTTTGGCTTGACTTATTGGTTCATTCGACGTCCCGTCTACGGGAGCTTTGTTCGTGTTCAAAATGCGTATGTTTATAGCTATATGATGCACATTTGCCCCAAGGACCGGCATTAGCACTCGTCCACACTATTGAGAAAGGCAACGGAAGATCTACACAATTCATGCAGATGTTATTGACCATAATATGGTGTCATAACCCCTTCCCTGCCTAAACCCCTTCCCGGCTCAAAAATCGTACATGTACTTCTAGATCTAGACAACTGCAAGCGCACCTGTATGCAGCCAAAATTCTCGGTGCGGGACGATATACAGCTTGCATACCGCCCATGCCCCCACTGCAGCTGCAGACGGAATCGCGACCGAACGCCTGAATATTTTGACCTACACGCGATCAAATATCCAACGCTCAGCGTCGTCAGTTGGTAAACATACGGCCGGTTCACGGAGATCACAGCTCACCGCTAGTAATATGATGCCGACGGAATAGCTAATGGCACATCATATAGATTAGCAAGGATACGGTATATGAAGGCATAACATCGTTGCAGCTGATATTTTGTTTTTGCATCGACATGGTCATGTGAGATTCCACAACTGCCGAACGGGCACATATTGACTTAAGCCAGAGCCTTCTGATGCCTACAATCCCCTTCACTTACGGTTAAGTCAGGTTGTGCAATGATTGTTGGGTGGCAAACCTTCTGGTTGGCCAACTGGACATCTAATACGGGAGCGAGTCGATGAGGTTGGTGGTATCTTATTAAATAGTGTCTTCACAAACCCTGACCGAGTACGACCATGCAACAAAAAAGTCGGTAAAGTTTGGACTTCGAAGCCCCTAGTCTACTCTAAATTCTCTAATAGGATTATTATACCTTCATGGAAACTTTAGCGGTGTGCGAGGTGCTGGCAAAGCAGTGGGCCTAGATGGCGTCAACTTCAGATATGTATTCAGTACGTTCAACAATTGCAATACATGTAGTTAAATACCAAATAGCCTTTGTGCAAGCTCGATCAGAAGGTTATTGCTTCAATTCAGGCACAAATACGCCTCTTCACTTCGATCAAATCCGCCTTGGTGGGTTCAAAGCCACTATGAATGTCGATATCAGGCAACAATTTCGTATCGCCTCGTTTTCTATCAATCAGATCGATCCAACCGCCCGGCAACTGCGGTTGCCTGAATTCTCAGGAACAATCTCTACAACATAAGGCGAGCGACTAGGGCATTGTGTACCGTACGAATAGTTCGATCTGACTGATGCGTGAACTTCCGAACTTGTGGGAAAATATGCGAACTCGCTAACTTTGAATTTGTTGAAGTTCGCGGAAAGGAGGACAGAAAGCGGTTTTAAATCCCTATGGAAAGCAACGATTATATAATATTGGCCTGAATTAGGTCAAACAGAAGTTCTTTACCAAAAGTGGAAACTCAAGCTTGGTATAGATGGAGAGCGTACGTACGCTCTGCACTGTTGTTTTCAGCAATGAAGCAAGGATTGAAGTTAGGATGCGCGATTGGAAAATGAGAAGTGGTAAGGGGTGTCCGCGATCGAATACATGGAATACTAAGCCCATGAAAGGTAGCAAGTACCCAGTCCCCGTACCGACCTGCAAACCGGACCACCGTTTTGCATATTACCTCAGCAATTCGTGAGCTAGAGAGGCCTATTTGTGAATTCCTTGCAACCTAGCGAACTGGACAAATTTCGCGAACTGCGAACTGGTCGGAACACATTGGTACAGTACATGCGAGGTGGTCATGAGATACTTTAATCAACTAGGCTTCTTAGAAAATTCTCACCGCACAATCTAATAGGTGAAGAAGCTTTCGGTAGTTCATCTCGTGCTGGGCCATTCATATGCATAGTATTCGCTCAGTCTATGTTAGAATTCTTTTATTCTTCCACCAAGGCGCCGTCCCAACCCAATGAGTTCCCAGATACTGCTTGAGGTTGTTAGTTCGAAAATAAATGAAAGTGGGCAGGCAACATTCCAAAAAGGCCAGGTCGACCGCTGGCCGGTTTATAGGCCAGAAAATTTGACAGATGCACTCTGGTCTAGTCGGCCTTAGTCCAGAGCCCAATAACGATCGACCTGTGTCAAACTCTCAATTGGCCGTATCAGTCAGCCTGCCTTTATCGACATTCGCCACCGTCATGGGTCTGCCTTCTCACCGCAGATGCCGTGCTGGCCACTGTGGTTCGACGTCAGCAGTCAGCAATGAGTTTTCTGGCAATTTTCTGGCAATTTTAGCAGTCAGAACCTTGGTTTAGACATAAACCTTTACTAAAAAGTGCCATGAGCACGCTATTGTCTGACAGAAGACTAGGTGGTTAACAGAGGGGCCGTTCGAATGGCAGCGGTCCAGTACTCGCCTGTAGCATCTACAGTAGTTCTGCGTCTATTTATGATTTATGGGTATATATTATTGTTCTCTGTCAGGAATTTCAAGCCTATATAGGTAGTCATAGACCGTCGGACCAAATCCGCAAATTTTTTGGGACTGTAGGCATGTCGACATCTGATCGGACATTAAGTCCTTCAGAACACTGTCAATCACATTGGTGTGTATCTTCTTTGCAACATACAGGCTGCCACCTGCGACACATGCAAGAATTGTTCCTTGTTATCTCAGGCGATTAAATGAGCTAATGGTGACATCCCTTTCGAGAGGGATGTTTGATTTGGCCGAGTTAATGCACAAGGAGAGGAAGGGTGGAAGAATACATGACGAAATTTGAAATTTACACTGAAGTCTGTTGGAACTGTTGGGATTCTTCAACTCGAGAATATCAACCCTCCGCCGCGTCGGTTTTATAGTACAACTTCTAGTATTCACATACAGCCAGGTGGATTTCCTCCAAACTCGCAATCAAGGCCAAATATATTTCGAACCAGAACCGCCACAACAGACATGATGTATAAAGCCGCAATACATAGACTTAGGGTGATGATAATCCACAAAGATAAGTAAATAGATGTTAGTTATATGCTCTACTAAGCTTACCCTTCTACCATAGAGAGGTTGTGTGGAGTGGTCAGATTGTCTGTCACGGGGACACGGGGATATTGACAGCTGGCCGGGACGAAGTTTTCTAACGAAAAGTAACCTTTCGAGTAACTTAGATGTGAGCGCCGGAGTGATTTCATGATTGGACTGAACACATTCAAACTAGCGCCTCCTCAAATCCAAACGCAATTCACCAATGCAAAGCGTTGTATCACATCTATTACTCCATATCCTAATTACTATTATAAGGAAACCCAGATCTCTCTCGACGTAAGAAATTGGAATTGAAGTTTTAGGCATATCATACACTAATTAGTTAAGCTAAGCGAACCTTAATCTATTCTTGTTATATTCTGAAGCGAACACCAAAACCCTCCTAAAAGTTGCCTCTGCAGCGAATACTGTAACTAACGGTCAGGGCGCAGTTCAAGCCGTTCCAAGTCGAACCATTCGGAGAATATATAGTTAAACCTTCCAGTGATGTGAAAACACTTCATTTTGTGCCCATTCACACACTCTATTCTAGTTCAAAAGAGTAAGCATACTGTGTAACGAGAAACGAGATTGCCGAACAACGTATAAGTCATCCAAATGAAGTCAAGGGTTGTTAGCGAGACGATACCACAAGAAATAATTTCCAGAAAGTGACTGATTTAGTTGTGCACCAACGTATCCATCCCTTCCTTTTTCAAGTTCATCAAACCAATACAATTTTGTGCCATGTTGCTTCTTCTGCATATCGGCATTTTCATGATGTTTGAAACCCGCATTGAATTTATCTCGGCCTTGATCAAAACTGCACTAAATGGCTTGTAGTTTTTTATAATAAAAACGTATTCTGCATTGGGCGGCGTCATATCCGCGAATCTCGTAGATGATTTCTCTGTGGATGCCACCATTCCCTAACTCAGTTCTAGTAGCTCTCCTGAAGAAAGAGGGGCACAGTGGCCTCGCTCGCACTTCTGTACGGCTTCGCTTTAGCGTTGCGTTGCTTCCCATCAGAACGAGTGACCCTTCGGCTCCGCTGGTCTTGGTTACTTTTGCAATCGAGTATTCGTTGGCTCAGTGTCTTCTAGGAGTAATTTGGAGGGCAACCAGTATGTGACTACTTCCACGACGGGATAAGGTGATATGGATCTTGGCGTTCTTGTAACTGTGAGAAAGGCCGAGACAGCCCTTGACGACGCAGGCGTGCTTATCTTTGTATCTGCCTCGCTGGAGAATCGGGAATTGAAGATTGATGCTAAAGGTACACAGAAGGATGTCACCACAAATCATGTCAAGGAGCTGGCGGGCTGGTTCAAAGATAGGTTCTTTAGGCTAGAGCTAGGTCTTAAATGAGGGTGTCGTCTGTGGGATCAGGCTGATCCTCAGAAGCCGAGGCAATATTCTCGTTTCGTGATCATGAAGCACAGAAAGCGTGCGAGCAAATATGAAGCCATCGTCGAGTTTAGCCTGGAACCAGAGAGCTGCGAGGCACACAAGGCGTAACTAAAGACTTGTGTCGGATAAGTCGTGCGTGGATGCCAGTTCTTCAGCCGCATTATATATGCCTTGTCAGTCGCCGTACGTACACTTCAAGGCTCAGAAAAACGTGCGGTGTCATCACATATATATATTAGTATCGCAGGCTTGGACTTAATTAACTGAATTGAATTGGCTGACCTTGGACACGGGACGAGTACCAATTAGAGGGAAATAACGAGTTCCACGATTTAACTGACAGCCTCGTCCATCGACATGCAGGATGGTGTAACATTTTTCCTATCCAATTTTTAGCAGGAGTGGGGAGCAATTCTCACCTCAAATATATCCAGAGTACATACATTTCAACCTATCAGTGCACTCTCACAACGCTATAACTTCATGACGAACTTCGTAACATCACGAAAACTAACTGATAACAGCAGTGGAAAAGCTACATTAACTATTATAGTATGCCGAAATTCAGCAGGAGAGAGAAGAGCAGGAGGTGGTCGAGCTTAATCGGCGGCAATGCAGCTTTTTTCGACAGTACTGGACTGCCTGGACCACTTTGAAGGGCGAGCTGGAGATACTTGTCTATTAATGTAGCGTGCTTTCCTCCCAGAAGTAAACGGTCAGATTCTTTAGGGCTACTGCCGGAGTTAATATGACTACCGGAATAGGAATATGGAAGTGCGATGGCGATGGGAGAGGATTTCCGAAGCTGTCTCAAGGTTCCTCGCTAGTGACCTATGGTCGATGATATTTGAAGAGTAGCTAAATCTTAAGACTTTGTTGGGGTTAGGATATATCGCTGATAAACCTGTATGGGAAGACTCTGGAGAGCTAGAGAGGTGCTAACATCTCGAATACCTAACCCATGTATGGCCTTCGATGCTCGTGGACACCAAGCTATCTCAATACAATGCGACTCTAGTACGTTCTGTAGTTCACTTAATTCTATCCACTCATAGCAAACGAAGAATCGCTGTATACCGCAGGTCATACTTGAATTATGGTATCATCGAGGAATATGGATTAAATAAAGCTATGATCAGGGTAATAATGTCCCCTAATCATGTGTTGCCTTCAATGTAGTAGCACAGGGTGGACTTTCTCGTTTAGAAGTACACTTAATCAGCCAGGGCTACTATGAGGAAGGATGTGAGGTTCACTATTTGTTGTATTTCTTTCAAACGCTGGAGTCGCTATTGCCACACCATTGCCGGCATTATGGGAAGCCATTTATAGAGCCCAGCGAATGATTCTGCATTGGAATGATGGATCGAAAGCCAGCCGCAAGTTAATGATAACAATAGTTTCAATAGATTAACGCATCTTGTTTCCGAACACAGTCCCGCCTTCTTGCATGAAGACATTCTTTTTCTCCGCACTGGGCGGGAGTTTGAGAAGGCTACCACTGGGTCCTCAGCAGCAAAGAAGTACCCTGTCTGCGATGGAGAGCTGCTCTCGACTTTGTGTGCAAGAAGTACCGTAAAAAGGGACGTCTGGACACAGAGCACGTACTGCAGTTGAAAGCAAATATTGCGAGGGCTTTCACTTTCACGGTATTGTCTTGAACACCGAGTCGGATTTGGTCACGACGTAATAGGAAGCAGGTTTTCACTTCGGTCGACAGAGGGGACTGCAGGCTGAGCACCTTCAAGCCTACTTGGTTTCTACGAATGGGAACTTGGCTCTCTACCTTGAGGAGTTGGATAGACTAGAGGTTTCCGTGCACAGCGTTCTCCGATAAATGGGTCTTTGGAGATTTCGCTTTCAGGTCTTTGTGCAGAGGAAGGGCACAGGCAGAATGGGCGGTGTTGGAGTAAGTTGCTCGATTGAAATGTGTGGAATATTGAGTTCATGAAAAGTAGCCAGTTTTCATATCACCATGCGAACTAGACAAATTTCGCGAATCAGTGTTTCAGGTCTGCAAACTACTGGGTTCGCGAATCAGTCAAACACATATGTACATGTGTGGTCTTGAGATACCTCTGTCACTCTGTCACAGGCTTCGCAGCATATAGAGTCTTTAGTCCCAATTCGAGATTGTGCCTAAGTCGAGATTCGCAAGGAAAAAGTTGCTGATGTTGATACCCTGTTACCTCGCAAAATCTAATTAGCGGTCTCGACTTAAGACCGATTTCTCGAGTTAGGACCAAGGCTCTACTCACTGCACCACGTAATAGGTGAAGGGGAATTCGGCAGTTCATCTTGCGTCATCCATATGCACAATTTTTGCTCAGTCTATGTTAGAATTCGTTCATTCCTCCACTGAGAGGCGGAGCCGTTCCAAACAAAGGAGTGGGAGTGGGTTCCCAAATATTATTGGGGCTTATCGATCCGAAAAAGGAGTGAGTAGACAGCATACCGAAGCAGCCAGGTTGACCGCTGACCGGTCTGTAGATCAGAAAACTGGTCAGATGCACTTTAGTCGGCTTTAATACAGAGCCCAATACCAATTGGCCTGAGTCAAATACTCAAACTTGCAACTGCCCGCATCATTCTGTCAGTCTTTATCGGTGACAGTCGCCACCGTCATGGATCTGTTTCTCGTCGGCAGGTACCGTACTAGCCGCCATAGTTCAACGTCAGCAGTCAGCAATAAATTTTCTGGAGATTTTCTGGAAATTTTAGTGGTCAGAACCTAGGTTTAGAAATAAATAATTACTAAAAGGTGCCATGAGCACCCTATTATCTGACAGAAGACCAGGTGGTCAACAGAGGGGCTGTTTGAACCCCTGCAGCCAATACTCACTTACTGGTGATTGCTTTCCTGTAGTAGCTACAGTGACAAGCTCTTCAATTGCTAAATCTTTCTAGTTGCAAATTTGAGCATATTGGCATACAAACTAACGGTTTTTTTGTTTTAATCATACTGTATTCACTCTACTTAGAGTATGACAGCCCCTTAATCCCCTCCGCCTCCGGGCTGGCCGGCTAGATGGCGGAGCTCCACTCCTGCTACCCGTCGTCCCCTTCTGACAAAAGAAAGCATTTGAAGGCGGTCAATAAAAATACAAAGGAAAAGGGATGAAATCAAGGAGAGCCCGCCGGCTCTTACTCCTCCGCCCGTTGCCCATCGGCTATTACTCCTCCGCCCGTTTTGGATGGGAACTTCCCGACATCAGTGGCCGCCAGGAAGTCCATCACCGCTTTATCGCACTTCTCCATGGAGAGCAGCTCAGATACTTGCACGTGTCGGCATCTGCCCGCTCTCCATCCGGTCGCTTTCCCCACCTCTTTCCAGAGCGTTTTCTGCTGGTCTTTCCATCGGCTGCAGTGGCGGAAGAGATGTTCCCGCGTCTGGGCCGCTGTCCTGCTTCCGCCGTCGCACCATCAGCATTTGTCGTCGTCTCGGTGTCCAAACCGTTTTAGGTACGTGCCCACTGGCGCATGTCCGGGCTTCAGTCGATAGAATCTGGCTGCCAGAGGCTTCACACTGTTCATTGGGATGGGTCTCTTGCTCCCAGCTTTGCCTTTCAGCCTGTAGCCGTGATATTTGCTGCATTTGTCGGCCTCCCACTCAGCCTTCGCCGCCATCTTTGCTTCTGAGATTCGTCTGGTCCTGTTCGCTGTCGAGGTGTATACTCGTTCTCTCACTGTGCCTGCCCTGCAGCCCTCTCGCGCTAGATTCGCTTGGCGATCTGCTTCCTCATTCCCGGGGATGCCAGTGTGTCCCGGGACCCAGTGGATTTCTGTTTCAATACCGGCTTCGCGAAGAGTCCTCGCGCTCTGGTTAACACAAACTAGCGGTTGTTAGGCGAACCCCTGTAATGATTTAACCAAGCAAAAATATCAGGTTCGCAAATGGGGGCTTTCCCAACCGGGAGTAGGTCTGCGTCTTTTATGGGTGTATATTAGAGTACTCTACTTACTGCTGTCAGAAATTTCAAGCCCAAAGATAATTGCACACTGCTCGTACTAATTCTGCCAGGGTTTGAGACTACTCTATTTGGAAAACCAATCCGCCGGCAACCACAGGTCGTAAGCCTAGTCGCTTCGGAATACTGATCAGAGGTAGTGTTTCCATAACCTTGAAAATATGAAGCGGGATTGACAAATCTGTCCCTATGGTACAAGAAATACGTGCTCTACTTTTAGAATAAAATCTCGAGACCACTTCTGGATCGTCTTCTGCGTGACGATTTCCAAGGCCAAATTACAATTGGTATTGATTATTGGATTGCGGGTGAACTACCTGGCAAATATGTGGAAGCTCCTGCTCTTAGACGACGGAAGGTTCTTAAGTTGAAGAATCTAAAATATCTAACATGTGGCAGTTCCGGATCCATCAACACAGGCTTCAACACAGACTCCAATCTACAACCTTCATAAACAGCATCATCATATATTCTTCCATCATCCTTGTCGCTTCATGTTTTGCATTGACAAGTCTACGCCTGCCTTTATAGACCATTCTGTCTGCACCCAATCACTTCAAACTAGTTTAGCCACCGGAGGTAGTAAAAATCCTACGTCTATCACAGGTGCTAGTTTGTCTTAGTGCGGGAAAGCATGATTGGGTCATACAGTATCATTCAGTGGCATTATTCATGTGGCTGGATATCAGATCGATTAGATAACTTTAGCTGGGCGCTTGTAGATAGTGTTAGGTTGCTTGGATCGATCAATTAGACATTATCAATTCCCGCACCACTTTCATTTACCACAAAGGAAAGTTTGCACTCTTATTGAATAGATTGGGATGAGCGACGTAAATTCACGGGATCTGTGGATGGAACCTTGTGATTTCAATGAGCCGAGTATGTGAGATGAGAAGAAATGAATGCGATTAGATAGAATGATCGAGCCAGCATTTACTTGCCGTCCTTCATGGCATCTCGGTTCCTCCTCATTTTATCCCCGGATACATAGCAAAATAGGTCCAGATATATATACTTAGTACTCTATTAAGATACAGTTATAAGCAAGTCACAAGCGCAGCGAAAACCCTGGCGTGGTTTGTGTGGCTTGTGTGGTTGTCTGTATTTTGTATAAGCTCGTGTACCAGGCCCCGGGAGGCTAGACGATTAACGTCCGTCCTCGAATAGGTGATCAGTTTTACGGTGCAACTCCGAGGTTTGAGCCCCCGAACCCAACACCGAAAATCAAAAAGATGATTTCGGTCACAGTCTATGTAGATAATAACTGCTCTGGTAATCTGCCTGCTCTCGACCGAAATTGTTTGTGTGTGGTGGAAGTGCCTATATGAGCTCAGTGCTGGCTGATGCATTACTCGCTTGTAGACCAAACTCGGATGTTGAAATACGCTAGAAGCTTGTATTCTAAAGTACAGGTATATTCGTGATCTTATATACGGCATTCAGAGTATGCCTTGTACGCATGCATGCGCACTCAGCTGGCATCTCCAGCTGAGTCTGGAACGACCATCATCATCGGGAGATTATGATCCCCATCAGCCCAGCTGAAGCCCATAAGCCGTACGCCAGGGAGGCGGTCCATATATGCAACATCGGACCTATCTTGCATGACCCAGAGTACCTCCACCACACACAAACAATTTCGGTCAAGTGCAGGCAGACTGTTATTATCTACATAGGCTGTGACCGAAAACTTCTCTTTTGATTTTCAGTGTTCAATGCGGGGCTCGTTGCCTCTCCGAACCTCAGAGTAATACCGATGACTTAGTTGTTCAGCCCCTCCTTGGGACGGGTATTCATTCCCGTCCTAGGAAGGGGCTGGTATGTGAGTTTATGTTGTGTACTAGTGGCAACTCCGGCACGGGTTCTCGACCAAGGCCTAGGTCCATAGATAAGCATCATACTAACTGGTTCGAGTGAATGATTGTGACCTCTTGAAGACAACTAGGAAAGAGCGGTGCTTCGTTCATGCGGATGTTTACCGTTCAAAGATATAGTGTTGAGCGCACCCCTCTGCAATAGCTATAGGTAGTTGTCACCTATATTTGTCCTCCGATGACGCTGTGGCTGGACGCCACCCGTATTCTAGATCATTGATCGCCGCCAATCACATCCCACCCACCACTCGTCTTCAGCGGACGGGTCCGTTCAATCGCTCGAATTCCCGTTTGGAAGCACTTCAATTCTCCACCTCGGCTGGAAACTTCCTACAGCCCCCACAGTGTGTACCGATGAATGTCGTTCAGGGTGGTCCTTTAGTGCTCTATAAAAAATTACAGACTTGTAACTGAAATCTCAGAAGAGTGCAAAGTCTTTCCGGAGTAGGTTTCGGCGCTCCTTTTAGTTCACGTTTGCGCCATAATGGGATTTATTCAAAAAGACCACCCCCGAACACTTTTTACATCCACAGCACAAGGAAATCAATGATCTCTTGGATCTATTCACAGATATAACATTTAAGAAACGGAAATGAAGTAATAACTATGAGCATTATAAATGTTGATTAACAATCGACACCCTCCTTACCCAACCAGCTTTTACCCTTCCACACAGCACTGAAAGTTTGCCGGCCCAGGGCAATATCCTGCCAGTCTCTCGTGAGTTCATGGTTTGTAAGGTATTGTTGGTTATTTACCTGGTATTTGTCTACGGCCGTTGCAACTGTCCGTCCATTTACATATGCTGTCTACGCCCTGGCACTTGCTCTTATAACAGCACTTGATGTCCGGTAGGTCGTTTGGGCAGTCTCCATTTGTGTAAGAACCGCCAGATCTCCTGCAGGATGCAGTGGGGATACAAACGCCGTACCCATAGTCCGGGAGGTCGCCGGGTTTACAGCGGTCGTTAGTTGCGCCATAGCACGCGGAGGAGAGAAGTGTGAGCAGTATTGTGGAGGAAGCAAGCTTCATAATATCGTTGGAAGAAGGAAGAGAGAGCTGAGGGCTGAAGCCTACTTATAGACAGCTATTGTCCGTCGTCCTCAGGCAGCACTATGCTACACAATATTTCCGATATTACCTCCGCTGCGTTTGGGTGGGAGATTTTCAAGGCTGTTGAAATAGCGATGATAGAGAAGCTTGATTGCTTCTATCTACGTGAGATCTTGCATGCTCATAAATACGGCATTCAGTGTATGCCTTGTACGCATGCTATGCGCACTCAGCTGCCATATCTAGCTGAGTCTTGAATGTCCGTTAGCCTTGATGATATCATGATTCTCATTAACCTAGCTGGGGTCCATAGGCTTTACAAAGGGTGACGATCCATATATGCAATAAAGGCTGCTATGCCGTGTAACGATTGTGGTTGATCGGATCAATGTACATCCAATCGTCATCAAGCACGCCGGTGGAAAAACAGGCTTTTCATACTGGACTGAGTTCTCAACAAACAGTTAGTTACGCAACCGAAAAGCAGTGCTCTGTGCATGCGTCTTTGCATCTACATGGTCATGTTCATGGGGTTGTATCGGTGGCATTCATCTCGCGAGCAGTTTCCCGTTACTGTCAATGCCTTACCAGCCGCGAGGCAACCTAGGCAGATATGCGGTTGTAATTTCTACGCTCAACAGTAGTTCATCCTTACGCATATTTCCTCAAGAAATCTTAGCCTAGGTCCAGCTACAGGTCTAAAGCCTGGCGGAGAAAATCCACGTTCAGCGATCTTCAAAGGTCTGCAGTTCAACCATGCCAAGAGTGAAGCCTCAGCAGTTCTAATGGGCATGTACTGTTGTTGTACTGTACAACGTGGAGTTGGCAGGGCTACTTTAGTACTTGTGGTTTATTAGAAGATGTGGTGAAGCATTGAAACTTTCCAATGTTAGCAAATGAGAACACTTGAGACTGTATAGACGCATCTCAACCACTCAGTTCATTGGCTTTTATGGTGGGTGAATTATGTGCTAAGATGCGATGAAGATCGACGCGATAGAAGACTCGCATATCAGCTAGTGATCTATATACGTCCAGCAACGTACCAATTTATTCATAGAAGGTGACACGTATTCCTGAGCTTTAAGATTAGCTATGTCAGACTACCCTATGATCTTGAGACTGTTTTTCCATGTAACAATGTAACAATGCATACATCTGTTAGGCGCGTGCAGAGCGCCACACATAAGGTTCGTACGCTGTGTACACATGACGCTATCTCTCTTGTTTTTATATTAGCCAATCAATGCTATGGATTCGGTTGTCCCAAGCAAACGATTCTATATGGTGTTTTTGGAGTCCGGGCACAAGAGGCATGCGATTGCGAGAGTGGTGGGGTTTGACGAAAGAATCGAGAGGCGAATTAGTGCCTTCAATTTTCGATGGTGATAATGACGATCGTGGTCCTAAGAATATAAGCAACATATACCTGATTCTCCACGGTCTATTCTACGTCTTCAAATTACTTAGACGGGGGATCTAGTTGAAAGAATGCATCTGATCATAACATCACTCACTAATAGTTGTTAGATTTGCGCTAAGATAAGATAACACGATCTAGGTTGGATTGTCAGTATGACATCACGATCTGATGTCGTGCTACACAATCGTTTCTTCATAACGCAAACCTGCAACTGGCAGTAAGACAAACTCCTCAATCACAGTGGCATACTAACCAACCCAACGACCCGCATAGGAGTACAGTATCTACGAGCGAAATTTCGGATACAGCTCGGCGGCCCGGACAGAGCCACCCAGTGTTGCACACCAACTGACTCGAGACTTTTCTCGTGCCCTGGCGTAGTGCGCCTGTTTGAGCCTCAAATCCTCGCAGGCTCGGATTTTCGACTCATGCGCTACGCCAGCCACCAGACGCGAGGTACGAGCTAGGGCAGAGCGTCTGGGCACGAGAAAAACTCGAGACATCTCGCCTCGTTAACGGCCTCAGGGTCTCGCAATTCCAAGAACACAAAGACAACATCCCCATCCCCACCCGTACCCTGGCGCCCCGGAAACCAGTTAGAAACACATCAAACCACAATGACCTGAAATTAGCCACTTTCGACCTCCTAAACGGGTAGTTAAATAAACCGCTTAGTGCGAGGTTTTTAGCAGGGGGGAAGGCATACAAAATGGGCTATTTCAATAGAGTAGTTTTATGTCAATTGAGTGTAACTTGCGTACGCGAACTTGGAACGCTTGAATAAACCGATTTTTGAGTAAATATCAGCGCACCTTCGTGCATTTATATCAACTCCTACTGCACCACCTCCGGTACAAGTTCAACCCAATACCCATCCGGATCTCTTACGAACGCGAGCTGCCGGAACACGGCTTTATATCCCTCCTCGACCAATGAGTCCTCTCTCCCATCTTCTCGCACCCGCGGAACTCCCATAACCCTAAACGCTTCCTCGCCCAACCCCTTCAATATCTCCGTCTCCGGGTAAACTTCCTTCAGCCTCTGCAACGCCTTCGCAACATCCGGTACGGTGAACCCCACATGTCCAAATCCATACCTCCCTTCCAAATTGCCGTTATCATACGTCTCTTGTGTGTCATGTGGGATGTGGTAGAGTTCTATCAGTCCCTTCCGTTTTCCTAGTGTGGCGAGCATGTCGCTACTGGTTTCAGTTGGTGTATCTGGGTGGCCGAGGTAGTAGACTCCATTCATCAGCCTCGAGAAGTAGGGGTAGGGGTGGAGGAGATACTAGTCCAAAGACCCGTGTTGAAGGTAAAGATAGTACGGAGACCAAAACCTTCTTTGTAGAATTGCAAGGATTTCTCAGGGTTTTTGATACGGAGCATGAGGTGGTTCTGTTGTGCTCGTTATCAGTGGAACGAATCAAGGGGGAAAAGGACGAGTTACATACGAGGCGGTACCCCACTGTGTCTGCAGGCTGTGGGGCGTCAGCGCCAATAATGTGCGAGCCTGGGGGAACGTCCGCTGCCATCGGTAGAGGTGTTTTTTTACAGGATCGTGGGAATGTAATTGGGAATTTGGCAATGCGACGTTCACAACAGGATATTGCATACTTAATATTTATGCTTTCATTGATGATAATGTGGTGGAACGCGCGACTCCCGGAGTGCGGGGTGGGGAGGTGTGGAGTCACGACGTCGGCTATTGAACTCGGTACGATGCCGATGCTGATACCATTGTATAAAACCACTCTGCCATACCGGCCCATACGAGTCCGTACTGTGCACTGATACCGCACCCACATCCACACCTTAACAATCATTTTCGCACTCTGCTTACCGCATGGTCCCATATAAACATCAATATACGGGGTTTGGACTACTACAATTACCTTCCTATGCAAAAGTAAGCCAGAGGAGTTACATTTGCATGTATGTGATGTCAAAATGCCAACCCAAAAACTTCGCGAGATTGGAAATTCGAACAGTGAAGGGAAGTGCAAATGAGTCGGTATTATTATTAGGGATATATACGGGGAATAACTTGGATTATAGTTGCATACAGGAAAGGGAACCGGGCACAATTTCGACTGGAAACGGCACTATTTTGTGAGTGGAAAGGATATGGAACCTGTTACGCTTGGGAAAGTACACTCCAGGTGAAAGGAGACAGTTGGCAAGGGAGAGCCACTGTGGATTCATTAAACTTGAGAAACATCATATATTGTCCTCACACTTTCCAGAGTCTGATAGAGCTACAGGACTACTACACATACATGCTGTAGAGTACAAACTGTGAAAGCATAATTCCTAATATAGTACAGAGTCATCCCTATGTTCCTGGTGCCTCGTCTCACCCCGCCCCGTACTGGTGTCCGTACTGTCCTGGTATATATGACCAGTGTCACCCACCTACGTTCAAGATTGGCATGACGCGTGCTCCTGAATTTCTCCACCTATTCCTAACTTCACCCTGGTTAGCTCGTAAGTCTATGTTACTGTACATGCTAGAGTGGAGGCGAGTGAAGTTGCTAGGTCAGAAATTGCGTTACAACCTCCTATAGCACACTGAGCACCCCCGGAATCTATACCTAAGAATGTTTCAGTTTTGTGGCGCTTGTATGGAGAATTCCGTGATAACTAATATGATGGTGGCTATGCCGGGTCCCCACATTTGACAGGAAATTCTCGGTTGAGTTCGCCGACGGAGCGTGGTGGTAGTGAGAAACGATTCTGAATGTGGTAATACCTATCCTACAGAGTCTACATGTGTCGTGCAACACTTGTAGAGGCCACATAACCTGTTCTTGTTGTGTGACTGGCAACCTCGTTCACCGTTCTACAAGGAAGGCTCGTGTATTAGGAATAAGAGTTCGGCTATCAGAGAACGTTTCAAGCTTTCCATATGTGGGTACAGATTTTGGGTTCGAAGGAAACGTGGATGGGATCCTCGTGGCCGTACAGAGCAATGGATTAGCGTATAGATTGTTAGGAATCACGAACGTGGAAATCTGAAACCCATCTGCACGGCTTGTTTGCGTGCTAGATGTGTACTAGATACTTGATACTGATCTGATCCATCACCCCACGAGTTCTTCACCTGGCACTTTGGTGGAAGATTTCTATAACAGTAGTGAAGAGTGATAAGGGTTAGCTCGAAACTCGGAACAAGTACATGGATTTTGGACCGGGGTTATTCCCTGTGGCGTGGAGAGTTCGAACCTTCCTGCTTAAGTGCGGTGCTAGTAATCATGGTGCCGTCGAGGCGAGGCATCGGTCCTACACGTGGCGTTCCAAATATTTCCGGATTTGCTTGTAGGAAGTAAAAATTTTGTGTTCAAGCCAATCAAATAATCCTCAGTGCCGAGATTCCCCCGAAGAGGATCTTTGCGACCAATTGGGTTCGCGATATCGATCCTCCTCCTGGACGTCCACAAGCAAATGGTAGTATGGTATCAAACTAGGTAGCACTATCCTATTAAACTAGTGCCGGCCGGTTTCCGACTTACTTCTCCACCACTCTTCCCCTTGACATCGTGCCTTTTGCACCTACATATAGCACCGCAGCCGCTCTTCGGTACTTGCAGTTTTCATTCCTTTCTGTACAAATATCCAACTACATCACATTCATTCGTTACTTCATTCAAGATGAAAATCGACTTCATCAAATTGACTGCTGTAGCATGCCTCAGCACAGCAGCATTGGGTTCACCAATTGCTGGACCTTTCTCCGGCGCCGTCGGGAATGGATTAGAATCGAGATCGTGAGACCTCTCAGGATGGTTGAAGGTGCGGCGGGACATGGTTTAACCAATTCTGCAGTGACAGCGATAGGCAGTGCAGAAACCCGGTGGTTCGCAAAGAATGGTAAGTTCTTAGTCTAGGCTTTCTCTATTAATTGTCCAGTTGGCCAATGACTACGCATTGCCGGGTTTCCGTTTTAACATGATACTCCAGGCGAAAACTCTCCAGCAGCCAGAAGAAAGAATACATTAAGGCTGTCTATTGTCTGTCCAAAAAGCCCTCAATCGCGAAGTCTGTAGTTGCAGGTGCCATCAGTCGGTATGATGACTTCCAGGGAGTCCACTCCATGCAAACGGATAAGATCCACTGGGTAGGTTATCGAAGCTCGTGCAATCCTCGAGTCCCCGTCAACAGTGCAGGTAGCTAATGGTTACAAGGTTGGACACTTCGCCATCTGGCACAGATTGATGGTTGCTGAATATGAGAAAGTGCGAATATCTTTCCTAAAAGTTACAGAACAAGCTCACAATTTGCTTATATATATAGGCACTCCGCTCGGAATGTGGATATACCGGCGGTCAACCATACTGGAATTGGTTCAAGGATACTGAGTCTGGGCTCAAAATGACGGAATGGGAGATCTTTGACTCCACCACCGGCTTTGGTGGAAATGGTCCTTTCATCGAGGTCACCCCTGAACAGAACTATCTCGGAATTGAAGATCGAACCGGAGGTGTGTCTCTGCTTACCGACGCCAGCATTGCTCCTTATCGTACTAATTACACATGCATACAATAGGAGGATGTGTCTTGGACGGTCCTTTCACAGAAGACCGCTTCACTCTCAACCTCGGTCCCACCAAAGACTACAGCGTCTCTAATCCTCACTGTCTGACCCGTGACTTTGCTCCTTCGATTGTCGAAACCAACTTGGTCCGTTGGGTGTGGGATGAAGTTTTAGCGCAACCCGATTTCGGCAGCTTTGCAAGACGTCTAGAAGCCATTCCAAGCTGGGATATGAAGAATGTCCACGGTGGTAAGATCAAAAAATCTTAGCCCGGTCCTTCAAGCCGCTGACGAAGTTCACACAGGCGGACATTTTGGGGTCGGTGGTGTTTTAGGCACAATCGGCGACGGTTAGTAGCTGAGCTCTCAGCTCTCACTCTTCAACACGCACTGATGGTAGTTATCTAGCCTATAACTCTCCTGGTGACCCACTTTTCTATCTCCATCACGGCAACCTCGACCGCCTATACTACCACTGGCAGAAGAAAAGCCCCGCTCGTCTTAAGGATGTCTCTGGCCCTTCTCTTCCCTTCGACTACCTCAATGAACACGCCCCGAATATCACGTTGGATTTCGAGATCAATATGGCACCGCTCACTGGTAACATCAAACTCAAGGATTTACTGGACACCAAAGGAGGAACTCTCTGCTACGAGTACGATGGCTCGGATAGCGACTAGGCTCGCTGGGTTGAATCGTAATAGGTAATGTACTCGTATGCTGTTGAGTAATGGCCTAGTAGATTTTAGAGGACATGTACGAGACGATAGCGACGTTGGAATACCCGATTGTAATATTTAATGCTATATAATGTTCAATTTACAGCAACCTTAGTGTCTCAACCTACATGTAAGTTTTTTTTATCGAATCCATGCCGAAGCTACACCCCGTAATCCACGTATCCATACAGGCCAATGGGTTCAAGGCAGTCATACGCTGTTGGCTGCCCTCAACTGCATTTACAGCCACGTAGTTTCAGGTAGCGAGCGAGATACCAAACTCTGAACGCAGGTGAGTTCGCTCAATGTGCCCTATGGACTGCTGCGGCAGTTGATCGGCCGGCTCAACAATTGCAACAAAACCTTCCTCGTGGTTGATATGGTACAACGTACAACGGGTCAGATTTCCCTTAATTATCCGAGACAATGAGTTTGTGTTATGTTGTACCACCCTGCATTGCGAATTGAGGACGAGGCAAGCAGTCTTTGGGATTCATCTCAGGGGTTATCTAACATTACACTTGTGCATGTATTCCATAGAAGCCTAGCACTAGATTCTCGGTCTTCACGAAGCGGTATTTACCGTAACTTCCAATCAAACCGTTGTGCTGAATAAGTATATCCAGATGGACTGAGCTTGGCCCGCTTTCTTTTAGCGAGAGCCGACAGCACTCTAGACTGTTCAGTGCAGCCACTAGTGAGTTCCGAAAAATCGGCTACCGGGCGCTCCGTCACTTTCTAATGTCTACTGTATCGTTTGCAGCAGACCATCACCCGAGACATTTAATCCTCCGCCGAAGAATATCTGCTCGATTGAGATCGATTGTTGCAGGTGCGCCACAGGCCAACAGTTTCCTGTAACGCCTATCTATGGGCACTGTCTATGGGCCTACGGGAGCTATATCAGTATTAGTAGAGTAGAGCACGTACCTAATCCGGAGTCCCCCACCAAAGAGCGGGGAAAATCCCTCTGCTTGAACTATCGCGATAATTAGTAGATTTATTGCGGTAGTGGGGAGTATCCATCTACAAAGTTGAAACAAAGTGCCCCCGTATCTAGATACACGAAACGTTTGGAATCCCTGTACTCCTATGTAGCTTCGGGAGGGTGCCCATGGTTGTGGATGTTAATTAATGTCAGATGTCAAATGTCATGTTACGGATAAACCGTCTCCCCGTAGCTGCTGGAGGTTACTCTACAGCACATTGCGAAGAACATGGTTTAACTGCCAGAAGACGTGAGCTCGACTCAACTCCACAAGTGGTGTGTACTTCTAGTCTCTTCACTGCTAAGCCACTAGCCATCAACTAACAGGGAAGAAAGCACAGCATAGCTATATAGAGTAGCGCCATAGAGTGACGAGCTCTAGATTGGAGACTACTCTTTACTGCTATTCTCTAGATCTTACAAACCGCCCGGTGAAGACATCGATATCCAAACGTGAAACTTGCCGTTACTTGTATGCATGTATGTTTCGCACATGCGTTCACACTGCATTGATAGGGTAGGTGGTGTAATTATAGGGATAAACACTTCCCTGTTCTTTTTAGGGTAGCAACGGGCTAGTAGCGTTGAATTTTGGTAAAATTCGGTTCCAGGAACCAAGTTGCATTACAAGTCTGTCAACACATCAACCAATTGATCCCAGTGCCATCTCATCTGGTGTCATGAAGCCAGAGGACGTACCTAGCGATTACTTTGACTCCCGGGGAAGGTAGATCAAGTGCTAGTAGAGGTATATAGCAGGCTCAAGACCCTACTGCAGCTGGATACTGGAGATCGACTGGACCACATCAACTGGTCTTTCATTCGGACAATTGCGCAGTTTTTAACGAGTAATACCCCCGCGATTCTAAGCTGCGATCTACAACGAAGTTCAATCTCTGACCCATCTCCATTGCAAGGTCATCAAAACAGTCCGGTTCCTGATTGATCTGCTTAAAGAAGGCATCGGAAATCTAGAGCACACTGCAGTTTGAGAGCGATCGCGGCTTTCGGCTCTTCGACTTGACGCCTTTGTTGCCATCAGTTCAATAGCCAGTATTTCCACCCGACATTCATAATGGCGGATCTAGGCCTTGGGCCGACATTGCTCAGTGTGATGTTTTCTCTTACGAGCATTTCAACGATAACTGTGGGGTTGCGGTGAGATTTTATTTATCTCCAAATCTGTTTCCGTCGACACGTCATCCCACCAACAGAAGGCTTACATTGCGCCCAGATTCTACTGCCGCTCACAAATCATCCGCAGTGTAACGATAGATGACTACCTCATCGGCTTTGCTCTTGTAACCCCACCATAACCCTTCCTACCCTGATAATTACACGGGCTGATCATCTCCAGCTTCAAACTTGGGGTTTGGTAGTCACTAACTACTTCCATGTGTATTATGGCACTGGCAAACATGCGAAAGAGTGAGTATTGCCAACGCGATCCTACGGGCGACGAGTGACGTTTCCTCGACAGTCTCACAAATTACGCAGAGATCATCATACCTACTTTGAAGCTGTGGTATGCTTACCAGCTGCAATACCTGATGATATTATACTTTGTCAAAGCCTCGATATTATGCTTCTACTACCGCTTATCGCCAAAGAAGTTGTATCGGTGGTCGGTGTACGGGCTCGGAGCTGTGATCACAGTGTATTCCTTTGCTATGTTGTTTGTTAACGTTAGTATTCCACACTCACGGTCGCAGCGGGGTTGGATGAACAAGTGAGTGAGCGCTGACGCGATGTTCAGATGTTTGAATGCCCAAAGGACATTACTCGAGCGTGGTCACCGTCATTCCCTCAGGGTTGTAATAACCTGGTTGTTGTATATTACGCTATGGCAGCATTCAACATTACCACGGATATCGCAATATTCTTCCTCCCGTTGCCAACAGTATGGGCCCTCCAGGTGAACAAGAGAAAGCGAAGTACGTACCGCAAGAAGCACAGAACGAGGAGATGTAGTAAATACTTATGGAACCTCTCCAGCCGCACTACTGTTGATTTTTTCGATCGGCTCACTGGCTGTGATCGCCTCCATCGTCCGAATCAACGCTCTGTATAAGTACCAAGACGCTGCCACCAACGGCGGCGATGTCCCCTGTACGGCACCCGCTCCTTCTGCAATGCAGTACAATTCATGCTAATACTTCACTATAGATGTCGCAGCCTACATCCTCATCTGGTCGCAAGTTGAGGTGAACATGGCCATCACCTCCGCTTCCGGTCCTTCACTCAAACCCCTCGTCAAATCTGTCCTGGGCAGCTCCAGTTTTCAAAAGTCATCCTACTACTTGCACGGTTCCCACGACCGTGGCAAGGACCTTTCACAGTCGGACGGCCGGCACCGGATTTACGGGGGCAGCGGCGGGCATTCCGGTACGGATGGCGGGGCCGGTATTCCACTAGGAAATTACAAAGGCCAGATCACTTCGACAGCAACTCACGGTAGCGCAAACACTAGTCAGGAGAATATCATCGGTAATGCACAGGGTGGGATCCTGAGGACCACAGATGTAAAAGTAGACGTGGAGATAGGTGTACGGCCGAAAAACGATTCGGAAGATAGCCTGAGGAGACTGGAGTTTGGTGTATAAATAGGGGGTTGCTCTATAATGATGTTTATGGAATCAAAACGTGTTTGTATAGTAGAGTACATTAGACCTTATAGTAGGCGTTTTCGAGAGTTTGGACGCTGTTTTAGTGCCTTTTTGAGCACGTGTGCCGACGCATCAGTCAATTACACTACTGAAGTCTATTAAAGTCTTTTATGCAGTTTATACATCCAGGTGTAATCCCGGATTCCCGATAACAAGGCAATTTATACGGTCCCAAGGTATCGGGTTGAGAGTAGGGTACAACAGAGGACTGTGGCGATGGATTTTTTTCCCACCAGTTCTCACAATTGTAAGCAGACGAATTCGAAACCTTAAAGCCTCATAACGAAAAAATTTGAACGCCAAATCCCCACACAAACATACATTTAGAGGCGCAATTGCCTTACCACCGGAATTATACATTCTGTGCTAGATATTTAGTGCACGTATGCGACTGACTGGTCTACAACCCCAGCGCAATTTCTGAAAATACCTCGGGAAAGCAGTACCAGTGCATGCGCAGCAAACTTCTTTTGCCCTTAAAACGGGTTCTAATTAGCACCAACATCTCCTTCCAGATAATATTTCAAGTTGTGAAGGCCCCTTTTGTTTGCAGCTAGGCAGGTGGAAATTTATTGTTCATATTCATATCCTTGAAGACATGATCTATGTTCCGTCCTATCTGCGACCGTACCCGTTCCCGAACTAGCAAGGAAAGTCTGCGATATTTCTGGTCCATTCACAAACTGGGTAAGGGTCGTGAACAGGGAAAAGTTTAGGAACTAGTCCCAAATAATGAATTCCAAGTTTATTGTTAGCAGCGACACATCGTGGGCGTAGTACTAATCCATGGCTGTGACAATATTGCAATGATCATTCTTGCAGTAGCCACACAAACTTAGGTTGCTTTTAATGCACACTGTGTGGTAATATTCTGGTGTTATTTACGGTTGTTGAAACTATATATAATTGTAAGATATAGAGTCCTGTTTGTATATGGACCGATGGTTTCATAACTTTATTGCAACATACATCAACCTAACAAGAAATCTAGCAGATTTGTATATTATTCTTCCATTCGTTAACAGGCGCAGACTCGCAAACCGGTCACTGAAGTTTGCAAACAGGTATGGGTTGTGTATGGAACGGAACATATTATATGGCGAGTCGTGAGGGGTTGGTCGGCTATTTTACTTACACACATGTTCGGGTATGGTCGTACGGAAGAAAGTTCGACCACTTCGATAACACCGATAGCCTACAATACTTGGGGATCGAGACCAGAGGTTGATCATTGGCGCTCTAGTGGCGTTGGGATTTTTTTTTGACGGCGTAAAGTTAAACCTAATTAGATACACTAGCTATCACTTAACTTGCCTTGGCCTCACAAACAGAAAGATTTTTAGATCTACAGTGGTGATCGGATTTTGCTTGCCTTCATGATCACCGCGCAAAGATCGTCAACGAAGGAACTTTCTCTGGCTGGTGGATATCTACGAGGCTTTATTGGAGGATGTTGCGAGCACTACACGTCACTCGCCGCTGCCGTCAAAACTACCAGATGACCTTGTCTCGTCCACGCGTGCTATCTTACTCATGCTAGCATTCGATTTAGTGCGAAAAGTTCCCAGATTTATCGGAGTATAGTCAAAATTTAAACTACGCAACCAACTAGAGGTGAAAGCTCATATAACATAGCGAGAGAGTTGGGTTACTGGACTCATTATTCAGTACTACCTGTTGTCCCGATATGCCTAACTACGCCCTTGCACCTTCCTAACCTTTGGCGGCGTTCTTCCACCTTATCCTATGCTCTGGAATTAGGCTGCCAATTTGGGCTAGAGATTCGGCTGTGCTCGGTCAGGCCAGGAACTTTGTCTTCAGTAGGGCCTCTGACCGTAGATGTAGGGTCGAAATGATCAGTGCTCAAGATAGACCCACAGAACTAGCCAACTCAGCTAGCTGTTGGGATGTTTAACTTGCTGGCGCTGCGGGCTTCAACTGATCAATCATACACGCTCTAGATCTTCATATAACTATAACTAAAGCCGGATATATATACCCACAAACGTTTCTGTTTTTCCTCCTATCCATTATATATCCGCTCTGGCATATCAAGCACCTATATAGAATCCTACCGCTCTTGATTACTGACAGTATCCATTCCACCATCCGCTTTGCGAGTGACAAATTATGATCCAAATTGTTACATCTCGTGAAAACATGTTCAAAGTCGTTGCCGTACTATTGGTATTACGTGGTGTCATTCTAGAACCCTGCGAGATGGCCCTTCCGTCTTCTGTTCAAGGGCCCATTAAGGTCCTCATGTTGGCATTTTTGAGCTGTGTCTGGGCATGGGTGTCGCTTCATTTTCGCAATTTTACTAGTTCCCGGAACTAACTCAAGATCATACCCATCCATCTTCACCTCCCGCTCTCTCTTCATCAAGAGGCTGCGAGCTTCGGCTGAGACGTGCCTTGCATTGTCTCGACTCTAAGGTACAAAAGTATAATGGGAAATGGCTTGATGTGGTGTTAATTCCCCAGCAAACCACCAACGCGCACACGCGGCTTTAGTGAGTAAAACAACAAAATACTTACCTTAACAATATAGGAGGGTACTAATAACTATTCTATATTGCTGTATGAAAACCTAAACATCAAATCGGCGATGGCTAAATCGATGCATGAAATTTTACTCGACATAGGGGGCACAACGCACGACAGCCAGCAGTGAGTTTTGCATGATCCTAAAATAAATATGGAGAGTGAGTACTAAAAACATGTGCCCAGAGATCTCGTGCCCGCTCTACTGAGATATTTCGCAATAGCAGGACATCTTGCACGCGACCCCGATTATTTTGTAATCAATCCACCAAGTAGAATCTCAGAGTTTATCACTAGGAGAGGTGACGAGATCATAATATCATTACTGAGATACTAATCAGCGTACTTTAACTAGACTATCATGCTTTTCTCAACGTCTCTGATTAGAATTTTAATATCGCAGTATAATGTCCATCCAGTGTTTTAATTAACACAAGAGCAGACCTCTCTCTTGCTCAAGAGGAAAAGCAACCCCTGACGTCCGCCAGCACGCGCTGCAGAAAATCATAGCCCAATAATGTTCCTCTGCTATTTTATGCGTGTGCTCTTCCCCAATTCTTGCTGATCGAACGTAGGGCCTAAGGCGAGCCCCTATGGCTTGCGACATGTGCATACTCTACCGGGTGCATACTCTACACGGCGCAAGTGACATCAGTGGGAAGTACCGCCACCTGCAACGGGTTTAAACGGCAAGGGTATTCTTGGGCGTTTTTGGGCCGGCCTTGATGCTGGTTGGGGCATGGTATTGTGGGCTTGGGGCGGGGAAGTGTCATGGAATGTAGCTGATGTTTGCAGGTTGCGGGGAGGAATGGAGTACCTATGTTTGTTATCCTCGTGGAATCACTATACTTCCCGACAACCCGGTGGCGACGGCGGGGGTCTATCGAGGAGGGTGAAGAAGAATCAGATAGGCATTCCGTGTGCAGTAGCTTTGGTGGGTCTGCAGTACGGATGTTCTTCGTTCTCACCATGCTGGCCAGTATTCTCCCGCTTGTTGAGTGGTAATGCGCACTTTCTTCAGGCGTGATAACGACCGGCTTCGACCCGAAGACGTCCAGCTGCTGAATGCCCTCTGACGTCGTGTCGATTGCCGCAACAGTACTCAGCACGATAGCAGTGGACGATCTATCTCGTTATCCCGGGGCTTAATAGTTTCTTTCCTAAAGCCGGAGGAATATACCTCATCGATACCGTACGCCCCCTCCAGCTAACGGGAAACAGATCGTAGCGGTATTATCGATAATCTACTTCTGGGCCTTGCCAATACGACTGACCATACGAAGATGGTCGTCAACACCCGGGAACATTGCCCTTCCGCCAAAACACTCTAGCATAATGCCGCCTCTTTAGCAGGCAGAAACTGCCGGAATTAGATACACCCCTTCGAAGCTTGTGTTGGCATCGTGGAGGCATTGGTGGCGTTAGCGCTGTGCGGGTGCTATGGTGGGAGAATCGGCGGCCGGGGAGGACGCGACAGAGTGTGGCGGGATTGTACGTTCCATCCACTGACGAAACAAGTGTAGCTGAACGTACTACTGAATGTTTTGTTGCTCCAGTGACGGCGTTTTGGTATAGTTATTGAAACGGCGGGAGGTTAGGGTTAAGCGGGAGCGTGATGAAACGGAGCGTGTCAATTCAAGTACGGATTTGGATCACCGGCTACAAGGAGAGGCGTATGAAAAGAGCGGCAAGGAATTAAGGGTGGCGTCGAAATAGATCGTGAACCGTGTCGTGCAGCGCCAATACTCGTCAATACAATGAAGATTCATGAGGAGTTCGACTGTTCACAAATCTTCCGTTCGCTTGCTGTATTTGACTCCTGACTGTTGCTGATGCACACCAGTATGTAAGGTGCTTTCATAATAATGCACCAAAAACTAATCCACAACACTAATGCGTCTCAACTCGAAGCTCAACTCTTCATCAAGAAAGTGCTACTGTCGCGACGTCTTGAAGTCTGCAGCTAAGTACTCTTTTAAACCCTCGTTGGAATTCGCGAAACTCCATCGGCTATCTCCCGTTTCATCCCTCATCCTGTGGACGTGCCGAAACTTCAACGGTCCCAAGTTTGGCTGTCGTATGGAACGCTGTCAAGCGATTGGGCGTGGTGGCGCTGGCAGGTAAAACGTGGCTGCACACCCAAAAATACTCCTTGAAACGGTACACACCCAAGTTTAGCTCTAGCATATATGTACGAGCGCGTTGGGGGCTGATGTTTGAAAGATTGAGGAGAAAAAACACAAACAAATGTGGGTGGGCAGGGACATATATAGCCAAGGGGAGGGATCTGAGCTGGAGAAAAATAAAAGTTCGGCACACACGAATACACGCGATCTCACTCGGTAATTTTACGAACACTTACACGGCGTATGCAAGACTTGTTAACGATACACATCATCGACTTGCGGACGAATACATTATAATCGACATATACAGCTGGTTAACGATACTCAATCGACTTGAGGACGAATACAATGGACCCGCGATTAAGTACATATACGCAAACCGCCGCCCATCCAAATAAACAATACCCGACGCCGCCCGCATCGGCAACAAACTACATCATCCCCCTTACCCCCGATGCCCCACCATCCTACACCGCCAACCGCTCACCCATAACCATGGGCCTCGGCCTCATCATCCCAGAGAAACGCTGGACAAACGTAACGCTGCAAACCACGCCAATCTCAGCAACCACCTCCCTCCCCAAAGACGGCCTCATTAAACCCCCCACTACCATACGAACCTCGAAGGAACTAATCTCCCTCTCCATCTCCCGCTCCCGCTTTATCCTCCGCCTCATTTCAACGATCTTTAGCATGGTCATAGTCGGCATGATGAGCGAGTCTTACGCTGCATTCTATGCTACAGCTGGACATAGGTTGATATACGCTGGCCTCCCTATCTGGCCAGAAGAAATTGACCTCACGGCTTCGAACGCGATGTTTGCGGTCGGCGTGGCGACGGCGACGTTCTCGATTGTCGTCTTACTAGCCGGACTGTGGCCGAAGGTTAGGCATGTGACGACGATTGGGGATATGGTGGCGGGGTTGGTGGCGGTGGTGAATTTTAGTCTGGGGATGGGAGGAGCGCTGTTCTTTATGTTGTATAAGGGAGACTATGAGGGGTTGAGAACGTGGACGTGTAATCATGAGTTGATTAGACATCCGCAGGCGGAGTTTGGGACGATGTGTGCCGGGATGAAGTTTTCGTTTGCGATGGGATGGGGGATTGCAGCGGTGGAGGCACTTGTGATGGCGAATGTCCTGCTCGGGTGTGTGCTGGTCACGAGGGGGGAGGGAAAGTTGGGGAGGAGTATTAAGGGGAGTTTTAGGTCGAGGGTTTAGGATGGTAGTTTCTTTTGTTTGTGTTCTGTGACTTTGTGATGGAGTTTGGGCCATTCATTAAGCGGGTTGTGGGTTTATGGCGTTTGCGGAGTTTAGGATGCATTTTGAAGGAGTACAATGTATGCTAGTGTATTTTATGCCGTGAAGATCATATGGATTCCAATAGACGCTCCAGTATGTCTGGACATTTACTTCTCGTCTACGCTGCTATTCCTACATCAAGCGACGAAACTTCAACTTCAGCCTCGAAAGTGTAGGCGTAAGCTTATCCTGAATCCCTCTAAAGCTTCTCCTTGTCGAACCCTGACTGCGGCGCAATTTCGTACAATCGCAAAGTCTTAGTTAGCACACTCCGCATCTCCATTAATGCTACGTTTTTACCCACGCAGTCCGCAGGACCCACAGAGAACGGCGCATACGCGCTCTTATCCAGTACGAGCTCGGGATTGGTCGTCCAGCATGAGGGGATAGACTCATCCGGATTGACGAAGTAGCAAGGGTCTGCGGAGTTAGTCGTTGGAGCCTCTTCGGCACTGCGGGGTATAGACGTGTGATCCCTGTGATCACCGCATCGAGATACTCGCATTTTGTTGAAAGGTTTTCGCTACGGTAGTCGAGGAAAGTGTCGGTGATGGCGGCGTAGAGTTTGTGTTGGATCTCTGGGTGGAGGGCGAGAAATAGGAGGGCGAGAGTAGTTAATGCTACCGAGGTTGTATCACTGCTTGGTCAGTAGAGCGAGAGTAACGGAGATAGCACATACCTCCCGGCGAGGATGATAAGCCGTACCCCGAGTTGTAACTGCTCACCCGTAAGCCCTGAGCTATCTGTGCTCATATCTATCAGGTATTTAAACAGGTCCGGTCTTAGATCTTTAATCTGCATCCATTAACCCCCATCCCTCCCCCTACTCTCACCCACTCAGCCGCTTGCACCACTCCCGCCGAGTACACCCCCGCAGCCCCTCACCCACCCCAGGAATCAGCTTTATGAGATGCAAAACCCACATACACGGCGTGAGGACGCCAAACAACGCAATCGCTCTTAGGACTAGGACTGCATTAGCTCAAGACATGTGCCGAATGCAAGAACGCTCATGATGTCGTAGGAGTAGAAGATGCAACAGTCTGTCACTCAGATGGTCGTGCCGGTGTCTACATATTCGGCGGAGGAGGACCCGGCTGTTGGACTATTATCGGCGAGAGGTCGGCGAGAGCTATGGTAGATATATTGTCAGTGAAGCCGCTTCATTATCGGAGGCAAGGAAGACCCGGGTGATAGGTACGCACATTCATACTAAAAGTCTGATCCCACACTCTCCGTCGTTTCCTATGCACCTCCTTATCCCGTAGCTTCATCAGATTCAGCCCACAACCGTCATACCACAGTCCCTTCGTAACCCTTGATCCCACCCCATTGAGTGCCACCGTCGCCCGGGCGTCAAACACCGTCAACTCTCTCGGGCCTGTCCCATTAGCACCGCATCATCTCGTCCGTCATACACGCCAGTGCGTACGAAATCCTCATGCTCCTCTCGCAGTCGCCTACTCATATGGCGCCAGTGGAAATCCGGATTGACGTTCGCGGCGACTCCCCAGAGGGTGCTAGTACGTGACAGGAAGGGACCGGGGAGGTTCCGGAGCTGCCGAGAGTTAGTGTAAGCCGACGAGATGAGTGGGGAGGAGCGGGGGGTATATGTCGAGTTCGTAGCGGCGGAGATGAGGAGGTGGGAGGCGAGGGCGGTGGCGACAGTTGCAACGAAGAGTTGCGTTGTGTTGGCGGCCATGGTTCGGGTGAGACAGCATGGCCCTGGGAGTTGGCGTACTGTAGTTATCGAGATAGGCTTCTGCAGACGTCTATCTGTAGACCAGTCTGACGTGTTACCGAGTCGTGGAGCCTATTCAATACAGAGTATGTACGGCGCCTTACGCCTTGCTTGTGGCAGCAGGCATTGATGCGGAGGCTTTGTCGCTTCGGGACTCACGATATGTGCCTGCAGGCTACCGTGGTACACGAACATCCAAATCCCGAGATACGACAACCCGGAACTCGAGCCCGAGCTGCGAGATACATACTCGGTGCTGGGGATGTATAAGCGCCGCCTTGCAAACACATCACGATAGTTTCGTAAACATCGACGAAGCGATATGCAGGCTTCAGCAGCGTGAAAGCGATATTAATTTCGCCCGTACGGGAAAGAATTCGTGGCTATTTAGCCAAATGTAGGCCAATTTGCCATAAATACACGAGACGGTGCGTTGCGAGGGGAACGTCTGGAAGCGCTCGCAGCGATTGCAGCCAATAATTCTCCGCAACTGTGAAACCCTGCACCTTGCCCGAGGATCTGCCTTCTGCGGGTGAATTCTATTTCTGCAACAAAGCAATGGTGGTCCGAGCTTTCTCCTCTTCTTAAAACAGGTACGTACTCTCCCGCCCATTGAATGGTAACTGTTTGTATACGCCCGACCGATTGACACCACTCTTTAGAGCTCTACGCTGGTCGCTTTTCCTTTGTGATTTCCTTTCTTTTACTTCGTTTCTTCTGCTGGTTGATCCGGCACTTTTAGTTACTTTCCTTCGCGATGTCTCGACTCCTTCGCAACGTCGTGTGCATCATTTTCCTTCGGACTCCTAGCAAAGACGCACCCACGAAGCCCAACCTCCCCTCCATTGACGACGATGCCTCCAAGGCCTATATCACCCCGAACCGGAGCTACCGCTGGCGCTACTTCATCATCAACTTCCTCTCTCTCCTCATCTCGGCCGTCGCAGTCTGCGCAGTCTTCGTCCTCCTACGCAGTCACCAAGACCACCAACTCCCACTCTGGAGACAAAACATCACCATCAACACCGTGGTAGCATGGCTCTCCGCCGTCGCGAAGCTAACTCTAGTGATCCCTCTCGCCGAGTGCATCGGCCAAGCGAAATGGCGCCTGTTTTCGCTCGAACGACGGAAGCTCTCGGACCTGGAGCTTGCGGACGGCGCGGGAAGAGATGCGCTCGGCGCGCTCTGGTGGATTCTACGGTTCCGTGGGGGAGTGCTGGTGCATTTTGGCGCTGCGCTGGTGATTGCGTCCCTGGCGTTTGATCCCGCCATGCAACAGCTTATTCGCTATGACCTTGTCGCGGTGGTGGATCCAGCCGCCAGCGCAGCGCTCGCAGTCAATACCGATTACTCCCCTGTGCGCGGTCTTGATCGGGGACTAGTGCTTGCGACTCCCAAGGCGGTGATGGCGGGTGCATACTCCACTGTTTTTGGCCAAGGTATTTCCGCAAATTACTCCTGCCCCTCAGGAAACTGCACCTTCGCCTCCCCCGCGACAATCGGCATCTGCAGCTCGTGCACCGAAATCACCGCCTCTCTCATCCGCAACTGCCGCGATGTGACAGCAAAAGATCCCTTCTGCATCGGCCCCGACTCATGTTACACCTCAGGCCAAATGTGCAGCTACCGACACCCGGGCACCAACGCCACCGTCGGCGGCGAAGCCAGCGTCTTCCTCGACCTTGTCGCGCCAGGAAAAGACTTCAGAAAAACCGGCGACGGAAACATCTCGATTGATAAAAACGTCCTAAACCTCACTGCGCTATTCATCTCCCCCAGCGGAGAACTAGATCTTCCAGATACAGGCGCTACCTTCGAATCCCGCCTTCCCCTCGCACCAGGTCACGTATCCGCAAAAACCGGCGACCACAAAGCACAAGCCTTCTCCTGCCTCCTCTCCTACTGCGAACAGCATCTTCAGGCCACCGTCATCGCAGGGGAACTGAAGGAATCCCACACCATCGCGCCAGACTCCTTCGACGAGTTTACAATGCGCGCTCCGGATATCTCAGAGATCACCGACGAGTTGTTCGACAGTAAAATTAACCTCACACGCTCGGGCACCACCCGCGTCAGCATTGCAGCAGTTTATGCGCTTGCCCAAGGAATGGCCGCAAGTCTTACCGGAAACTCGACACGGCGGAATGTAACCGCATCGGAGGTATACATCTCTGAGTTCCATCGGGCTATGTACGAATCCCTTGTCTCCACCTCGTTCCCGGACCTAATCCGGGGTATGGCGGAGAGTATGGGCAATTCGATCCGCAACGACGGCACCACGGAAAACGGGGAGGTGTGGGTTCAGCGTACCCTGCTCCGGATAGAGTGGGTGTGGATCAGCCTCCCGGCAGTGGTATGGACGGGGGTATTGCTGTTGCTGCTGGTGGTAACTGTGCACGCGAGAAGGGATCATGCGCCCTGGCTGGGAACGAGTCAGTTGGCGGGAATATATGCTGAGCTTGAGAAGGAGGTGAGGATCGAGGTTGATGGGAGGCATGCCAGTTGTGGGGATAAACGGGATATGAGGATGGTTGCGGAGGCACAGAGGGTTAAAGTCACGCCGTTATATGCAGTAACAGGTGATAGGACAAAATTGAAGTTTACAAGGGTGGGATAGGGGATGGATACGAACATGTACATTTAGCGGATTTCAGTTGATTTTTGAACTGACACCACCTGCACTAAGCTCGTGGTTGTTTGCTACGAGCATACACAGCTGTGTAGATTTCTATTTTCTCTATCATTGGTACACTCGGCACTATACACGTGAAAGGTTCCCAACCCGGCGGAAGGCGAGCGCGAGTGATTTCTGGATGAAGTCAGCTTCAACGTTCATAGCATCGGATTAGCCGTGTGCACAGACTACACTGATGAGAAGTTACCCCAAGAGTATTTCAATGTCGTTCAATTGTTACTGTACCGGCAATTGAGGTTGATACGTTAGCAGTCAGCGCGGGTGTTTATATCTCTCTAACAGGGTTGTACCAAAGATCTCTGCTGTCAGAACCCTAACAAAGGTTTGTTTGCTTGTTTTAATCATACTGTATGCACTCTATCTTGAGTATGACAGTGCCCAATTCTCCTCCCCTTCCTCTACCCTTCTTCCCCTCTAAGGAAGGTTCTTCATAGCGAATTTTGGGCTCTTGGCATGCGAACAGACGATGTCCCAAGATGACGGTGTATCAGTCATTATAAGTCAAAAAAAAGTATCATCGTTAATTGCAGTCGAAGCGTGGGCATCACCCTACAGATTCCCGAGGTCTCACCGAATCTGAGTTTGTTATCTAACTGATATTTTTCGCGAATCAAGGCCTTTGATTTATACTTGGAGTACATTTGATACTATGTAAAACTAGCTGGAGATGTACTGACGCGGCTTATCATGATTCAAGAGGCTAATAGTTGGTTTAGATTCTTTGTCTAGTCTGGAGTACTAGACGCTCCCTAGTGCAGCCGACGTATTGCTGTGAAACCTTCGGCGTAGCAGAGAAAACGATGTGCGTAGCTGGTGAAACTATTCTTTGTCCACGTTTAGAAGATGCGGCGTACATGTTCTCTAATCCATTTTTCTTTGTATAGTATAGTAAGAACTGTTACGGGCACAGGTGGCTGTGGACGACACCAAGGGTCACTCGGAATACCGATTTTGCACTTTTGTGTGACTTGGTTGCAGCTTGCTCCTGCGGTCGACGGGCCATATCCACTTGTTAACCAGGGAGGTGAGAAATTATCGATCCAAACTGCAAGACTGGATGCCTAGAGCATGCGGGGCGATAGTAACCAGCCCTATATGTACCACGTTAATGTTTCACGCATTGTCCTGCACAGATGCTCTCGTTCCAGAATTTTTCGTTGCTCACAAGCTGTTGCTGTTTTCGCACGCTCAGTCGGCTAACGACTAGGTATGAATGCACTTACATCGAGCACCTCGGTCAAACTCATACTCTCCTATCAATAATAATGAACCTCTGCCGTTATTTCAGCTCCCATGCAAGTCAGCTGAGTGCAACTGCAGCTGTGAACTGCCTTAATACTTATCCGCGTGGTTGATTAGTTTTCTAAAAAGATTACTGATCCTTGTCAACATCGGTCATGGCGAACGGGATCTCGTGCAACTCCACTTCTCCCGGCTCAGCAGTTTGAGTAGGGCTGACTTAGCTCCCTGCTTCTTTGGCTAGTTTTCACAGGCTTATCTGGACTTGCGGGGAGCGTTGGTTTATTTATGTCATAGCGACAGGTTTAACGTTTCACAACATGGAGACACCAGCAGATATTCAGGCAGCAGCATGCAAGCTAGCAGTGTCTGGCAGGGATCTCGCTGAAAGTGAATCAGCCCTATCGATTGAGAAAGACGATGCATATATAAACACCTACTGCTCTAATTACTCTACTCGAGAAACTCACTCGTAGCATGGCCGAAACAGTTCCCCCCACCACCGGGCTCATGTCTAGCTGGTTCAGTGTCAAAAACCTCGTCCCGCGCACAATCCTCCCATTCAACACGCGCGCGGACGCGGCCTCTGCAGCCGCTGCCACCGCCCTCCAAGCCCCCGCCAAATCCCTAGTTGCCACTAAATCCTACGACGAAGCTGTCGAAGCCTGCAAAAAGAAAGTCGAGAAGATCGCCAAAGAGTGTCGCAGGTTCAATCGCAAATATCGAGACCAGCATTTTGATTTAACTCTCGACCAAGATTATTGTCTGGAGGGGTTGGAGCCCCGTATCGAGGGCATCCCGGAAACGAGTGCCCGTGTCGATGAGATTTTTGAGGATCCGGTGTTTTTTAAAGATGGAGCAACTGCTGGGGATGTGGAGCAGGGAAGGGTATGTTCTCAACATGGGTGATCCGATGCTTGTGGCTGACAGATTTGCAGGAAGGAGATTGTTGGTTCATGGCAGCGGTGGCTACGATTACGAATCTTAAGGGACTTATCGAAAAGATCTGTGTTGCTCGTGATGAAAAGGTTGGCGTCTACGGATTCGTGTTTTTGCGCGGTAAGAACGCTATTCTCGCAGAGTAGATATGCAGTGTCTTATTCCACGTTTATTCTAGACGGCGAGTGGGAATCCGTCATCGTAGATGATCAGCTCTATCTGAAATACAACAGGTTCGACGATGCCGATTGGGAGATGAGATATATATATTTCCGGAGGAAGGAGGAGGAGTACGAGAAGAACTTTTCCAAGGGTTCAAAGGCGCTTTATTTTGGTTCATGTGCCGATCCGAACGAAACATGGTTGCCGCTTATCGAAAAGGCGTATGCCAAATTCCACTGCGACTACTCTGCATTGAGTGGCGGGTTCACTGGGTTAGTGTTGCGCCCCCCGATGAACGACTATCTGATGCGGGTACAGAGAGGGTGTTGAAGATATTACCGGCGGTGTGACGACTGAAATATTTACCTGCGATATCATGGACAAAGACTTGTTCTGGAAAGAGGGTATCTCCCTCGTCAACCAAGATTTTCTCTTTGGGGCCTGGATTGTTCCAAACTCGGGCTACGGCTTCGATAGGCGTGGGATAGTAATAGGGCATGGTCAGAATTCAACCTTCTTTTATTTCCTCGCTCTTGATTTCATTCTGACTGGCGTGTACAGCGTACTCGGTCCTCAAAGCGGTCGAAGTCAAGGGTGAACGTTTCGTCCTGCTGCGGTAAGTACTTGATCATCGTCTCGGAGTAGCAACTAAATTTCGGACGTGTAGGAACCCTTGGGGAGAGGTAGAGTGGAACGGTCCTTGGTCTGATGGATCCAAGGAGTGGACTCCGGAATGGATGGCACTTCTAGGGCACCAGTTTGGTGACGACGGCCAGTTTTGGATGACCTATAAAGATTTCCTTCGAAAGTTCAGTATCATCGACCGCACTAGGCTTTTTGACAGTACGTGGCGCGTAACGGAGGCTAGATGGTTGAACTACCGAGTCCCGTGGTCCGCGGATTATGCTGCGACGAGGTTCGAGATCACGGTTCAAAAAGAGACGGCGGTTGTAGTTGTATTCTCGCAGCTAGATTCGAGGTTCTTTAAGGGTTTGGAGGGTCGTTATAAGTTTAGGCTTTCTTTTCGGGTGCACAAAGATGGGGAGGAAGATTATCTCACCCGTTCCCAGCCAAACGGTAAGGGCAAACGATACCCCTTATTCCCACGAACGCTGATACAAATAATGAGCAGTGTATATGGAAAGATCCGTTAGTGTCGAGCTTGACTTGGAGCCAGGTAAATACATTGTTATGTTCAGCGTGGAGCCTACATTTCTTCCCTGGAGAGCGAAGACCAAAGATGTCGTAAAGAAGTATAAAAATATGGGGAAGAAGTTTCGTCAGCTTGCAATGAATGCAGACCTGGCGCATGCACGGGCCGGATCTACGAGCTTTTGGCGTGAGGCCGACAAGGAGTTGGCAGCAGAAGCTGCGAAAATGCTTGCGTTGGGTGAGGATCCAGAGCCTCCGGCGGATGAGGACAAGGACAAAGACAAGGACAAGGACAAAGACAAAGACAAGGACAAGGATAAAGACAAGGACAAAGACAAGGACAAGGACAAAGACAAGGACAAGGACAAGGACAAGGACAAAGATAAGGACAAAGATAAGGATAAAGATAAAGGTAAGGATAAGGATAAGGATGACAAGGACAAGGAGAAGGAGAAGGAGAAGGAGAAAGACGGGGCCGAAAATGGAGCCAAAAAAGGAGCCAGGGAAGACTGGACCCAACATGATGATAGTGATTCGGATGATGGAACACCACCACATCATCCGACGAGCTCTTCACCTGAGGAAGGCCCATTAGACAACTACATCTGGAAGGCCAGGGTGTGTGTTGGCCTGAAAGTGTACTCAAAGGACGAGGGCTTGGAGGTCAATGTAGTTGCGCCCAAAGAAGATACTCCAGCGGACGTTGTCGATCTCGATGATACCACTAGAGACCTCAAACCGGAAGACGCCAAGGAGCCTGGAGTGGTCGGTGATGAGGAAAAGAAGGACGATACAACAGATGAGTGCACATGCGGCAAATTGACCACGGCGGATGAGAAGGTAGGGGGCAAGAAGGACGAAAATGAAGAGAAAGACCAACAGACTGAGGATGGGAAGAAACCAGACGATAAACCTGAGGAGAAGGAGGCTAGAGAACAGAAAGGTAGAGAGAAGAAGGTTGAGACTGAAGTTGAATGTACTTGCGGGAAGAGGAAAAAGAAGGAGGAGGCCGTGAAACCTACCGAAGGGAATGATGAATCAAAGATTGAGAATGTGGCTAGGGTCGGTCGGAAGGAAGAAGAGGACAAGAAAAAGGTTGACCAGAAGGCTGAAGAGAAGGGAAACGAGGCACAGGAAGGTGAGAAAAAGGAAGGGGGAGATGATGAGAATGCGGATGTCACTGAGAAGCAACCGGAGCCAGCCAATACCGAGCAGAAGGAATAGATCTAAAGAGGATTATGGGTTTTGTGAGGAGGAAGTGTATTTATTATCACCGCTCTTATAAAACATTTTGCAGATACCTGATCTGCCTTGTGCCGTTGACATACTTACACACTTCAATCCGAGACAGACTGAATACGCTTTATCTTTCGAATTCCGATAACACAAAAGGAAAGGCACTCGATAAACCAAGGTGATATTGTGACAAACCAGTCCAACACTGCTTTGATTCTGTATTTTGGGATTTCTGATTGTTCTGTTCTGTTCTGTTCTTTCACTGAAAAGTCGACATGTCTAGTAATTGTTTGTTTGTTTTAATCATACTGTATTCACTTTATCTGGAGTATGGTAGAGCCCCTCTCTAGATGGCTGGCTCGGTGGAGAGATCTCTTTCCACTACCATTCTTCCCTACCTTCTTCCCTTTTGACAAATGAATGATCAAACACAAGGGAACTTCCCCACCTCCGTGGCGGCGAGGAAGTTCATCATTGTCTGATCACATTTCTCAATGGAAAACAGCCTTGATATTTGTACATGCTAACACCTTCTTGCTTTCTAACTCATTGCTCGCCTGACTGCCTTCTATAGTTCTCGCTGCTCGTCCTTCCACTTCGTGCAGTGGCGGAAGAGTTGCTCTCTCGTCTAGGTAGCCTTCTCGCACTACCAGCACTGATCGTCCTCTCGCAGCCCGAATCGTTTGAGATATGTCGCTGTGAGAGCATACCCGCATTTCATCTGGCAGTATCTTGTGGCAAGCGACTTTTTGCTCCTCATCGGGATAGGCCTTTGGCTTCTAGCCTTCCAGCTCTGATAGCGCTATAGCCATAGTGCTTGCAATGTCTAGTAATTTGAGTGGGCAGGCGATTCTCTATGTTCCTCACGAAACTCAAGTCAACCTGCACTTCCTATCATGCCTTCTATATGTATAACTGCTTCATAGTGGAATAGATGAAGTCTAATTCCAAGTGCTCTGCTCTCACTCATTTATGACAACCATGACCAAACGTCCTCTCTACTCTAATCTAATCGATCTTATCGTATCTCATCCAATCTCTCTCCTCCTGATCTGCCACCATCAGCATAGTGTAGACTATATATACAGCGTACTTACACCAATGCCATGCTTCTGGGGGTATAGAACTGACCCATGCCGATGTAGAGAATCTTTTTAGTTCTAGATAGTTTCTAACAGCTTTTACAGATGTATTGATTCGCGAAACCCGAACACGTTAATATCAGTGCATGTACCCATATGTATTCTGTATGCACATTCAATCACCCAATTGGCATCCTATTTCGAAGTGCCGAGTGTATCTTTGATACTTCCCATCACCCTTCCTAACATGCCCTGTCCCGCCTGCGGAGTTCCTCCAATCTTCGTCTGGGTGTTGAGAATACTATCCCCCTCCGGTTGTTTCAGAGCACTCTATGCCTGCATCAGACCTCCATAAAAACGTTCATGCTTCTCTTTGCAAACCTACCGGGTTATCGCTCGAAAATCTTCCAGTTGTTGCCTTCGATGGGGAATTAGAGGTGGTGTTGGCGGGTGTGCGAGTAGCGCCAGTTCCTCCACGGACTGCGGACGTTTGTTGATTGTGGGAGGAGGTAGCCATTGTGTTCTAAATGTGTGTGTTCTAAATGAATGAATGAGGTTGTTGAAGAATGTTGTTGTCTTATATTGGTGGACTGTAATGCTGCCGTGGCGTAGTGGAGGTAACTATGAGGTCAATCAGAAGTGAGAATACTTACGTCAGAGTGACAGCAGGAGCAAACAAATGTGCCAGTATGGTGCGAACGTCGACGTAAGGATAAGGAGAATGCATAATGTCTTCCTTATGTTTAAATAAATTATATGAATTTCACGATATAGAAACTTGGGGAATTATGGCTCTTTCACTGCAAGATTATGTAATATTAAGCATAATGGCGGTGACAGGAATTCAAGTAATCAGAGACGGTTAATTGTAGCACTAATGAAGAAGTCTACTAGTAGTTATATAAATAGATATGTGAATTCATTTCTGTAGTCTCGTGACGCTCTGCACCACAAGCCATATAGGGCATCACGGAGGAAGAGGCTATCAACAATCACCTGGCGATACCTCCGTCACCGGCTGGACGGTCGATACCTGTTGGAGACTGGGCCGAGCAAAAAAGATTGGGGCGAGGGGGAGAGTGCAGTTTTTTCGGGGGGCGTGGCAATGCGACTTTGCCGTGTGGGTGTTAATTTCGGGGCTTCGGGTTTTGTCAGATTCTTGGGGTCTTTAGAGTTTTCATTTGCGCGGAAGCGGAGCGGAGGGGAAAACTGTAGCATTATGCCATGGCCGCTTAAGCGGCCGAATGCAATATGATTAAAACAAACAAAAAAACGCTCTGCACCACACATTCCGAGACTACCATTCCTGTTATCCAATGGATACCCAAAGTGGTGAGAAATAGAGAATTCTCTGCAAACTTCTTAAGGTGGCAATTTCAAGAATGCTAAGCCTCATCTACTCGTAGCTCTACGGCTAATCACAGCACATATATATAATCAATCAATCTAATCTCCCTCTCCTGGTATGATTATCTCTACCATCGTTTCCCCTATCTAGATCGTTATATCATTCCACACATATTTTTGTGAAACGTGTCTCACATCTGTTTTATTGTACAGTACATACTGGTTACAGAACCCCGGACAATTTGTTTGCATATTTCCGAATGGTCATCCTTTTATGACTGCTGATATCCGACCTAGTGGCAAGTGCTGTGCTGTACCATAGCTTAGCCAAATACGACTTCCAACTTCTATATCATGCGCCGACCAGTTGATGAGATTAAATAAATATGCGTGACTGCTCCTGCGGCTCGGGCCGTTCCGTTGTGACTGTCACTAGCTCTGCAATTGCCTCTAGTGAATTAATGAAACACTGGTACGGTGGATAGTAGGTGATGAATCGGATAGAAGCACAGAAAGCTGGCTAATGGACTGCTAGCCAGCCCAGAGCTCTCTATGCCAATAAGAATGATCTCGGCTGCGCATCCTTTTTACGGAAATTTCTTCTACTGGCGTTTCATTTGCAGCTGCATAGAAGAGGAAATTTGGTTATGAATTCTATTTGAAGCTTTTACCATTGAAAACTCGTTTCTTGAGCGTATTACGCAAATTTGAAACAAAGTGGACAAGTTCACATGCCTTGCGTAATTACGCATCTTCGACCAGTCTGGTCTACAGCCGTTACAGTGGTGTCCTGAATGAGAAGACACTTGTCATGCTTTTTGCAAAAATTCAAGCCTGCGTGTTCAATAATTTCGTTTGCAAGCCAAGTGTCCCCATCCACCATTCAGCCAAAATTCTGGACGTCGCCTGAGGCATCGGCCTGATTTTAAAGCACTTTGTTTTACGCTAAGTTTTGCTATTGATTCCCGAGCCCGATGGACAAGAGCGACTAAAAGTGCGCAACAAGAATATTTAATATTGGTACTTTAGAGTATATGTGAGGCGTTGTTTGTCAGCCTAAAATATGGATGCAGTTTTAAATGTACAAGTGATATTTACATTCAGCAGTCCGACTTGGCCCTCTCTTCCAAGAAACTCGATACGCGCTGACCTTGATAGGGCTTATCATCAGGTGGTAAAACTTACCTTGTATAGGCACTCTGTTCAATATGGTCGCTCGGATATACTCTATTTGTGAATTGCACGCACATATGTGGGGTAGTTCTGTGAGACCGTCAGCATACACTATTTTGAAGAATCCGTCTGCTAAGAGAATCGCTTCGCAGTGCTAACTCTGTATCGTTTGGTGTGAGGTAATGATTCTCAAATTCTTGCTACGGTTCTTCCAGATGCATCCATTCGTAGTATTTACATTGAGCCCATGATCATCTGGACAGTCAAATTGAGCGGACCGCCTTATTCATGGGGGTCCTATAATACATATTGGAAGATTCTTTGATCGATCACGAGGTTTCCTATCTTGTCTGTATTCGCCGGGTGTTTTTGGAATATGCTGACCATATCACTATGCAGGAACCCTCGAACCTCAAGATCGCCCCCCACTACTGGACCACATGCAGCGAGCGTTTGTCCATTTGCAGCCTCGTTGACGCCTTCGCTATCAAACATAGCCGACTCCAACTCATAAATACGGCTGGAATTATAAACAAACGAAATGTACTTCAGAGACGTTTGCAGCTAACAGGTTTCGATTGCTACTGAGCAAACGCCGTGAGCCGGGTATTTTCACCTTCTTGCATAGAGAATTCTGTGACGATGCCTGGATAGATTGCCTGAATGGTTCCAGGGCATATCTTTAGGACACCGCGGCTGGATCTTGTTTGTTTCCTGCCAGCCTCATAGCTGAACGATGACAACAAAACCCCCGACTGAAACAGTTTCCTATTAGAGCCTCGGGATATGTGTGTTGCCCTACCAGTGAGCTCGGAGTACTAGCGTCCCGAAGTGTTACTCCCCTCCTTGAACTGATTCATTTAGAGAAATGACTCCTCTAATCTCAAATCCTTAATAGCCCAACCTGCCTAAGGCTATACATTCCATTGATATAAAGACAATCTTTCGCCGACAGAGGTATTCCTGCCCAAGAGTTCACTTTATCTAACCGCATCATGCAACAAAGCAACCTGTACACAGATATGCAGAAGATAACTCGTTTGGAGTCGAGCATTCTAATACTCTCGACTGCTTGAGTACACCCTTAGCCACAACAGTTCAGCCACATATCGAGCATATAAAACGCAGAAAATCCCGGGCTATTACCTACTTACCAAGAGAGACTGGGAATCGAACGGACACTAATCAACACTGGTACATCAGTCATCAATGTCACTCGCTCTAAGAATGGGCTACAAGCTTCGCAACGTCCAATCGGCTGTATTGTCAAGTACCTTCCTATTTTAGGAGGGAAAGTTCTTCCAACATTTTTGAATGCGCAGTTCCAGGGCAGTCTCGCCAATGACCTTCTCTGAAGAATCCTGCATGCTTTGTGCTTCTGGCACAATATTCTGCGCGCGTGCGCACGCCCCGCTTTGCGAGAAATGGTCGGAGCTCATCACTTAGATCACATGGACACAGAGAACGGATTAGACAACATGATATATATTCGTAAAGAATAGCTAAACCGAAAACTAAAGCATCCGAAATACCCATACGTACTTCCAAGGGCCAGACATCCTCCGCAAGGGCTAAATCCCTCCACATCCGTTCGTCTTCACGAAGAATCGTTTAAACCCGATGCTTCCGATTGTAATGCTCTACCATATTGTCCTTCCTGGAGAAGTATTTATCACAGTCTCGGTCTTGACATGGGATGGTTGCTACTTTGTGGACGCTATTCTGGTGCCGGGTAAGATCCGTTCTTCTCGCAAAACCGGAGAAGCAATTGTGGGCGTTACAGAAGAAACGTCTGGGTATGGGTCTCAACCTTTGAGTCAGTACTAATTCCAATCCACCAGTTATTAGACCGTACCTTGTGCGGATTGAGCCACGGCTCCCGAGCCGATTTGACGACGCAGGGGATGCTACAGTTTCATTGTAGGTGGGTGGTTCCTGTGATGGGTATAAAGCTCTGTAAAGTTGCAAAGTGTGAGTATCTACATAAAACTCTTACACTCATATTGGGGTGCTCCTCCTACCCATGCACGTTGCTTCCAATTCTGTAATTGTCGGAATCCAGGGTACTAGTCGGCTGCCCTGCGTAGCGTAACGTAGGATACATGACGGGATTACCGAGCGGCAGGATATCATGCTGCCGTTCTGGGTGGTGAGCCATAGCAATTGTACCGGAATAGTGCATGTGCGTTTCTGCGTATGAGTGACTAGGTGTGAAGTCAATTTAGTGCGCACCAAGGAGTCCATATCACGAAGTATAAAGACGGGTGAATGGTCACAACACATACGTATTCTGGGGTTGTTGTTGTTTGTCCCTGAGTATATTTATATTACGTCCAATGCTGTGCTCACATGCGTACGGATCCCGGCCACAGAATAAACAGATGACATGAGACATTCTGAATAATAGGTAGGTATTTAATATAAAGTGCTTACGATGATGGGTATAAACAGCAGGTGCGTGCGTTGAATTCTTCCGTGTTGAAGAGTTGCGAGCTCGAGGATTCCCGACGTCGCGTCGCGACCTCATATTATATTGCACAACCTACCTACTAATGTTACGCTGTCGCGCCCCGGGCGAAGGCCACCTGAACCCTTTACAAACACTATAACGCCCGGATTGATCTCTTCTCATCTTCTTCATAGCACAATGAGAGTCATGAAGTGAAACGGCTGTGAGTACGCCCTGGGCGGTCTGAGGAGAACATAGTATTACAGGCGTAGGACTACCAGAAGCTCTACCGACCAACAGACTAGCCATAGACACACTATACGATATGATAGCATATCAGGCGGTTCATGTTAAACCGTTCTAATTCAGAGGACTGCTTACTTACCAAAACCCTAGACAACTTCGCCGTATGTAGCAACAACTCTTCCGTGGCTGAGCAGAGTAATATTCCGAGTGATACATACCTTGTTCTGGGAGCGAACTCTAACATTAATGACAGCAGGATAGCCGGCCTCCAGCGCTCGAGCCCACGCCCAGGAGTCACTACATGACGGAGCAAGAACGAAGGTAGGAGCTCGGGATTGGATACTCACTGTGATCGCGGTACTGACGCCTGAGCTGAGCAATGAACGCCTCATAGGACGTCACTAGCAGTTGGTGGTGACTATGCAAGTAAAGCTCCAGGCCAAGGCCGGGGGCAAGATGACGGGCGCGGGCGTACATACTTATATTGACCCAGCAGCGGACGACAAACACAAAGATCTGGCCTGAAACGGTAACGCCTGGGGCGTGTCGGGCGTTTAGTTTGAAGGGCGCTTGCTCTCGTGAGCTTTAAACATTGCAGGATAAGCTGCCTCGGTTCTGGACCCTATAAACAAATATCAATGAGATATACATATGTAGATGAAGAAGGCGGTTGAACGTTGTGCATGAGTGATTTAAATCCGAGCGCCGTTGAATATCCCTAGCTGCAAGGCTGTGGGCCCAATCCTGTTTCTTATACTCAAATACAGCAGAATACAGCTTATATCTTATCTCTAGATATACATTTTCCTTTGTGGAGTGTATGTTTTCATCTTTCCAGGATCTCCGTGCGCGTCGGATATATTGCAGTGTTAACTGTCCGGCTATTCTCCCTCTACTCCGCAGTACCATCGCTGAAGGTGCCGCCTCTGAGCTTTCCTTACGTCTATCCACAATAAAGCCTTGTACCACCATGGGGTCGGGTTGTTGATATGTGGACTGCAGGATGGAAATACGGTATGATAGTAGATCGTTTTGGCGCCGTCTGTCCTTCATATTCTTCCTACGGTAGCTAACGGACAGGGCTAAAAGTGGGCAGTGCAGATCAGGCTGGGCATGATAAACTTCATAGCGTTCCCAATGCTAGAAAACTCGTACCGACTGAAGCCGAACTAAACTCTACTGAACGATTCATGAAGGAAGATTGCCTTTATCTCTCTTTGACCACTGTTGAGTCTCTTATCTTCTGGTGATACGTAGGTATATGAAGTACCTTTAAGGGCTGGGTATGATTCTGATGATTGCATCGGATTTCCTTCTCTGAATGCCAACCGGC
>Ga0307514_10000468_pt1 | contig 85256 bp, 86 predicted proteins | sample 16_EM_MG_FD_203088 | JGI IMG/M metagenome (GOLD analysis project Ga0307514, IMG submission 203088) | Populus trichocarpa ectomycorrhiza microbial communities from riparian zone in the Pacific Northwest, United States - 16_EM | ecosystem: Host-associated > Plants > Roots > Unclassified | place... | reverse complement strand
AGACGCGGCTGCCAGATCGCGTCAGTTTTGGGGAGCCGCGTCTCCAAAACAAGCTAGTTATGCATGATAGAGATTTTCCACAGTCTCACCGGTCAAAGGGATAGAGGCCTACGGAGGCCTCTAGAAGCCTACAAAGTTCGTCAGAATCTTCAATATATGCAGATAATTATACGATATAGGATAGGGAAGCTTTTTTGTTTGATAGGGTCACAGGGCGTAGAAGAATGTATTTATATAACTATGAGTATTATACGCAGCCTCCTGGTTTTCAATTATCTATACATTTCCAACAGCGCTTGTACCGACCTGTCTCGCACGAGATTGTCGCACACTCCTGCGAATCGACCTTGTACCGACAGCAGACCCAATAACTTGCAGTATTATGCATGGTTGATTTGTTTGTGTGGGGATTGATAAGTTAACATGCAAGATTGCTTCATTGATGCGGCGATGTGTGTAGTGGCTATGGAACAAATCCGGGGGCAAGAAGAGCATATGTGACTGCAAAGACATCAACTTATCCCCCTTAGTTCAGGATGAAAGGCACCAAGAAGATGAAGAAAGCGTTGCCAGTCCCAAGCCTTCAAATTACTAGTGACAGTATGTATAGTTTCAGATAACTTCGTAGCGATTCACGCGGTTATCGCGTCTCGGTGCCAACTACTAGGTACTCTATTATGCCATCTTTTCGGCGGCACAAAAATTGGCATCCTCTTCTTGATATACAGGCTGTTTTGAAGGTGAGTGAAGGGGTGACAGGAGTTTTTATGTTATAAGTAGCTACCAAAAAAAACATATACCGACGAGACGAATATATAGCACCAGCAGGCGGCTTCCACTGTTTCCTGCAATGTGAGCGCCAGCCTCGATGTATTTCGTATAGCTCTCGCATTCCTCGAGTTGCAGTGTTTATAAGGGATTTAGGTTAAAAGACATATGTATGCATACGATATCACTCGACATGTTGAGAGTACAAGAAATTGCTCATAATCTCAGAATCTCATTTTAATTAGAAGAAATCAATTTTAAAATTCCCCTTCCACAAGTACGCCTTATATAGAATATAAAAGAGATGAAAGAAATAAAAGGCCATAATCGTATCATGAAGACAGATAACTAAAGAATCGATGCTCTAACATAGAACAAAACCCATGCGAATGTGAGGATGGGTATAGGTATGTATGTTCAAGAAACAACCTTCCTCCTATGCACTGCCAAAAAAATGTACCATAACATGCCAATGCCTTCTCATTAAAACTCATCCAAACCCACCACTCCCCGCGTCAACATCCTTGACGGATTATTCACCGTCACGTTCCGAGCATTTAATCCATCGTACACGTCGCACCAGCCGTTGACAGGAAGACAGTTTAAGTACTTGCACCATGTGCACACTTTCATATCTTTGCTGTAAAAGTTGTTTAGCAGTACTGAAAAAACAATCACAATGATTGCCAATGTTCCAGCTCTTACGAGCCACCATGCCCACCAAAGCGCCTTGCGGCCCTTAAAGAATCCCAATGGCTGCTTGATGAAGCCCGAGAAGCCAACAAGGTTGTTTTCGCCGGTCGAAGTGTTGTAAGGGTTTGTTGACGAGGCACGAGTGTACGGTGGGTCTGATGCTAATGCGCCCAGCTTCTTGCGGAGCTGGTTTGGAGACCGCATCACCGTAAGACCGATTGCGATCCCGGCAATGAAGCCGCCAATGTGTGCAAAGTTGTCAATAGCGGGAAGAAGGCCAAGGACGAAGGAGATAACGATATCCAACAACAGGAAGATGAGATCTTTGCCGGGGGTAGCACGGTCTTGCCAAGTGTAAAGAATCTCAAGAAGGTAAAGCGAAAAGATCCCAAAGAGGGAACCTGATGCTCCACTGTGAAACTGTTAGGGGCCAAAACTCTTGACGAATCAGGTGAGGACAACTTACACAGAGGGCTGCCCACGTGAACCCAAATTTCCTCCGAGCACGAATCCAAAAATCCCAGAGCAGAAATATACAATCATGAACCGGATAGGCCCAATCTCTCTCTCTATATCACCGCCCAACCACACCTGGATAAACATATTGAAGGCAAGATGAACTAATCCTGCGTGGTAAAACATCGGAATGATGAAGCGGTACCACTGATTGGGGGTGCTTCCCTTTGGTCCCTTACCATCTGGCAGATCCGAGGGAATATCTCTCCCGTTAAATCCACACCATTCAGCAAGCGAGCATTCAAGGTAAAGTGTAGTCCTGTTGGGACATGGGTATTGTTGGGCAGGATCTGTGTTTTTGAAACTGTCCACAACACGCATACACGGGACAAAGCGAGCGCCCATGTTGATCATAACATCAGTTGAAGGACCGATCATAGGGTTGAATTGGGGTTTGATCCCAATCGGTGTTCCCTGTAACTGCGCATTGCGCACCAACATCCCGCAGAACACTGCAACTTGGATGGCCGTCATGATGTAGACAAACCATGGCCGCGAGCGCCGGTGTACCAACTCGTGTTTCCGCCTTCCCCCAGGGGGAATATATGAGCCTCCTGCTTCCGCAGCCGACAGTTGTTGGTCGTGAGGCTTGTGCCCGGCTTCGTGAAGGGGTATATTATCGGAGAACGGATCGGTATTGCCATATTTTGTGGGGCTATCATCGGGGTGGCTGCTGTAAGAATGTGGATGGTATCCGGTATCGATGGAGTGTTGGGAGTAGTGTTGGGAAGCATACGAGAGGTCGTCATTGTATCCACCGACGTGTGTGGGAGGGAAGGAGCTTTGATGCGGTGGTAGCGGTTTGTTAGTCTCTCCGTGAGGCGCTGGTGAGGATATCGGGGAGACAGGAGGGTCTGCTGTATGGCCGGTGTTGTAGTAGTCGGCTGCAGCCATATTGGTTGGATGTGGGGGAAGTGGGGGGGAGGGGGGTCGTGGTTAGGGTGTAGGAAGAATATTGAGACCGTCAGCAACGAGAGATATCGATACGGGAGGTGTTCAGGCTGCGATGTTGCGAAACGAAGGTGAAATATGTAGGAATCGTATACCAAGACGAGGTCAGGAGAGGTCTGTGGGACGGCACAGCGCAGCTGATGGTGATCCGAAGGTGATGTTAATGGTGGTGAGTATAGAAAGGCAGAGCACCCGGTGATTGCTTGAGTACGTAGGAGTTCTCGGGTGGCTATTATTGACAGCACAGAGGATTTTTCACAGCCTACTCAGTGTATTTTAGGCTTCAGGATGATCAACGGTGCAATAGCAGTCCTAGGGGTATGGTTTTTAGACTGCACAATACGGAAGTCAGGATTGCATGCTTCTGTCGTTCATTGCCGTGAAACCCTGAAGGCCGCGTCAGATGTTGACCCGTTTCAAGCTGCGCGGTGTGGCTGTGCTGATGACAGCAGGTGTGTGGTGAACCAAAATAGAATGCTGAATCAGCGACAGACACAAGAGCCGCGTCTTCACTGCTCTTCAAGAGATCCGTTTCAATGCAGAGTCAAACTCCCATTCTCATCTTCTCCTTCCTTCCGTCGCGCGCTATACAGCTCTTTCTTCCCCAGGTAGGAGAGGTACGTAAGGGGAATTGATACATATATGCATGCTCCATATGCATATGAAACTCGATCGATGACAATTAAAAATCCCCCACCACTATTACCCACCACCCACCGCTGGCGCCACGCGAGTGCGCGGAGTGATCACCCCCCTGAGAAGTAGTCCACACGTAATATTCTCTTCCACCTCGAAATCCGTTCTTCACTCAGAGTCTACCTGCAAACATTCAATCTGGCGAAAACATTCGATTCCATCCCGTTGACTGCGGCCATGGATTCGGGAATCTCATCCCCCGTTTCACGCCGACGCCGCTCCCGCTCCGCCTGTCGCAGACTCGACAAGCTATGTTGTTTGGTGGCTGGCTACTTTCCTTTGTCCTTTGTCTACAGCATAACTTTGTGGGCTGCATACACCGAGATATATAGCATCAGTTGGCAGGCCGTGGGAGGTTGGAGAGGTGCGTGGTGTCTGTTCGGAGAAGAGATATTTCGAGATGCTTATAATTCATGAACCTAGAGTAGGCCTTGCTTCTGGAAGCATAGGACTGTTACTATACGTAATGGCAACATGGTCCTACACTTTTGCTGTGTTTACAAGCCCGGGAGTACCGATGGACAGCGTTCGTTTCCCGTCTTCCTATAACCTGCACGGCGCAGACCCTGACAACGTTACAGAAGCACGGCTATTCGCATCTCCCTACATCCGAAGTCTTCAGTTTCGCTTCCTCCTCCGTTACCGTCAAATCCGACGGTCAAGAGCGCTTCTGCAAAAAGTGCCAATTCTGTAAGCCCGACCGCACACACCACTGCTCGTCATGCCGCACCTGTGTTCTGAAAATGGATCACCACTGTCCCTGGCTTGCAAACTGTCTGGGTCTGCGCAACTACAAAGCATTCCTGCTGTTTCTAATTTACACCTCCTTCTTCTGCATCGTCTGTTTTGCCGCCTCTTGCACACTCGTGTACTCGGAAATCTTTACCAACGCCAAAGGCGGGGACATGGATGACCTTACACCTGTAAATTGGGTTCTTCTTGCCGTGATATCGGGCATTATTGGGCTAGTGCTGAGTGGATTCACGATATGGCACCTGATGCTGACAGGCTCCAACATGACCACCATCGAATCCCTCGAAAAGGTCCGGTACACCGCCCCATCACTCCGCAGTGGTGCACCCCCTCCTGGTGCCCGTCTTGTTGATGAACACTCCTCTCCGCACCAGCGCGAGGTAAACCGCTACGGAAACTACCTCCTCGAGGAATCCTCGAAAAAACTACCCCATGCATTCAACCTCGGACGCGCCCGCAACTTTGCGCAGGTGTTTGGAGGCCGTGATAAGATGTATCTGTGGTGTTTTCCTATGTTCTCCGGTATCGGCGATGGCTGGACCTGGGAAACGTCGCGGGAGTGGCAGGAGGCTGCTCTGGCGGTGAAGGAGGAGCGCGAGAAGTGGCTGCGAGAACAGGGAGAGAGGGAGCGTGCTGCGGGGTGGGGCTATGACCCGGCGGAAGAAGAGGCGTGGAGTAGGGGGAATCCAAAGGGGTTGATCCAATATGCGGGTAGCCACCAGAGGGGTGGGAAAGCGGATAAGGTGCTTGGAAGGAACCCCGGTGCTTACACAGATACGGAGGGACTACCGATGAGAAACATGACGAAGCCTACGCGTATAGATTTGGACGCTATTAGCGACGATGAAGAAGAGGATGGTGAAGTAGCGGCTTCGAAACCGCTGCGAGGAGGGAAGTCGAATGCTACCGGTGCGAACGGAGATGCAGAGTGGAATACCTGGGGTGATTAGATCGAATTGACTCGTGAAGTGTATTGTTTTGTATTTATAGCGGCGCTGTACGGAGGCAGGGGGTGTCTGGCTGTTTTTTTGTGGTTTTTATATTTTTTTCCCTTTTTTTTTGAGCACCCCCGGTTGTCAGTTGTTTATGGTGCATTTTTCCTCGGGAGCGGTGGGAGCATGAACGGCGTTGACAATGGTTGGGGGTCTGTTTGGTGATTTGCATAGATTCTCACCCGACGATGAAGATGTGCAAGTCCGAGACGTGCAATTCTGTGTGGAAGAGCCAAGAGTTTGATGCGCTAGCATGACTTCAAGTAGTCTAGATGAAGAGATGGTCTCGTTTATAGCCCTTATCTCCAGGTGCCAGTAGATGGGATACCTCTATCTCTGCTGCAAATGGGTTTTATCCAAACCTTACTCTCCCTCTTAAGCTCATTCTACGGTATTGTTTTAGAATGACATTGGACAGCCGCAAATATTCTGGTCGCCTACCCCGCCGTCGTGTTGTCCTCTCCGGCCGGGCAGCGATTTGCAAAATTCCGGACTTATCACTACCTGAACTACCTCCGCAATACTGTACAATGGATAAAACCCCTCCATCTCTGCTGCCAATGGATCCAATCCGTCGTCTTACTGTCTATCCTTCGTAAGTTCCTTGCGTAGGCGTACTCGTATGACATCAGACAGCCGCTCATAGTCGTCTACCCCGCCGCCGCCACCATGTTATCCTCTCCGAGCAGTAGTTTACAGAAGCCGGACTTATCACTGCAAGAACCGTCTCCGCAATACTGCAGCGAGCATTAAGGTATAGACTGATGCCCCGAAATGTCACTGTTTCTGTTTAGACAGAGCTAGCAGTGGCAACCCAAGGGACTGGATAGAGGAACACTCTACTACGGATGGGCAGATGGGATGAAATATCGGTATTGCGCGCACACTCTCTAGGACAGCCGATCAAGCTACCCTCGGTTTCACTCACCCCAAGTAATAGTGACTCGGTGATATCCACTCATGGAATGACAACCAAAAATAGCAACCGGAGTATCACATTCGTACTTTAATACTCGCTTCTGCAATTATTCGAGTACTTACTATTGTTAATCACGCCTGAAGGAGCGTCTCGTACCTATATCGATAGATAAGGATGGGATATATGCGGATATGCACAGTTAAGAAACTGTTGATATATGATATGTTCAGAATAACTTCGATAAGTTTGCGAGGAACCTTATTTTTGAAATACCTCAGCATCTAAAGGAAGTCAGAAGCTATAGAATAAGGGCTTAGATATTGTGCCGTTTGTTTTAATGTTCTTTATTATAGAAATCTTGCTCTTGACTACGGAACAGTGTGGTCACTATTTTCTACCGCCAGCTGCTCGCTGAAGCACCGGCCCAAACGAACCATCCTATGTCCAATCTATACCATACGTCAGAGCTATAGGAACCGGCCTCCTGGGATTCCACCATCCACACCCTGTGTGCTGTTCGATAGACTTGGTCCATGTCAGGCCGAGGAATTGTTTCATCCGCGCGTACACTGTTGCTTAAAGGGATTAACCCATCATATCTCCTAGTTTGTTAAACGACTGAGCTTAGTTACCGCCAAATTCCCTACCCAAGCCGTCTGACAGCTGCGTGTCTCCTCCACGCTGGAAGCACAGATGTTGTGGCATTCGAGCGTCCACTCGATCTCACTATTCAAACAGAGTTTGGAAAGGGCACAGTTCCATTTAGATGGATGGTGCACATGTGGCCTTAGGACATTGAAACTACCGGGAAACGAGAGAGTTTGTTAGTGTCCTACTGGATGAGTAACCCAAAGTGGAGTACAATTGTGCCTGTTGAACACCTACAGCTGTTCAAACCCTAACAGACTCAATGCCAGCGCTGTTGCCGGGCATATACGGTGGCCATAGTCAGCTAAAAGACCCCGGGGGATGGCCCTCAATTCGGCACTTTCACAAACGAAAGCTAAACATTGAAGCTTCAACCCTGAAGCCCACGATATTATACTCAACTACCGAAAGTCGTGGGGGTTAAGCCACCCCCATGAGCCGATACCTTCTAACGCAGGTCCGCCGTGGGGCAAAGCTAAGCATTGAACCTCCAGCCCTAAATTCATGTGTGATACCTAAACTGCCAGAATTCGAAGTCGTGGGGGTTAGAAGAACTCTATCTTGCAGCAGAGCGCCTTCAGCCACCGGGTACCCCCAATTGTAGAGCCGATACTCTCTAACGCAGGTCCACCGTGGGGGTCTACAAAGCACGTCTGTTGTGTAGTCTTTCTGCCAGATCTTCAGACAACGCAGAATGTACAACTGAAAGTCAGGTTGCACTTCGGCCGGCGGCTGCTTCGGGTTTCGACCGATAAACTTTGACCAAGTGGGACTCCCAGTGCCAGGACAGTCTGGCAAAGGAAAAAAAGACGGCTCGCAAAACTTCAGATGAAACTTTGCTTCGAAGCAATTGGTATTGTCTCCGAGTAGGTGGGATTATCTTTTTAAAAAATGCTTATCGAGGAAAGCCTCCAGCGAACGATCTTGTGCCGTGTACGTTGGACCTGACAGAGTGATATGCATACCACTAATATCTAAGACATTCTGCCTTACGGAACTTTAAAACAAATCTGCCATCTTCCGCCAGGTCCTGCGAGATTCTCGACTATCGGCTGGAGCGGCCGCTGGTGATATTCAGGGCGTTTGACGTTTTGTCTTAGGATTTGGAGGAAGTAATTGTTTGATAAGAGTTGTTTTCAGATTCTCACGTAGTATTGACATCTGGACCGCAATGCCTTAGAGGACACCGTTATACCGGGAGGCTTGAGCGCCGCGGGTATAGCTGAATCGTGTTAACGTTCTGCAGAACGTGTTTGTCTCCATCATCTCAACTCCTCCCGCCGTCATCTCAGATATCATTTCTGATAACGGGATACACGCTATCAAAGGAGAAATAAGCAGCCAGCTTTAGAACTGCACCGCTTATTTCACATGGTACATATTTCTCCTCTTTCGCTCCGTTTGTTTGTGTTTGTTGTTCACCAAGCGCTCACGTACGGCAAGCTACCACTGCCATTATTTCCTACCCAATTGGAGCCCCCCTATCTGGCTATCAATTGTGGAAAGGATTTTCTGCACTTCCCTCGACTGGACTGTTACAATCAATTAAACATATATTCTCACTCGACCTTGGCGCCTCTAGCGCGAAGACCCGAGAACCCGGTTCACATGCAACTAAGGTTTAGCGAATGAGATCATTCGTCAACAACTCGTCAACAACATCCATCACTAACCTGGCGTGATCCAACATTGTATGTACCGGCAGTTTCTTGTCAACAGACAAACAATTATCGCCCTCAATCGCACCGTCACATCGAGGAAACTAGCACAGACTGCAAAAATGTCACCATCCGTCGAACCCTCCACGGCAGTGCCAGAAGCTTCACAACAACCTTCAAAGAAGCGCAGCGCATGTACAAAAGCCTCCCCCATCCCCTCGCCTCCTGCCACTCACATCGAACAAAGTCTCCATAATCATGTCTTCCTCCCAAACCCCCGCCAAAAAACCCAAACCAGCACCCCGCTACAAACACCCCCGCGATGGTCTGGGTCCGTACATATCGCATCCCACCGGCTTCCCTCCCGGCGAGGTGATCCAGCACACCCCTGACTACGTCTACATCCGCGATCGGTATCCGAAGGCGACGGTTCACACGCTGCTGCTCCCCCGGGACGCAACAAAGACGCTGCTGGACCCGTTCAAGGCGTTTGAAGACGCCGAGTTCCTGCGGGCCACTAAGGAAGAGGCCGAGAAGCTGCGGCGGTTGGTGGCGGCGGAGTTGAAGAGGAAGTTTGGGGAGCAGAATGGACGGGAGTGGGAGAAGGAGGTTAAGGTCGGGGTGCATTCGAATCCTAGTATGAATCATCTGCATGTGCATGTGATTTCGAGGGATAATCATAGTGAGAGGTTGAAGACGGGGAAGCATTATAGTACGTATATTCCCAGAGTTGAAGGGGGAAGGAGGGTTAATTGTTTGGGTAGATTCTTTTAATACGCCTTTTTTTGTGGATTTGGAGGACCTCCCGTTGCCTGAGGATGATGAGAGGAGAGGCCAGGGGATGGTGTTTATAAAGAGTGATCTAATTTGTTGGCGCTGTGGAAGGAATTATGGGAATAGATACAAGGAGCTGGACGAACATCTGGAGGAGGAGTTTGAGGAGTGGAAGAAGGAGCCTCAACAAGTGGAGAAGAAAGAGGCTATAGCGGAGGAAGGCAGCGGCAGCGGCAGTGCTATTGTCAATGAGGCAGCGAGAGAGGGGGCTGATGATGGGGATGAGACTGAGTAGGCAGTATAGGATGATTTTGGGTCTTGGTGTTTTCTTGTTTTCTTGTTTTCGGGCGTTCAACTTGGCCGTCCTTTACGACGAGTGATTAACTGAATTTGAGATGTTTTCTTGATGTGTTGGAGGAAAAGTGGTCGTCTCTCATAATTTTTCGTGGAATTATTTCTTGCTAAGTGGATCAAAAGTGTTTCGCTGATCTTTAGCGTGAACAAGTCCCACGAGACAAAAATGGTATCCGAGTGAACGAATGTGAATGTATCTATTTCCAGCAGCGGCGGCAGGGATCGCGGCAATGTCCGTCATTCCCGGCACCAACTCACCTTCAGTCCAATAACTCAACTGCTTCTTGATCATCAACAAACCAACCCGTACACCACACCACAATGGCTCGAAACCGCAAGCAAACCACGCCCTCTACTTCCGACCCTAAGCCCACAAAGTCCTTCACCACAGACGAAGGTGTCCACGTCACCGAGATCCCCCTTCGGACCCCCGACTATAATTCCAAGCCCACAGGCAAGACACTCCTCGACATCATCGACGAAAGGCGGCCGCGCGATGCCAACGGAAATCCCATCGGCATCACCCAGGAGGAGGAAATTGAGCTCTTTGGGCCCGGCATGAATACTCTCTTCTTCGTCGTGCCGTTGACGATACTGTTATTTTGGCTGGACGTGTTGGTGCATATACAATACCGGCAGGAGATGGAATGGAACTTGATAGTGAACCGGTGTGCAAAGGCATTTCCTGGTATGCTGCGTATTTGTCATACTGTTATTATGGTGGTCTTGTGTGCTGACGGGGGTGATAGCTATCTTTGCGATCCATTACTTCTTCCACCCAAGACGGAACTGGGCTACGGTTAGGCTGTTTTTGTTGGGGATGAGTATTGCGGCAGGATGCTATATTGTCAAGAGCGTTAATAAGCACGGGTACTACTTTGTGATGAAGAGGACGCCGCCGTTGGGGACGCTGTGGATTTGGGCGGTGATTGAGATGGATATTCCGGGTGCTATGCTGAGCTTGGTGGGTGTGGGGTTGTATACTTGGTACAATGGCTACAGTGTTCTCTAATATCGCCGGGGTGCAGAGGTAAATATGTATACTTTGAAGGAGAGAAGGAGAGATTAATCCCCAAAGCGCCAAGCAGCGAAGGAAGCAACGCCTCTCTCAGCCACGGGCGACTTCAGCCACATGTGATATCCACCCTTCCCCCCACCACCGAAAGTGTACTCTAAGTAATGCGAGAGACCGTACGATACCTTCCTCTCTCGAATCCACGCTTCCAGCTCCTTGCGTACCTCATCCTGCACACCCGCAACAGATCCGTCCCAATGTCCACCACCACTCTTGATCAGCTCCCGCCTATAGAAGCCTCCGACTCTCCTTCACCCCCACCACCGCATACCTCACCGGCGCAAAATAAGCAGCAGCGCCCTCGCGCCCCCAAAAAGAGCCGGTCCCAAAACGTCTCAAAATTTGTCAACCTTCCTCCCTCACCTCTATACTACTTCGAGGACGGCCTACGCAAAGTCCACCCCTACGACTATACGTACAATACATTCTGCAAAGAGCGGTGGCGCGGGAAAACGCTGCTAGAGATCTTCTCCGCCGAGTTTAGGGATCGCCCGCTTGAGTACTATGTACGTCTTCTCCTCCACACTTCCTTTCCGGCGGTACTGACCATCTGGCGGTAGAGAAATGCAATTGCAGCGGGAACAGTGTGCGTTTGCGCCACAGACAAGCAGGCGACTCTTACAGATACTACAAGGTCGGGGTTGGAGACGATCGTCAAGAATGGGGATATGATCTCGCACACGATGCATCGGCATGAACCTCCGGTCACAGAGAAGCCGATTGGAATTGTGTTTGAGGACGAGAATATTATTGCGATCTCGAAGCCTGCGGGGGTGCCGGTGCATCCTACCGGACGGTATAACTACAACTCTGTTACAGAGATCTTAAGGTACGAGAGAAACGGGTTTAATCCCATGCGTATGTTCCACCCCCCTTCCTCTCCCACTCCCCCATCTTTACCCAGGGAAAGCGCTGACTGAAGGAAGCCTGTAACCGCCTTGACCGCCTCACAAGCGGTTTGATGTTTATCGCAAAGACTCGGGACGCAGCAGACGCATTCATGCACCAGCTTAAGAGCAGGACAATACGAAAACAATATGTCGCTCGAGTTCGCGGCGAGTTCCCTGAGTATTTCATCTCATCCCATCTCCTCGCAACACCCAACTAACTTCACATCAGAGGCGATATAATCTGCGACCAACCCATCCTCCAAATCTCACCCAAACTCGGCCTAAACCGCGTAAAGGCCGACGGCAAACCCGCAAAGACCCTCTTCCGCCGACTCCGCTACGACGCCGCAAAAAACTACAGCATTGTCGAATGCCATCCCTACACCGGTCGCACTCACCAACTGCGGGTACATTTACAATTCCTCGGCTACCCAATCGCCAACGACCCCATCTACTGCAACCGCAAGGTATTCGGCATAAACCTAGGGAAAGGAGGAGAGGGCGACGACGAGGATATCATCACGAGGTTGAATCGGATGGGAAAGACGGAGGTTGCGGAGGCGGAAGCATACCATGAGGAGATTGTGAGCGAGCATCAGAGGAAGAAGGCAGAGAAGATGACGGGCGAGGTTTGCGATGTTTGTGCTACACCGTTGTATTCGGACCCTGGACCACATGAGCTGGGGATTTATTTGCATGCAAAGAAGTATGAGTGTGAAGGTGGCGCGTGGTCGTATGAGACGGATTTACCTGAGTGGGCGCTAGAGGGCGAAGATGAGAGATAGATAGTAGTGCACAGCACGGTCTGAGGCTTTTAGGCGTCGCACGGGCCTGCATCGCTGTTGTTCATCTACCGAGTGACTGGCTATGACGCCGACTACCGGGCATAGTGACCACGCGTAGCTCTACGTCATTCCCGAGCCGCAACACCACTCCGTCAACCTCACCACCACGGCAATGTCCTGGACAATGTACGCACTAACACTCCCCCTCCTCATACCGATAATATGGCAAGCCCCCTCCCCCTCCCCCTCCTGAACCACCTAACATCCCTAGGCTCTACGCCCTCTCCACCACCCCCCACCCCCCTCTCCGCAACCAAACAATAACCCTCCTCATCGCCCACCCCGACGACGAAGCCATGTTCTTCTCCCCCACGCTCCTCTCCCTATCCGCCCACAACCACCTCCGCATCCTCTGCCTCTCCTCCGGCGACGCCGACGGCCTCGGTAGCATCCGAAAACACGAACTTGTATCCTCGTGCCGCGCGCTGGGTGTGCACGGTGACGGCGACGTGACGGTAATCGAGGACGTGCTACTCCCGGACTCCATGAGCGCCGTTTGGCCTGCCAAAACCGTGACGGCGTATCTCCGCGAGCACGCGGCGACGTCGGATGTGGTCGTCACGTTCGATGCGGGCGGGGTGTCGGGACATCCCAACCACATTTCGCTCCTGCATGGGGCGAGAGAGTTTGTGAAGGAACGGGGGGGGGGGAGACTGTTCACGCTTACGAGTGTGGGGTTGGTAAGGAAGTATATTTCTGTTCTTGATGCGGTGGTGACGCTGGCGGGGAGGAGGGGGGAAGGGGAGATGGTGTTTGTGAGTACTGCAAGGCAGGTTAGGATTGCGCAGAGGGCGATGACGGAGGCACATAAGAGCCAGATGCGGTGGTTTCGATGGGGGTGGATTGGGTTGAGTCGGTATATGGTTGTTAATGATTTGCGGGAGGAGAAGGTTGGTGCTTGAGCATTTTGGGTGGGCGTTACTTGCTGTACGATAGAAGAGAAGGGAAATGATACCAGCCCTTTAAACTACATCTAATGAACATTGCCGCCATGCAAAGAAATATAATTCATCACAGAATCTAGATACAGAACCTTAAAACATGAAGATATGTACAGTGAAAACAAGAAGTATAAACAGCCTCCAACGTCTCTACTCTAGCCACAACTCCCAAGCAAACAAATATATACGAATCAAAAGAAATCATCTTCCTCCTTAGAGCCAGTCCCAAGCGTCATCCACATCCACCGCCTCTTCCTGTTGGTGATGGGCCGCCAATCTTCGCCCTCCTTGCCCAAGTCCAACTCCACATATCCGGTTCTCAACACATACATGATATCCTTCCCAAGAAACAAGCCCCATTTGTCGACAATTCTCGGAACCTGCTGCGGTCCAAACGTAGTCACCTCCAGATCTTTCCCAATTACCAGCAGCTCTGTCCACCGCCTAATGATTGACCACAGCCGATATTCATCCCGTATAAGCTTTGCGACATCTTGACTGAATTTCGCGATGGCGGCGCTGGTATGTGTCCTCTTGGTCGTTGCCGCGTCTGACCCCTTCTCGGGGTCCTGAATTGTACGGGCGGTCCGTCCATAGGTGATACACTCCTCAATCCCATGCGCCTTGCTAAGTATCCGTCGGGATACCGTGACCAAAGCCAATTCCATCATGTGTTCCGCCATCCCGGGCATGCGTCGCCATAGGTACGATCTGACGATGTAGTCAAACATATCAATTGTTGGCGCTACATTGTAGGGTTCACCAGTCATAACATTCCACAGACTTTCCATAGCTGAGCCGGGGAGGGGGTTTTCCTTCCGCTGCCGTGTATACACATATGTCCAATTCATGAGTGCAACCCAGGTAGGCACAGAAATTGGGACATCGTAACGTCGAGAGATGTGGTCTACAGTACGAATTGCCGTGTCGACTTGTCCATTTTGACAAAAGGCTGTTGCCACTGCTAGCAAAGTATGAGCGGTAGGATAGAGCGGTGAATCGGCCGGTGTAATGTTCTGCTTGTCCTTCACCATAGCCTCATCTGGAAGCGTGTTGACATCTACATCCCACACCTGCTTCAAGATTCTCCTTACTCCTGCTATATCCCCCATTCTGGCCAAAGAAAGCATGAGGATATCAAAAGTCATGCTGTTCGGTAATATTCCCTTCGCCGTCATCTTGTTGTATATCTTCATCGCCTTCTTCCGCATATCGTCTGATCCCTTTGCTCTTTTTTCACGGTGCGCCAGAATCTCCTCGTAGACACGGAATTCCCGTTCCACACTTGGGCCTCCACCACTTACTGCTGCCATGAAGGAGTTGTAGGACCAGGTGTCTTGCGTCACACTAAAGCCACACAAGAGATTCCAAAGCTCAATAGCCATCTGAGGGTCTTTGCCGGCGCGAGCACAGTCAATTAGGTGACCACACTCTCGTGCCGAAAGACGGTATCCAACCTTCCGCATAGCCGTCATGACATACAAAAGTTTGACCTTGAGTTCATTGAATGCTTGTTTCTCCGAGATAATATATGGTTTGCCGTTCTTGTCTAGCCGGTGACGATGCTTCAGTCGCAGGAAATTGACCGGTTGCAGCGAGAGCAATACCGCGGAAAATTCATGGCCCTTTACAGTTCGAAGGAGGAATTGATGGTCCAACTCCTTGAATTTGTTCCATATAGTGGGGCCATCGCCTTCGTCGATGGCACGGAGAAGGCTACCAATCGGAGAATCGGGGTTCGGCATGGGTATAATGTCGAGGCCGGTCAGCGTTGAATCTAAAGGCTCTTTTGGTGTTGGTGACACTGGTTTCTCAACCTCCCGAACAACCTGATCTAGAACGCTTCGTAGCCTATTGACAGCATCCTTGGTCTCATTGGACAGCGAGCGAATTGCTTGTGCATCGAGAGTTGAACGTGGGTAATTCGGTTGTATATTGATAATGGGATCTGGGAGATCTGCTGGCGCGGGGTCCGGCGGGGATTGACCAGTGTGTGTAAGTCGCCGGGAGAGAATTCTGCCGCAGGTTCCTGGAGGACATATCGAAAGGTATCTAATTCTCTTGCCTAGAGACACTGACACGGACTGAAGTCCGTTCATAGGTAGGGAGAGGGATAGGGCACGAATCGGACTGGGCGGAGCGATGCAATGAGCACAGCGGGGAAGGGGGTTCGCCGGCTAGATGGAACGCTCGCTGATATCGAGAATCGGAGGAAGTAATGGGCCAAATTTTTTAGAATGATATAATCTTATCAGATTACGCTAGACCGTATTCGATAACATTCGAGTGAGCCACTATGTCGATAGACACCTCCCACGCCTTGTTTCATTGAACTCGTGAATCCCGAACCAATCTATATAATTTATGCACAGGTCTTTTTTCGTCTTCTTTTGTCTTGGAAGCTGCACTACCCTCTGAGACTATATCTTCTTCTACTTTCTTCTACCACCTCTCCTCGTCTCATTCGGATTCTTTCCACGTCCAGCACCAACCCGAATCGCACTTCCTCGTCGCCTCGTACCCGTCAAGATTCCCGGCAAATTGTCAGGATCCAGCAGGTCCTTTTCTTTTCTATAACCCTCCCATCGCACAGCTCTGGTGTACTCCTTCTGGTCCTCCCTCAATACTGGAGCATCAGGCACACCTTTCATGGAACAGGTCCCAGCAACAGGCTTCGGAATCGAGAAGACGTTCCCCCGAACGTTATACTGGAAGTTCTTCTTCAGATGGAGTTTGAAGACGCCATCCGCATCAGTAGAACACCCAACACGACGTAGAGTATCCCCTGAGCCACACCGTGGGCAGAAATGCGTTGTAGCTGTTGGGTGTTTGATGACGAAGAAACAGGCGTGACAGCGGAGAACCGTCGACCGGACATTTCTAATTCGCGCCAAAGAAGTGGGCGAGAGAAGGTGAAGGTTGAGTTGTAGGAGAGTGTTTTGCATAGCAAAATCAGTCGTTGCCAGAGCCACTGTGAGTTTCTCTACTTCGGCGCATTTTGGCTTTGTGGGTTGTAGGTGTATGTGGCGGTGAAGATTGGAAGGAGTGATCCAGCCGTCTGAATCTGAATCATCGTCCTCGGAGTCCGATTGTGCTACCTCCTCTTCTGTTTCTACCTCTTGCATATTCTCGGGTTGGTGGAGCTCATTTGGTTCCTCAATAGGAGCGTTTTCGAACTGGACGTTCTCAAGCTGTTGGGCGATATCTACCTTGGTCTTCTCTTTTGTAGTTTCCTGGGTTTTTGGCCCTTCACTCTCCTTAACTTCCCCCTTCGATTCATCCTTCCTCCCAATTACCTTCCCCTCCCAGCCCCATCCTTCCGGTAGAGGTCCATTCAACTCCTTCTGGCCTGGCACCTTCCTCAACCTCCAATCGCCGCCCGCAACCTCGAGCTCCAACTCATACCCCAGTGCAATAAGCCCCAAATCCGTCGCACTCAGCACCCGGAAGTCTCCCGTCTTTTTCGCAAACTCTGCAACAAACTTCAAACTCTCTGCGCGCGGCGACCTGACCGACACAAAAGGTTTCCACAAGGTTTCAAAGCGCGAGCGTGCCGCCTCATCGCGAATCTCGCCAATTACCGCGGGAGTTGTGAAGATTCGATCGGCGGAGCTGAGGTAATAGGAAGGCGTAGAGGCGGAGGACAGAATTGGGCCGGCGTCGACAACGAGTGTGTCCACAAGTTTTTCGCTGCTTGTGACAGGCGTAGGTGTGGCTGCGACTGGCGCGCTATCCAGTGTCATTTTGGCTGGGACGGCGAGGCGATTAAACGGCGATTCGTTTCTTGGTGGTGACTTCGTGAGCGGTGGTGGGGCGGCGGGGTACTCAGACTCGAACGCAACGAAATTTTGATGTCTTGGCAAACCTAATCCAGTGCTTCATGGAGAGTGACTCGGCATTATGCGAACAAAATGGCACCCATTCTTGTCAAATTTCGAGAACCAACCCTGGATTTCCGCGTACTCGCTCCCTCGATAGATCTTCATCAAGGTTTCTCACGTTCGGTTGATATGCCGTCGGTGGATCCCTGGCCCTGGTGGGGTTATGCCGCACTTCCCGAGGTTGACGTGACATGCTCGGAAGCGACCGCCGCCTGTTGATTGTTTTTGGAAATCCCCGGAAAATCCACAATGTTCCACCCTCAATAAATCCGGCCGAACAACTTTCGGGCGGTGCAGAATCCCACAGCCGGTCCGAGGATGCACATATGTCGGTACTGTAAAGTACATTTGACCCTAGACGCCAGTGGTAATTTTTCCTATCCAGCCCTTTCTGTTGGCCCGGAACATTTCGCAGCAAACCCTGTCCAAACGTTGCCGAGTGATCATACATGCACGAGCGGTGAACTATGATTGGGAACAGGCGGAAATATGACAGGATCCTTCAATATAAACGAGGTTCACTGTCCATTGGCCATCAATGGCTACTGGTACCAAACACGATATTCGGGGCCACATCATGTCCACTTGGTCTCTTAGCGCTGGGTGTTTTCAGGCCCTCCAAGACACTATTGACGAGACTACGATTTAGTTTGTGGCGATGACAATCTGGACTAACCACGAGATCTGAATCCACCCAACGGCACAAAAGTACTAGAGTAGCGGGGGGATATGACAATCAAAAAGCCCATATGAGAAGGTCTGCATTGTGAGTACTTGCTTCAACAACCAACTCGCCTTATGGATATTATACGTTGGTGTAGAATCGGGTTATGCGACTAGAACCGGCAATAAAGCGCGTCAGACTAGTGTCATGCAGATGGGCAACCGACGCAGGTACGCGATTGACATAACCCTAACCCTCTATTTTACTTTACATCTGATCGGAACTCCCTATCACCCTAGTTTCAAAAGAGCTTGTGGCTTCGCCTGTTGGTGGCAGGGCAGCCAATCCGGAGACAGCTGGCTCAAGCCAACAGTTACACAAAACCATCTAAAACTCCCCAAATGAAAATGGCGTTGACCGCCGATGCTTTTTCTCCCGATTAAACAAACCCCCCTTGAGTAGTGCGTAATGCCGATTTGTAGAGGGGTTTTTAAAATGACCGGTTTCCCACCCATCTCGGGGCGAGTAACGTTATCACACTCGTGGGCCATTGTGCTCGTCCTGTCATTATTAGTATTTTGGTTCTTCTGGATACCCCTCTTTGATACTGACCTTTTTCGACTTTCTTTAAAACCCAACTAATTGCCTATAATGAGGGCTCTAACATTCATTCCCCTTTTGCTTTCTGTATCTCTTTTTGGTACTCATATTACAGCTTTGCCAGCACCGCAGCAGGACTCAAATAATGAAAACATTGAGAAGTTTTCAGTAACTTCTACCACCACTTTTCCATCCACTTCTGCTTCTGCTACTCCGTTCGCCAATGCCAACGCCGATGAACCTGCGCGGGGAGCTCAGCGGCCGGATTCTGTCACTGCCGTTGAGACTACGCCTGTGCCTCCCGCAAACGGAGATGGTCCCCAGGAGCTGCCTCACTCTACTGATCCTGTTGATGTGAAAACTATCACACGGCCTGACAGAACGATACAGATGTATATCCCAGGGTTCTTGTATCGATCATCTCCATTGCTAATCATCTTATAGTCCATCGCCACCAGCAGTTACTCCAGATCCAAAAACGCTTGGTTTTGTAAACACAGAACTTGACACCAGAGGAAACCCGAGCGAAATCCCATTCGCCACCGAAAACCCAAGGGAAGTCGGCAGCTTGGACAAATCTCTCACAAGAACCGTTCCGTCCACAACCTACAGATCTGCCGCTACAGTTACAGGGACCATTGCTCCACTGATGAGGAAGCGGAAGGCAGAGGCCATTGCTGAGCCCGAACATATGAACTTCCTTCCCGTTCGCCAGAATATCGCCAATATCTTCACTCCGATTGCGACCACCGCACCACCGTCTATGTTCGCCCGCAGAAATTCCCACCCTGTCTCTAGGCCACCATTGGCGGCTGCAGATAGCGGCAAACCTATCCAGACAAATGTTTGTACTTGAGTATCTGCTTGTATTGGATTTCTGCTGACTGCAGTTTACCGTAGAAATTCTATGCCAATATGATGCTTGGAGGACGAAACAACCCGGTGTTTACCTTCCCATACGAGGTGTGGTGGAGCAATCAACCAGATGCGCCGTGGGGATTGGGTCTGGACCACCGAGAGCCTGAACAACGCGTATTTGGACCTGTCGAAGGCCCGTCCGGTGCGAATCGATGGTACAGTAATCCCATCTGGATTCGCTCTCTCCAGCTAGGAGCCACTGAATTCAGCCGCGAGAGCTCTTCTATGGAAATGAGCAACCTCAATGGAGGAAGTGCAGATACTGTTTTCTATGCTGACCCAACGGTATCCACGTCAACCGGTAGAATGGACGTTTCCCTTTGCCAAGGAATGGGGTTCATCAGTGCTACATATACTGACTTGACGCCCGTACTTGATTCTGCGGTTCTGGTCCGGAACTCCACTGAAGTTGAAGGGTTCAGACCGGGGGCATTGAAGTACCGTATTGTACTGGAAAACGACTCAGTCTGGGTTCTCTACTCATTCCCTGCCCTCGGAAGTCTGCCATTGGATCTCAATGTCATCAATAACGGCCATCTCGAGGCAACCAGGAAATTTACCGGCTTGATCCAGATTGCAAAGGTCTCCAAGACGAGCACTGGCTATGCTGCCGCCGAAGCTGTGCTTGATGCTGCGGCTGGCAGTTGGTGCAAGTCTGTATCAGTGGCTGCGTCTGTTTCAGGTAGCACTGGGCGTTATCAATTCAACTTTGACCGAAGGGGAAGCAGCACTTCCGAACTAGTACGTCTGATATCTCGTAGTATCATGTGAGGTAATGATGGGGCTAATTTTCTAAAAGTTGATGTTTGCATTGCCGCACCATGTCCAATCTTTTGAGAGCGCAACGGCTGCAAAGGTCAGGTCTGCAGTCAGGTTTTATAGTCCTACCAAGGGACTCATGACTGCTGTCGCTGCCAACCAGTGGAGACTCGTCGAGACCGGCCTTCCAACTACCATCGGTTGGCTTCCTGTCAAATCCGGCTCAGCTGCAACCTTTTCCTCTGCAAGTCTTAACCGGATCTCCGCCGTTGCTAAGTATGAGATGCAGCAAGACTTCAGTGGTAAGTTTGGCTACATTTCCTCGGGTTTACGCATGCTGATGGTAAAAAAAAGCTTTGAGTAATCAAGATACAATGTACTTTAGTGGCAAGGCCTTGGCCAAATTTGCGTACATTTGTTTGTCCACGAGTGATGTCCTTAGGGATACTCCCCTGACAAGGACATGCCTCACCAAGCTAAAGGTGCACTCCCAATTCCCCCACCCCCTACACCCCACTAACCCCTGCGCACAGACTGCATTCAATCGCTTTGCATCAAACGCGCAGCAAAATGCGCTGGTGTACGAAACTCAGTGGCGAGGTGTCATCTCTGATGCACTATACAAAACCGGCGATCCGAATGTAGACTTCGGTAGCGGGTACTACAACGACCACCACTTCCGTGAGTTATGTTTTTGCCGTATCTGGCGAATCGACAGCTGACGGATTCTGCAAGACTATGGGTACTTCATCCAGACTGGCGCCATCATTGCCTACCTTGAAAGGAAATACGTCAGCACGTCGGGGTCATGGTTGGCTGCCAACAGAGCTTGGGTCAATTCTCTTGTTCGCGATGTTGCCAACCCATCGCCAAGTGATACTTATTTCCCAGTTTTCAGGTCGTTTGATTGGTACCATGGACATTCATGGGCAAAGGGGTTGTGGGGTTCGTGGTATACTTTTATTTCCTGGCGAGCGAAATACTGACAACATAAGCAGAATCGTGGGACGGGAAGGACGAAGAGAGTTCGTCGGAGGATTACAACTTCGCCTATGCAATGAAGCTGTGGGGAAATGTAAACGGCGACGCAGCGATGGAAGCACGAGGGAACTTGATGCTGGGAATAATGAAGCGGAGCATGAACAACTACATGCTACTCTCCACCGGCAACACGAACCACCCCGAGAGCTTTGTTGGAAACAAGGTGTCCGGCATCTTGTTCGAGAATAAGGTCGATCACACAACTTACTTTGGTCATCTGCCGCAATACATACATGGGTAAGCAAGCAATTGGTCCCTTTCGGGGCAGAGAGTACTAACCATCCATTTAGAGTCCATATGCTTCCGCTCACACCAATTTCGCCTTATATACGGTCCACCACCTTTGTTAGGGAGGAATGGAATCTCTATTTCAACCGCAAAACGGGATCGATCGACGATGGTTGGAAGGGTATTTTGTACGCCAACTACGGCATCATCGATCCCAGGGGAGCCTTCAATTTTTTCAACGCTGCATCCTGGCAAAACAAGTGGCTGGATGGCGGTGCCTCCAGGACGTGGTATATGTCGTTCGCTGGCGGTAAGGCTCCATAAATTTTCCTTGAGGAAAAATGCATCCGATAGCTAACTCCCGTGCACAGGACTTGGTGGAGCATCATAAGGAACTGGAAGGCATTTATTAGGATGGGGGCAGGGATTTTGGGAAGTTTAGGTTTTTGGAATTCATTTGGACGTTGACGTTGATTTGATACCATGTACCCCTACTTGTGTAACTGATGTTGATTCAATATGACGTAGTCACATAGTATGATCTACGCTCTTATATGATCTACCGGTACCTTTTTTGGATGCATTGGATATTTCTCCTCGAGATGTCATCTGGCGTGGCGGGCCATTTGTCTGGCCAGTTGGTTGTGCGGGTGCTGACATCCCGTGACAGGGACACCCGACATCACTTCACCCCGCGGCATGTATATGTGCGCGATAACCACCAGCTGTGTCCATCACGGGAGCTTTCTGCTTGTTCCTGACGACCTCGTTGATATGACTATTCCCACAGCTATTTCACCTTATCATCTCATGGCCGCCCATACTCTCCCATATACCCAAAACTTGAAGACATCCATTAACTTGCAGTTCAGATCCATCAACACCTACTGCAATACCCTTTAAACATCAGCGAGCTCAAGACTAAGCATGACAATAGCATCAGGGACCAGTCCCACCAGCAGCGACAGTAACCATGAATACGAGCTTGAAACCGGTCTACGTCCAGATCTCACCCGATCTCGCACAGGGCACAGCGCAAACAGCCTTTCCTTCCCCTTCCCCGCGGTCCACATCGATAGCCGTGTCTACCCATCTCTCCCCACCCCCACACACCCCCCGCTTCCCTCGCCTCCTCCCCCGCCTCCCCCGCCCCCGCCATCAACCACCCGCAACGACTCCGACCCAAACGAACACGGCTTCTCTGTCAAAACGCAAACCTCGCACACCTGGTCCACAGCCGGCACCAGCTCCTCAGACCCGCACTATGACCGCATGGTATTCGACTACCGCGTGCTCGCCCAGAGCATGCACGCCTACCGGCACCTCAGCATCTTCCGCCGCTTCGGCCGCCTCTCAATGGCAAACCTCCTCAGCTACCAAGACGAACTCACCGACCTCGAGGACGCCCTGCGGCTCATCGACCGCGAGGAGCAGCACCACCACCGCTCCGAAACCGAGCTGAAAGAGTCCCGCCGCACACTGATGCGGCGGCTGCGGGACGTGCTAAAGAACTACTACGAAGCGCTCCTGCTGCAGGAGCAAATCTTTTCGGCGCTGGAGCCGCCCAGGAGCGTCGACGCGAAGCTGCTCGGCGACATGGCGCCCGCGTATCCCACCGCGTGTGCGGCGGCCTCGCCGCGCCTGGTGGACGAGCACACGGATGATCTGGTGGCGCTTGGGCTCGCGGGGAGGGACTCGCTGGAGAAGCTGGTTGGACGGTACGTACCGGCGTTTTTCCCGGGGCGCAATCCGAGTGCCGAGGACTTGAGGTCCAGGAATAGGAGCAGCCGCGATATCGCGTCGCTGTTCTCGCCGTTTACGCGCAGGGTCACGCGGATGGTGATTGCGGTTGGGACGGTGGCGCTGATGCTGGGCCCCATGGCTGTGCTGATGTTTTTGAAAAGTGATGGGTGGAGGCTGGTTTGTATCAGTGTTTGCACTGTGCTCCTGGCGGTGTCGGTGGCGCTGGGGACGAGGGGGCGCGGTGAGGCTATTGTTATGGTTATTTCTGCGTATGCGGCTGTGTTGGTTGTATTTGTGCAGAATAACCAGACGTGTGGAGGGTCGGTGAGGTGTTAGAGTGGGGGTTAGGGAGATGTGTGTATGTATTGAGGGAGGAATCCGGGATTTGGCATGGTTCTGGGCTGTTTGTTGTCAATTATGTGTACCCCCCATCTCTCTACCTAATAGATAATAGAATCCAATGCTTTTATTTGTTGTATGGCTAGATTGAGTGGAATCAAATCCGCTGAGATCGATCCAGAATTCAATTAACAGTTAATAATAAATGCCAGCCAGGTCTAGATGGGTTTCGGGCTTTTTAGTCCTATCAGGTGGTATCTGGTTCTGTTTACGGCAGTTATAGCTATAGATAGATGCTGTAATATAGGTTTGGGTAAACTTTGGTAACTCAAACCCAGCATAAGAATGTCTAGTGAAGCAACAAGGTGTGTATTTCCATGGACGATGGCGTATGTAGGCGTATGCTTACGCCTGCAGAAAGGGATAATGCTGTGATTCAACAAACAATTGTTGATTTAGAGGCAGTTCACTTCAAGTTACATGCATTGCCTTGCCTTTATGTGTGAATGGTTTGGTACTCTATTAATATGGGTAACCAGAATCCTAGTAAATAACAGCTACAAATCGTACCCAAATCCGTGATCAAAGCCCATAATTCTTCTCTCCTAGATCCATTAACAAAATTAGACAACCAGAGCTCAAGCTATATAGACTCTACGCATACGCCTGCCACCCCCCATACAGCACTGCCAAATTCCTTTCATCACTAGCTTGCTGTATAAGTTCATTGACCGTTGCGCCAACACTCAGCGTCTTTGAAAGCTTCTTAGCCACTACAGTCAACGCTCTATCCGCCTCACTTTCACCCTCATTGCTTTTAGGTTTCGCTTGTCCGTCTACACTGCGGGCGGAGATCATTGATTGCTCGAGGTGGTTGTCTTGCATACGTTTCATGCGCAGGGGTGACATTGACCTGCATGCCCTGTCAGATTTCGCGCAGAAGCATGTAAACGGATAACATACCAGCTGTAGAGAGGATCGTATCTTAGCACGTCCAAGATAGTGGTGATACTATACGCCTCGTTTCGAAGCACCTCTAGTGTAAATTCGCAGCAGCGTCGGAAGACACCTTCGGTCTTTGTGATTCCCATCCCATCGACAATATCCTGAGTAAGTCGGAAGGGCACAACCTCGGGCACAGGCAGGACGCGACCCTACAGCAGTAAGCGTGAGTCTCATATCTATCTTACCATTATTACTCACCTGTTCGAAGGCCACTCCTAGATCAATATGTATAACCTCTCCGGTTTTAGTATCTAGCAGGATATTATGAATATGTCGATCACCCAGTCCGAGGACATGTCCCAGGATTGATATAGCCGCAGTACTACGGGTATATGCAAGGCGGGACGAGTACCACTCATCAGGGCCATTGAATTCATGCATAAAGAAGAAATGCATTACAGGCGGAAAGTTTTGCGCCGCTCTTTGATACTCCGAGACCCGGATATCTCGGCTTTTTCCTTGCGCCTCTTGAATGACTTTCCTGCACTGCAGGTGCTTCCAGCCCTTGGGGTAGTATTTGGCATGTGCAGGTAGGAGGTACTCGCCAAGAGGGATTGTGTTTGGCACAAACTCAATGATTCCACTGGTTGAACTCAGCGGCATGACTTTGTAAGTTCGGATTTTGAGGTTGCGCTGGCGAGTGATTCTCCCCTTTCGCAAGAGAACGCTCACTTGCTCAAACACCTGTTCCATTATCGCGTCTTGCCGCATGTCATCCGTTCCACCTTTGACCTAAGAACCATCAGCAATGTGCAACAATGGCTAAAGAGTTGATCCGAAGTACCAATTGCTTAAAGGTAGTTCCATCCGAAGCTAAACATTTAATAACCTTCGGTAAACTCAGTCCGGACGCGATACTAACAGATGGTTCGTACCTCGCGATCCTCGGCAGCCTAGAGTAATCACAATCTGCCCTAACGTCGATGTGCATAGTAGGCGGTGGGGTGCCGTATGAGGGGATATCCCTTTCAAACTTCCTTGCTCCCTTCTGCAGTAATATGGATAGTGTCATTCTGTTGTTGTCCTTCTTCTTTTCAGTTTTTATGTGCGCAAGTTTGTCGTATGCTAGTGTAGTGCTGTCAAGGGCACTGACAACGTCGCGAGACCTACGTTGCTGCTTGAGGAGCTCGATGACCTTTACTGCTGCCCTCTGTCGTGACACTGCCGTATCATCATTGGCACTTGTCTTTGTGAGGGCCAGAATCTGATAGAGGCCATGGTAGGGGTGATCGTGACATATTTTGACAATTAGGTCCATAAGCAAGCGTTGAAATTCGTTCTTTTCGCTTAATAGTCTAGATGAAAGCTGATTCATCAAAGGGACAAGTTTCCTTGACGGGACTTTGTCCAAAATAGACGCTGCCCTGTTGACTCTCTCCTCACCTGCATTTCCCAGCCACAAGGCAGCAAACCGGACTGCATCGCCATCGTAATCATCACACGCCGTCAGGCATTTCAGGTAATTCAGGATGCTCTTCTCCATAAATGCATCCCTGTTGTCCCGTAATCGTTTGTATTCGTCGTTATCAAGAGCTAACCATGATTTCGCTTTTGTAAGTTCTCGGTGAAGGGCGGCGTCCTTTCCGCCAGCTTTAGAATTCAGCTTAATGAGCTCATTGACCTCCTTTTGTTTATCTTCTTTGAGCTTAGAAGCCCGTTCGTAGTCTTCGATATTGCTAGGGCTCTGCAATTGCTGGTCACAAAAGTTTGCAAACTCGTGGAACACCCGGCCCGCCTCGGAACCTGACTCATTGCTTTGAAGTTCCTCAATTGCCTTCTCGAGATACTGGCTCATAATCTTATCGGGCTTTTCTAGACGAGCCTCGGAAATTCGGCTGCCCTTTTCGAAATCAGAACCATTACCTGAGTATAAGCGAGAATGTAGCTTACCAACTTGGCTAACAGCTTTGCTCTTCCAACAACCATACTCTGAGAAGAGTTACTTTGGTCTCTCTCTAGTGCTGTAAGCATTTTAATTGATGGAACCCCCTGGCCATCTTCCCACAGAACATTTGCCGCCTGGAGAGTAGCAACGCCACTAATATCAAGATCTGCTTTCCTACAGGGCTGAACAACCTTGTTCAATTGAGTGGCAGCCGAAAGGGCGTGCTGGAGGACTTTGTGTTTCCTCGCCATTTTGCAGCAACCAACTAGTGCTTTGGCTTCCATGTACCTGGCCTGTTTCTGGTCAATACCAGCATGTATCATGAGATGATTTCGCTTTGCCATCGAACCAAATGTAGCTTGCCGCATGGCCATCATTTCTTCGACATCTGCGTATCTGGCAATATTTAGTCACATAACGGTAGCTAGCAGCTTGGCGATACCTACTTTCCAGTTTCCATCCACGAATTTCGGTTTTGTAGCCTGTTCCAAGCCTCTTTCAACTGCTTGAAATCTTTCGATACAAATACTTCCTCCATTTCCGTTAACATGGCCAATGTCCGCATACCGCCTCCAAGAGTATGACCAGTCTGGGTACCAGCAGTTATCTGCTTCATAACATCAAGAAAATGCGGATCCACGTGTAAAGAGACTGGCCTCGAGTCTACTGTATTGTTGACAGACTGTAGCGCCCTGTAAATCGGCGCAGACCGCGTATTACAAGAGGCAGGACAAGGCAAATCCCATTGCTCCAGTTTCCATGCTGAACGGTACGTATTGTCTACAGCCCTGCCGGAAGAATTATTTGACGCAAAAGTGTCACTTTGCAGAAACGAGTGAGACAGCCCATTCATGCCCAGGGTATTGAGAGCATTGATGATGCCCAAACTTTCATCCTCAGAGGTTTCGCCGAGGCGCATTCCGCTTTCTAGATTGGCTCCGCGCAGTGACAAACTCTTCCATCCGTCGCCTTCATATTCAAAGTTATTCATAACCGTTTTAAGGCTGAACGTCTGGCTGACGCCATAGAATGAATCAGGGTCATCAATGTTCTTGAAAATCTCAAGGAGCAGCTCCGATGGTATCCCTTCGGGCTTCACCTCGTAACTGTGCATTTCAGTGAATAATAATGCTGTCTTGAACATTTTGCAAGTGCATGCTGCTCGAGCAGCGTCAAGATAGTCGATTTCAAGCCAGTCGTCTCGACTAGCTTTGGAAACTTCCCGTTCTGACACCGGCTGTGTCCTTAGGTAAAGAATCGTTTTGATCAGGAGAGTATTGTGCGCGATAGTCTTTTCTTCACAGGCATGGAAGCATGACTGAAAGAGATTAGAAAGTTCTTCACGTAGTCCCTTTGGAGTTTTAATGTCCCTTGCAAGCAGAATATGAGTGATATATGGGAAGAGCTCTTCCGCCAGTCCTCTAACCTCCTGTAGAACGGTGTTGAGACATTTTATAACCGGAACTCCCGGCATGTTGGTACACATGGCAATTGCTAGATTCTTGATCCACATAGCGAAGGAAGTTGTGGGTTCTCCGAAAGACTTAATTGGCTGACGGGTGGGATCACCTACAACAGGTGTCTCTACCCATTGCAAGGCGTGGTATTCATCTTCTGCAAGGACATGGCCAAAGGTATTTTCGCGTAGCTGTACTTCTTCGTTGATGATCCGGGCAAGTGTACCTTCAGCTAACCCCACTACATTCTTGTCGTCCGAGAAAAGCAATGCCTTTAGTCGTCGTAAGATACCCACTTTGGGAGTAATATCTATTCGTGAAGCTCTCAAGGTGATGTTTGTCGGGTGGTCGAACTCCATCTCCTTTGTCCATTCGACGTGCAACTGGCCCGTAGACGCGTAGGATCGGCCAAGAACTCTGGCAGACCACAGCAGAAATCCATCATTAACCCCAGAGCGCCTACAGATGCGTAGTAGAGATTTGGACCGATCGAAGGATTGTTGGTCGTTGCCGAATATATCTTCCCTAAAGCTCTCAGGCCTGGCGAAATCAGGACAGAATAGGATGAAGGCAAGCTGCCGGGAAGCATCGTCTAGCAATTTATCTGTCGTCATGTCATCGTCCAATAAGTGTCGTAGCAATTCGCTCTCCTTGGTGTCCTTAAGGGCGTTACCATTGTGCCGGAATCCAACAGCCGATTGTACAATGGATTGGAATGCTTTGTTCTGTTTAGGACTCAGCGTTTGGAAGACCACTTTTGCTAGGTGTTCCGCCAGCCATGATCGGAATGACCGGACGACGGATAATGTGGAACGTGTCTGCGTATCTTGCTGAGGCATTTCCAACGCTGCTTGTGTATAGTCGCGTAAAGACGCTAAGATAGAAAGGAAGGTCCCGATGACAAAGGAGGGATGTTTAGATAGGTATTCGTTCCCTTTGTTCAAAAGGTATCGTAGAATGCCGACGGTATCTTCAGTGCACGCCGTATCTGTAATGTAAGATTTGAGGCCTTGGATGAGCATTTGAAGCGGGTATCCTTCGTGCACTTTTGGCCCTGCAAGGCAAATCAAAAATCTTATGTTACGGATAACGCCACAAGTATATACGGGTCCTTGAGCTGGATGTAAAGTACCAAACAACCGACGGGCCACAAATATCACCATTGAAGGGGTCCATAGATCATTCTTATCGTCCACACTGACGGTAGTGCAAGCGTGGTGGATAGCATTCAGTATAACCTTAGTCTTGAAATGTGGATCCAGTCCTTTTGCAAGTGTTCTCTCCGAGTAGCCCTCCGCAGTGATTTCTTGCATGACATGGTGAACCTCTACTAGATTTGGGTCCCTGGAAAGCAATTTTTCGGATGTGCCATCTTCTTGCATCAACAAGAACAGATTCGAGATAATAAGTGGGAAGTGCTTGGCGAATAGTTGGCTGTATACATCATCGCCGATTCGCTTTCGGATTTGAACAGATATCGACGGTTTGGGTGGTTCTCCTTCTTTGCCCTCTGGAGGGGGGTGGCCTACTGACCATGCGAGAGAGTATGCGACTACTTTTGCAAAAGACTGAAGTAACAGTTCCTTTAATGTGACGCCATTCTTTGAAGCCACAAATTCGGCATTCTCGTCCTTGCCTTTCACAATTAGCTGAGCAATCAGTTCTTCTGGCACATCTTTGCACATTTCTGTCAAGCTACCATAACCAAATACTAGTGATGGAAAGTCCTGGAGATCGTAGTATTCTGTCCAATTGAAGATCAGCTTGGAGCAGAAAAGTTTGAATAAGCCGCGTTGAGTTCCTAGACCGGATGCCTTCGCTACTGTCAACAGCGCTCGTGCTGCGTATGGTTCGGCATCTGGAACGTGACCCGTTTCGAAAATACGATAGATAGCCCGTGAGGTATTGGACAAACTAGCAAGTGCAACCAGTCCAAGGGCGTGAACGCGGATTGCTAGGCCCTCCATCCAGTCTTTGACAGACGGTAGTGCGGCCTCAATGTCTTCCGTGAGTTTGAGATGAGATGACTCTCCAAATATCTTGAATAGAGCGTGTAATCTTTGAGCAACGAAAAATATGACTCGGATATCTTGGTCCTTGAGAAGGCCTATAAATAATGTTAAGGGTGACTGTTTATGGCCCTTCCGATAGTCAGGGTTCGTATGGAGGATACGCTCCAATAACAGAGAGATCGAATTGCGTATTGCGTAGGAAGTGATATGCTTATTCAGTCCAATCTTGATAACATGGCCAAAAACTTCTTCGCAAGTTTCCACAAGATCGGGATTATGGTCGCTAGAAATCCATTTAGCTGCTACCGCAGTGACAGCATTTATGCATACAGCTACACTCGTTTCACATCTCTCAATATCGTATCCTTGGAGGAGCTCGCGTGCTAGATGTTCACAGATCCTCGTTGCATCTTCATCAAGGAGTTTGTCGCTGGCGGCTGACAAGAAGTCTTTGATGACTGCTCCCATCATTATTAGTCGAGTCTTTGGACTTTCGATTAGATATTCGATGAATTGACCACATATATCTGCGGGGTCTGAATCCTTGAGCGAAAATGTACAAAGTACAAGCAAAGCCATTGTAGAAGCCCGGAAAGTTTCTTCAGAGTATAAAGCTTCCAATTCCTCCCGAAGCAATCCTCCGTCTTTCATTTTCTCATCCCGTTCGTAATCAGGGAATCCGAAGCCATCGTCGTCTATATCCATAGCATCCCTCGAGTCAGACCGATTAAACGAGTTGGCGACCTTCTCCTTCTCTTCTAGAGTATCCGAAATAAGAGCAAAAAGGTGACCAGTTGTCCCACGTAAATTGTCACGGTAAACATCGTCCAAACTGATAATTTCAGACGCCTGGGGAAGAAAGCCACAGATGGCGAAGAGTGCGCCGTCGATTTGTTTCTGGGAACATTCCTCACTTCTCAGGTAATCAGTCAAGTCCTTCACTAACGTCTCTCGTAATTTACTCTCCAATGCACTGGTTTTTGTTAATGCTTGACCGGTGAACCTCGGACACATCACACTTGATGTAACGATAAATCCAACAAAGTTTTGCATCACAACACTGCTGATGCCCTGTTTCTGACCGGATATCGTCTGCCACTTTTCTTGCATATTCACCACTTGATGTTCTAGAAATTCGATAATTTGATGTTGCAGTCCGGTATTTAGGCTTCCAGATCCCAGGACCAGAGGAGCATCCAGACAATATCTTGTTTCCGCATCCTCCGGGTCATCCTCCTCATTCAGGAGTGTTTTGTGCAATCCGCGGTATCGGGCCATCCTAACACAAGCCTGACCAATGAGCCCACATATCCGTTGCGGGTATGGATCAATTGTCAGAAAATCGATGCCACAACAAATCGTCAGAAAGCTGGTCACATCTACTGGTGCAGCGTGATAGGAATAAGAGAGGGCGCTGGATTTTTCCAAGCCTTCGTGGACTATGTCGGAGGAGTCAGTCATCAAATATTCACATCATTACTGATTGACATACCTGGACGCCATTTCGAGGTGAACCATTGGAAAAGACGCTCTCCAAGATGGAAACTTGCTGATTGAACAACAGTACTTCGCTTCCTCAGAATCAAACACCACAACGCGAGAGAAGAGTCCGAGAGAATGGCTGGCCCGTTCACATCTATTGATTGAAGCATAGAATCAACATCTTTTGATATGCTAGAGTAGGCTACTAATTCTCGAGAGATGAGGATTCGCATGACATGACATGCAACTCGACATGTTGACTGATTTGTAGCATAACGAGCACATAATTGCCAAACTTGAACCCAAAGATTAGAATGCAGAGCATCAGAGGCACATTTCAAGAAGGTACAGCTACCGAGTCGTCAGAACCCCTCTCAGGACGATGGCCATCTACCAAGGCCAAATCAAGTCTAGCTTTAACCACATACGAAAGAATGGATTACCTGCCAATAGAAGTAAATGCCCAAGCCGTGATTGCGGAATTGTCATCTGAGCAAGCCTCGAGAAGATCTTGCACTATGGATGGAAACTCATGCTCGTTTATACCCTTAAGATCAGCCAGAAATGTTATCACCTGTAAGGCGAGCAATTTTCGGGGAGTATTATTCGATCGAACAAATCTCATCATCTCTCCAAATCGGTCGTACATTCTCTGTCGCTTCGTGCGATTTCCTTCAGTCTCACTGTTCTTGCGGGAGCGTCTACCAGAGTCGCCTGAAGCATCAAGCATTTCGACTATCATCGCAATCAAACTTGGTATCATCCATATTTGTTCTGCACGGGCGTTTTGGACATTCGTCCTTAGTGCTATTGATCGTAGGGAAAGGGGAATTTCCGGGTCCGGCTTTCCGGTCGGGGATGGAAATGTCACATCGTCCAGTTGTAATATTTCTCGGTCAGAACGAGCAATGTATTCGCTGCAGAGGTTCTCGAAGAGGTCTTCCACGCTGGTTCGGAGTACCCGACCATCTGTACTACGGATTCGTGCCCGGATATGAGGATGACAATGAATCAAAGATATGATCATTTCATCTTTGAGGCTTGGTGTCTTTGTGTCCCATAGCCGACTGACAATCGGAACAACCTCGTCCGACACCTTATTTACCAATGCAATATCATTTGCGGTGACGACATTTAATACAAAGTTTAGTGATGAGAATACATGTTGATGAGCTTCGTGATAAGTATGTTGTGACCGGAGGAACCCCAATAGGGTGTTGCATATCAATTGTACATTGGTTAGGATGGGTGCATTGGGTGCTGCCAACAAATTTCTGAGACACATCAATAACTGCACACTTTCGTGAGTCAGTTTGGCGGTAAATTGGCGCTGTGACCCGCCGGCCGCGGACCTCCTGGACGCAGACGAACCCTCCCGTAACAACATAGTCTCCCTTCCGCGCGAACTTCGGCCTTCCACCTCCATTTCCGACTCTTCTTCCTCCTCTTCCTCGTCTGGTAACCCCAATTTGGACTTAACATTTGTGCAACAGAACTCCACGAGCACTTCCCATTCATCGGACAGCAAGTGTTCGGTATGCGGTGCGTATTGAAATAGCACCCGTAATGCCTTCACGTAGTCCACGCTGAGTGGCGAACACAGTCCTTCGCCGGAAGGTAAAATATCGATTATGTGATTGTAGACGGCTCTGACTGTTTTGACTTTGAGATACTCAACACCCAGTTCCACCGCCGCTCGTAACACGGCTCCGCATGTTTGTAGTCGAGTACCGGAAGCCCCCCTCAGCGTGGATCTGGACTGTTTCGTGTACAAGCTTTTCTCGAGGACAGCAGCTTTGAAGATGGTCTCGTACATCTTATGAAACCCCTTGTCATTGAGATTCCCGGCATTTCGCTTCTGGGTGAGCAGCAGTTTGAGATCTGACCTGTCAGTCTTTCCAGTCCTGTTGGTCGTACGAGAGGAATTCAGAGTCTATATACCATTGAGACCGCTGCCCCGCTCAGTAATTTTGTTGGAAGATATTTTCTCTACAGAGGTGTTCAGCAAATAGCCCATTTATCGCTGGACGACGCGACGGACCGTAAGCGTCGAGCAGTTTGTGGTCTGCCGACATGATGTAAAGTTCAGTTGGACACTAAATGCACAACGCTAATATCATGCACGGATGAAAGTAAGCCTTTCCTAGGTCTGGGGGTGCTGACGATTTCTGTAAGGCTGAACGTGGGCAGATCGCGTTGAGGATACTTCTAGTCGCGAGCGTGAATCGCGATTTAATGTGAGTGTAAAAGTGCCAAGACAGTCTCAAAAAGTTCTGACATGAGAAGTCTCGAGAACTGTCAAACTAGTCGAAGGGTTCGAGGACAGCTTCCAAATAATTCGGCCGGTTTATCTCGTCCACAAGCAGATGAACTGCATTTACCTCGACTAATATTTGACAAAGTTAAGTATCATACAGCTAAACATCCCATTGACGCCATGTACAATTCCTCCCAAAGCATCTGCAACAAAAACACCCAGACGCCGCCAGCACAATCATTGTACATGAAGGTCCTTAATCCAAAGAAAGTCCAAGCGATTCGCTATTAGGTCCTCACCATGCCATTCACCATCTCAACATCAACCTCATTCCCACTATCCATCACTTCCTTATGTTGCACACCATTCGTGATTCCAACATCCTGCATTTTCTCATCCTGCAGCATGCCATTTTCCATCTTAATATCGGACATTCTCGCGTCACCCGTTTCTTCCTTAGTTCCATCGAGATGCTCGCCCCTCTCATCCTCTTCGTTGTCTTTGCCATGATCACCAATAGTAGCATCTTGAGTCGGTTTAGTGATTCCACGAGCAAACATCAAGTCTCGAACGATATCCTCGACCTCATCTCGCCTGCTGTCCAGCAATTCGCTAAAGTTATCCTCCACAATTTTGTAAACTCCTTTATGGTCGATAGATCGCTCAATCATAGCAGCGGCCTTTCCACGGTCCCTAGCCATCAACGATGGATCGCGGGTGAGCTCAGAATCGGTACTATCTCTGAGCTTTTCGAGCAACTGCTCCATTATGTCGGATCCAAAAAACTGTGAGAAGACCTCTTTTTTGATGGAATCGAAATGGCCACGCTTCTTAAAATCGTTCTGGAGGAGTTTAATATTGCCCTGAGCTTCCACTCGTTCTTTCTCGATCTCTTCTTCCAGTTCCTTCTTACGAGCTTCCTCTCGCTCCCGCTCCAGCCGGCGTTCTTCACGTTGACGTTTCTTCTCAGCCTGTTCGCGATCCTGTTCTCGCTTCTTTTCGCGCACTTTTTCACGTTGGAGGGACTCTTCTTGCTCCCTTTCCCTTTCCCTCTCTATTTCTCGCTCTCTCTCCAGTTCTCTCTCCCTCTCTTTTTCTCGTTCATTTTCCAATTCTCTCTGCTTCTCTCTCTCTCTCTCTCTCTCTCGCTCCCTCTCACTCTCTCTTTCCCTTTCCCTTTCCCTTTCCCTTTCCCTTTCCCTCTCCCTTTCTCTTTCAGTCTCCCTCTCCCTCTCCCTATCCAGATATATCTTTTCCGAAAACGACTTCTTTTCAGGGGTGCCGTCAACTTCTTTAGTCGCAGTAGTCTTATCTCTATCGGCATCACGGGATCGGCCTCTCACGAGAGTATATGAACGTGAATGTGAGCGCTCCCTCTCTTGTGCCCGGCTGCTCTCTCCGGTCCTGGAAGGATCACGATACCGGTCCTTGACATACGATTCTTTCTCACGTGGACGGAACCTCTCCTTATCCGCATCTCTATCTCTGTTCCGCTCGCGATCACGATCCCTGGTCCTCTCACGCGAACGGTCCCTTTCCCTCTCCCTTGGTTTGACGCTAACGCGGTCCCTATCCTTTCTCTTGCCCCGGGACGTTGAGCTGTCCCGTCGCCTGTCCTTATCTGCGGCACCTCGATAACTGTCATAACCTTGAAGAGCTCTGTCGCGGCTCCTATCCCTATCCCTATCCCTCACACGCGAACGCGAACGCGAGCGGTCTCTGGAACGATCCCGTCTCCTAGATCTCGAACGGTCTCGGCCCCAGTCGCGATCCCGATCTCTCCTATCTCTATACCGCGAGCGGGACCTGGAAGGATCACGCTTCCTGCGAATATGTCTTGATCTGCTGCGGCTGCGAGACAGGCTGGGAGAACGTTTGGGTGCTCTGAGCGGTGAGGATGACTTTCCGCGCTTGTAGGACGGGCGATAGGATTCAGACATCTTCTTGGGCTTGGTGGTGATCTCCTTGATTTCTGGCACTCGTCTCAATTATGATTTTTCTCGTAGTTTTGCCTGTGGCGGTGCTCGATGTGAACGTGGTGCCCTCTTAGATTGCTCGCTCTCGTGTCGTGCCGATAAAGAGGCTCTTGCCGAGACTTGATGGTACCTCCTATGACAGTAGGTCTACTTCAACCCCGCTTGCAGAGATCTTGGACCCCAAAATATTTCCTATATGAATCCGGATTCGGTAGTTGAAATCTACTCGCGCTCACCACCGCCGCATTCGTACCTTGCCGGGGAATTGAAGATCGACTCGGTCCTGAGCCCGTGAATGCTCGCGCCGGTCTTTGTAGTTGATCACAATTGACCACTAGATGTGCCGGGGTATATCGCAAACGGCTTGCTATTTCCCGTCTAGCGGTGGTAATGAGGCCAGTCGCGCTCGTCGTTCCGAAGTGCGCATTCGCGGCCAATGTTGTCTCTATGGGTTTGATGGAACCTCGATCAATGGGCTGATGTTTTTCGGCTTTGCGATGATGATAGTTGCGATCGCGCGGTCTTCTTTGTAGTAGTCGCGCTCGTGTTGTGCAGGGGAAGCAGACTGCAATTTCGGCTCTGGTAGATTCTTGGACGAGGGCCTATTAAGATCTTGGCTTGGAATGAAACCTTTCTGCTTCGTCGTTTCGAGGGAGTTTAGTTGGTCGTTGCAATGAGGTGGAGGGTCTTTCTCGAGGTTGCCATGATTTAGGCTTAGCGCGACCAATCCGAGTTTCTTGAGTCGGCTGTTGCTATGGACCTCTTTAGAGGCCTTTATTCTTGGCGCTTTCGGACCGGGTTATATCGGCGGAAGAACAAAAGCCGATGATATCGGATTTGTGTTGTTGAGGAAGCTGAGAGTGAAGGCATTGATGTGCTCTCATGCCCAGAATTTCCGTCGTCGGCTAGCTCGGTCCTAAAACTACTGAGCTTGCGAAGGAGGCAGATGCTGGTTTGCGAGCGCAGCATTGATGGATGCGTTCTAGTTTGGAAGGAGAAGCAAAGGGAGGTCTAGGAAGGGGGGAGGGATTATTGCAGTTGATGTAAGTTGGGATAAGTTTTGAACCCTTTTCTTCTCTTCAGACACGAACACTATACTAGATGCGACTCACAAACTACACCTACCCACTCATGAGTGACATCTCATGCTTCTCCAAATCCATACACTCATCACCATCGTCATTACGGGCGGGGTGACAGGAGATGGGTAAGATCTCGCAGTATCTATTCCCAAATCCCACTTATAGCTAATTAAAGCATCATCCTACCGTCGTACTCGACGAGCCAAACAAGACAGCTCTATCCCCAAATTCGTACACCAGAAATTTCACCCAATGAATATAACACCGCCCTATGCCCCTCTTACATCTCTTTGCCCATTCATTCATTGCATTTGTTGCGGTTCTGCCATGTAAAGTATCATTCTACCATCACCCCCACCGTCCACCCACCATCAGAGTAGCCCATTACGAAGCACGACTCTTCCTCCAATATCTCACGAAATCATCGAGAATCGATGGCCATGCGCCTGCATAATCAGATTAGCCTGGCACACCCTCACACACTCTTTTGGAACAACCCATACCATCAACATCATAGCTATCCAAGCTCGGATCCTTCTGGGCCAATTGAACAAAATCATACATGCAGTTCCATGTATCCTTCGTAATACTCTTCTTATATTCCTTCTCTAGGAACTCGACCCACATTGGTAGCTGTGCCTCGAAACGCTTCCCTAGTAGCAACTTCCAGTACTCAGCTGCCGCCTCCTGGGGAGCTGATTTCTGGCCCGGCGTGCGCGCGAGATTATAGGTGAACATGTAGACGCGCTTGAATGTTGCTTCGTCGCTTTGCAGTGAGGCACGGAGACCGGGGACTTTGGCGCGCATTTGGTCGAGGGATTTGCAGCTGGCGTGGGGGTTAGTGAGTGTTGCGGTGTAGGAGCGGGGATACGTGCCCTATGGAGGACCACCCCGCCAAAAAACCCTCACGTGAGAACTCGCCCATTGTTGGTGCTTTGAGAAGTTCAGCGATGACGAGGACCGTGGGCTCCTCGAGACCAACGTCTATAGCTTGTAGAAAGCTCATGGACCCGGTTACGCCGATTGTGTCTGGGGGGTCTCCGGCTTCTGCGGGGGTAAAAGTCGGTCAGTTATGTGCTGGGCCCGAGTGAGGGCAAAGGGAGAAGGGCGGAGGTGTACCTCGGAACTGGTCAAAGATTCGGTTGAGCTCTGACCGGGAAGAGGATGTGGAAGAAGAGGAGGATGGTGTGCCATGGCTATTGCTCGAAGGCGACGAGTTGAAGTATCTGCGGGTCTTGGAGTTAGTGCTTGGTTTCGGCATGGCAGTTTATAGTTGTCGGAGGGAATAGCTATGGAGGAAGATTGAGGAGTGGAGGTAGGTTTATGGAGCGGGGCCGGCGGGGGTTGATGACTCCAACCGTCAACCCTCCAATCCCACCGAACCCCAAAGCGCCACGTCCTCCGGCTCCCCCTTCTTCAACCCTCATATATAGGAACAAGGGATTGGAAGGGGCCCTTACGAATCGGCAGCAGCTTCCACATTCCAGGAGCTCGATTTCAAAAACTACAGAAGTTGTCGTCAGCCAATCAACCCGGTTCCGGGCGTCAAGAGGAGAGACTTACCTTAGCAGCCGTCCGTTCAGTGCATTGCGTGAAAGCAATGAACTGCTGTATTGCAGAACGCTGGGATGAAGAATAGCTCTGGCGAAAAGTCAATCAATCCGGAGTCCAGTCAGCTAGATAATGGAACGGAGTCCCACCATGCGGCGCAACAACGTGGTAGACGGTTTGTATGGGTATTGACACTGGACAAGCACTTGTTGGAGGAGACAGACGACGTTGCGATGATATTTATGGGGAAGCGCCTACTTTGTATATGGTACTGAAGATAGGTAAGGTAGATAGTCCGAGGAGCGGGGGTAAGGTGAGTGCAAATAAAAGTGGGGTTACACATCTCTTGTACGGCGCTGCACCACCCTACTTATAGTATCACTCGTCAATCAATCCGAACGGCGTCGCGAATCGCCTAAACACAGTGTCCATCGATACTCTTTTTGTTTTTTCGATTGAGTACTCGAGATATATGAAGACTCATTTGATGTGTGACCTCATATATTTCGATCACTAGCAGCTTGAGAGACTTCTGCCGCGCGCGAGTGTGCATGTTCTGCACAATGCCCAATTTCTCTTTTGAGTTGTATTGAATCCAACATTGGTATATGGTCTAATCACCCGAGTAATGGTTTTTGCAACGCTTGGTCGATTAGGAAACACATTCATAGGAGCTCCCGGTCTTCACCCATATATCTGAGTGATGAACCATGAGGTCTTGATATTATATTAGATTCCTGGTCTCCAACTTTTATTCCCTCCGTCTAAGTTCTTACAGAGAGTACCACGAACCAGCTATTTAGTCCTCATCCCAGTTTGCCGTAGGCGCCGATGGCTTAGGACCGCCAGCCTGCCGGGACACAATAATCTGATCCACTGCCAGCACCGTTCTCGCCGCCTCAGTAGCCAGCTTGATAGCCCAATGTTTTGCAACCAACAGGTCAAGAATACCCTTCTCCTTGGTATCGACCATTCCGCTTCCTTTCTCGTCCTATTCAAAAGTGCTTAGCTTTCAGTTACCCTGGGAGAGAATGCAGAACATACCTCAATGTCGACACCGGCTGTCCATACATCTTTCTTGTGGTGGGCAGCATACAGCCTACTTAGCACCTCTGTAGCATCCAAGCCAGCACTCTCGGCAAGTGTTCTTGGGATAACCTCGAATGCCTCACCGTACTTCTTGATGGCGTGCTGGAGAAGACCTGGTGTCTTCTCGCCGTATGCGACAATGCGCTCAATGAGCTGCATTTCGGTAGCGCCGGCACCGGGGACAAGCCTGGAATCCCGGGTGATGGCCTTGACAACATTAACACCGTCGTCAACTGCACGCTCAAGGTCGTCAAGGTGATTCTGGGTGGCGCCTCGAATCACAATAGTTGCAGTCTTGGTAACTTCGTTCTCTACATAATTGTCAGTACGAGCCGTATCTCTGTATTCGGAAGCGCAAACCTTGTCGGAAAACAGTTACACGGTCACCACCAATCTCCTCGGTCTCAACAATATCAATGGTACCCATCTCATCAGGCATAGGCGCACCCAGTCTTGCCAGAGGTGTAGCGCCAACCACCCGACACAGCCGCCGCAGCTCGAATTTGCTCAGAACCTTGATGACAAGAATGCCATATCTGTTCAGATAGTGAAGGGCAAGCTCTCCAAGTGTTGAACCAGCGACGACAACTCTCAAACCACAGTCGTGAAGCTCTTTAATAGCTGTCTCCAGCTGTGACTCCTCGCCTTTTGTAAAGTCCAACATCTCTTTCGCATTGTGGAGCAGTACTGTGCCCTTTGTTTCCGTCTGTGAGGTATCGATGGGACAAGCGAAGACCCCGACCTTTGCCTTGACCGCCCTTTTGACGGATCCGTCCGGCGACCGGGGGAAGACCATACCCTTGATGACTCTGCTCTCGGTGAGGGAGGAGCCCATGATCTTGACGACGCGGATATTATCGACATTGAAGTTAATTGGGTTTTTGGGGAGAACGGCTAGGACGGCTTCGGCGACAAGTGGGGCGATGATGTCTTCGTTTCCGAACTGCTTGGAGGCTACAACCGTCTTGATGGCTTTGGTAAGCTCGGCGGAATCGCGGATATCGGCGACCTGTTCAATCACGAGTTCTGCAAAATGAAACACCGTCAGTAATGTTCCTTTGAGAACAGGGTAAAAGAGTCCCACCATCCAACGTCTTCAGGGCAAATTCCTGAGCCTTCTCATAACCAGCCACAATGTCCGATGGGTGTAGTCCAATCCTGATCAAGCCCTCCGCCATCTTCAGCATCTCTCCTGCCAGCACAATAACCATATTTGTAGCATCACCCATCTATACCGCCATCTCCAGTTAATATATAACGTCCATACTCCTTCATCGAAAGTGTTCAACAACTCACCTCGGCTTCTTGCTGCTGACTCGCCATGACAATGAGCTTCGCCGCAGGGTGTACCACATCCAATTCCCTCAAGATAGTTGCGGCATCGGAAGTTAATATCATCTTCTGCAAATGATTGATGACGATCTTATTCCTTCCGCAGGGACCGAGCGAGGTCTGCACGGTCGACGCAATAGCCTGGCAAGCATCGATATTGCGAATTACAGCGCCATCTTCACTCGAATAACTGCCCAATCACATGCACTCGTCAACACCAACTACAACCAAGTAACATGGGAAACAAACGAACTTTTGGTATCCCGGCTTGAAGAGCCCGCTCCCTGGAGCAGAGGGAATCTGTAGCGACATTATATCGGTATCTCAAACTTTGTGAAGTAACCCAGGACTGATAAGTAACAAATAATATATCCTTGCTTTTGGGGAATCGTTAGAAAGGAGTTGGAGATGGAAAATTGGTGGGTTACTTGGTTGATGCTCAGAAAGCAACCCCACTGCACTTTCAGATATTCGTCAAGTAGCCTCAACTCTTGGCGCTCTGGAACTCTCTACAAAAACGGACACAGCAGCAGAAGTTACCCTCCTTGGGAAAAAATATCTAGAAACTAAACACAACACCACCGACCAAGCTCTAACCCTCTCAAACGCAATGGGCAAATCAAAGATCCAAAAGCCTAAGAGCCGCACCGCAAAGCGTGCCGTTACGCCTCCGATAGAACTCAACGTCGAGCGACCAGCTTCGCCCTCCCAGCGACAAAAAGTCGCAGTTTTGGGCTTGCGCGGCGACAATGGTGTCCAGAAGAAGAAGGCCGTGCGAGGAAAGCAGCTGTCGACCAAGCAGAAGCAACGGAAAGAAAAGATGATGGAGCGGGCCGAGGCTGTGAACGAGAAATTGGCATCCAAGCGGGATATGAGCGTACAGAAAAGTAAGGCCGTTCAAGGAAGACGAGTTAGTGCCCCCCGCGCATACAGTGATACTCGAGAACTGGGACTAATGCAAAATCTAGGGCCATTGGGAAGTCTTGAATGAGAGGATGCAAGACGACCTAGAGGAAGCTTTAGCTCTTGCTACTGTCGATAACCCTGTCCCGAAGTTGAAGGTGTAATTTGGGAAGCAACTGTCGTGTTGAAATCGTGCGAGTCGGGTACAGGATTTGAAGTATGGGAACCGGCGTTTATGGACTGCATTGAGGGAGTTGGTATGATTCAATGATCAAAAGCTTTTGCGTTCACAGTTCACAGTTCACTCAAGGGGTGATTGTTTGTGATCATTTCTTTCGTATCCCCTGGTACATCACCTTTCACAATTGCCTCCCACCAAACTACCCCCGATCCCAATCCCTAATCCTCAACCATCAACAAAGTGAAACGAAAAACTACTACCGAATTACCACAAAGCACCCAATAAAAGAAACACGATCCCCAAAACCACCGCTATACGCTTGGGGTTTTTTTAATGTTTCTCGATCCAGATACAAAACGGAAGAAAATAATATAGCATAACACATACAACAGATTCCGCGGTATGCCGAGGATATCCGACAGGCGAAGCAACGGACACGACGACAACGATGACGAGTTACAAGGGCTGGCTGTTCTGCAGAGGTTTCATGATCTCTTTAGTCCCTCCGAACATAGTAGTCCTTCTCATCCTTCTTGTCGTAGTACTGTTTTCCGTCAATATCCACTCTGTGACTGCTGTGGGCACGAGAAGAAGCTTGTGCACGCACCTTCTTCTTCTTGATCGCCGCGATCCTCTTCTTCTTTGTCGAGGCATTGATGTAGGTGCCAACGACAAACGCCACCAAATTGAAGAAGGGCACCCAAGCATGGGGAGGGAGGAACTTCTGGGCGATGATCAAGGCAATTGGGCTGGTGCACCAGGCAACTTTCATGACGGGCATGAAGCCAGCTTTGACGGTGGCACGGATCTGATGGGAGGTGCGGGCGCCAGCAATGACAGCCATGCATGCGAGATAAACTGTGTTCTGGATGGGCGAGACGATCAAGTTCGACACCAAGATCTGCATAATCTTGGCCTTAGTGGAGGTTCTGCCGGCGAAGGCCTTCTGCAAAGCGGTGACGAGGATGTGACCCAACGGCGCGGAAATCAAGGATCCGTATACAGCCATCTTGGGAACGCGGGGCGTGAAATATGATCCATGACGGTTGCGGTCGCCAGCGATGAATGAAGCCAGAACCTCTTGTAGAGACGAGAGAGCGCCGGAAGTGAGCATCTTGGTCCGCCTGCGAACAGTCAGTCGGTCGCGTTCGTCTGAATTTCAATAAGAACGGTATAGTGTTACAAAGGATTTTCTTGCAGCTCACGCAAGTAGACCTAATTATCATATTCTTATTAACAGACGGCTTCCGTGCGTCAGAGAATAAGAGCGACTTACCTGGATGTAGGACGGAGATCGTATTCCAGTGGTCTTCGCACTGGAAGAGACGTTCATCGTCTCCCGCCTGATGATCTCTTTGGTTTCGCTACTCATGGTTGCGACGCGTGTAGGAGTCTGACTGAAGTTGCAGTGGTCAGCGATGGTGAATTAGAGAGATAAGCTGAGATGCAAACGAGGTTGGTATTGAGTTGAGAGACGGTCGGCTCAGGGGTAACACCACAGCTGCGCGACAATCGGACAACGAAGAGATCACGAATTGGGAAGCGATCGTAACCCACCTACGTTTAGAGAATTGATGATGTCGTGATGAAGGGCTCGTAGTAAGGATTAATGAATTGGGCGGATGCTCGCGACCGTAACGATTTGACGCACTGGGACGCGATCAGATCGCTTGGAGCTGTGGGGGGAATGGCGTGGCCGATGAGTTTAAGCTTCGATTTACGAACGTGGGTCTGAACCGGCGGTCGGTAAAGAGGGCGAGGGTGGAGGGGTGGTTGGGAGGGGGAAACGGAGGTGTGAGGAACCTGCAGAAGAGAGAGGATTGATTCTTTACGCCGACATTCTACTGGGGGAGGTTGGAAGAAGAAGCGAGCTGAGCTGGCAACAGAGAGGACGGTGATTTGTTGATGTTGATTCTCGGTGCGTCCGTTGCCTGGCCTGAACCGCCCAACATCCTAGAGTAGAGTACAGTCGCAATTCTCTGGGCCTCGGTTGGCTCGGTTCTCACCTGGGGATATTCTGATCGACCAGCCACAGATTTCTGGTCATAGATCTTCACTCGTGGAAATAGCGAGACCGACCGGGTTCCGCAAAAAATCCGTGCGAGATTTAAAGCGACACATCAATTCCTGGGGTTCCATGGTACTCACTTGCTTTCAGCCATGTAAGGCACAGATGATGTTGAATGGATGCTGTATATACTGAAGTACGTATCCAGACGATGTCCGAGAATTAAAGGGGCTCACAACCTTTCTGCAGCGCTCTGTGGGAATTTGGCGCTTCTCGAAGCGCATTCTATGATCCCCCATGGTAGAAGCTGCTGTGCTTCTAAGGCCGTGCACCTAACAACTATCGACTACCGCCACTGCCGCTAAAGAAGCTGCGGTTTGTTAGCCGGTTACCCGGCGGTCAAAAGTTCCCCACCCGACTGCGGCCGATCATTGGCTCACTTGTTGAAAGGATTTGTGATCCAAGCCAAGCATCACCAAATTTGATTTTCTACACTTAAGCTTGCCATCACATCGCCCTTCTCTTCTACACGCTTGCTTCACGCTGACCTCACCGCTCAACACCGCAGCCCCTAACTATACAGCGGCTGTATACAGAAACATTCAACTTATTGCGACCGCAATTCGTTTGAACACCTCGTGCCATTCATCATGGCGTCTCAATACGCTCCTCGCCAGCACACACCAGTACCACCATCTGTTGCTGCGACCCGGGTTGACTCTGGTTATGGCGGTTCGGTAGCTAGTTCGGTAACTGATGGCGAGCACCTGCCTCCGACGACAATACTAAATACCGTGCAACAACAATGTATGTTTATTCCCAATGCCCGCCATTGTTACGGTCACTGACTTTGCCGCTCAGCCGAATTTGAGAGAAGGCAATGGGCCAACCACGTTCACCAGGCTACCTAGTACGTTATTTGCATGCACAGTGGAACTTATACTTACGGATGTGTAAAGCAATCAGAATTGTGTTGCGATAGGACGATTTATCAACTACACGGTGGATATGTTGAAGGTATGCGGTACTGAGACCCGCAGGGCAGCGGCTGATTTTATATACAGGGATTTCAACGGATGAACACCAAGTGGCCCGCACATTACCCGTTTGTACAACGTCCGGATTCGCATCCCACCTTTTCTCGCACACAGTCTTTCGCCGACGAGTTCAATAACCTTCCTGGCCCCTCCTCACGTCCCCAGGTTCCCCAACGAGCGGCCACAAGCATTGGCGGCTCCTTCGGTTCAGCCCAGCAGAATTCAACCTCAGAGCCTCGATTAGTTACACCCCAGATAGCTGAAGATTTCAATGTGTTGAAGTTGGACTTAAAGCTTGGATCACCCCCCGAGCTCATTCACAAATCTACAATTACATCTTTGCTCGATAGCAAAGTGTCGCAGTCTATCAAACGTTTATTAGCGCTCAGGGAGCGCATTGAGGATAAATCGTCCAAGGTTCTTGTTACTGGTGATGTTAATGCGGGAAAGTCGACTTTCTGCAATGCTCTCTTGCGCAGGAGGATTCTACCAGAAGATCAACAGCCTTGCACCAGTGCCTTCTGCGAAGTTCTGGACGCCCAAAAAAACAGCAATGTTGAGGAGGTGCATGGGATCAAAAAAGGTGTTAAATATGACCGCCATGATGAGAGCACATACGACGTTTACACTCTAGACCAGCTTGAAGATATAGTTGTGGATAACGAGGATTACCATCAAGTCAAGGTGTATGTGGATGATGTTCGACCCATTAACGAGAGCTTTTTGCGGAACGGTGTTGTGGATATTTCCCTTATTGATGCGCCAGGTCTCAACACAGATTCTATGAAAACGACTGCCGTTTTTGCGAGACAAGAGGAGATTGATGTTGTGGTATACGTTGTTGCGGCAGAGAACCACTTTACGCTGTCTGCTAAGGAGTTCATCTGGAATGCTGCCAACGAGAAGGCATACATTTTCATCGTTATCAACAGATTTGATAACATTCGCAACAAAGGGAAGGAAAGGTGTCAGAAAGCGATCCTTGACCAAGTGGAGATCATGTCACCCCAGACTTTTAAGAATGCCTCGGAGCTAGTCCACTTTGTTTCATCTAACGCTGTCATCGAGGGTAAGGACAGCAACAAAATCAAGGACTTCGGGAATTTGGAGCAAGATCTTCGCAGTTTCGTCCTCGACAAGCGCGCCAGAAGCAAATTGGCTCCGGCAAAAACTTACCTGCTCAATCTGTTTAGTGATATTGAAATTATTGCTCGCATCAATAAGGATATAGCATCGGCAGAACTGGAAAGGGCTAAGAACGACTTGAATGAGATTGCGCCCGCCTTTGAACGGTTAGTAAAGGCCCGCCAGGAGGTATCGGATGACTGTGACAAGACGGCCGAAACAGTCACAGCCGATGTCTACAAGTACTCTCGGAACACAATTACCCTTACGATATCACATTTGGACGATGCACCTGTTGTTCTGTATTCTGGCATTCTCGACGCATTTGGTTACGCAGAAGCCACCAAGCAAACTATGCTACAGCATGTACAGTCCTCGGTTACAGAATCGGAGCAATACGCGCGAATCAAAACGGCCGAGTATGTATCGTCAATCACAGCCCGCGGAGTCCTTCACCTTGGCGACGAATACGTTCACAAAGAATTCCTACCCGAATTTATGTTCTCTGGAAAGCGTGACCAGTTGAGCAAAGTGGCTAAAATCGGGTTGGATTTGACAGATTTCGTCGACTTCAATTTTGCTAGCCAGGAAAAGCAGATTGCCGGCGCCGGCATGTCGTTGACTCTTGCTACTGTCGCGGGATCCCAGTTTTTCGGTATCGGCAGCTGGGTTAATGGACTCTGGAAGGTTGGAAACCTCTTGGGATTACAGAATGCGAAAAAATTAGTACTCCCGGCCGTCGTTCTGGCAACAGTCGGTATAGGATATTATATACTGGCTGACCTCCCGCATGTTGTTCCTCGGAAGCTGGCGAAGAAGATCCGGAAGCAGTTGACTGAGCTGGATTACGTCCATGTCAACGCGGACAGGATTGCACAAAAGTGCAGGAAAGTACTGAAGTTCCCATCGGAGGAACTTCGAAGTGCTTTTCAGCGAGGCATCGAGAAGCAGAGCAAGGCCGTCGATGAACGAAAACAGACCCAGAAGGAGAGCGAAGTGGCAGACAAATACTTTGGCAATCTGCTCCGAAACGCCAAACAACAGAGGACCGCTGTGAGCTCTTTAGATCTGGAACCTCACACGGCCTTGGAGCAATCACAGGAAGAGCAGAGCCAGTTGTCAGAAAACTCCTTCACAGATCATTAATGCTAGATAATGAGTATCCTTTTATTTTCGCTGCATCGCTTGGGTATGGGAATCGCTTCACAAAACTGTTAGGGTCGTTCCGGGGTTATCTGTTTTTCTTTTGTTAGATGGTTTATTTAGTGTTGACGACGATATGAGTTAATTCTTTCTCTCACCCATTGCTTCTTATGGACTGGGGATCTGAAATTTGGAATTGTGGGGTGGAGGAGATACAATGAGGCGAAAGACCTTATTCATTTTCTTTCCTATTTGGTTGTGTGGGTTCTGTTGTCCGGCTGTTAGCTGGTTGTATATTGTCTCTTGCTCTTGGACTTGCAGATCCCTGTTCGTTTCCTTTTGTTGTATGTCCTTTATTTTCGGGTTTACACTCACTATTCTAGATCTTGGAGGACTTTTTATTACCAAGATGATCTCTTCTCTGTCCATGTTTGCCTTACGTTTCTTGACATCAGAGGTCGACTGAATTTCCTGACTGTTGCTAAGTTTTGTATATGTCATGATAGTGGATTTATGTATTTGTCAATAATCGAAGCTGCGATGTTCGTCAGAATGCCAGATAATTGAGTAGAAGCCGCAGCATGCATATGCCTGTGCTTGTGCCTGTTTCACTCAAGATGTTTCCGAGTACTTCACTGCGCCATCTCCTTTTTCCCGGCTTCAAGTAGAGTATGATGCCCGGTAGCCGTGATGTTTGATGACCACAACTGTGAACAATGATGTTACGCAAAGAGCGCGTATTGCCACCGTTTACCCTTTACCGCGCAACCTCAACTCACAGAGCCCTCTCAAACATTGACAACAATTGGGAAGTCCCTTGCTCTGCCGCCCCCCTGGAAGTACAGGGCATATCAATGCATTCTCATTCAGAGCCTATCCGAATACCTTCTCCGCAGGTCCAACCACCAACCCCCATCGAGGGTTTGGGCTTTGAGGGATTCCGTTTTCCGGCTTCTCCACCAGAGACAGGCAACTCTGGACTGCTATCACCACTCTCATCTTCGTTCCCGGCCTCGATATCGCCCCCGACCCCGATATCACCATTACAAGAAGCTCCCCTCAATGTCTCCTCCTCCACCTCTCCTGCCGCCCCTCGGCGGGTGTCGATCCAGCCCAGGCCCGGCCCGTTCAACTTCCAGCCGATGATGGCGAGTAAAGCGCCGGTGGTAGCGAAGCCTGTACGTTTGTGCGCTTTCCTCCGATATATATACGCAAATAAAGTTACAGTTTGTCCTAACGTATTTTGCGCAAATGTTCTAGAACCAGCGACGCGGCCACAAATACAAGCACTCGTCAGTGTCCCACCAGATCTTCCTCGAACCCCCTGTTCGCGCACCGTTATCGCTTCCGGCGAGTCTCCCAATGCCGACCTGGAGAGAGCTGTACCGCTCGGTATCTACCGAGCAGCGCACCCGGAGTTTATGGTGCTTCTGTCACCTGTTCGTTGCCGCGTTCACGCTGTATAGTGCGCAGGGAAGTCTTGCCCTCACAGCGCTCAGCCATCTCATCGTCTTTGACGCCCTGGGCGCAAGTCTATGTGTTGCAGTCGATGTTCTGAGTAACTTTGAGGTGTGGAAGAGGAGCTCGATAAGACACCCGTTTGGGCTTGAAAGGGCGGAGGTGCTTGCGGGGTTCGCGATGAGCGTGTTTCTGCTGTTTATGGGGTTCGATATCATCTCGCATTGTACGGAGCACTTGGTGGAGGGGCTGTGGAAGGACAAGCATGGTCATAGCGGCGGGCATGTGCACGAGGAACATCTTCAGCGCATCTCGGCGGGGAGTATTGATTTTGCGGCGCTCGCGGCGTTGGCGGTAACAACGGTCAGCGCGATATTGTTGAAGAACCATGCGCGCATTGGACGAGGTATGTTCCTTCCCCGCGAATCTAGGTTTCGGAGGAGAAGGAAGAAGCTAATTTTTATACATAGCAATGCACTTCGCGGCACTCTCCCACCTCCCCTCAATCCTCTCCAATCCTTCGCACCTCCTCACCCTTGTCTGCTCCACACTACTTCTTCTTATCCCGCTTCTCTCCCTCCCACAGTCAGCCTGGCTTGACCGCGCCCTCGCGCTCACCATGGCCACAGCCATGATCGCGATCGGGGTCCGCCTTGTCAACGTCCTTGGGTCGATGCTACTGATGTCATACGGCAGCAGCAACGGCGTGCCAAAAGTCATTGATGAGATCGCGAGTGATCCAAGTGTGAAGGAGGTTCAGGAGGCTAGGTTCTGGCAGGCACATCATGGGCTGTGTATTGCGACACTGAAGCTGGTTGTGGGGAAGGATGTAGAGGAGGCGCGGTTAAGAGAGAAGGTGGGGAGGTTAGTTAGGGAGAGGCTTGGGGGTGGGTATGGGAAGGGAAATGCTGCGGGAACGAGGTGGGAGGTCAGTGTGGCTATTAGTGTTTTTGGATGATGAGATGAGGAAATGGTGTACATTATGGGCCGGCATGTGTGTGCGATACGTGCAGGATGGGTACATAGGGTAGTAAACATTTCGCATTTCTCCAAGGGATGCCAGACAGTCCTGAGAACGAAGTAAAACGTATTAAACATATCCCGCCTTCTATGAGGTGGGAGAACTCCGGATGACGAAGAGTACAGTTGATATTGTGAGGGTCCTCATCTGTCGAACAAAAAACTGGGTATCGATTGGTTGGTGATTTCGTAGAAGACGTTACGATATGGAAGGGGAGAACCGTGTACATGTATTCTATGGTACAGAGAAGAGAGAAGGAGAAAGACTCGAGATATATACAGGAGGCATCAGCCCCTGCAGCAGTGACCGTGTATCAGATCTGTAACATCATGTACATCTGTAACAGAAGAATTGAGAATAAGTAGAGTGACGATCCATGACTCTCAATAACTGCCATAAGAATACTGAGGCCCTAATTCTCTTCCTTATAATACTCCAACACATAGCTATTAATGAAAGGGCGGATTACTGTCACAATGCCGTGAATAGAGCCGCTGGCTACCACAGACAGCGCACAGCCTAATGGATTCTAGGTATTCTAGATAACGAACATCCGTGCGTTAAAAAGACGGTTGAGTCGTACCTCACGTTTGGCGCTGGGGATGAGTTTCGGCAATGTGATATATTGGATCCCAGGGTGGGGCTGAGACGGGGGGAGATTATCACTCGGACATTGACTGACTTCTTGTCCGACTGCTTCCCATTCCTATGTATGTTTCCCTCCCCTTTCTACTCGTAGTTCTTGTAGTAAAACATACCCGAATCAAAACCTCCCAAAATCCCTTATAATACAAAAAAACACCAATAACTCCGGAAGAACCCGCCGCCGCCCCAAAAATGTTTGTTAATCCAAGAACTCACGCTCTACATCACCAAAAGACACGGTAATGGTGCTGCTGATGGTGGTAAACGCACACATAACCCTAACATCCCCGTCGTTCCAAAGGACTCACAGCAAATGGAGGGGGGTGGTGTTGGTGTTGGTTTGGGTCCATTAAATACTCGTAGTGGCATTGGTAATGGGGGTGTGTTTATGCTGGATGTGATTTCGAAGTGCGAATAAATGCTGATGATGCAACTCACTCCCCCAGCCCCTTCAACGGAGAAGGTTTACTCTGCTCCCACTTCTGCGACATCTCTTGTATCTTCTTCATCAGATGACCGACGTGATACCCACCACCGGGATTCGCCTGCGCTTCCATATCGATTGTTTGCATCGCATCGGCCATAATCTTGCCATGGAAAGCGTAGTGCTGTTCTATGGCATGTCTGCCGTCCCTCGTCTTAGCATTGGCGACAACGTGCGTACACCGAGGTCCGTCCAGTGTGCACGTCCAGTTGTTGTCTTCCTTTTTGAGAGATTTCCGGGAGAGTCGGCCGTTTAGCTTGTTTCCGCCTTTCCCGGGTCGCCGTGGCACTGGCGATATGCTCCGTGGAGGCTCGCTGTGTTGCAACTCGCTTGGCGGAGGAGATTCGGATGGGGAGGAGAGCATTTGTCGCTTTAACCGACTGCCAGAAGCTACTGTGATACTCTCTAGGCCTTGTCGCCGTTTTAGGCGGGTTTCAATCGGGGATGTGTCGTCTAGGGCTAGGCGGTTTTCCGGGCTTGGGGGTTCTAGAGGTATCACGCTTCGTCGTGGCCGCAGAATCGATCTTCCCTTCGTCGAAACGGTCTTTCCAACTGCAGTGCTGCTGTCATCGTCATCCCGTAGTTCTGGCGTTCGTTCTTCTGTATTTTCATCGTCCTCGTCGCTATAGTCCTCATCGTCTTCGCTGTCGACTGGTACTCGTGATGGTGTTTCTGGAGGTTTCGATGGGGACTTGTCCTTCTTGATATGGCCAAAGAACCGCATTGCTTCCAACACCGAGTCCTACACTCCCGGTTAGCCCTCCCTAACTACTCGTTGCTAAATAGACTTGCCTCAAAGTCTTCTTTGAAATGTAGATAGATGGGAGTACGTTTCCACATCTCCACGTCGCCCTCCGGTTTCATCATCATAAACAGTAGATACCGATGATGTTTATCGAATAGCTTTGACGCGGCTCTAGCAGTTCTATACTTTGAATCATATTCTGTAAACTGCATGCAAGCAACACCAACACCGCATTAGTTTCCGCGCCAAAGCTGCATCAATACGGGGTGTAGTGGGAGGGGGGAACTCACATCTTTATAGATCTCCATTACCGTTCCCTTTAGCGGTCGTCCCTTACCGTGGAACTTCGCATACCGATCCTGTAGAAACAACCACACGCGCGCCTTCTCCACAAGCTGCTCAAAGATCGGCTTGTACTCGGCCGACGGCGCAATCGAGTACCACGCGGCAGCGCCCAGAACCCAGATCACAGTCTGCCGCGTATCGCTCCCCTTCTTTGCGACGTGTTCCATGCCGTATGTGACGACCTTAGGGATAACAAGAGGCTGCGTGAAAGCGTCGGGGGTCCGCACTGCGCGCGTCAGAGAGAGCCCCCCGGTAACCTTTGCGCTAGCTGTATACCTGATTTTTTCCATTTCTTTTGCACGGGCGACAGCATTCCCTTGAGACGGAATGGCCCGTCTTCGACAACGTTGAATAGATCCACGAGCTCCTCCGGCTGGCCGCGGCGGTAGAGAACAACGGATGCATCGGTAAGCTCGAGGAGAGGCCAGTCTTCGACGTCTTTCTCGGGATTCCCAGAGAAGAGAGCTTGCGCTTCAAACATGACGAACAGGAAGGAACGAACGGTAAGGTGACGCGATTGTCGGGAATGACGGATGAGATGAGTTGCAGCACGGGTGGCAGATGAGGACAAAGGGTGTGGCGCGTATTGTGTGTGAGCCACATATGCACGTGATACATTAGCTTGGTCGGCCTGCTGAGTGAGAAATTGTGAACGACGAACAAGCAAACCGCCTTTCCGGTAGATAACAGGGACAATAGCATTCTCCACTTTATGGTTAACAGAAATGATGGTCAGAAGAATAAGGTGGTTGGATTTTGTATCGACTCAACAAGAACCTTAACCATTGCTTCACATCACCAACAAGCACTCGACTCTTCCTTTGCAGAACGTTGGGCCCGGAACTGTGATATTCGATCCTTCTCCGCGCTCTGAGGTCCACAACGCGTCCATAGTCGAGCATATTTAGCCACTCAAAAATTGAAGCTTTCCCAGTGCCTCATGGCACATGACTACGTGTTCTAGTCATGTTACCTGTTGCATATAACGCCAAGTATTTTCCCTAGACACCTTCAGCCCACCTCCGCCGTCGATATGGCCAAGCAGAAGAAGCCTCCGAAGCCTCCACAACGGAGCAAAAAACCCACCAGCACCACCGCACGTTCACGTCCTCTGCTGTGGAAAAAGAGGGCCGCCACCACTGCCTCTTCAAAAAAGCAGTTCAACAGCAATGCTGCACAGAAGGAAGGAGAACATTGGAACCCGATTCCTTCCCGCGAGAAAACACCTCCCCCTTCCCCCTCGCCGATAGCACTGCTCCCGCTTGAAATCACCTACATGATCGCCGACCTCCTCCCAGATTTCGACCTCTCTTCGCTCTCGCGAACAAGCAGTTACTTCCGCCATCTTCTTTCCGGGCACCTTTATAAACGGCTCCTCACCGCAAGTATCTGCCCGAAATTCCCGCCGGGGTACACTGAGACCCCGTCGTGGTACATCCCGGAGATGCATGCCATTACAGCGCTCCAGTGGGCTGTGGACGCCGGAAACGCGAGATTACTGGAGCGGTTGATGGTCGATAAGAAGATAACTTTGGCGGACCACGCGGGTAAAAGTGGGTACACGCTCCTTGCAAGAGCGGCAAGAAGCGGCGATGGGGATACCCTGCTGCTCGTGCTGAGAAGCGCTAATGAGCTCGAGGTGCCGGATAGCGTGTTGTTTGGGAATGATTGGCAGAGGGTTAACGAAGTGATTTTCGGTTGTAAGGGGGACAAATGTCTTAGGATAGTGCTGGAGGAGGTGAATAGAAGGTGGAGAAAGAGTCGAAAGGGTCGGATAGGAGGAGGGATGGGCTTATGATTTCCTGCATAAATTTTGGTTTGGCGATAGGAATTGTGTTATTGGGTTGCTTCTTCGATTTCCGATTCACGTCCAGGTATAACGTGTTCCATATCCTTCCTATCTAAGATGAAGAGATCACTGTCGCCATAGCCCTAAATCCTAAGCCCTATGTTCAGCACTGCATCTAATCTCAAAGTAAACCAGCAGGCTCCACTCTAGCGACTGAGCAACCGCCGGCTTGCCAAATAAATTAGATCGCTCAATTTGATGAGCATAGCCCCGTCCACATCCCGGATGAAATTTAAACCATCACATCACACCTCACAAAAACCAATTCTGAACCTCAGACGCAGATAATACCATACCTCAGAACTCACAATTCCACTTGAAAATCTAGCCTCCTCCTATTCAAAGATTATCATCGGTATCATCCCACCCTATCCCCGACCCGACCCCTGTCCCCCCCCGCTCCCCAAAACACAAAGAAACCCTTCAAAACGAAAGTGACGAATCGATATACTCCCACAACTGGATGCTTCCTCTCCCATGCCCATCATAAAAGAGAATAAGAAATAGAGTATGTGGAGAATAAAAAGATATAAATCCAAAAAGAGGCTTTTTCTAGTCGTCGTGACAATGTTCGCGGCATATACAGAGATATATGAAAGGAAAAATCGAAATGAATGCTCGCCAGTCGCATAGAGTTATATCGAACTAGGTAGACAGGAAGAGACGTAATATATATCCAACGAGACCTGCTCTACGAGGGGCGGAGACGAAGGAGCTGAAAATCGGAAATAGTACAAAAAATTATGTATATTAGAAGTTAGTATCAAGACACAGCAAAGCAGCAGCAATAATACAAGTCTAGGCAAGACACCTGCGAACAACTGTTCAGGAATTAGGCTCAGTCTACACTACCGACTGATAAGGAGGACTTACCACTAAGAACCTGCTTCTGCTCGGCACTGTTTTGACAAGCACACTGCAACATACCGCCCTCCCGAAGCATCAGCCGGACGCTGTGTGGTAGCTCCTGCTCATCAACGTCGGGCAGATCAATCTTCCTCACTTCGCTGGCAATATGATATTTCCGAGTTTGTGGGGCATTCTGTGTTCATATTAGTATAGTTGTCAGATTAGATTTGTAATTGCTGGCTCATACCTCATCATCAGTCAACGACAAGCAAAGCCATCCATCTGAATCAATCTTCATAAACCTCCGTTTCCATAGCATGGTATCTGGAAGTTGAACATTGATAGAGCCAACATGAAGATATGTCTTCTTTGCCGACTCAACCGGAACCTGGCGTGGTGGAGGCGATGAGTCCTTCTTCCTCGACAGCGTTGAGCTCACGCGCTTTAGGAAGCCGGGACTCTTTGGTGACTTCGTGGAAGCAGTTGAACTCCGCCTCGTAAGAGTGGGGGCTGCAGAAGTTGCAGGAGATGTAGTATGTGCACTAGCTGCTGTAGCAGACATAGGCTCAGGGGTTTTCTTTTCTCCGCCAAGGTCCTTATCCTTATCTTTATCTCCACTCTTCGAGCTCCGAGAAAAAAGCCGTGGGCGTTCCTTCTCTGAAGTGCTTTGTCGTCTGTTGATTGCACTAACATCAACGCTAGTTCTCCGAAGAGTATGCGGTTCCATTGGGGAAACATCAACAATCTTTTGTGGCAAAGGTTTGGCATCTAAGCCTGTGTTGATTAGGGATGCTGACTTAACGGAGGCTCCAGATGAACCCTTGGGGGATACATTAGGCGACTGGGTGTGTTGCTGTTTCTCCGCATCCCAGTTTATCTTCGTGGTAACCTGAAGCTGTGGTTTGTTGTCTTTCTCGATTATCTCCAGTTTGGCACGCACTGGTTCCATAGGTTTAGGCGGAGGCACCATAGCTGTAGGTGGAGGTGCTACAAATTTAGGCGGAGGTGCTACCTCTTTAGGAAGAGGTGGTGGAGGCATTGAATTGCGTTGTGGTGTTGGTACCGGTACTGGCGTTGGTGTAGGAATAAGCACCGACTGGCGTTGCAATATTGGTGTCGGTGTTGATGCAGGGGCAAGAGCTGAAGGTGTAGGTGCAAGGTCCATATGAGAGATGCTATTTACCCTTGGAGGCGATTTGTTGCTCATGGAACTCTGGGGTCGAGTAGCCAAGAATTCTGGGATAGGAGAATTGCTCCTACTTCGAGTAGGAGTACGTGGCGGAGCTGTGAAAGTTGCAGTTTTTTGAGGTTGATTTGTCGCAAGTTGCTGAAACTGTCTTATACGTTGAGACACACTCCCACCCCCACCAACATTGACTTTTTTGGCGGTAACAGGCTTCGATTCTACTCGTGCGCTCTTGAGGAAAGGTGCTGATACAGATCGAGCCGTTTCAATTACCGGAGTCTCATTGGGAGGAATTGTTGAGGCTCGCTCAACCCGCTTGGGGATCTTTGGTGGTAACATAGACTTGGAGTCCGACACTGACGATTTGCGCTCAGCAGTATGATAGATGCTTTTGGCAATTAGGGGAATCGGTACAGGTTGTATGGCCGACTTTGATTGGATCGTTACCGGTCTTGACTCGTTTACTCGTGGTTCGAGAGATACTATGGACTCCCCGTCACTCTCCTCGTCGACATCATCCCGTACTTTAGTCGTACCTTCAATTTTGTCAACTTCACTATCCAAGGTTGCCAGATCCTCAGTGACTACAGCTTCAGGCTCCAGCTGATTCTCCTGTCGGATGCCCTTCACCGTGTTGTCCCTCTCTACAACCGAGTCATCGTCGTCTTTTTGTGGCTCATCATCCGTCAACTCTTCCTTCGAGGCCTCCATCTCGTCCGATTTCTCTGACTCCTTGGGTCCTTCGAGCTTATTATTGCTATCAATCGATGCTACTGGAGAAACAGCAATGTCGTTATCGAAGGCTTCCGTCTGAGAATCCTCGACTTTGTTGACATCGGTCTCCTGTTTGGCAAGGAGGGGTTCGGCTGCGACAGGGTCAATGGCATCGAAATTATTGTCCTTGACAGGCATCGTAGAAACTGTAGGGGTCGGCTCTTCCGATTGTGTTGAATTCATTGGCTCCATTAGCAATGATTTGGAGTCATCGACCATATCCTGTTGTTTTTGTTCTGCCATTTGCTGCTGCCTCCTTAATTGCAGAGCTTTCATTAACCGTTGCTTCTCCGGCGTTGGACCGTCTGAGACTGTCTTTACTGAAGTTGTGCTCGAGTAAAAGGAGTAAATTGAGGTCGTCGGAGTTGTAGGCGAAGGTGGTAATTGTGGTTCAGGGATTGAGTGGATAGTGAGGGTAGAAGCGTTTCGGGACGACGAAGCGGATTTCCTTGGCGGAATATGAACGGATCGTGGAACTGAGGCTCGAAGCTCCTGGTCTTCTGCCGGAGGCTGAAAGGACTTCGATCGCTCGTTGGAGGTGTGAGGGCGTTTGGGGGGCTCTACATGAGGACGCGGACCAAGCTTGACCTTAGGTACATAGGGATAATAGTTATAGATATCAGAGGCGGAGGGCCTCGAGGAGGAGGAAGAGGTTGACTTTCGTCGTGGCTCTGTGATTGATGGGGTCGTGGAGGGAAAATCTCCTTTTGAGAGAAATAGCGAGGAAGCGGTCGGATCCCTGTCTGGAATTGCAGGTACACCAACCGAACCGTCGTCTGACACACCAGTGTCGTGCGAAGTGATAACCACCGCCAGTCCCCCGCTCTGGCTAGCCGTCGTGGTCGTAGCGATCGTCGTAGCAAACGTGCTTTCTTTTCCTGGTGCTGTTGATCCGGCCGCTGCTTGCCCCTCTGCCTCTGCACCGGAGGGGTGGGCGGCTCCGTTTCCGTTGTAGTTGTTCTTGTTACGGTGTTTGGCCGGCAATTCATCTCCCCCCTCATCTGCAGACTCGGCAATATCCGTTAGTCGACGCTGGCGTAATGAGCTGTTGGACGACGATATCGATGCCGTCGCCACGTGTGCCGAACATGATGAGTTAAGCACCGAGTCATTCAAGTCTATGGGTGATGAGATGGTGACTGTGCTATCGTGCGGCGAGAAACGTTCTGTGATTAACTGGAAGTGAATCTGCGATCTCGCTGAAGCACCAAAACGCTGTCAGCACTCTACCACCAATTATCCCCCTCCCCTCCATAAACTGTAATTTCGCTATTGAATTCTCACCTTTCAGAACCCGCGATGTCCCATTCGGAACATACTTCACCAACACATTTCGCCGCCTAAAACGTATAAACCCGTACAGCAGTTGGTCGTCGGGTTCCGTCAGAGCAGTTGCTCGCATCTCCCCTGCGCCATTATTCCCCTTCTTCAGCAGCTCTACCTCGTCGCGCGTAATATATTTGACCCAGAACCTGCATCGCGCACCACGTTTTAGCCTCGAGCTCCATCCAATCAACAACAAAAGTCAGAAGCGATGATTCGAGCGCGCCGTTGTAACGCAGTCGTAGTCAGATAAGGAGCGAATTGTCCCTTACCATCCACCAGGCTCTGCCTGTGCATTGTCGAATGCCTCTGACAGCTGCACTGAATCCAATCCTTCCAGTGACATCTTCCCATTGACGTAGAGTTCCTGCGCAGGAGATCGACTGTTGTGATAAACTTGTTACTGTAATGCAGTGTAGATAAATACTTAGTAGGAACTCTAGGTTGTTGTTGGCGACAATCAATCGTATCCGTCGTAGTAGTAGTGGCTGTGTGCAAACGTGATACTCGTACTCTGGGAACCTTGCCCGAGTGCTATCTTTCTCAACAAATGGTCGTAATGTATGTAGATCGAGCCCCGTAGGGTTGACTGTCGGGGGTCTGTAGAACTCTAGTCTTGCTTGGAGTTTGAGCTGTCAACAACTTTCTCCAGGTAAAAAAGTATAACCGCCAAGGTCACTGGCAAGGGGTGCAAAGCGAGTTACTGGCGAATCGCGAGCGAGAGCGAGTAGTGGGCTGAATGGAAGCAACAAAAAGAACGTATTTCAACAACTCTATTCGGCGAACATCGAAAAGTACTACACATACAAGTACGGATTGTCTACTTCTAAGTACTTATGTAGAGTACAGTAGTAATAGTAGCAGTAGTGTGCTCTATTCTATTTCTGAAAAGCGGGTTGTTCCTCTTGGGTTTCTCTTCCATTTCAGCTGCAGTTTCCTTCTCCCTCTCGAGCGAAATGCAGGAGAACAGTCCCGCTCTGGAAGCATCCCCTTTCCAGAATTCCCCCGTGTCTCCTCACCACTATGACCCGTCCGCTGGGTTTCCTAAAATACTTAGCACTCGGTACCTCGGGCAACAGTAATCGAGCTCACTTTAAGCAGGAGCTACAGACACGCCAGCCTCCTAGATCTTCCAGGGCTTCTATTAAATGGCAGCTGCGTTGTTTATTTCGGAGAGAATCTGGGAGTGTGAGTCCACCATCTCATCTCGATCTCAGATGAGCCCCTGAAAAAGAAGGTTCCTCCTACGCCCACGCGACTGAGCCCTCACGCCAGCCAATCCATGCTAGTAATGCACCGAAATGAAGATAACTGCAGTTTTCCCCACTTAGCCTGTGTTTCAAGATTGCTTTCATCTTATCAGTGCGTTTTGTAACCCTAACCCCATCTTGGCAACGGTGAACTCTGTTTTAAATATAAAAGCAGCTCTAGATATTTCATAGCTGCGGGAAATCGACTTCGAGGTCGCCCAAATCCATGGATCCGGATGCACACTCCAAAAACAGTGGTAACAGTACGTTTTTGGAATATCCTACAGTCATCTCTGGGGTCAACTGAACACTGCCAAAGAACGATTTCTTAAAACTGCTCAATTTTGAAGACTCGAACTCGGACTCGCTCCTGAACAACTGAATGGGCTTGAGTATTGACGCTTGGGGATGTCACCTAGGAATCGAAGCTCTTCCATGACACAATCTTACTGAATTGCTAGTCTCGATATCCGCCCGAACCCGCGATTTCAAATCTTAGTTTATTTCTATCTACTGTATTGTATACTATCTACTTGCTTATGGTATCCACCAATGCCCCAACGACTACCAACGCCCTCAAAACGCCATTAAAAGATACAAATAAAACCCCGCTTTACAAAAAACCCACGACACAAATGCCGCATCACGATTCCCCGTTCTGCCCATTTCCCTTCTCTGCCCAACCCCAACCCCACCTCCTCCCTCCATCTTCGCCTCCATCCCTCAACGACTCGACCTCCTCTCCCTTCTCCCCTTGCCTCCAACACCGCGCATAATAGTTGTCCGAAAGCGTGACAAGGTCTCCATCCATAGTCCATGTCACGTCCGTAACCTCCTTATCATGCCCACGGACCAAAGCCACCCCTTTCCCAACATTCATGTGCTTTGCGAGCGGGTGTGAATCCGCCGTGTAGGTGAAGTTTGGTGAAATTAATTTATCAAAGTACTTTTCGTCTGTGGGAAACACGACTGCTACACCGTCTGAGGACCCAGTGGACAGGAATTTTCCATCGCGGCTGATATCACTTTTGACGTAAAATGTTTCTGCGTGCAAGCGGGGATGGCTATAGGCATGTATCGGGCCTTGTGAAAGATGATTCGTGGAGTATGCATAGACGTTCGAGTCTTTGCAGACGGCGTAAATGCGTTGGTTGTCGGGAGACACGGTGAGGGAATTTACGCCGAAGTTGCGGTGGGCTGGTAATGAGTGCTGAGGTGGTAGTGCCGAGGATTCGACTGGAAGAGGCTTCTTGCGGCGGATGTAGCTGGAGCGGAGATCCCACGTTTTTATTATTGCGTCACACTCGCTGCCGGTGGCAATCCTGTGCTCGTCAAGCCAGGCAACTGCGGTGACAGAGTTGGACTTCCGCCCACTTTGGTGCCCGCCATAAACAGAGCATACTGGTTGCAGGATAGTAACTATGTCGCGGCCTTCTGAAGCCTTTGTGCCGGAGACTCGGAGATCCCAGAAGTTGAGGATACCATCGCGGGCGCTAGATGCTAGGATATGCGGATTCTGCGGATTGTAAGAGACCTGTTTGACGCTGTTTTGGTGATGACGGAGAATGAACAGTTGCTGCCGTCTTGTGACATCGAAAATTCGACATGATTGATCTCCGGAGGCGGTTGCAAGCTGATGATCATCTGGTGACCATGACATATCAAAGATAGCGTTATCGTGGCATTGAAACGATAGATAGGGCACTATAAATCCCGGCTTCTCGTCTTTCGCGGACTCGATCAATCGCACCAATCCAGACTCATCCCCAACTGCTACCAAGGAACTCCGATTGCAGGCCATGGTACTGAAAGGTAGACACTGCTCCCCGCGATCATCACATGACAGTATAGGTTGCGCGTCTTCAGGGCGTGAGTAAAATGTCATTGCTTCCGAGGACCAGTCTACTTTACGCGTCAGATTTCTCACGCTACTATACGTGTACAACATGGAGACACTAACCCGCGTAATGAAACCCTCTCCTAAAACCCGCCCCATGTAAACTCCTCATAAACAATCTCTGTTGCATAGACGGTTGAATCCGCTTGCGAGACTCAACCAACGTTAACTCCGGTTCTATATATGATTCGGTACACCGAATTGGAGAACTAGGCGGATCCCTCGAGAACGACGATGACGGACTTAAGCGTACTCGCTTGCTACATCTTCGAGATGGAGACTCTTCAGGTGAGAGGAGGTGAACGCGGGAGGAGCGCGAGTTCAGGCCAATGGAGGATAGTGGACGACGCGGTGTAAAAAATGCGTGGACAGGATTCGAAGAGGGTGTTTTCGCACCAGGCGGCGATGGCAGGAACGAAACTGCATTTTCATTATTGGGGAGTGAAAGAGACATGGCGATGAATGAGTATGGAGGTGTGAGAGGGTGAGAGAGGATGAGAGAGCGAGTGGGAGGGGTACGATTGATTGTTTGTGGTGGATCGCGCGAGTAAGTTTCAGTTTCACACCGCGTAAATAATGTTTTCCGGTTTTGGAATAAAGTGCTAATCGCGTAACAGGGATCCTGCCAGCGCGGATCCCAGCCCCTCATTATGAACCCCAAAACCCTGAGCCCTCAACCCTGAGCCGCCACTCCGAACTTCAGTGGCGGTTCCATCATTTCATGAGTCCATTAAAGGAACATTGCAGGTGTTAAGCTGTAAAAAGTTCTCTCTATTCACCCAGAACTCTTGATAACCCCATGGCCTATAGATTACACTACTATCCAGCAACGAGCATAGGTTTGAGCAAAGTTACGGACCAGATGCATATCAACAAAACTCGCAGCTTTCGAGCGCTTATACCTTAAAACTCGCCTGTAATTCTTTCGAAAGAAATCACTCGTTGTCTAGCGACCTGTCCAGAGAGAATGGCACTCGTGGCTTTCGTTTATGAGTTCCAAAACTTCTGCAGATATGACGATCCGAAAATGCTAGATCGGAAATGGTCAAAGGCAGCCAACGGCTCTAGGGAGGTTTTTGCTCATCGTTTACCACGTAAGAGTCTTGACCATGATTGCTTCAATTGAGATTCTGGATTTGTATAATGTCGTGGAGTTTCTTGGGCCGGGACAACTCCTCAACGCACTAACTGTAGTCGATACGTTGCTCATCTTCGGTATTCGATTCTTCGTATGCATATGACAAACAGGGGAATGCGCGCAAATCATTTCACCCCACAATTACGCGAGTAGGCCTGAGCTGGTTCGTCTTGATATCGCTCGCCGGGCTGCATCGCCAGATCGTCTGGGAGTTAAACACGCTGTTCCTATCCACTGTCAGTTCCCATCCTTCAATCTCCGGTTGAGTCCGGAAAGTAAAACTCAAGTTTAGGTAGATGAATTGGGATGTATAGCAGCGCAACGCTAAAAAGGATCCCCAAAATGAGCTAGTGTGTACCGTTGGGTCATATATCATCAGCAAGGAGTACCCAGGAGATCGAAGAAGAAAGCTTAGGATATCTCGTTTCGTCAGAATAAGGTCCCGTCCCGTCCCGTCTCGAGTACCCTGGCCATATGATAGCTCTCTTTACTAACCGGCCCAGTCAACTAACTACTTGGGAAATCGTTAGGCGAATCGTAAATTCCTCGGGCTACAGCTGTCTAGAGAAGTTAACGTATAGCAGAAGGATTGAGCACTAAACCTGGCTGACCTACCACTCCACGGATATATTAACCATTATCATAAACACCCCAATAATCTAAGATAGTCTGAAAGACTGGCATTATGTAATGTGGTGTATAGAACGATTTGGGAAGCTTTCACTTGTACAAGTTGCATTGAAAGTCACGCTCGTACTTAGTAAGTGTTACATATGTACATGGACCGGTGTTACAGATCTGATACAAGGCCACTGTAGCCGGGGCTGATACCTCCTGCATATATCGAGTCTTTCTCCTTCTCTCTTCTCTGTACCTTAAGTCTATGCACACGGTTCTCCTCATATCGTAACAGTGAGCTTCATAATGTACCCGAGTGATAATCTATGCAAGCGTATAAGAAGACCCTGTTAAGATTCTGCTCGGCAGTCTAATGGATTCCCACGGAAGAATGGGGAAGTGTCCACATGATTACAAGGAGACAGTCACGATCCCCCACAGACAAAATCGTTCACTGTGCTTGGTGTTCTGTCTTCATCCATTCCCTGCTTCACTTCAATCATCGAAGCAACGAAACATCGTCACTTTCATCCCCCAACCCATCCACAGATAAAGCATGTCTAGCAGAGCAGCGGGCGACACAGACCAGCCGATTCTGGAAGAATTGAGCTCGTTCTATCGAGATGACATGGAGTTTCGCACTGTCACTGCGATGCTGAACCTGTTGTCCCGTGGTGAGTATGATCTTGAAAACCACTGGAACCCTTCAGAATACAGCAGGTTCTACCTCAAGACGATGGCTTCTGTTGGTGCTTTGATGGACCGTACTGGCGGTGAAGTCGCCATTATGGCCAAGCGAACTGGCAAGGGAATGACGTTGTTCGTGAGTTCTACTGCGCTTGCTAAAGATCAAGACGCTCAAGACGAGTACGTGCATTATCCCTTCCCTATTATAATGGATAGTTTTAACACCGAGCCAGACCGCTTGATAAGTTCAATGGACCGTTGGCGGATCTACTGCCAATTCCTACTGTTGATGTTGGAGAGGATATCGTGGCCTACATTCTCAATAGCTGGTAAGTGATTTAATATTAATCCACTCACTGCAATAAGTATGAAGGTTGACCGGGCCTCTAGGAACATCTCCTTCGAGGCACATATACAGACTATTGCCCAGCTGATCTACAAGTGCCAGCAACATGAAGCCAAGGATCCGTATCTTTCCATTCCATGGACAAACTTAGGCAAATATGCGCTCGCTCAATCCACTACGAAATTCGCAGAAAGGTTCCAGAATCAAGACATCACTGCAACTTTGCGAAAGCTTAGGGAGTGGTGCAAATTCGACAGCTCAGCGGAATTATGCCCCGACAACAGGAACCCAGGCCTCGAGCAGCAGGACTTACATCTGATCAAAATCTTTGTCAAAGGGTGCTCGAAAGATCCGGGTTATCCGTTGTTGTCTTGTTTGTTGTCCTGGGAGGTAGTCCAGGAAGACTATCTGCCGGAAGAAGATGGTCCACTCTTGAAGGAACTTACTAGCGTTATCTTGGATGCTCTTGATCTTCTTGGACAGACGTCTGAAAAGCTACAGCAGTTGCGTGATCTCGAGGTACCACCTCCCAGAGCGCAGTTCGAAGCTGTACTCGAGAAGGCTTGGTATTGGTCTTGCGTCTTTGACCACGTTTCATGGAACTCGTCATTTTTTGAATGGTTCTTTACGGGATATATCCAGTCACTAATCTATAGATATCAAACCGAGATCAGTGTCGACGGTCCCGAAGGTGAACTCCTTATAGCTATGATCGGGGCTGTGAATCCGGTGGAATACACCACGAAAGTAGCGCCAGGCATCGTTGACCCTTACGAAATCGACGAACAAAAGTACCTTATTTGGCTGCGTCTAATATCGTGGCCGGTCAAGAACGCTCTGAGCTTTTCCTACACTCGAAAAGTGTGGAGTGGAGTGAGCTTGACTTGTCAAGTCATACAATACTCGGGTACATCATCGGATATGATGCCATGGCAGGACGTCGTCTTGACCTTATTTCCCAAAGATCCCGCGAAGTGTCAACAGATTATACAGGCCTTGCGAGATTTCAGCAAGGCAGCAACTCACGACGAACTTCATGCATTCCGCTTCAACTATTGGAAATTCAAGAATAACGTCCACTCTGAGGCTGAACTGGCCTGTCTCTATATCCTTTCCAAAATCGGGATGAAACCTGTAAGAGCTCCGTTGAAGCTGTGTGTGTTTTCTTCTGACTAACGAATTTACAGGACGGAGTCTCTGATCAGCTCTACGAATCAATTAAGGGTGCTTACGATTACATATCGCCAACTAGTCGACTCTGTCCAGCTTGTACCGAGATCATTACCGAGCTGGAACTGCTGCCGAAGTCTACAAAGATACAACGAGTGGCGAATCATTCAATGATGCTGCCGTGTGGATTTCCTACCGCCCTTCCAGAGGATATCCGACATGATATACTTGACATATTCAGGAAAAGGCTCCGCAAAGTTTTAGAAGCTCTTATCAGCCCCACTCGGCATCGCCGAAACACAATGTAGTATTTTCTTTGAATTTTTGTTACTTAGGAAATCTTTTCACTTTTATATTTTGGATCGCCTTCCTCAATATCTGTATACGTACCTACCCTTTCGTCTTGGTGAATTCGATCCCAAATAGTAGTCTGTCATCCGGCCTTTATCGCTGGCGGGCTAGCACCAGCGACCAAGAGCCGTCTACAGACTACCCAAATAGCCTCATTTTCACGTAGGGTCCTACAAGTACTTAAATAGACAGCGCCACTTACTGCGCTTGTAGTGTTTTTATTAACTAAACTTGAGAGATAGTGGCGGCAGTGCAATGCTTGAGATCCATAACCCTAACCACCTTTTCGCGTATCCAGTTACTTACCTCTGAAAGGCGTCTACCTTGGAACGTTGAGCGGAACGCATCATTTTGTGCGGCGATCTTTTCTCTTTGTGCCAAATTTTTTTTTTGTTGTCGTCACTGGTCAGAAATCCTGGTGTTGGGTTGGGATGACGTATAGTCTAGTCGAAGCACAACCCACGGAGAAATACCAAATATAAGAAGCATTCCCTTTCTCTATCCACGTACTCTACATCATCTACGATTCCAAGAAAGTCAAAACTGCAAATTTATCTCTACCCTTCAGCACACACATAACCACACCCGTTGATACATATCTTATCACTCGATAATATGGAAAAAATCACCCACCTTGCTTCCGCCGCTGCGGGCACTGTCAGTAAGGCTATTCGGGGCGAGAGCACGAATCGAGATGGAGCCGTCACTGGTTCCGAGACCGGACACACCCAGCGAGCTGGAGATACCTCGAGGACCACTGGTGATTCTGTTGCTTCAGACTACCCACGCGACGAGTCTTCGACCGGCAAATACCAGCTCAATAGTCCGTCGACCCCTATGAGGCATACCGGCGGTACAGAATCTTCGGCGTTTGAGAGTGGATCGGGGTTTGCAAGCGGCACCTCCGACACTTATACTGCGAAGACTGGATTGACTGGTGGCCGTGATACGATCTCCTCTGATAGCAATAACGACCGTTCTACGGATTTAACAAGCCATGAATCGACCTCCCATAGGGACGACTACCCAATCACTACAACAACTAACACTCTCCCTGGCCTTGCTTCGCAGGGTGACTTGACTGGCGATAGAGACAATATCACCTCTAGTTCTGCTCACGACAACGCCGGCCCTCACCAGAGCAATGTTGCCAACAAACTCGATCCTCGTGTAGATTCTGACCGCGACCATCGTGGAGCCACCACTACTTCTTCCCACTCGAACGACCACTCCACCGGTGCTACTATTGGCAGCAACAATCCCTTCAGAAGCGAGCGTACAGAGGTCTACCCCAGTGATACTTCTTCTGGTTCACGACACGATCATTCCAAGGGCGGCTTGATGGCAGCTTCTAGTTTAGCTACTGGATCTACCAATGATGGACCACATTCATCGGACATTGCCAACAAGGTTGATCCTCGTGTGGAGTCTCACCGTGACCACCGCGATAATACCACCTCGGGTTACTCGAGCGCCGACCCTGGCGACGTCTGTTCCGTTGACGCTCCCAAAGGCCCTACCTACACTGAGGTTAAAATCGACACCTCCACCGGCGACAACAGTCTTTTCCAGGGCATTTCAACCAGCGAACGTCCAGGCGAGCCATCCAGCTCCGCAGGACTTACGTCTAAAGCCGGAAACGACACATCTGCCGGAAAGTCAACTGTTGGCGGTTCTGGATCCGACGGCCCCAGCACCCTCACTGGTTCTGTAGCTGGCGGGCCTGGAGCCCAGGCTGTGCCTTCTGTTGGTGCAGACCCGTCGTCAGGCACCAGCCCTCACCAGAAACAGCAAGGTGCACCCCGTCCCATGGATGAGCCCCCGACATCTACTGGCCACAAAGTTGGACTCGGAGAGTCTGGCCATAGAAAGAGCATCCCACTTGTTGAGGGACATCCAGAGAGCAATGGACCGAAGACTCACCCAAGCGGCGAGAAGTTGCCGAGCGGCCCGGGTACAGGTGAAGGAACTGGCACGCAGTATGTGAAGAGCTCCGGTGTTGTCGCCGACGGTGGAGACTTTGATGCTGCCGCTCCTGGAGCAGGTAGAGAGGCTGAGTATGTTACCTCCATTTCTATTTCACCTCTTTTGTACTAATCCGGATATAGTCGTCTCTTGGATCAGCATGGAGTTCATCACGGTGCCGACGTCAAGGACAAGACCCACAGTACCACCCCAGGTAAACCAAGCTTGGGAACCGACACTGCTGGTAGCAGCAGCCATAAGCCGAGCATTGGAGAGAGAATCAAGGGTTCGTTATTTTGTTTTCCCTACCACCCGAATATTGAGAATAAGTTGCTGACTTTTGTACAGAGAAGCTTCACAGGCACTAAATTATCCATGCGGTTATGGGTTACGGGTTATGATTTATTATGATTTCGGCTTTCGCGTGGTTCAAATTTGCATTAGTACTATGGGATGGAAATTCTGGCGCTCTGATAAGCAATGTCTTCCGAATATGAGATTATGTATACTAGTTTCTTTAGGCTTTTGAACATGAATGGAATATGGTTGTGTTCTGATTCTTATATGGTGGTGCGAGCAAGCTTTGGAATCGTTTCGTGCATTAAGAGGGAAAGCTACTTAGAACTATTCACTCTGTTTCATGCCATCTATCCACGGGTAAACAAAGCCCATCCATCCATCTATTCATGTTCGCTCATTCCTGCCGATGACGTGCACTCCGGCACACTCCGGCACACCGCGTGATAATCAATGACCATCCGGGTAACTCCGCAATAATTTTTAGCCTCACTTCCGTTCCCGCCTCGCCACCACCTCCGAACCCACAAAATGCTTTACGAACTAATAGCCTGCGTACCTCCCCTCCCCCCTCCCATTGCTCCCGCTAACCCCACTCTAGGTCCGCCCAAACTCCCTCGCGGAGGTTCGCGAAATCGCAAAAACGTGTGGCATGGCAGTCCTCAACGGCGGCGGGGTGGTACGCAGCATCAAGAACTGGAATCAACAGCTCCTTCCCAGACGCGTGCGGAAACATCAAACATATTACGACCGTGGACACTACTTCCTCATGCGCTTTGACAGCAATCCCGAGACGCAGAAGGGGCTCAGGGATGTGCTCGGTCTGGATCCGAGGATGATTAAGTTTAGTGTTGTTAAGTTGGGGAGTAAACTTGAGGAGGTTACGAGGAGGGAGGAGAGGTAGCGGGAGAGGGGGAGGGGGGTACGGGTGTATGATACATAGCGCGAATGGATGGGAGGATGCTACGGGGAAACGGACCGGTGGTGAATCGGAATGGCTGTTGGGGTTGAAGAGCTATGGATGGACGGGTTCTTGTGCAAAACGGGTGCTCGTTACGGTCATCAAAAAGTTCATTGGAGCGAGAATCAAAAGAAGATGGCGACATCGACAGGACTCGAACCTGCGCGGGCGAACCCAAGAGATTTCTAATCTCTCTCCTTAACCACTCGGACACAATGCCTTCTATGACGAGATTTGGTAATTTGTAGATCTGAGATTATCAGGTCTCAACAGCTCAGTTGCGATTGCGGGTGTAAAGATGTTGGTGATTGGTGGACTATGGGTGTTTAAAGCACTAGCTAAGGCTCATGTGACCTTACCTTCTCTACTCTATTAGACCGCGAAATTCGAGATCATAATCCTACTGAGAGAAAATTGACTGTATTTCTATCCTGCAGCGTAGGTATAAACAGGAATGGCAGGTCAGACGGTGTGGTTAGTATAACATAGGACAAGAATATTAAAAAAGTGATTACCGTAGGTTCGAGCCTTGGACTTCGGATGCTTACAATACCTGCAGCTGGGCGTAAGAAGCGCCGGCTAAGCTAACGCCCAGCTTTTGTGTGTCGGATTGCTCTTAAGGTAACTCTATTGGCTATCAAACCATGCTGAGAAGGTTACCTCCCACATCAAGTAATCGTATGTATCTAGTTTGTAGGCATACTCTGGCAGAGCAAAGAGGGATAACTGGCAAAGGGCAAGAGAACATCAAAAGAGTCATTGCTATAGGTTTCGAGCCTGAAATTTCAAGTATATACAGCACCATACTAAGTACCGCTGAATGATGATCAATGCAGCTGCAGGTTTTCGAAACCAGCCTGGTAGGCTCTACAGCAGGACAAGAGTGCAGATTGCAAAAGTGATTACCACAAGTTTCGAACCTGCACAGGGTGCTTACAGCACCTGGGGTTGTAGCCCTCTAGCGTTTAAAGCACCAACTAAGCTAAGCGGTCAGCTCTTGTATATTCCATGCTTTGGTGGGTTGTTAAAGAGAGCGGACTTGGGCGTGTGGCGCTTATCCTATAGAGAGATCGCGAGATCACCACCGCACGTGAGGAATCGCATATTTCTGTCCTGTAAGTATGTTCTGAAGAGGAATAACAGGATAAAGAAAGTAGCGAAGCTAGTAGTGATAAAAGAGTGATTCCCGCAGGTTTCGAGCTAGTAACTTTCGGTGTTTACAGTATCTACCTGGCGTTTAAAGCGCCATGCTCTGGTAACTAAGCTAGCTAGCGTTTAGCTCTTGTACGTTATATTCTTTCACAGGATTGTAGAATAACTACCGTATGTAGTGACAAGGCTATTGGGCCTGACCCTTATGCGGGCGTACTTTGGAGAAGAGTGGCGGTATGAAAGAAGACAAAACAGAGAGACCAGTATAATAAGTCCTACAGTAGGACAAGAGCATAGGTAGCAAAATAAATGATTATCACAGGTTTCGAGCCGGTGACTTCAAGTGTTTATAGCACCACAATCTACGGAAGAATAACGGTTAATGCAAGTTTTGAACCTGACATTTACAGCACCTGTCTGGCGTTTACAACATGGTCTCTGCCAATTAAGCTAGGCTGTCAACTCTTGTATTCCATGATTTGACAGGTCTTTGTGGGCGAGCGGAATTAGGACTGGTATCACGATGCAGGGTTGATCGCGGCGACTTGGTAAAGTCAAGAGCATAGCAAAAGAGTTGATTACCACAGGTTTCAAGACTGCGGTTCGTCACAACTCAGGAAACGATGATAGAAAGTACACTGAATCTAACTAAGGGGAGTATTCATTATCGATAGTGTCTACACCTGACCACGAAAATTCAAAATAAAACCATACACCTCCATTACTCCCCATTATACTCATACCCACTAGTATACCCACTCATGCTTCCGGTGGGGGTGAACACCTCCTCCCCGGCAACCTCGTCAATCCACTCTCTAATCTCCGTGCCAACCTCTGATTTTGCAAACCTCTCGGCCCCTTTTGACGACACGCACAGGTACACGCCACCGTCAGACGTGTCGTTGACGGTGGACGGGTGCACCATTTTCTTGGTACTCGTGTTATAAAGGACCCAGCGCAGAGGAGAGGCGTAGAGTGGATGTAAAGGTAAAGGTGCGTCGCCCGTCAACATCTTCGTGATTCTGACATCCAGCGGCAATTCCTGGGGTGAGCAGGATATTTAGCAAAATATACTGGAGTGGGGAGGAGTGAGAGAAGATGCAACTTACATTTGAAATGCTAAGCTCATATGGGATCTTATGGGGTGGGATATAGAGGGTGAGCATCTTCGGTAAAGAATGTTTCCGGACTTTGTAAACGTATGCGGTAGCGAGACCGAGCAGTAGCAGGATTAGGATAGGTATGAGCACGCTTGTGTGTTCCGTGGGAGCCGGGCCGCAATTACAGCTCGGTGGTATATTGAACTCTCTGTGCATCCAAGGACGCGGATGCTCGATCCAGTCTTTGCATCTGCGGATATATCGATCTTTACATCTGTGGTAAAAAAGGCCCATTTTGAAGTGTTGGTGGGGGTTTGTGCCAGTACTAGTTGATTGCGATGGAGGTGGAGAAGCTTGTGTTGACCGATGAGGTGACCGATGAGGTGACTCGATCGTATGCATATGGCAGGCCAATCATAGGCAACATCCATATGCACTGCTGCTGACTTGCAGAGTACAACCAGCATCCTGTTTTATTGGTGCCCCGTCAAACCACTAAGCACTCGCCGAGCTTTCTTGGATCGTCATTTCAAACCCGGAACCTAGGGATAGTGGTGAATTACACTTCTGCATAACGGATCACTCGCTCGGATGAGAGAAACGAATGTTACTTTGGATGCTTCTTAGACTTGTTGATTGACTGATCTCTCGAGGCCTGAAGGCCCGTATATATACAGACTTGACTCCCATATCCATATCCATATTCGTCTCCATATCTATATCCGTTTGCATATCCGTTTGCACTGCATATCAAACGGACCTGAGCAGTGAGGCTCACGACGCAGGTACACATGCAACAACGAACATTGAATTTCCTGACTCGCATATATCCTCATCAAGTCGAGAATAGTAGAATAAAAATACGTCGATTAACACACTAGCTTTCATTGTGCCCAAAAATAAATATACAACTCACTTCTCGATGTTGTATTTCTTGAAATCGTATGCCCCACTCTCACTACTACCAGGCGTCACAAAAGCGCCACTATCACTCAGCAAATCATTCATCCACTTCTGCACATGTTCTGCACTACCATCAATATCTCCATCGTCACCGAATTCTGCCACCCCTTTTGTCGAAAGAACCAAATACGTTGCGTCTTTCTCAATATAATCCTGCGCCACGGATCCGTGGATCAGCTTTCGTTTGTCCTTCCCGCTGGTGATGTCGATAAGAAGCCAGTCTTTGTTTGTAGGGTAGCGATCGTTGCGGTTGGTGGGGGTCTTGGATACGATCGAGGCAAGAAGCGATTCTATCGTCGAGTTGAGATCCTGGGGTTATTAGAGAGCGGTTTAGACAGGTTGGATTAGCTATGAACCCTTCTTCGCTCGAGTTTGATATCCATGGGTATTTTGAAGGGTGGGATATAGAGGGTGAATCTTCCTGGGAGACGTAAGAGACAAATAGATCCGATGATATGGGTAATGGAGGGCGCAAACCTGGCGGATTCTCTGTAGAGTTGTCGTTGCCCATTTTTGTAGTTGTGCCTGGTGTATCTTGGGCAAGGGAGAACGGTGGAGAAGGTCGATGAGTGTCTGATGTCATGTCATCTTCGCGCCGCATGACTCGTATTCGTCGCCGGTCGAAGATGTGGCACAAGAGTGACAACAGGTGAAGATGTACTAACAACAGCATTTTCGGTTAGGCGACCGCATAATCTTGGGCATTCAAATTCATCATGTTTGCTTTTGCTCGAAACAAGCTCTGTGGGTCCATCATTTAACAAGCGTAGGTAGCACTCGTAGACTTTGGGATCTAACTGGGCGGCGCGAACATTACTGTATTGACCTGATGCTTCGGACGGACTTCAATTGTAACAATATTTTATTACTGACGGAGCCCGTTATGACACCTTTTTAATCTTAGAAGCTCTGTGACCGAGATTTGGGGACATTCATACCAGGTGTAGATAGGTATCAATCAACCTCAAGAGGTTACGCAATACCATTTTCAACAAACTATGACCGTGATGTGACAACAGAAGATTCATACCCCATACGACCTTGCTGTGGCTGTAACAAAAGCGTTGTTTATTCCTACTATACGGCGCTCTATGACCCGTAACGTCTGACGCTATAATATTCACACATCCACCGGGTAGTAGGTGAAGTGGACTACGAAGTCACCAGGCTACTTTAGAGGCACTTGTATTTTGTGCATGGGAGTGACTAGGTGGAAATGGATCATCTGGAATACACACGTCTTCACTGTGCCAAAAAATATGCAACTCACTTGCTCCACAAGTTGTTGCCCGCAGCATCTGATCGAAAGTAGGTAATCACTTATTGACATCGTATCTTCCAATCACATCTCCTACGTCGCCCCGACAAACGTCCCGTCATCACTACTACCAGGCGTCATAAAATCGCCATCCTTACTAAACATATCATTTATCCACTTCCGCACCCGCTCCTCGTTACCATCTTTCCCTCCACCGTCGTTGAGTTGGAACTCAGAAACCCCTTGTGCTGAAAGCACTATATAAGTCGCGCCCGACTCAATATACTCTTGCACAGAGGGTCCACCCTTTATCCATGTTCGCTTGGTGATGTCGACAAGCGCCCAGTCGTTCTCTGTAGGATAGCGATCACTGTGTTTCTTGGTCTTGGATGCAACATCGGAGACAAGTTGCGTAATCGTTGAGTTGAGGTCCTGGAGTTGTTAGCGACGAAGGCGGTTAGGGATGGAATACAAACTCTGCTCCTCTGAATGGGCAAGGGCAGGCTGTAGGAGGTGGATAGTTTGATCTTCATGGGCATTCCGATGGGCGGGATGTAGAGGGTGAACACTCCTGCGATACGTTAAACGCGAATGAACCCTGCGCTACTGTGAATGGAGATACAAACCTGGCGGATCGGCTGTAGTAGATGTGTTGCCTGCTCTTGCAGAAACGATGTTGCCCATGTTGGTGGTAGTGTTTGTCTACTTCGTGTTGTGGGTAGAGGAGAGAATGCTTAAGATGGAGGGGGGAGGGCGATGAATGTTAGACGCCAACTGCGCCTCATTACCGGTTGATTGTTTTCGTCGCCGGTCTGCAATGTGATACAAGAGTGACAGGTTATGAGCGACGCTGCAATTGCTTCACAGCGACAATATTTACATTGAACATGCCTAATACCAAGTCTCACCCTTGGGAAATATTTAACGATAACTCGAGCCTACCTAACACACCCCTTAGAGATTGTCTTTAGGCATAGCTTAAAGAATTATATAAGCAAAAACGCAATCCTTGTATCATAAAGGCATTGTGTCCGAGTGGTTAAGGAGAGAGATTAGAAATCTCTTGGGTTCGCCCGCGCAGGTTCGAGTCCTGTCGATGTCGCAATACTTTTTTGCGCCTACGTTAGCCTCGTTTATTGGGATGTGGAACAGCAATGGAGTGTTCTTCTCTAGGGGGTTAAGTATCTACTCAATGGTACATGAGGTCAGAGAGGAGCCATGGCGCTCACAACTGCCGTTGCTGGACAGTCGTGTTAGACCCTATGTAACGTCTCGTTTCTTCAATTCAGATCTCAGCTCACACATATCTAGATCTCTCAGAGTCGTGGTGATGACGTTGGCGGAGAACCTATCGGGCTAGACCTGAGCTAGCATATCTTCAATGGCGTTCACCCCGAAAGGCTCTAGCACCCTTGGCCCTAACTCATACGTCTCGTCTGTCAATGAAACTAACAAGCTGCTATAAAAACTGGCTGAACGCCCATATAGTGCCGCAGTTTCGTCAGAAGCAAGAACGAAGAACGCTATCAACAAACTAAACGAGTAAGTTGGGGGGTTAATTGGCAGCTACAAAGTCAGAAGCTCGGCCTTGAAATATGAGCATGGGTGGAGGACACGGGCGGTACACCCTGTTAAGCATGATAGGGATTTATACTTTATTTGGGTAAAGCAGCAGAAGCTATCATTGCATATGTTCCGTACGATATGCGACCCATGCCCGCTCGTGAACCGGATGTTAAACTGGAAGCCCATATGCGACCCCACTAAGTACTTTCTGTTTTGAGCAGGCTTTCATATCTATTAATATACAAAACTCAGAGACTTGAGTTCAAGCTTACAGATGAAATAAACGTTATAAAACACATTCACCGCCCACGTAGTACTCTACCACCTGTCTCTCATTTCTTCTCATTGCATGATTGTAAATTCCCTCAGCGCTCAGCCAGGAGGGGGAAAAAGTCTGGTTTTTATGTGGAGCTGCCTCGACCCCTCATCAGCACTACCCTCTACATACACCCCTAACCGCAATCACTTCCGCCCAAGGAACAGCACTGCCAGTGTGATTTTTATAGAGTGTGAATTGCTAAGATTACTTGTTGGCGGTCGCATATGGTGTCCTGTTTGTGAACCTACACCAATTCACAAACCGGATACTCCAGTTCGCGACCGTCCACAGGTCGCATATCGTACGGAACACATACGTAGCACTGATTTCTGGTGACAATACTAAGCGTTGAGAGGGGTGTGATTTCCAGAGTTCCGCTGTTTCTCGTACTTTTCTGACAATTCCCGATGTGCAGGGTCTGTTTCCGGTATATTCGCCATTCTGATGGTTTCGTTCTTGCTATTGGCTTGTTTTTACTACTACTCACGCGTTTCTGGATGGTAATGCGGGTAGATGTAGTTGTGGAACGTTGAGGATGGGATAATGTTCATCGCTCCGGACGGTTCATGAATACAGCTGCTCTCCACTTACATTCTTCTAAGGAATCTGATGGTTCCATTAAGTCGTGGTTACTTAGATAGAATGTGCCAAGAAGCTTCAGGTAGGAATATACATATCTCCAACTATCATGGGAAAGCACTGGCAACGGACGGCGCCGGCAGGCTCTAGCTTAGCGTCAGCAGCCCATCTCTAGCATACGTTTTTTCTGCATATATATGATTTCACCGAATAATGTTTTTCTCAGTGCTTTGGGGGCAAATAGTGCTCTCATATACCAAACTTTTCATTTAGCTTCGCGGTGAACCGACTTTGAGAACTCGGTGGAAAACTGGTTAATAAGAGTAACTACTTAGGTACTTATAAATAGCTTCAGGGCTTTGTAGATACAGTGACAGACCACCCGATTGCGAATATTACCCAGTTGCGAATCTAGTAGTTATGCTTGGTTAAATCTCGACAAGGGTTGTGTTGCAACCGTGGTTTGTATCGAATTCGCAACCGGGTATTCGCAATCGGGTGGTCTGTCACTGTACCTCATCTCAATTACCCAGCTGGCTCCCCTAACCCTACTAACGTTCATCCACGATGTTAGAATTTTTGTATGAGATTTCTCACACAAGGCTCTCTCAATGTATGCATAGGATTTAGGGCCACTAGAAATATCCCGGTAGAGCGTCACCCATAGTGGTTTTGTGAACAGGCTATAATTGCTAATTGCGCAGTAGTTGAGAGCAAAGGTTTGCACGTATGTAACACATTTTTCTTTAAAGAAAGCCATGATACCGGTACTCCTGCCTGAGAATCTACAGGTACAACTACTGCACAAGTAGAGAAGCACTGCCTGATTGCACAAAAAGAAAAAGGAAACACGCGAATTACAGTCGCAACCTCCACTGCGCGACCGCCAAACAGCCAACATACGTAAGCAACGAATCTCCCGACACATGGCAGACAATGATAGATACGTACCGCTCCAACTAGCCCATTCACCATTGACCCAAGTGCTACCGGCAAACTGTCGGTAACCCGATTGGTTTGTCCACTACCAGAGGCCCAGAATTACCTTTGTGGGGATCAAACGGTCTTGAATCTAACTCTAGTATCTCATCGTCCAAAGAATTGCTCTTCGGAGCATCTGGGCATTTGGATTGATATCATAAATGATGATATCTGACTTCCGATGGTTGATTACCAGCAAAACCTTCAGTTGCTATTTCTACTTCTGATACTTTTTTGAGATGTAGGTCTTGTTCTTAAAAATTTCCTCTCCATAAAAAAACTGAAAGACGCCCGACTCCAAACGATGCAACGTACGGAGAAGGTAATCGCCTTGGGAATGAGCAGTTTTTTCAGTTGATCATTACTCCAGAATTGAGGTTGGAGATGATCGAACTTACAAAAGAGTCAGAGAATTTCCATCCAACAGTGGGGAGCGGTCACGAACATGTCGCCACCGATGTATACGGCTATCCCTGCCGATATATTAGTCCCTCGCACCGGCGAATATTGCTTTCGCAGGATGCTAGGGGGTATACAGATGGCTGGAGTGGGTAGGTCAAGCCTCTAGAGGGAGTGAGCGTTGGCATTGGTGTAGGTGTACATAGAAAACGATAGTGATGGTAGAGTGGGCAATAGACATTGGGGACGCTCGCATAGTTTAGAAAAAACCGCGAAGGAAGAATGGATGCAACAACCGGTGCTCTTGCAAGACAGCGTTAGGTAATGCCTTGCTAGTTCTGGACAACCTGTCCTTTCTCCGATTGCAACAAACGCTGCTGCGCATTATAGCCACGACAGCGGTTGGTCCAGGTGCTCGCGCTACCTTGACGTCTGGCGTCTCCGCCCCGAACAAGTCCTTGCACGCTTCCTCGAGGGAGGCAGTGACGGTACCAATGCACTGACCAAAGTAAGCCACTACAAGAACCCATGGCTCACGTACGGCCCAGTCACATTTCCATGACTTTAGTACAGTGCCTTACCACCAAGTAAGTAAATGTGGTAGGTCTGCCCGGTACAGTTGTAAGCGCCCACATCAAAAAAAATGACGTTCTGGGACACAGTGAAGTCTCGCACAGGGGTTTATGTGTATAACTATACACAACCCGAGGGCATCATGACAATAATCTTGACAATTCTGTCCGGATGGACTAGGGCCTCGTGCTTAACAGAGAGTGCGGTGCTACCTATGAATAAGATGAATTTTTTGCATAAGAGCGTTTTAGGAAGTATATCTAATGGTCGCGTCGTCTTTGTAGTAGATTTTGTTGCAGTTCCGTGAAATCCTTTTGCACATCCATTCCCATTTCCGCTTGCCCCCTTACGTTAAAATTCAACATACCATGCAGTTAGAGCGAGTAGTTATGTCAGCAACAAGCCTATAATCTTCCAAATATACACCGTTATTCAATACCACACAAGCCAATTGCTCATTCCCGCTGATTCTCTGCCTGGTGATGAACGGGGAAATGGAAGCCTAGGAAAGAGCAGGAACGCAATCCGTAGCTATCTGGATGAAGAGACTACTAAAAAGAGAAGAAATGACAAGATTAACAAAAGAAGGCGATGATTGTAGAGTTGATTGGGTTGATGAGATGAGGCTTTCAAGTTGTCTTGTCTTTAGCCTCTCGTTACCTGCGCTCGCAAGCTTGCTCTCCTGTGATAAAATGAGGTACGAGTGGCAGCCTACTGGAGTCTGAGCACGAGACAAACTAAAACTAAGCTACTTAATTAAGTAGGTATCGACATCAGTATCGTCAGAATTGATGCATCTCCTGTTTCCGGGGGACAGATCCAAGGCAAGCCCAACAGGAAGCTTCGCTCAGTGTTCCTAAGCAGTCAGTCTGGCCTTCGACCGGTCTATGCTAAGCGTGGCTTTGGAAATTGTTATCTGACCGGTTTATAGATCTATGGACAGAGACCCCCGAGTCTGCCGTGCGGGGCATCGCCAACCTGGAGCATTGTGAGATTAACTCATTCCTGAACTGCTTCACCCAACACACCGAGGGTGACGCTGAGGAGATCTCCCTTCCAAGGGTGTTATCCCCACACTCGCTTCACCGTCGCAAACATGCTCCACGTCGCTCTGCGCCGGCAGACAGCTATCCCCCCCGTCTCTCCCAAGTCATTAACATCCGCATCTCCGCTTCTGACCTTGCGCGAATCTGTATGCAGCCTGGTGTGAGCATCGTATTCGAGCCTTCGTTCGCGGATCACAAGGATCTAGAGGATTTCAGCAAACTGGAGGTTTCGAGAAAGCCTAGAGACAATATGGAGAGAAAGATGATGAGATTGATTGTATCGCTAGTGCGGGAGGTATGGATGTGGTGAAAGCTTTTCACGCCGATTATGTGCGCAGGAGTCGTACCATCACCTTGGACATGAAATCGATGATAGTCAGGCTAGAGGGTACTGTTGAGGGTCAAGCAAGCACGATCGACGGACAAGCGGCGGAAATCGCGGAGCTTCAAACCGACAAGGAATCCCTCCTCATCACAGTCGACAAGGAACCAAACTCGTTGACCAAGGCCGCCTCGTCACCAGTATCTTCACTCACACACACCTATCCAAATCACTATTCCCTACAAACACATTTACAAGCTTCTCGTGCGCTCCAAAGAACCCTTAAGAGTTCACCCTCACCAGATCGTACGCTCGAACCTCCAAACCCCAGCCAACATCTCTCACAAAGTCTGCCGCCTTCAAAACGAGATCAAGCGCCGCCGCAACACCCTCGGTAACGATAAAAAACAACTTCACGAGATCGTCGGATGTGTTGGAATGGCCTCGGAAGCGGATATGGTCAGGTTTGCTGCTTCGGTAAGTGTTATTGATAAGGGGTTGGGATATTGGCTAATAGGGCTTAGTATATGAATATGATTCTTGTTCGTAACGCTTGTACTCACACTACCGATGAAGATAGTATGCTGTTGTGTACGAGAATGATACGGATGTAAAGACGTTCATCAAGTAGGTTTTCCGACAGTCTTGGGAGGAATGTTACGGATTGGATGAATGCCACACCTGCTGAGAAGGGAATCATCACCCGAAATTGTAAGTGACGCTATCTTGGGTCTACTGGATAGATAGCTAATAGCTGGCTAATGGTGATGATGGTTGTGATAACCAGTGTTCCCAACGGACCCGGCCTGTATATCTGAAACATGAAAATTAGCAAACAATTATTCGGTATAGGTAATAGATGACGTTCTTTTTAGCGGTGGGTGGACTATTTTCTGTGGAGAATACGCTATTTTTAGTAGTGGTATACAAATTTAGATTGGACATAAGTGGTCACTCGGCCTGTGGGCGCCCGCATGCCTGCCGGGCTATTACTCCAGAAGCCCGCTCTAAAGGCGACCGGCTTCAAATGATGAAGCCCAGCCGGGCCGCTGGGAACATTGGTGATAGCATCAGATGATGAACTTGTACTACTACAGCGCGACTAGGAATCGCCTGCTCGCAAAGATCTGGGAAACAGATGAAGGAGAATGATGAGAAGATAGAGAAGATGCTTAAATTCATACAGTGGAGGGTAAAGGAACTTAGTATCTAAGTTGCTGAGCTCGCGGACTAACACGAGCATTCAAAGTACCTATTGCACTCTTGTAAGTGTTGCGGCATCCAGTCAGAATTTAGGCGCTTTACTTCTCGGTTCGCTTGTGGTTACGTTGTATTTGATTATTACTATTATAATATCTAATGGTAACCTCAAGGAGGGTACTGTGTTTCCTGAGCAGTCAGTGCTTAGATCTTGTTGCTATACCAGATTCTAGCGAGCACCAGCGTATCCCCTTTCCTCATATCTTTTGACTCGTTTTTGTATCTATCTAGCATCAGTTCTATATCAGTGACGTTGTATTTTTGGCGGCTATTCTTGGATACTACATCGATGGGTCCGGGTAGCTTGCCCTCCCAGGGTGCTTTTCTGGATTCAACGCTTTGATCTTTTGAGTTTATCCAGGCATTATTGGAAAGTTGAGTGCTGAAGCTATTGGAATTCAACTAGCACCGCGGATGCATTCTCTGCACACTGCCTGAACCAATTATTGTCTACTATTAGTTGTACAACTTCTAGGGCCACCCTCTCCCAGACATTTTGGCACAGAGGGCGTTTAATTCCTTGGTTCCATCTATAATCGGCATAGGTACAAAGGAAGTGTCACGACGAAGGGCTGGGGGTTGGAATTTCAATACTTCGCCGGCTGTATCCTGCTGAACCACTTCATGAGCATACCTAAATGGTGGATACGGAGCTTCGTCTGGGACTGGAGGGGATAAGAAGTTATGAGGACGATTATTTGTCAAGTGGTGAAACATGATCTGACCGCCTTCACAGGTATTACCACTGTAAATCAGAGTCCTCTCACTCAGAGCACTTCCAATGTATACCTCAGATATTATTGGCCGTAGATGTGACCAAGATTACTGGAGTAAAGGTTTGAAGAGTATGAGGAAGCGTCAGAAGACAGATCTAGAGAAAAGAGAAAGTTTGGGGATAACAGTCGATGAAAAATTCTGTAATTCCAATAATAGGGGAGATTTCGTTTCGTACAGACTGCATTTCTGAAAAGATGACTGGAGACGGCAGCCTATTGATACCGATGTGCAAAAATTCAAAACTCAAAGCGACAACCACAACCACAATAAGCAACAGCGATAATTTATCGCTTGGGGTAAGCTCTCTGGCTTCCTAGTACTTAATACTGGCTCATGTTAAATAATTAATTAAATTTGTGGTGTTGAATTACTGTTGATAAATTTTGTGTGTGTGTTCTGGGCGAGGGTGGGGAGGGGTTACCCTACTGGAAGACTTACTAAATGCGGCGATAACTGATCAGGATTGTGGTGGGGTATGGTGTGGTTACGGTTGCCGAGTAAAAATGGTAATAACTGACTGTCAACAACCCAGCACCTGCACCCCCGCTACCAACCATCTCAACAACAACCAGTAGCTACTCCACCACAACCACAACTCCAAATCAATTAAAAATTTAGCCAGGGCTAGCGAACCTTATAAGCCTTTGCTTAATCCAAAAAAAAATGCCACCCAAGGAGTTTACCTGGATTATTCAGACCCAAGAGGAAGCTGCTATGGGGCAAAAAGGATCTCGCATTTTTGACAATGCTAGGAGGCAAAACCATAGCCAGTTTGATACCATAGCTAGAGCATGAAGGATTGGTGAGTACAGTGGCTGTCTGTGGAGCCTGCGGCTGACGCTGATGAAATTCCAGGAAGCAAGAGCATTTTAACTCCTGTTGGGACTGTTCCCTTGAAAAAAGCTATGAAAAGCCTTGCCCTCTCAGTTAAGTTTGGCACCATGCTACAGCCTGTATCCTCTCAGCCTCTGATTTTCCTGCCTTCAAGCTATGCAATGGAGAACTTTGGCGCGTTTTTGGAAGCTGTTGGTTGGTGTGGACTTGAATATGGGGCAGTGCATCTCAGATTGCCCAAGAAGGAGGAAGATGGCAGCTGGTGGAAGAGGACTAAGGATGGCAGGATCAACAGATCTCCTGCGTACAGATTTGAGGTCAGGGTCCAGGATCTAGTGCCTCGCGGCATAGAGGGCAGTCAGGCATTTGAGTTGCAGTGGGAACAGAACAAGTCTTTCGACTAGTGTTAGCAACGGTTCCGGGTTACCCGCCTGCGGTCCGGGTTTGGAACCGGACCGACTGGTCTAGTCCGGGTTGTTACCCGGAAAACAGGGGTACCCACCGGGTTCGGGGACGGGTTGGAACCGGACCGCGGTTCCATTTTACGGTTCCTACAACTTTGGCTCCAATTAAGTATTTGAATTCTGATCGTATCGCAACATGATCTATACGTGAAATGTGCAGATTGATGCCCTATTTCATCTCCCGTTTTCAGATTTGCGATCGGATCAATATTCATTGAGTCGCTTTGAAATTAAGCCGAAAATCACGCCAAAATGACCGGGTTTCCATCGCGACTCCACGACAATTGGTCCGATTGCAAATTGGAGAATGGGAGATGAAAGAGGGCATCAAACTGCATATTTCACATATAGATTATGTCGCGATACGATGAGAACTCCAATACTTAATTGGAGCAAGAAATGTTGACTTTTGAAGAGCGGGTTGTGGGTGGAAACTCGTTGCAACGGTCCGGTTCCGGGTCAGAACCGGACCCGGAACCGAACCGGGAAATTGGACCCGTTGCTAACACTACTTTTGACGTCAGCAACAGCTTTGTGAATTGGGCATTGCCATTGGAGAATGAAGAGACCTGGGAACAGGAGGATTCAAAGACGTTATGGGAGAAGGAGCTCAAGGGAGAAGGCAAGAAAGGCAAGCCATATGGTGTTGACACTAGAGGTATGTGGCTGACACAATGCTACCTGGTTTCATTATAGATTGCTAACTACTGGCATGTCTAGCTGCATTGTGCAACCACCAGCAATCGCCTCTCAACGTACTCAATGGATCATTCAATATCCTTCACCTGACTACTGTCAAATTTGATGGTATACATACTCCGTATCTGTATGGGGGCACGCCAGGTACAGTCTTTACATGGCATGTTGAGGACTACCACCTGTACAGTGCCAACTATTGGATCGATGGAGCTGATAAGATATGTATATGATCCCACCTTACTATATCAACAACTTCGTTACAAAGCAGACAGGTTTGTTTCTTCCCTTTGTGGTCTTCATGTTAATACTAACAACGGATTCAGAGCTGCTTTGTTTTGAGGATTCAGAGGATATACCTTTCTCATGCCATCAGTTTTTGCGCCATCAATTCTGCATCAATTCAGAGCAGAGCCTGCCACTTCAGCAAGACCAATGGAAGCAAGAAGGGTATAAGTGCTTCAAGTATACCCAAAAGAAGCGGGATATGACTATCACCTGGCCAGGTGTATATCATTCGGGCATCAATACTGGCTGGAACTTCAATGAGACAGTGAACTTTGGAACTCGTAATTGGTTGGAAGAGGCAAAGATATACCAGCCATGTACGTGTTTTGGGGCGGATTCTGTCATTGTTTTGCATCTGGTTGAAATTGAAGCCAAGATGTAGTTACTGAATACAATGGGAGGTGACGTTAGATATTTACATGCAGAATAGTAGTTTTTGAAAAAGAGAAGTGAGTGACAGTGCTGATGATGGTGAAGGTAGTAGGCATACTGATGTTGGTTAAAAGAACAATACAGGCAGGTATTGTTACTTGGTAAGTTCACAGGCTTCACAGCCCTGGAGAAAATGCCTGGCAGCTTAAATCCACAGTCATATTTGGCAGCTACTTAACAAATGTATGCCCGAGACTTGCCTTCATTCATGCATCACTTTCTCCATTGGGAGCCAGGTTAATGCGCAATTATATAGTCATTCGCTGTACAATCCATGATCTTGTAAGCTATCCTGCAAAATCGCCGGACAGCAGGTAGACACAGTCCTGGAGCAATGCAACGCAGTCAATTCTCGATGGAATCCTGTGATACCAAAGAACGCACCTCAATCATAGGCTACAATAGCACTCTGAAACACATGCTTGCATTGGGGCAAAACATGCTGGGTAGGAGCCGGGTATGCAAGCGGATCTGGATTGGCTACAGTGGCCGGGGATTTCAGAATCTCCGGCCACAGATCATAACGCAGGCAGGCCACAGCTTCAGATAGAGGTCTGGAAACACTCCCCGCTGCTGCGCTCGACCCCCGGACACAGCCCCAGCCCTGTGCCACAACTTTGGCCTCGGGCCCAGATGCAAGCCTGGGAACAGCTCCGGTCCTCCGCACATCTGACACAGTGACTGCACCAACTGCAAGACTGGATGCAGGCTGGGGAACAGTATCGGATCTCTGTCTACAGCACCGGCCAAGGGCTCAGCAGCAGCCCTGCCTACCACAACAGCAGTTGGTCTGCTTGCAGCCCCGGATACAGCCTCTGCCGATTGGCTAATGCTGACCATTTCGACAGTTCAAGTGGCCATGGTGACCTCCAAGTCAAAGCCTTGCCAGGCTGTACCAGACACAGTCAGATCCAGAATCAATTCAAGTTCCAGTTGAATACTACACATGTGGAATCTACGTGACATAGTATGGTTGGAGAAAGCCGGGGGTCACAATCCTACAATGGATATCAGCATATTCTTGTTCCCACTTATGCTGCCAATCGAGATATCCCCGTAGGCCATGCTCTGCTGTGTTGTCAGTACATCCTCCTAGTGTAAGACCCGAAACTAAGATATGCAGATTGTGTTGCATAATTTTGTATTGCAGCTAGCGTTTAGTACCTTGAATATGCATCATGCAGTGATGTGTACTTCATTCACCATTGCTTTATGCCACGTCGGCAAAACGCACTGCACACTATTGAGGGGAGGAATATCCGGCCAAGTGGAGCTGAAACGTGGTGGTTGTTGGTTAGTGCACAGAATTTACTACTTCTGACTCGGAATTAATATTTGTAATATGCTTTAATAAAGAGGTGTAACACCGGGAGATCCACCCTAAGTCCTAATGAATAAAAGTCCTTAATAACTTCTGGACTAATAAAGAGAGGAATGATTAAAGCTTTTCTCAGGATGCGTATAGGATTACCACCCAAGGTAACAAGGTAACTTTTCCTTTCTCTGCTCCCGAAAGATAGTATCGACTATAGAGTATCGTCTTTATGCTATCAATGTACTGGAGCACACGATTCAAGAGTATCCTACTCAGAAGATCCTCCAACTAACACACTATCGGGTCAGTCTTCAGACTTCCTTCAGACTCAAGAGTATCGGCCCAGCAACCGGCACGTATACCCAAGGACCGACTGTCCTCAAGTGCAACGACTCCAAGTAT
>Ga0307514_10000467_pt1 | contig 85285 bp, 71 predicted proteins | sample 16_EM_MG_FD_203088 | JGI IMG/M metagenome (GOLD analysis project Ga0307514, IMG submission 203088) | Populus trichocarpa ectomycorrhiza microbial communities from riparian zone in the Pacific Northwest, United States - 16_EM | ecosystem: Host-associated > Plants > Roots > Unclassified | place... | reverse complement strand
CCAAAAAACAACATCAACTTTTACACCCCCCCATCACTCGACTCCTCGTGATCTGAGTTCTCCGCCTCCTCCACCACTCCACTAATTCTGCCAACATCTGTCAAATAAAGAAAATCCAACAGTGCCTGCGAACATTTTTCCTCCGCAAAAACAAGAGACATCGGCAAACTAATCTTCGGCTTTTTCAACACTTTTTCAACACCCTCATACCCCTCTTCCCCCTCTTGCCCGTCAACCCAAAGTCGCTTCTGCTCTCGTTTCCATCTTTTACACCACTTAAAAAGGTGGTCTCTTGTCTGATATTCGTGCCCACACCACCAGCATTTCATATCTCTTCTCTTTCCAATGCGCATTAAGTATTTCCCCAAAAGAGCATGTCCTGTCTATCGTGGTAATGTTAGTACAGCTTATACATTGGGACTGTGATTTAACTCACAATAACTTGTGCGTTCAGTTGGTGATGTATAACCGAAGATATCCTGCCTATGTATGCTGAGAGATTACCATGGCTGTCTTCAGTGTGACGAGATTATAACTGTAATAACCATTTGTTCCAATAAAAACGAGAACGATCAAAGTTGACTGACGCAGAATAACATTTAAAATTAACACCGTGATCCGGCCTTTGTTAATGTGGAGGCGGTGTCGCTTGCTCTCAATAATCTGAATCTGTCACGACAATCAGATGCGTGGTCTGTACCGATGCAATTGGGACTAGCTAGTGAGGAGACTGTATTTGTGGCTCTGCGTCACCTCAGTATACGACACGTTTTTTTTACACAAGCACTATTATGAGGATGCAAAATCTAATCACGTTGATCTTGAGTAACAAAAGCGAAGTTTCAATTCGCTGCCATATTCCTTTTTGTACTTGCGGAATTTCTCAAACCCTATGCGGACAGTGGTTTGAGGGAGGTAATTGGGGTCTCGAGAAACAGCTGTCTGAACATCGCCGTAGATTTCGGCAATGGAAAGGTAAAAAACTGCCTCCTCGGATCCCAAACCTCTAGTAGGATACCCTAGTATCAAATGTTAGTATGATTATCGTCAGTGGAGAGCTAGGGTACTCACATAGTGACCTCCAGCCTTTGTTGCATTTCCAACATGATTTCGTCCCCGTTACTCCACAAACACCTTATCTACCACATTCTAGGATGATTTGAAGTACTTAAGCTTTGACTAGGACCACAGCAACCTTGATCCCTTTGGCTCTCTCTAACAAGAGGCGGGCGTCGCCTTTCAGTTCCTTTGCGTTTCTGAAATCCCGCTTCAACGCAGATTGTTGGGTGTAGGACGTGTTAGACATGCATAGCACTACCGAGTACCTTTTATTGGATATGTTTCACAAATCAGATCTGCATATCTTGGTATGACGAACGTTGGAAATCCAGAGTCCAGACTAACTGCAGGCAGTTGACTGGAAGTCGGGCACGGAGCGAGTACGGCTGCGGTAGCCTAACCATGGCTCCCATGTAAGACAGATCTTGCTGTGCCGATTCAGGCCACAGCAGACCTTGGAAGTCTTGGTGATGAAAGACCAGGCATCTTAAGCCGGCCATTGTCTGCTTGCTCCACTCAGCACCCGACATTAATCCATGTTAGGTTTTTCTGTGTGAAGTAGTGTAATTGTGGCCATGACTCTGTAGATGGTTTAAATATAGCTTCCTGCGCTCCGGATCATAAGGTATCATTCAAAAGTCTCGGGACCTCGTGCCCAAAAGAGGGTTAAAACCGTAATAAAATCTCTTCCGACAGGCCCTCCGAGATGCGTGACGTACGAACCTTGACGTTGGGCATAGTATCCGCAGAATTCGACTAAATCTAAAAGGCCTATTACTCCAATCACTATTAGTAGAATTACTAACAGCAGCCAGAGTCGTCCAAACCGCTTAAGGCATTATCACCGCATAAAGCAGTGTCGGTAATGAGTCAAATCCTAAAAATCGCTGCCAGAGCTGACGCGAGGGTCATAATTAGCCCCAAAGTATTTGTATCCAAAGTATCGCCGCGCTGTGGCCCTTGATCCTCACTCAGTTTTGCTCGTGTGTCAAACATCAAGGTTAAATTGAAGCTCAGTCAATTTTCATGGTTCCGGAGTTATCCGGTTTTCTTCTCGACAACAGTAGAGGACTTCCGTAGTCTATCGGGGGCCCGATAGAACAAGGTCAGTAGGTGTTGTCTGTAGCCGCTGGTAGGGAATCGCTAAGAGTAGTCCAGGGTTTGTCGAAACGAATCCTTAACGAGAGCACAGAGGGTTGTATGAAAGATTTCGTGGGAGTGACTGCATCGTCCCTAGATTTTCTCGTTGCTTGCCGGAGGCTGGTGATGTGTCAAGAAACAAAGCCGTAATAACTAATCCTATCCCATTATCACGTGATGGAGGGATTGATGCATTTTAGACTAAACAGGAGAAGATACATTTTTTGTCCCACTTCCATTAGTTTATAGGTGAGCTGCGCTCCGCGCCGGCAGCAAACCCGAAATTTTGTCAATTTATCCGCAATCGCCACGGATCGGTGAGCAGATAGATAAGTAGAGAGCGAAGAGGAAGAGGAGGAGCAAGAGGAAGAGGGGTCTCTAGCTCTATATGTAAGTCTAGGGATCACGAGGAGCCAGGTTATCGGATCTTATTATTATTGGATCTTATCTTATCGGTCGGTCCGCTGACCGAAGCGCTAGACCTAAAACAACAAACTAGACTAGATCTAGTAGTATGCTCTAGAAGAGGTTTAAATGTAGCTATTATTCCCGGAATAGGACTAAACGTGGTCGTGGTGGCTCAACTCACTCTACACTCTGAAAAAATGTCCTTACCCTCAAAATTTCGGGCATTTGGAAGTATGTGCTTCATACGTTTTCTTCTAGCATACCCGGAGAAATGCCATTCGCTTCTAGACAAAATGTATGATGTCTGCTCACCTTGCTTTAGATCCGGCACCGAAAATATCGTTAAATGGTAATTGAAAGCTATGGGAATCATAGTGCCTCCCCGTCAGTGTTTTTGATAGGCTTCGTTGCAGGCGGGTCTGGCCTGTGCTAATGGCGGCTCTAAGGTTAAGGTTTGGCCGCTCTGGAAAACGTAAAGTTGTCGAGAAGAGAGCAACGTACTTCGGAGGAGCCTTGTTGAGAGAGAAGTGAAAAGGTACTAATCGTAAGTTTCTAGTCTGGGGTCTTGGTGTTTATAGTACCAATTGAGCACAGTGAGTTTCAAGCCCGCTTGCTGGTAATTCTAGCACCCCCCAGTCAACCGGGACTAGGACATCACTTCCTATTAATACGGAGATTTTAGGCGATGGTAACTGGCAAATACTGTAACAAGCTTCCAAAGCGGCCTTTGCCATACGACCGCGCGCCAACGAGCAACTTCTGAAAAGGAACCACAAGTGTGTGCAACCGCAGGTTTCCAGCCTGGAGTCCTAGCCATGGTGTTTCTAGCATCTAGGCTCAGCAAGCTAATCTAAGAAATCGGTTGTTAATCCTATAATCTTGAACATGACCATCTGTTGGAAATGAGAATCGGGCGCTGAGAGGTCTAGAATCGATGAGGTTTCTTGTTATTTACCGTAAGAACAAGGCCAAATTGACACCCTTCCTCTTCTCTTCGACCTCCGCAAAAGGGCTATCTGAGCAGATTTCCGGCGCATGAAACTGTAATACGCTGTAATACGGTTTCTGGAGTGGCCTCGTCATACATACTATTGGTCAAATGCTTCAGAGAATCCACCAAATAAAACCGGAGCAAAAAAGTGGTAGTTACATGTTTTCTAATCTGGTGCCTTGGTTTGGTGTTTCTAGCACCGAATGGGCATGACAGGTTTCGAACCTGAATTTTGGGTGTTTCTTGCCCAATACTTAACCTACTAGTCTGTAAGATGGCTTCTTGTTTGCTTGATGTATTGACTATGGACTGTAGCACGTTATTAGGAGTGGCCACGTCATACTCATTAGCAGAATGCTTCAACGGGGTCTTTCTGAAATGAAGCGCAAAAAAGCGGTTGCCCCAGGTTTCCAGCCTAGGTCTTGGTGTTTATAGCACTGATGGAGTAGTGTAGGTTTCGAATCTGCATCTTGGTGTTTCGGGTACCATGCTCTGTCTGCTGGTCTAACAGATAGGTAGCGTCTTGTTAATTTGATGATTTTAACCATCAACGTTTTTGATGGGGAAGAGAGTGCTATAGGGTTAACACCCGCTACCTATACGGCGGCCACCATCTCCACCTTCACATCGTTAACGTTTTTCATTCCAGAGCGGCCTAGTCATACTAGTCATGCTTCAGAGAAGCCCTTGCAACAAAAAGTGACAACTGCAGGCTTGCAGCTTGGGTTTGGTGTCGATAGCATCAATTGAGCACTGTAGGTTTCGAACCTGCTCTCTAGTGTTTCGAGCACTCAAGCTGAGCCAGGTGAGTTGGGGACCGCAAGTTATTCAGGGGGTTTTTTTTAATCATGAACACAGTGTTCCTAAGCGGCCAGCATGAAGCCGGGCCTGATCTTCGCTAGTGGAGATCTAGCCAGATCTATATAAACTTTGTAGGCTTCGATAGATTAATGCAGGCTGCGTGGGCTTGATAGGATTACCAGGGTATTTCTGCAGGCATATGCAAGCTTTAGTAGATATACGCAGGCTTATGCAGGCCTCGACAATCTATGTAAGCCTATGCAAGGCCTTGAAGATATGCAGGCCGGCCGCTAAATATCTACAGGCCGGCCCGGCTTTCGCTGCCAGGTCTGGCCGGTCAGCGCTAATGGCGGGCGGTGAAAATAAAGCCTGGCTGGCCTGGTCTATTCGAACTGGAGATATCTGAAAGCAGGCTGGCCTGGCCGTTTAGGAACACTGCCCCAGTTTTCTACCCTGGGTGCAGCCCGCAAGTGGAAGAACATGAGCTCCAACCTAGGGTGAAGTCTGCTGCTCCAATTACTGGTAGAAGGGTCGTTGTAACTCTTTTATCTACGGTTCTAAATCCCATGTTGTGTGAGAGTTAAACTCTATTTCCGTGAAGCGTAGGTTCGTAGGAAGTACTCTATTTTCTTTGGAGCAGCTAGGATACATAATTGAAATGGGTATTTCTTTTATTACTTACTGCCGTTGGAGTGACTTATAGCTTAAGCTTCCTCTGTCGTGTATTATAACTAGAAGCCCACAGGACGGCTTCAGGTGTGCTCACTCGCCAGGACGGCTAGTATCGAACGGTATTCCGTATTCCACCCTCAGAGGTTCGCAGTGCTGACCCGGATAAAGATTGCGAATGGGGAAAAGATACGTCGCTGCTGCCCAGGGCGGGATTTGCCGTACAGAAGCAATGTCTGTCCGGATCAAAAAACTTGAGAAACTAATTCGCGTGCGTACGTCTGCAGACGTGGGGTTTTTCGTGCAAACAATAATGGTCTATACTCTAGAAACCGAGTACGTAGTCTCGGTCAGACGCTTTTCTCCCGCTGCGCGGAAGCGCTTGTTGGGTAAGCGTCTAATCGAGATTATCGAGTACATACTCCAAAGCATCCGGATACCGTCGGGTCTAGTTAGTGATAAGAATCACTGCCACGATTTTTTAGCGGAAGGATATGCATCATACAAATTATCGCACTAGGAACACACTAAGATAATAATAACAGATGTTAAAAAGGAACTATCATACGAGTTTCAATTCCAATGTCGGGGTTAAGGTAAGTACGAACGAACCTATTAGGAAATTTCCAAATCTCCCGAAAGTAGCAGACCAGACAAACAGACGCAACCCACTCCAACAGACAGACAGCCGACCTGCGCAAATACCGCAGAAGTAAAGGGAAAGTATCGTATCAGAAGTAGGGGGGAAAAAAGTAAAAAAGTAAAAAAGGAACACAAAGGGAAAAAAGGGAAAAAGTTCGATAGTAACACAACGCCGCCGTAGTTATCACAAACGCCCCACCATTTTCCACATTCCCACCTCATAGCAATCAAGCAAACCCACTGCTCCTCCTCTGCTCAACGACAAAGTCTCGGTCCTTCTGAGGCAGGACAGGCCACTCCTCAGCCTCTCCGTTATCCAGAAACGCGTCCTCCCAAGTAGCCTTCAAAGCCTCGGGAACGGCACCCCACTCGTCTGCTCTCGTATCGTCGCGGAGCCAGAGTCTAAGCAGATGTCTCTTCTCTTCACCCTCATCCACAAATCCCTCGCGAGCGTGCAACAGAGCAAAGTTATTCCAGTATTGAAGGTCACCAGCATACTGTCGGATGGAAATACTGTGCGCTAGAGCTGTGAAGTGGACCGTATCCAGCGCGTCGGATTGCTCGGTTGTCAAGGATGGGATTCCTGGAGTGCGAGGGGAAACAGGAGAACCAGTCAGAGGGCGTCGCGAGAAGCTGAGGAGCACACGGCCTGATGGACTCGACGTGGGTAAGTGGTGCATGAGCGGTCTGTAGGAGAAGGCAGGGGTACGACCGAAGCTAAAGAGTGTTAGTGGGATTGATTGGATGAAAGGAGTGGCGATTACCTATCGAAGGCCCAGTTCGCCTCGCTAAGCGTCTTGATGTGTGCTGGGTGCTGCGAGGCGAGCTCGTTGTAGACTTTCCATGAGGATGAGAGGATGCTACGGCCACCATGCGCAGCAGGGGTGAGAGTGTAGAGTGCGAGGAGGTCGCTAGTGTCGGTATGGAAAGGCTGCAAACGGAATTAGCGAGAAAATGAGAAGAAGGAGAGGGGAGGGAAGTTACTTGAGGAACATTCGAGTATGGTGCTTGACGAACGTTATCGGGAGCAACAGTGGAGCCTAGATCTGTGAGGTGCACTTCACGTTATCAGGCGCCATGTCTCCACAAATAGAGAACGACGTGGATCATACACAAATAGTTGTTTTTCTCGTCCTGTCTGCCTCGACGCTCAGCGACATAGCTTGACACTCCAGCGTAGATGATAATGTTGTCTTTCGCATCATATTTCTTGGGGTCGAGCCCGCGAAGGATAAAGAAGCCACGTCCATTGTTTTCACCGTACAGTTTGGCTGAGAGAGCGATGATCTTCGGTCCAAGTATGGGCAACGGGAAGGTCTTCCGGCCCACCGATGAGATTGGTTGTTCCAGACCTGGGTAGGGTTAGGGCAAGCCTCAAACACCCACGGGGGTGCACACACCTTTAAAATACCTCAGGGCGCCTTCGATCTCGGCGATGTCCTGGGTTGACAGATGGCGCAAGTATTCGCCTTCAGTCAGATCCTGGCCGCTCCAGACAAGCGGGGTAGTGGCGGCCTCGATCTGCGCGGGGAAGTTTTGTGGCAACGGCGCATCCGTAGTGCAGCTGCGAGGCTTCTTAAGACGACGGGAGTAGTAGACACGCGCATCAGGATTCCAGGTTTTGGCGGGATCCAAGCCAGCGGTAGGTTCCTGCTGCTGCTCCTTCTGCTGATGTGCGGTTGTTTGCGTTTGCCCAGGTCCTCCCCCACAGTAATCATGGGTTAGTGTGTCACCTTTGTCGGTGTGATATGCAGTAGGACTGCAGGCGGGAGGCTGCGTGATTGGCCCGATATTGGCGGAAGCAAGGGACGGAGCCATGGTACGGGGTGGGAAGTTAGAGGATCGGTGAGAGATGCAAGAAACAAAGGAACCGGGTGAGCGATGGCGAAGTGAAGTGTGGAGGAAGAGGAGGTTGTCCGCAGGCGGGAGCTATTTTTCTGGGATGGGTGTTTCTCAAATCAATTGCAGCAATTGATTTGTTGGTGTGTGTGCGGGGGTGTTATGCAGTGAGTTGAGTGGAAGATAGGTTTTATGGCGAGGGATGAGAGAGCTGAGGTGCATCGGCCAATGCAATGACCATTCAAGTATGGTGGGAACAATTCTGCGGGTTACTGTAGTGGCTCATATTGCATAATACGGTAGTATGTGTGTCGGATTTTGAGCGTTGAGGGTCTGTCTAAGTAAAGGTCTCTCTAAGTGTGGTGCTTTCGTGTTGTTGTTTGGGGACGCGGGCTTTCGGTTAGTACAGTGGTATTTGGTTAGCGACTGGGCTCAACTTCACAGGCAAGGTAGGCGACAGTGCAGCGATGCGATAGGCTAGGTACATGAGTGCCGCCGAACCGTCTCCGCGTCGGATGGACCCGACGTCGCAGCATCGGGGTGCGTTGGCTAGGGGACCTTCCCAAAGGATTATGGTCTGGTTGCCAAGCCGCAATTGGTCACTAGCGCTGTCAGTTGCGATGCGAGCTCTGTTGAGTTAAGTCGCAACTGCACAACGCTTCCCTCACTCTCAACCCGTGCGAAGGGCGTGGAACAGGATTTCTTAACAGCCAACATCAACCAGTCAGTCTCTGCTGCTGAACATCACCACCACCCATCGCAGATAATAATACAGACTACCCCGCATGTCTACCCCTAGCAGCCCCACTTCTCTGCTATCGCTTCCGACAGAACTCCTTTTCGACATCCTCTCCCGCCTCGGTAGCCGCCACCTGACAAGCACTCTTCGAACATGTCGTCGCCTTTATGAAGCCACTATTCCTTTACTCTATGCCCATATTCCTTTGGGATCCTATTCTCCGGATAAGCCGTTGCCGACTTTGAAGGTGTTGGAGGCTCTGAAGAACCCCGGTCTGGCACGAAATGCCGGTTCGTATTTCTTGAAGTCAATCGGAAGGAGCAGCAGTTGATGCGCGGGTGCTCCCCGCTAGTGTTCCTTGATCATGTCAATAATCCGACCCCCGAGTTCACCCGGACGAGTAGTCGACGTCTCCGTTTTCCGCATCACGAACCTGAACCAGTCCCAGTACCAATTCCGGTGCAGTTCGCGCCTTCGGCGGCGGGTGGTCAGAATGGAAATCAAGATCCACCGGCATCTCCTCCTCTCCCTCCGCCGCTGCCTCTTATGTTACCCGACTCGGTTATGCTATACCGGACATTGAACACGGCAATGACCAACTTGGCTGAGGCAAAGATTCAGACGATTCGCATCGTGAATGGTTCTGATGATTTGGTTCAGGCCCTTCTCATGTATGCTGTTAAGCAAGATTGTGTACAGAAGCTGTGGCTTGAGGATGTGTCTCTGTACAATCTCAGCTATTTTCTCCAGACTATGTCGGAGTTGCAGGACGGAGATTTCCGCACTGGGCTCACCCACTTGCGTGTGAGGAAACTCAAGTTAAATCAAAGCCAAGGTGGTATCTACGATCGTACTAATGACTACATCCCACGGTTTTTGAGAACCATCATATCACACTCCCCAAATCTTACCTCGCTGGCTTTGGATGCACTACCGAATCTGGAGAGCCTGCCGGAAATTCTTGATCCCCTCACTTTTCCGAATCTCGTTGCGTTCCAACTGCGCTCTCAGATAGAGGACAATCGCATCACGCCTTACCTCTCGGATAAGCATCTAGTTGGATTCCTTCTGCGCCACCCTAAGATCAAAGCGTTTGGATGGCCCGCTGAGAATTTTGCCTCTTCGGAAAAAGACAGCAAAGCACTGACACCGCTAATAGATCAGTTCTCGCGCCAATTAGTGTGGTTCCGCTCGGATTGCAGCCTCCTCGATGTTGTGACGTTCGATCACCAAAGCCGATACCATGGAGCTCCCAGATTTTCGCGGTGTTTCATTTCTCGCATCGTTAAGAAGATGGAATTCCTAGAGACAATCAAGTTCCAAGGAGACTATCAAAACGACGAACTTATTCTTATCCTCCATGCTCTCAAGCAATCAGGATCGTCCGCGATAATGAACAAGTTCTCGCTTATCCGAGCGACAGTGAACGAAGATGTCCTGGATGCGATTGTCGAGGCCATGCCAAATCTAAGGGAATTGAAGCTATGCGCATATTTTACCCCCGGGCTGGTGAGTCTGTATGACATTGCCCCTCAGATAGCAGTGGAAGATGACGGGACTACATGCGCAAACATGACCCTAGTAAGTGGAGATGCTCTATTCACCGGTCAGCCCGCTAATTCTAGAGTTGTAGGAGACATTCCTTGGACACATTGCGTCTCTGAAGCACCTTCGCACACTCACGATTCCGCTACATTCGGGCCTCGAAATAAGTGACCGGGTTATTTCGGACATCTGGGACGAGTACCGCGAATACCATCCTCCGGGGCCCTCATTCTCATCGCACCCCCACTTCAAGCCCCTCGCTTCAGAAATTGACATGATCTCCCCACTGCCAGCCGTGCGGACTCACATGCTCAATAACGGGATCCAGCAGCAAATCAACGCGAGCCTCGACCTCGACGCATCCGCAATACATCCTCGCGCTGTCGTCAACCACATGCTCAAGTGTTTGAGGAACGCGTCAAGGAAGGGAGGCGGATTGACGGAGCTTCGTACAGTCAGGTGCTTCTTTATCCTGGTGCTCCAGAGAACAAATTTAGATGTCAATGAGTTGATGATTGATACGGAGTTTAGGGAGGGTCCAATTGACGAGTTGACAAAGAAAATGGAGATGTTAACTTTGAAAGAAGGGCGAAATAATAAAGAGACTCTGGAAGAAGAGGGAAAGGGGAAGAAGAAGGGGGTGGATGGGAGCTTGGAGTTGAGGGGGACGCCAGTGCTGGCGTATGGATGGGGTACATCGCTGTGGCTGGGGGATACGAAGAATTTGAGTGAGAGGGCGTGGTTTTAATGGGGGGTTGCATTTTGTTGAGATGTACATGAGCGTGTGAATGTGGTACCTAACCTCTGTCAAGTGATTATTTGATGGATGCATGATATGTACGGTAAATATCTATCGATTCTAGCATCGTCGCTGCATTGTCACGGGTAAGGAGAAAATCCGGGAACAACAACATTGCTGCATGTGAAGTGCGCTTTGACCTCTCAACTGCAACTTTCGTCACGATCGTCGGCAAAATTACCCTAAAACGCGGGGATCACTAGCTCAGCCTACCGCATCAAATCCCTTGAGTGATAAGGGATCAGGGATAAGACCCACCACTGCACTTCACCTCTCCATTGCTTCCTGATCACCACAATGGCAGCCCCAAACGCTGTATGTACCGCCCTCAACCTCCACAACAAACAGAAATGCACCTCCCGCGCCCAATCCGCAAATTCCCTCTTCTGCGCTTTTCATGCGAAGCAAGTGCACGGCCTATACCTGGGATACAAGCGGCGCACCGCAGAATTAACGGAGCTCGAAAAAACCACGCCCAAGACGCTTCCTAAGAACTTCGGGATCACAGATTGGTCCTCCTTCACTTCTGCGGCGGAACTAAAAACCCTCCACACCTACCTCGAGCACCGCTACCGTCTTCTGAACCGCTGCGTCACGGCTAGAGATTATCACCACTCCCATTTCTATGGCGACACCTCCGACTTCGGCCACCAGGCGTTTCTGGACCGGCTCCGCACCGCAAGAAACACGGTTATAAACGCACTGGGGAGGCTGGAGAACCGGATGCTAGAGGTGGTGTATAAAGACGAGCAGTGGATGGCGTGGATGAAGGCATTGCAGCGGGAGGAGGACCAGCGACACGAGACGGAAAAGAAGAAAGTGAAGGCGGAGCATGCGTTGTTCCGCGAGAATCAAGCAAGTATTGAGGCGCTGCGGGAGGAGGAGGAGGCGAGGAGGAGGGAGAAGATGGAGAAGGAGGAAGTGTGGGATCCGATTGAAAGTATTGTTGAAGATGTGCGGGGTGAGTATGTTGCGCTGCTTTGTATGCTGCTGAGGAAGGAGGGGGTGGGGGAGAAGATGGAAGAGAAGGCGCTGCAGACGGCAAGACAGCTGAAGATGGCGGACAACCGGGGGAAGTCCGTTGCGGTGAAGGCCGGGGATGCGGATGAGGCTACGTTGGTGGCGTTTAGGGAGAGGGAGAAAGAGGGGAAGGGAATGGTCGCGAGGATGGAGGACGAGCAGGATGTCTCGATCATTGCGAGACCAATCAAGCTTGATATCGGAGGCCCAGAGGAGACTAGAACTGGCAATACACTGGATGCAGAGAAGCTGGCAACCTTGGACGATATCGACGATCTGCCAATGCGCGAGTTAGTTGAGAGGATGGGTAAGCTCGCGTCGATGGAGCGTGGGGTAAGGTCGTACAACCTGAAAGACCGCGAGGATTCCCTAGCACAGGTCCGCCGCGAGTCAAATGCCATCCGTGAATACCTGCTCATCCGACTCATCACCAAGAACCCCGCGCTTCTGGGCGTCGCGCTAGAAAGCGGATCGATCGATGAGTTTCTGCAGAACCCGCAGGTCAGGAATACGGATCTGCGGGATCTCGCCTTGGGTCTCTCGAATCCTCCGTTGCAGAATATCCGGGATGCGTGTGCAGACTACTGGGCGGGCGTAGCTTTAAAGAAGGAAGGAGCTACAATCGCGAATGAGGAAGACATAAATACTGCATCGCTCATAAAGGGTAAAGCGAAGCAATTGGCAATCGAAAATTCTCTGCTGGGAAAGCTATCTACCCCTAAGAAGAGTAGAAAGTGCATCATCATAGATGGAGAGAAGATTCCAATTTCGGACTCAGCAGCGCAGGACGAGAAGGATCCAGTGCTGCTTGAGGAACGCGTCAAAGTCTGCGGAAGGTGGATCTACAACTACCCACACGAGCGTCGTCTCCCAAGGTACATCCACTCCTCAGGGTCCGAGACTCAATGCTGACCACAAAACAGGCGCGGGTGGTTCCAATTTGCAATGCTGACCGGCTGTAACCTCTGGAAGGCAATCGAGCTCTGCAACTCGTGGGAGGAATTCTACGAGCTCAACATTCTCTCTCTGCAGGGCTACTTTGTCGGTACTAACATGTGCAAATTTGATGATAATGAGACGCTGTTCAACCAGCACTGCCGCCGCATCGGCTTCATACCGTATGCCATTGCCACAAACGCAAAACAAGCTACAGGATCCGCCCAGTCCGGCCGCCACCAAACCAACGGCCGCACCCATATCGCTACTGAAGGCCGAAACTACATCTGCGCGCACATCGCGCGCGACCTCCCCGGTGCCCGCCGCTTCATCGCATTCGCAAAGGCGTGGTGCTCGGAGGTGGTTATCTGGGCGCGCGACTGCAAGACGGGCGAAATCATCGCTGACCCGCCTCCCGAGCAAAAATGGTTGTACCGCACCAAGGCCGGGGCGGGAAGACTCAGCAAGGCGAAGTGGACCACCACCAAGGAGTTCGGGACAAAGTGGAAAGCGGAGATCGATGCGAACCGCTCCTGGCGCTTCAAGTTCCGCGAGTGTATCGATGTCGTCATCTGGGATCGCTGGCCAGCGCAGGAGTTTGAGATGTTTGCTTCCAACGTGTTGAAGTTGCTCAACAAGGGATTCAAGATTAAAGATCACCTCAGCGTCATGGAAACCACCTTCGACATCTATGAGAAATGTTCGGCAGAGGAAGAGGGCGAGGATAGTCCTAAAACCATCGAGGCTAGGAAGATACTTCAGGAGATGAAGGCATACCGAAAAACCAAAACCGCATATAAAATGAAAGGGAAGCATCCACAGATGTTTTACGACGATGTCGACGGTTCGTCCCCTCACCTCTGTCCCCCCTTATCCCCACTAACCCCAAACAGAGGAGATCGATTGGGCATACGGCATCTACGACAACGACCCGTACTGGAAACGCGTCGATGGCGACGAAGTCGACAACATGTACGACCTACTACAGAAGATCCACGACGCGCCATCGCAAGCCGTGCACGACCGCCTCAAACTCTCCTACTTCAGCCTAATCCTCAAAGACGCTCTAAGACCGAAGGAATACAAAGACTCGCACCTCACCGAAACACCCAAAACCCCGCTCCTCCTCGCAAACGGCAAAGAAATCGTTCTCCACCGCATTCCGGAGATTGTCAATGATGACGGCGACGAAGAATGGGAAGACAATGAAGATGACGATGAAGACGATGACTCGGAGTGTTCCGGTGACATCAACGACGTCTGGCAGACTATCCGCTCCGAATCCGAGGGGCTCGAAGAATGGGCGACTCAATTCGCCGAAGACATTTTCGACAGCCAACTCAAGAAGAACCGCAGCGACTACAAAAAATTCGAGGCGGCGAAGAAATTCACCATAGGCCTAGCCAAGAAGGAAAACATCAACTCTCGCACACGGAAGAAGCTGCAGGAGCGCCAGTCGGCACTGTACGCGGGCGGACTCAACTTCATCCCCAAAAACTCCGTCTACTGCAAAGTCATCACTGAGTACCTGTGGGGCGAAGACATGCGTCACTGGGGCGAAGTCGAGGACTCATGGGAAATCCTTAAAGACATTGAGCTTCGCGCACAGCACCCGCCGCCGCGCCGCCCCCGTGTCGCCTCAGACGCCCTGTGGAAGGCGTGGGATGACATGGTGAAGGCCCAGGGCCTCAGCGAACAGGATGTGCGTGATGGAGACGTAAAGTACCCCGAAGACTGGGACCGCATCATCCGCCTGATTATTGCTCAACTTGTAAAGGAAGGCGCGCTAAACCCTTCGTGGGGTCTCTCATGCCATGACGCGTTTGTCGGCGGACAACCTTCAAAAATGTACATCGACTACCGCCGCCTGGCGCCGCTCATCCAACCGTACGGTCCCATTCCTCCCGATCACTGTAAGCTCACCCCTCTCTCCCGCGGGAGCTCCAAAAACTAACAGTATAGTCTACCTCCGCAATGAACTCCGCAAATTCGAATCCGCTAACCCAGGAACGCGGTACAGTCTCTTCCGCATGCGCTCATCGGAGTACTTCTGGCCGCGTCCGTCAACCGCTGAAGATACCTCTCACACTTCTCTCCAGGATCCGCAAGGGAGGATATGGGAGTGGACGAAACAGCCTAAGGACTGTCCGTTCAGTGAATACGATATGCACGATACGCTGTGTATGATACAGAAGGGCCCGCCAAGTATTGATTCGTACGACCAGGGGAAGACGGAGATGGAGGTGTTTACGAAGGTCAGGATCGATCAGGTACTTGTTATGGGCGGCGGGAAGGAACGTGTTTGGTTGGCGGCGGGGTACTTTAGGAAGAGACCTGTGGGCTGCGATATTGATTGGGCTAGGAGTTTTGTGGGGGTTACGGCGGAGTTTTTGGAGGGGTTGAGGGAGGAGTGGTGGGATTGAAGGTTTGGGGCTATATAGTCACGTATCGTTTAAATCGACTCTTTAGAGGTCCGTATTTAGTAAGATAACTTTCTACTAAAAACAAAATGACGGAAGCTGTTGCATTAATATATGTTTAACATTGGTATTATGATGCAGTTTCAATATTGCTTCTTTGAATATTGGGTACTGAGAAAATGAATGGTTACTCATTGCCAACACACGACTCAAGTCATTAACCCTAAGATGACTACTCAAGTAATTACACATAAATTGATAATACAACCCACATATATCCTACTACAATTTCCCTAATTTTTCTCTGCCTATTCAAATTTGTCTGCTTTTCTCCCCGTTCAACGAACAAATTTAACAGCACTCTTAGAAGTGTTATCCTACAGAATACGGTCCTCTGAGGGGGTTATCCTACATAATAACCGTTAAATCTACTACATACTTACCTATGAGTATGAACGATGAAGGTCGAAAGATTTCCAACGCTCCTTGCTATTCCATGTTGAAGCGACCCTCATGCTCCAACCCACCCTCTTCCTTAGCCTCAGGTACTGCCAGAACCACTACGCACGTCCACGAGAGCCCTTCTAAGTACAACGAGTGCTATCAAGCAGAGACCCCACAGAGCACAATAAGCCCAGCTTGTTGACGCAATTCCCACCCTTCTCCGAAGGACCTGGTATGAGGAGGGATATAAAGAATGAAGTCTATCAGATATATTTCTTACGGCTACAATATCATCCATCATAGAGCCTAACTACTATCGACTACTGTACTAAGAGATAAACAACGAACACCACTGGGAAGCTTAGGGAGTGTCAACTGGGTTGGTTCGTTGGCCAAGTGGTACAATTTGAACGGTGCGCATGATAATATATAGATATGTAACATGTTTCCCGGCTGCCCCGAGTCTGAACCTATTTTATTATCTTGCACCTCTTTTCGACTAGAGGCAATCATCCGGTGCTAGTCTTACTCTCTTCAGCCCCAACCCTGATCTAGATCAAACCGGACACCGCCCTGCGTTTTGTGTATGTAGTGAGACTCTTTTCATACATCGTCGAGGTAAATTCTCAACGGCTGTCCTGATAGGGGGGTTTTGTTCATCGTCTCCTGGTGAAGACAAACTCCGAGAACAAAAGCAAATTCATCGGCCAGCGTTCGGCCATAGTCCTTCTCGCTTGGTTCTAAGACACACCATTCGCCCATAGTTGATGCAGTGGGATGTGAGAGTATAATTCTCGCGGAATCTCGCCATTACAGTTCCATCGATTCCGAGCTTCCGAATCATCGTAGAGGACAACCCTCCCGCCATCCGAGTGCATTGTTTCTGAATGCCAATTCTCATTGATTCAGCCACATAAGCAAGTCTTTGAAAGCAACGCATAACTTATATGTACATGATGGATTTGTAGCGACTGGGGGGACTTGGGAGGTGCGGAAGCTATATCGTATCTGGATTAATTGGTGATATATGAATGCTGGAGCCTGTCGATCGCGACGATGCGGGTGAGGCGTTCAAATTGGTGTGGGAGAGGAGTGGGTTTGTCTATTATACGAGATATCGCTGGGACTAGATGTCCCGGGATGTTTTTGGTAAGTCTCCGGACATCCTTCTATCTATTAGTGATATCATATGATGCAGAATGTGATGCAATATAACTTCGTCCCTTTCTTGTCAAAAACACATAGAGGTAGGATATTTCTAAAGCTAGCATTCTAAACCGAAAAGCTCTATTATTCATAGGGCAGATACTAGCATGCAATTCCTAAGATTGAGTGGTCCTGCGCAGCCATCCAAGCAGAATAGATTCTCCATCAGAGTACATGTAATCTAATTATAGCTCGAGATCTAATAACATAGCCTTACGACCATCTACATATTCGAACTTCTTACTAGTAGCTTCCTCCAATCGTCTTTAAAAGAACGCCAGGTCGTATTTACGACTTTTCCATTTGTCTACAACTTGTCACAACTTGTCAGATTTAGGAAAGTGATAAAAGTCGTAGCTACCCTCTAGAAAAGACTACTGACCACCTGGATACAGGTTCGGTTCCTTACCCTAAATCATTCGGGACGTATGCATTATACAGTGTAACGTTATAAAAAAAATACAAGTACTTGACACCCAGGATATATCTATACAAATAAATTATCATCAGTTACTGTACCTGTTCCATCAGTTTCTCGCTATTCCACCATGCAATTACCACACTCCAAAGCGGTTGTTGTGTTAGGGTCCATGCATGTATCGTCTGGTATTCCATACTGTGGCAACCTTGAATAGGATACCCGCTGGACAATCTTGCGAGTTCTGGCAGGTGGGGAGGGTGAAGCGCTGAAAATACCTGAGGCGCATGTCTTCATGCACATAATTTAAACTCTTATTGACATCGGCTTCGAAACCCTCAATCCAGTATTTCCCCAGCTCTTATGGGCTGGTGTGTCGTACTCTTCCTCTATTGAATTCATTGAGCTATCATCGCAGCGAGTAGTATTCGCGGACTCTTTAATGCATTTGACTCTGTGTTGTAATTCTCTGATCATATCCGTGAAACAACTCGTAGCAAACATTAACATTCCTGATGCCACTACCATCTATCGCCAAATGTGGCTCCTACTACAACGCAGCCGCACGCCTTCCCAGGATCCTCCCCTCCCCATTCCACTGCCCGTAGTCAATTTCAGTAACCGATCTCATGCGCTGAACCCAACCAATAACTTGGCCCAAAAGCCACATCACAATAAAAAGCTACAACAGGTAGCCATGCATCCCGTTGACTCCGAAATCAGGCACGATGTGTCTGAGAATATCGCGCCCCTTAACCCCGAAATCAAATACGAGATCCCTAAGAAGATCAGTACAACAAAAACGACGAGTCTATCTCTGGATGTAAGGCGTACTCAAAAGTCTGTGTGACAAACGACAGAGCACAAGCGTCAAATTTCATACCTGCGAACCAAATGACGGAGCCGACGAAGACTAGAAAGGAGATGAAGAGGCTACGAGGGTTGAGGAATGCACAGTGGAGGTAACTGGGCTGTTAGCTACTTGAATACGAGGATTAGTGAGGACGGCTTGCGTTATGATTGTGATGTTTGCATTAGGCCTCTCGGGGCTGTTGACTATTTATCAGTTGTTTGAATAATTAAAAGCAAAGGCGATGACGAGGATATTACGTTTAAATGTTATAATTAGTGGTGGTGGTAATGGCGGTGGTGGTGAGGTACGAGAGACTTCGTTCAATGTTTGTCTTGGAGGTGGTACGATTCCGTCACTCGGTTTGCACCATAGGACTTGGGACAATTTGTCTTTCTCTCAACCCTCAACCTCAACTGTCATCAACAGTGACATTGGCATCAAAGGCGATCTCCTGCTTTTTTCCCGCGTATACGGAATATCGCGACCGGACTCAAAATTACTTACACCGAGACACAATATTGTACAACAGCCTCGTATCCTTCAGAGTCTGATGTCAACTATCTAAGGCGCCAAATACGGTGATAAAAGAGCGATGACAGGGGATACAAAGGCTATTCACTTAAAAGAAGTGAATTTGAAGGATGATTTCAGCGACAAGGTGGAGAGAAGACCTATAAATAAGTCCGTCATGTGGGTAGGCTACACTTGCTCCCTCCATGAGGTGTAACCAGGTGCTTACTATAGCTATTCGCTTCAACCCCAACTATCAGGCCTGCAACAGCTTTCTTCGCTCTTCGTCATCGACGACATGCCCACAGATATCTCTCGAGTGGCTTTTGGGAACAAATCGCATTACCAGGCTGGGTTTCGAACGTTTTCGGCTTGTAGGATGGCCCCAATAACTGCAACGTAAGGTTTTACGACCTTGGACGAGAATAACGGTTCTCTCTGTACCTTCTGAGCATGGAAGTTGTTGGATCGAAGGAAAACCCTAACCTTGACCGGAACAAGGAATTTCCCCCTTAAGTAGTCTTATTGGCGCAGCATCTCTCCACACCACAGGTCAACGATTCTGGACTTTTCGTACCCGAATACTGGTATGTGGTATGGACCTACATTTTTTTTCTTCGACTTTCACCTTTCGCTGGTGATGGCTTTCAGTGGAGACGAATTGTGGATCGGCGCTATTCCGAACCAAATAGGTTACCGCGAAGTGGTGCAAATTAGACATATACTCATCCGTAGATACCATATCTCCGATAGTTTAGATTTAAATATCGTATTTTACAATAGGTAAACTGTATTTTATGGATTCTCTGACAAAATGAGGGAGGAAGAAGGACATTTGCTTGTTATTAAAGGGTTCTGAATGCTGCCGATATGAAGACACAGATTCCAACGAAGTTACTGGAATTACGCAAGCCGCGACAAGCGTTTAATAATTGGCATCTGATATTACGTTTGGTTAGCCGGTTGTCAAGACATAGCCACTCAAGACGCGCCTACAACAGGTTTCAGGGGTTCACTGAAACTCGCTTAAGTGGCTGCACGCCCTAACGGCGACGCACCGATCGTAGTACTCTTCCCCATTGAGCACAATAGCAAATTAAAGTTGAGTAAGCTCCTTCTGGTTTCAGAAATAGAGGCGAATGATAGGTCTGTGGAATTTCGGCCGAGGGTCTGTGGGATCTTTATCATGGACGGAGCCCTCTGATCTCCTCTTTCTTCCCCCCCTCGTCCTTTAACTTCTCGTTCGCTTTTGTGCTGCAGATTTCTGTCTGCGTTCATTCATTCTTTTGTATCTGGTTTGGTAAATGTGAATTACAGATTCAGGGTTTTGGGTAATTTTTGGAGGATCTCTTAAGCACGCACCCACGACACGGACACGATCATCGTCATACGGACTCGATCGACAACGACAAGCTTTGCACCTGCTCATTTTGAAGCACTAGATGCGTTCCGGCTCCATTCTCTCCGCCCTCCTCTACGGCCTCCTACCGGCTTCAAGCTTCGCGGCCGGTCACCACCTTCATCGGAGACATGCACATCCCGTGATAGGTCCACCAGGCGACGCTCTGAAGCCAATTGTTAAAGCCTCTGTTGTCCCACCGCCGAACAATGCTATCATCACTTCTCATGCAACCCCTCCGGTTCCTACTCCAGCAGCGCCGAAGGTTGTGTACCCGAGCGAACTGGAGGATTCGTCTTCAGCATCATCGACAGCTAGGGTTTCGAGTACGAGCGTGATTCGAGTATATACAAGCTCAATATCAACATCAATTCATGCGTCCTCCGCTTCCTCCTACTCCTCTCATCCATCCTCCACCAAAGTCCCAAAATCAAAATCAGAATCAAAATCAAAATCAAAATCAAAATCAAAATCAAAATCAAAATCAAAATCCGAATCAAAAACCACAATCAAAACCAAAACTACAACCGAACCTAAATCCAAATATAAAACTTCATCAGCACCGACTACTTTTGCAACCATCCATTACTCGTCAGCATCGGCATGGAACGCAACGATAACATCCAGCACCCTGTATTCCCCCACCTCCACCTCCACAGCGGCAGAGAGTTCTTCAACCCTGGTTTTCCCAGGTGGCTTGAAGGATCCAACGCTGGGTCAGCCGTGCTTCAACGCGTCGTGTCACAACCCTAGTAGTGATATGAACTACCGAGTGACAATTAGCGTTGACGACGGTAGTAGTGGTGTCAGCAGTGGCGGCAGTGAGCAGCCACTTCAAGGAGCTGCAGCACGGATTGGCATGGGATTGTGGGGATTTTTGATAACAGTGGGCGTTGTGGTCGTGGCAGGATTGTAAATGTCAAAAAAGGAGTAGGGGTGGCGGATTGGAGTTTATTGTGTTTTCAGCGTTTTCAGCGAGGATTTGGGATCGTTCCTTTGGCTTTTTTTTTACTTTTTCAAGCCTCTTCCGTTTATTTGCATGGTATGGGATTGGATGTATCTATAGATTTGTAATCTGCCGCGCCCGCCTCTTTGTTTTATTTTTTTCTTTAATTTTTGGCATGAGGTTTCTGTGTGCGTGTGCCGGTGTGTATATGAAGAGGAATTGGGATTTGAATATGTTCTTACTTACCTCTATTAAGTGCAAAGTGATTCGATAATTCTCCGCCCCTGGATTGAAGTCTTTGCTTTGCGGCCCAAGTGATAACTTCCCGCGTGAAATTGTGGGGGTTTGAGGGCGAACCAGTGCAAAATGCGAGCCTAGTTGATCGCCAACTGGGATTAGACGCATGCACCTCGAAAGTCGTTTCCAGAAACCGAATAGTATGTTTAGTGGAGCAAAAGACGGCAGCGCTGCCGAGAAATAGATCAATTAACTACACTTATGCCTAAGTATCAACCAACCAAAGACGCCACAGGCTGTGGTGGTAAGGGCAGTCGGCCATGGCTAGGGTTTAGATACATATACCCAAAATTTGCAACCTAAATGGCACTCGGGTATGGAAACAAAAGCCATGAACCCACATGTGTCGTAAATTTAGAACAAAACGATGGAAGATATGGGATTGTTGGTCCCGAGTACCCGAGACATCGATCGGCCAAACCCGAGAACACGATTTCTCTATAGAATACTTTGGGATGCCGGAAGTGAATACATGAATCGGAGCCGCTTGATTATTGGAAGCTGGAAGTGTTTGTAAACGAACTGGGAACGGCAATTTGTAGGCCAGGACTTAGTTATACATCTGTATGAACAGCAAAAGAAAGCCCCAGAGGGAACAAGTATAACCTGATAGGGGATCATCGTATTGTCCGAAGATGGAAGCTTGCAATTGCTGTGGTCGGGACACACGCGGCACACGACTTTGACACGTTTGCTGCAGGCTGATCACGTATTCCTGGGTTGTGTGTGGTTGCAGAGAAAACTAGACCCATGCTACAGAAACTCAATCGGGGACGATGGGTAGTAGGTGGGAGCTCCGCCACCTAACCGGCCCGCCCGGAGGCGGAGGAGGTATATCTAGACTCTGTCATACTCTAATTAGAGTGAATACAGTATGAATAAAACAAAACAAAACAGAAACTTAATCCCAGAAGAAAAAGCAATAACAAATAGATAGAGTACACGATGAAAAATAAACTTCCCCAAATGGGCAGGCAGTGATTTACCTTCTGGTTGTTGGACTGGACCTTGGTTCAGGCCGGGGTCCCAGGTTTCCCCTTGTCCTCAATGTAGGAGACACCCAAATCCTCTTGCACATGATAGAACTAGGCGGGATCGGAAACTCAAGGACACAAAAGGAAGACTAGAATCCAAATTCAGCAGTCATCAGAAAGACTTGTAACATTTTTTCAGCGACTAGATCCATTCAACAAATATCCGCACATCATGCTCGTCATTTGGTAGATGTATGAACAACGCGACGAGTGGGAAAATATAAACCGGGCTGCTTTGTAGTGTTTCAATTACCTTCTTTTGATAGGGAAGATATCGGCCCTTCTAAGAGAATTCCAAACGCTAGCCTTTGTCCCGCTTCGTCTCCGTTCCCAGCTCAATTAGCCCCAACCCCATCGCAGCACGTCGCCAAATAGTATCCCATTGAGCGAATATGAGAATCGCGATTTGTAGAGTCGTCTTTGGTCTGTCTTTGCACCTCCGGTGCTCTTGGAGGCGGGTTTCGCTGAGTCTAGAAATACTACTTGGAGTTCGTAATAAGTATTTGTAAAGCTATGTAACATATATACGAAGTCCCTATACGCCCTTCTTTAACTTCCTTCACGGTGCACCAGAATCCGTGGCCTAGGGCTCGTCATGAATAGCCCAAAACCCTCAGCGGCTTCGCATAGTCTCGCGACCCCACTTGCCCAGAAGGGTGGCTAGATCAAACGTCTGTCATGCAGCAGTTTTAATGGGCCAACTCTTCACTAGATGCCTAATAAGCTCCAAAACGTCAACATGCTGTACAGCAATCAAATATCGTTGTTTTCAATAGCCTTTACAACTCAGCATACACCCAACCCACCACCAACTTAAACCATTCCCAAATCTTACCAACTACCTTCCACACCTCCACCCCTTATTTCATCGCCTCAGTGCGTTCATAGATATCAAAAAAAGTTGCGATGTCTACCTCACGCTCGAACTGATTTACAGCCCATTGACCATATTCTTGTGCAACGATCAACTTGTCCTTGACCCACTCACTAGCATGCACAGTGAGTAGGTATGCCTACCATGAGTGTTAGCTTACTTCACCCTTCACATAATGGCTACATACCTTGAGTCGCCAAAGCCATCTGTCATACACTTCTTTGTCTTCGGTTTGGTCAACTTCATGTGCCAGTTCCAACCGCGCCAAGGCATACGGGCAACGTCCATCAGCTGCCGGCAATTGCATGGCAGGATGAGAGGTATTTGCTTAGCTCTACTTGAAGACGATACGTTAATCTATTTTACCGTGTGTGCGCACGTAAAGGGTCGTACATGAGCGGGCAGTTTTATTTGTAAACGTATGCGTGAATTGTCTGTTGAGAGAAGGGACGCATCAAAACATCGACCAATCAGAGCCCTCCAGTTCTTGTGATGCCCGTACTCTAAAGAATCAGCTCAACAATAGATTGGATTGACGTATACTTACTCGCGGTAAAGATCTATCAAGAAAGAGATGGCCGCCCACGTAACCTCGTATCAAATATTGATACCTAGTGGAAAGCCTGCCTCATTAGTTTCGCGAAGTTCGAAGGATATGGTAAACATGGACTTCCTTACCTTCGCAATGAGCCTGAATTTCCTCATCCCGTTACTGTGTATAGTATCGAAACACTTGGAATATTGGCCCTCAGCCGAGAAACTCGCCTTCCCGGACCCCAATCTACGGGCGAACCTCGTTCACGCATCAGTCTAAAACGTATCGGTCCGATGCAGTGTTATAAAGTGGCCAATCCGGCCCTAGCTATGGCAGGCATGTGGCATGGTAGACCGGTCAGCAGATAGACTGGCCTGTTGCGAACATAGTCAAAGGTTATTGACTACTAGAGGAGCGGTGGCACCCTTGGCCTGGGTTGCCGGTAAAAGCGACTTGATTGCCCTAAACCACTGCCCAGCTTGCTCTCATATGCCAGACTTTCCGGTTTCACTTTCGCCGAGTAAGTTTGCGAGCGGGGCGAAAGAGTCTGGATACGAGAGCATGTCCAGCTTGCAACATTACAACCTAGTCGGACAACTTGATGTGATTTTCGGCCTCGAAAAGCTCTTCGATGAAATTTTTGTTTGCGAACTGAAAGGGTACTAACAAAAACTCGAGTGCCTCAATAATGCGCTACCGAAAATATTTCAATTGGTAGTTGTTAGTTGCGCTCCATAACGACGAGGCATTCCAAGCTTTGATAGGGACGTCCGTTAGCTCGAAGTGAGGTAAAAAGCTTGATTCCGAGGGAGTCATGTCGTTGTCGATTAATGGAAGGGGTATACTTGTCGACTTTGTTGAGCAGAGTTCCTAAGAAGGGGTGCATACGATTGTATCCTGAAGTAAATGCCCTCACCGTATCAATAGCTTCTCGTGTCGAGACAACTTTAACAACCACCTCAAAATTCATCAAAAGTAGGACTGAGTATCTTGGGCTTGCTAATTCGTACAGACTTCTTGGTGACGGTATTGGTGGCAAGCGTCAATGTAGTGTGTACAAAAGGGAGCGTAGGAGATTAGTGAATGTGTGTCGAGCTCGGGTTTAAAATGAGGATGCGGAAGAAGGTGTGCAAGGAGTGAAGATGATACAGATATCGATGCCGATGATGATGACGAGGAATAATTATAAGAGGACTAGAATTGGGAATGTTGCAAACTTAAGTACTTTATAAAAATAGAATCTGTTGTCTCTTTTAATAAGAATGTTTACTTAAGCAAGTACTATAGCAAAAAGAGGGGTGTTATTACTGCCATAGTGCTGCCAGATTTCTGTTAATCGAGTAGTGCTGCCGCATTCTTTATAAAGTAGCTATGTGATAAATATTTAGTTATATAGGTGCATAGTCTTATAAATGCTATAGCAATACTACATTTGCATGAATAGGCATTCTACACTAATTGCACATTCCAAATTAATACAGCATGACACAGTAAATGCTAGACTGAAGGGCTGATGATGACGATTTTTTAAGTTTCAGTTGCACACAGCAGAACCATCAAGATACAAATATATCGCAGTATATAGCAGTGTACAGTCACTTTCAGACAATGTAGTTTGCACACCTGGGATCTACTTTTACTGAAGCAATTATTTGCACTCGGTTCTGGAGTTTTGGTGCGTATATCCCCATGTGTATGTGGTGATATTTGCTGGTGGTGATGGTGATGGCAACCGTGATGGTGATGGTGATGGTGATGGTGATGGCAATTCGTAACAGTGATAGTAGTGTTAGGGTTTGCTCCAGTGAGGTTACGGTAGCATTACCGCTAGCTTGAAATTACTCCGCCATGCCCACCGCCATGCCCGCCAACTAAGCATTAAGCAATCAGACTAAATGTTGTATTGCTACAACACTTGCCCTAATTGCAAAAGTCACCTAATTGCACATTTACCACTAATTGCTGCATTCTTTACACTAAGTATTTGATAATATGCGGTAATAACTCGGCATTCATTGCAATGCTGTATTCTTTTAATATTCGGCAGTACTGCAACAGTGCTACGGCAGCAATATCACCCCATTTTTTGCTATAGTATGTATGAGACTACTTAGTTTCTATTTGCTTTGTTTTTTTGTTTTATGATACTGTATTCACTCTATCTAGTGCCCAATTTCCCTTCCCCTCCGGATGATCCGGCTAGGTGGGGGAGATCCCCATCCTCTACCATTAGATTTCAATATCCAGACTACTTAGTTTCTTAGATACAGACTCTTTATGCAGCGCATCGGCGACACTCTACGGCCTCTATAGCTATAACAGCTTTACTACCGTCTTCCAGTCAATTCACTTTCCACTATCGAGGGCACCTAGAATTTGAGAAATTCTATGCTCCTGGCAATAGAAAGTCGCCCCAAAGATAATCAAGACGGAGCTACACCCCAACTTGCGAGCTTATCCACCCCGTGCGATCACAGTTTCCCCAAATCAACGGAGGATGATGGAATCAAAAACCAGCCCCACTGCGTAGAGCATTATAGGAAATGGGCTTTCCTCGGAGAGTAAAAACGTCATTGGTAGTTTATAGACCGGATACCGTCAAGTTAACGTGCAAGCATCACCATGAGAACCTGGGTCTGGACTCCCTTTCACCTCTGTATCCACCTTTCTTCTAACGGAGCTCCAAAAGTTACTCTCTATACACATGTTAATCAAAGGTCTAGTAGACAATATGATGTATAGAACCTCAACCATAACCCGTAATTACCGATTTCGTCGTAGTTAAAGAATAGTGCATTTCTTCTTCTTCTTCTTCTTCTTCTTCTTCTTCTTCTTCTTCATCTAATTCCCCTTTCTCGTGTCCTTAGCTAGGCCCAACCTTTCCTTCTTTATCCCCTTGGTGTCAACTGCCAGTACAAGGCGGCGGATAGCGCGATGAACGCTATCGTACGTTTGCGCGGTGATCTCAACGAAATCGCAGCCAAGTTCCTTTGATATAGCTTCACCCTCCGCCGTAGACACTTCCCGCTCATCTTCCAAATCGTTCTTATCCCCCACCAGCACGATGGGCACGTCCTCCGCTGCCATCCCCTTGATTTCCGCGATCTCTCTGAGATAGTCTGGAATTCTTACAAAGGAGTTGCGCGAAGTAATCGAATACATGAGTATAAAACCCACAGCCATTTGTATGAAACGCTCCCGGAGAACAGGACAATCGATAGGATCAGACAGCTCTAGCATGCGGGCTGAGCCGTCAAGAGTGGAAGATGCAGTTAGTTTTATAGAGTGACGTTCGGCGGGTGACGTCGCTTATAAACGCTCTCGGCAAGAATAGAACTTGATACTGGAACTGCTTGTGTACGGCCCAGAATAAGCTAAGTTAATTAACTGCTCCCCCTTGAATAGTAGCTGGGGTACCCCTACTAGAGAAAGCTCTTCGCATGCTCTTCTATGGACCCGTGAGAACAGTATAGGCACGAGTTCTGCGCCTGAAGAGCTGCCGTTACCTGATCCATGTAAGCGATCGGTCAAGCTTCATTTTCTCGGTCTTCATTAGGCTCGAAGGCTCTTGGGTTTTGAATTCGGGGATTTTGGGGTGATGAAGTAGCAGGAGGTTAATAGACAACGCGTTAAAAAGGGTGGCGACTATGTGCAAAGTCGTATCCGAAGTGAATCACAAAAACTAACTCGAGCGTAGCTGCGCGAGTGATGATACATGCTTCTTCTAATTTCTTAACTCATTTGGCAACACGATGATAGCAACAAAGCCGCATTTACATCGATTTTCGAGCTTTCCGCTATGTCTAAGTCCTGATCTGGCGCTCATGGGGTAGGATTTCGCATGTACTCGGTCTGGGTTTGGAGTGGAATGTGAATAACAGTAATGCTGAGCTCGAGCCGACCTGTAACGGCATGAAGTAATTCTCCGCTCTTTGTCCAATGATACTTTCTCGGATTACAAAGGGTAGGCACAAAGCGACTGCAGGTGGCTTAAGCTATTTATACACCAAACCCCAATACCTGTGTTAGCAGCAAAGGATTCGGTACAGGGGAGAAAGAAAGTAGAGCAACGCTTAATGCGCTTTTCCGCCACTAGAGTCATTGCAATGCTTTACCCTGTCCGCATGAGCTTAAATCTCACTTTCGCTTGCATGAACAAACGCTCACCTACCAAACCGAATGCCGCTGCACACTAAGTAAACATCGCGTGCTGTGGCGTCGTTAGTGGCTCGGCCTACTCTATTGACGCTGCGAGTGATGTCGGTTCTCCGGGTCGATGGGAACAGCATCCTAAATTTTAGGCGAGTACCTGCATTAGCGGGACCTCAGCGAGCTGGAGAAAGGGGAGTCCTTATTGTCGCGCTACAAGCTGTGAAGTGCTTAAGGACTGAGGAGGTATGTATTGCACTTGGACACATCTGTCTGATAACGAAAAGCGAACAAAATGGCACCACCATTTCTTCTACTCCTCCTCCTCGTCGGCATTGTTAGTGCTCAAGACAACTACGACACTCCCACCGTCGACCTCGTTCCACGACACCATCATGAAAAACGCCAGGAACAGCAGCAGAGTAAGTCAAGTACCCAGAGCTGTGCGGTTTACAAGCTAACCCGCATAAGTCGCCGCCTGCGAACGAGAACTCCGCAAAAACCACGGCGAAAGCTTTTGCTACGAGTACCTGAACTACCCACGTACCGCAACCGTATCCACCACCACCACGACAACAAAATTCGGCCAACCAGTCACAAGGACCGAAAGAACAGCAGTGGTGGAGACCTACACCGTAACCCGGACCATGACGAAGCATGTTTCATTCACGTACGCATACCCACGGTAAATGTAGCTTTCTTTGTATATTGACTTTCCTAGCACCACTACCACCACAAAAACCATCACTGCTCCGCCGACAACGACGTTCACAGCAAAGAAGGTACGCAGAGCCGAAATACCGCTGCCCTGGTACCTTCACCGGAGATTCACTGCGCGCCAAATCCGCGCCGCTTGTGAAAATTATATCGACCCTTCCTCTTCCATCACTGTTACACGCACACGTACGCGCGCCGTTTTCAACCGCGAAACGGTTCTTACTACACGCACGTACACCCGCCGCAGTAAGGAAGCCACTACAACCACTAAGTTTCGCTCCACGTCTACCGTCACCGCTACAGAAACTACTACCGTCCGGCACCCCTGCGATTACCTATTCAGGGCGACCCATGTCGAGAGTTGGAGTGTCAATAACGTCCGTCCCGACCTCGCGGCCTTTGAACTAAACACAGACAGCGTGGGAGAAACTGAGTGCTGTCGCCGCTGTTGGGATGAGAGTCAATGTAATGGTTGGATGTACTTTCAAAACAAGGATTGTTATCGCCTGGTAGGTTCCTCGGGGCCGGGTGCTACAGACACATGCCCGAATGGTTTCGTGCATTTTGACACTTCAGTGAGTTCTTCCGCACCTGGCGGGGATATTATCGGACAGGGACCATGTGGGCATTTGTCGGCGACGAAATGAGTCGAGTATGGAGTCCTGAGAGCGAGGGGTTGTAATATATATTACATATTCTATATATTAATTTGAATCTATTTGAGCTTAGAGGGGAATACGACGACAAGTTGCTGGGCCCAATCGCTCTGAGATGGGATACTCAAAGAATGTGGTTACGATCTGCACATACTCTCTAGTTCCATGTTAGCCTTAAAAGAAAGTTGGTCGATGCTGTAATTCTCTCAAGCATCTCTGCCTGGAACACCCTCGTCTCGGCATGCGTCGGTGTTTGCAACATTCTGCGCGTTAGGATTCTCCGCGTCCTCACTTTCGGGGTGCTGTTGAGAATTGGACTGCTGGCAAGCGGAGGTGTTATGATAGCCACGGAGTGTACGTCACGAGTGAGTGGTTGTGTAAGTTAGTATTGTGTGTCTTGCATTCAGTCGAGTAATTGTTGGTGTTCGTCCTATGCTTTGCAGGGCATTTGGGGAGTCATGATTGGTAATGTGAAGTTCTTTGTTTATTCCGAAGCGCACTTGTCATGGTGTCTACTCCATGGTATGCGTGGCATCGGAAATGACATGATTGACTTCATTGTAGTATTTAGTGGACATTATTTGACCTGTCTTTGATCGGGCTCACAATCTCCAAAATAGCTTTCTAATCTTCACGAATTACTTCTACTAGAATGAGTGTGGTTAACTGATTGGTGGAATCTTCAACGGTATGTGCCATGGAGATTGGTCTGCTCACTTGCGCTAGTCTCGGATATGGTGTGAGCTGGCTCTATTTGAGTACACAAAGTGATAGGTGTGGTCACATCAAGTCCAATGGGCTCACAGGTAGTAGTGTTGTGGGCTATCCTCGGGAGGATTTAGTGATTGGTTTGGTGCTGGTGCAACCTGCTTGTTGAGGACCGTTTGCTGGTGTAGTCGCTTATCGAAACCTTGCCGCATCGATAAGCTTCTTCCAACGACACCCCATCCCCGCACATCTCACACCACGATGTCCTACCAACCATACGCGCCCGCACCCTACCTCACCCACCCTATCCGCACTAGTATCAACCTCGATGCCGAAATAAAACTCTACACCACCCCCGCCCAACGCGAACTCTACGAATCCCTCGCCGAGCTCCACGCCATAATCGTCACCCTCGAATTCCTTGAGAAAGCCTTCGTAAAAGACAGCATTCCCCCAAGCTCCTACACCCCCACTTGCCTACGACTTCTTGGGCAGTACAATACTATCCTTGGAAACGACACCGTAAGGGCCGCCTTCAAAGATCTCGACTCCTTTAAAAGTCGGTACGACATCGACTGTCCCGCCGCCACTCGACGTCTACAGACCGGCCTTCCAGCGACAGTAGAGCACCCGCCTGGCTCCTCCGACGATTCCCCGCTGCCGAAACTAACGAGCGCACCCAATATCGCTGCATCCGTCACCGCAGACGGGAAGTGGAAGAATGTATCTCCAAAGGCGGCAGCCGAGGCGACACAGAATTTTATCACATTTATGGATGCGTTGAGGTTGAATTACCGGGCGAAGGATGAGCTGCATCCGCTGCTGGCGAGCGTTATTACGAGTGTGGATGCGGTAACGAAGGGAGAGGAGTTTGATGGGAGGAAGGATATTGTTCGGTGGTTGATTGCGTTGAATCAGATGCGCCCGGGCGATGAGATTGATGAGACGCAGGGGAGGGAGATGTTGTGGGATCTAGAGAGGGGGTATAATAGCTTTCTGGAGGGGCTGGGTTAAAGGTGTTGGTTTGGTCTATGTGGGTTATTATGATTGGGGAGCGTTATACGTGGAGGGAAATTGAGAGCCCGATGGACTACTCAACCTTAAGGAGGCGTTTTTGGAGTTATTGGTTTGTAATCTCGAACGTGGTACACCCAAGGTTTTGTTTGCACCTTTCATTTTATACATTTATGTGTTTAGAGAAGGTGCCTACTTATTAAGCAATCTGAAGGTGGAAAGGGCACTGGATTCGTAGGTGGCCTTTTGGAACCCCTCTAGTATACAGTAGATAGTGCCTGAGACTTTTATTTCTCTTCCTCCTTACAATACACCTCTAGTACTGCTACCACCTCCCCCTCCCATTTGGTTTTCGTTATCAATACACCAATCTTCGGAGGATACCACCTTCGTAAGACACAAAGACTCACCGAACCCTGTGGGTGGACACTTTTCTGTCAGTTCTCATCGTTGGAAGGTCATTAGACTTACTAAATCTACAGTGGGAACTTCTTCATCAGCAAAAAAGGTTAGACGTTTCCGAAATTACCACCTGTGTATGTACTGAGATCATTCTCTGAACTCGCTGCCAGCCTCTCATCTCATTTTACGTCGCCAACTGCTCACTGAGCTCTACAGCGTAAAATTTAGTTTTCCTAATGTTGGTACTCTATGCTAACTACCGACGTCCCAGCCACAGTAACCAGTGACTCGATACAGACAATACACATCGTTATGGCAAGCTTGAAATAGATCTACGCCATGGCAGGTGTTTCTCGAGTACCAGGGCATGCGCTTCATATGCGGTTTGCCGATACAATTTTATAAAGGGGGTGGTAGATTTATAAGACACCAGGGCTGCTATGCTCGGTGATACGATGTGGTTTAGGGTACTGGTATCAGTTCTAGGTGTCCTTCATTCTCTCGCATTTAATTAATTCTGTGACAAGTTAATTTGTCTCTTAGGAATGAGACGAAGGTTTTTACTGTTTCCGGAGTTGTATGACGACGAACACAGGCTTCTCAGATTTGCGCACGATCTTTGTTTATATGGGTTGCGGAAGTCAGCCAAGAGGGAACCCTTGACAGTTGAGCCATTTGAGAACGGGTTGAAACTCAAAAAACCGGAGGTTCAACAGAACGTCGAAGCCAATTTGGAGGTTGAAGACAGTGCTGCTGCCACCGTAGGCCAGATTGGGAATGGTACTACCTGCACCTTGAGCAGAGCTGTGTGATACCGCAGTCAACCTCCTCGCCATCGAAGCAAGCTCTGCTGTGGATATTACGGATTCGACAACGAACGTTGAGGGGGCTGTCGACGCCATCGGGGTTGCACTCGAACAACCTGCTGACATAGCGGAGAATAAGGATAAGATACTTATTGATACTACTATGGGCTTCAAGGCTGTGCTCTCGAAATGGTGACAGCTCTACTTGAGAACGAAGTGTTAAGACAGCTAGAGTTAGAGGTTCTGCTTCTGAAAATCCAAATGCAAATGAGCACAAATATCCTCGAGATCTGTAGTCGCTCGGTTCAGCTTCTCAACCGCAGTATCACCAATCGCTCGCCTCGGCTTCTAGATCGTATTACAGACTCTGTAAAAAAGAGCAATCTACCCTGCGATGGAATACAAAAACAAAAACAGATTCCAGTATCCTACGCCGACGAAAAAACCCTGCGGAAGCCAAAAGGAGTACGTTGGGGAGGAAACTATGGGGTTAGCTAGATGGGACGCAGCCATAAAGCGTGCCAAACGTTAGGTGCAGAAGCGACTGATAGTGTAGGAAGAAGATTTGTGAGAATCTGCACGATACATGCTCCGGCGAGCGTTCGTGAGTACTCACCTTACGCGAAAATTGGGCGCTTGGTATTGTAAGTGGGAGCCAGTATAGTGCCCTCCTCACCTGAGAAAGAAAACGAAGGATGAGGGTAATGATGCTTTTTATTGTAACGTACATGTGTTCTACTTTACCGACTAAGTTTCTCACTTACTAAGTAAATCGTGAAATTACTATATTTTAATAAGTTCCCAACAACTTCATACATTGAAATTTGCAGGAGACCTTCTCAATGGCATCAAGATGCACATATGCAGGTATGGGTCAGTAAACAGAAGGTTTGATGCTGTCGCTGAAGCTGTTTCTCCCAAATCCGTATTTGAGACAGTGACTGTAACCATACAATACTTGATGTGTTTTGAAACAAACTTCAGGGGCATATCACTAATGGCTAAAAGATAGTGAATGATAATTCATGGGCCGAATTTTGCTTGCGGCTGTGGTCATTAGGTGTTTACTTGGTGAGTGGGATAAGTCCCCTTGGCCAAGGGGACAACTTGGTCGGTGGGGTAGAACACATGCTATAGGTTTCATACTTCTCTAGAATGTTCCAATCAACTTGTGACGGCCTTTTGCTTATGGATAATTAATTTCGAATCTAATGAGAAAGACGTTGGTGATACCGTATGATTTGCGACCGTCCCTGTTCCTTCCCGGCTATGTAGAGTGTCCACTACCCCATAACCTCTGCTTGCATCATCATATTGATATGGTTACTCTTCCATCACGTCCTCCCTTTTCGCTTCTACTCAAACACCGGCCCCGGCTGTGGCTCTCACCGCCACCACCACCACCACCACCACCTTCAGCAGGCCGCGATTCACGGTAATACATCAAATGGACCATACTGCAAACTATATATACTCCGACAAGACACACATAGAAACCCAAACATAACAGGCCGAACTATGGCCAACTCCCGACTCCAAGTACCAACCGGCAAATGCTCCCCACTTCTAACACTAGAAATGCGGAATCGCTTGAGTCCAATCTACCGTAGCATATGCACCAGCCGGGACTTTCCGTATACTGATGAACGACTCAACTGTGATCAAGACGCGCGACGCAATAAAAACCAACGACATGATAACCGCGGCAAACGTCCCTTGACTCGAGCCGGTGTGAGCCGCGTCATCCGTCATCAAATACGCCACTGGAGATCCTGCAATCGCCAGGATACAAAACACCCTCCACAGCACCTGCTCCAACTCCGTCGGAAACCCAATCTTCCAGGCTAACATGTGGACGGCGCCATATAATGCACTCAACACCATCATCACGGCAAAGTCACCGCCTAGCGATAGCACCTTGTGATGGAAATAGATGTTCTTTGCCCGTCGTTCTAGTAGCGCTGGGTCTGGGTCTCGCTCACCGGGCCCGACCACACCGTCTCTGCGCCGTCGCAGGAGAGCTGGTCCAGTGTCTCGTTCGCCCTGTTTTGATGTTAGTTTGAGCTGTGTTTAGTTGGGTTGTGGGGTAGCGCACCAGTCGGACTAGTTGCTCTTTGAATTTCTTCATTATCTCGGTCTGGACCTGTCCATCGACAACTGTAGGATCGTGGATATCTAGCGGCTTCTCGAACCACAAGAAATACATGCAGAGCGCACAGATAACATGCACAAGAGTATGTATCTCCAACAGGGTCAGGGGATAGCCCTTCGCCGTCCGAGCAATGGACTGGTGTCGCCATTATGAACGGTAATGTGACAAACGGGTCTACTTTATACATACCTGAACAACCATCCAGAGCACCTGGCAGCAAACCAAACCCTTTGCCAATACATCCGCCTTCGACTTATCTTTGATGGTCCTCCGCGGAACCTTGAGGAAGAGGCCATCCCGCGCAAGATTCTCCACCGCCGTCGTCGTAAGCGTCATCCTCTGAGGTTCCAGCGGAGAATAATCCGAGCGCCCTTCCGCGCGTCGGAGATCCTCCAATAGGTCGGCATCGTCAACATCTACTACAAATCCGCCCATTACTACAAAGAACCCGTCTAAGAGAGTGTATCGCGAATTCGGGGGTGTGTGGTTTTTCTTCTCCATCAGTTCGCCATCATAGACAGAGATGGATATGCACTTACAAGGCCACTTTCGGAGCTCGAAAGACTGGTAAGACTCGGGTACCCTTCCCGCCGTTTCAGATCTCGAGCATACTTCCGCATATTCTCTATCTCGGCAACAAACTCCCTCGCATGTTGCCACTGCGACCACGCGGAATACAACACCACTTCCGGCGAGAGCAGCGCCACCATAACCCATTTCGTCTTTCGGACGTAGAACCATATGTGGCCCTCGTGCGGCGGCACGTTGAGGTGCACGGCCGTATAGATGCAGAGGAAGAGCGTGAAGGTGCAGCTATACAGGATACTAAATGTACCTCTACTCTGCGGCTCCAGTACCCACTGCGGCGCCGATTCGTGTCGCAACGCAGTTTTATTGCCGAGAGGAACCTGCCACTGGCCGTTTGCTGGTATACACTCCTGGCCGAGGGAGTGCTCAAGGAAGAAGAGAAGGGTGAGTACGGTGATCATCGTGGTCCCAAACTTACTGGGCTAAAGTGACGATGCTACTCAGGGTACACACGGGTTATAAATGACATGCCACCTCACTGATTCGCCTGAAAATCTGCCTCCCAGGCTCTCAGCGGGGTACAAAGCCAGCTAAGATAGTTGATTCGTGAAAAAAGCAAGTACCAACGCGCAGCTGCCTGGTGGCGTTCATGCTGTGAAACCTCAAGCCTCGACTGGCACATCCCGAAATATCTTTAGCTTCGCTCCTTCGCTAAGCAATGTGGTTCGTGCTTTTCGTTTATCTCTGAGTCAAAATTCTGCTTGGGTAATGCGTTGCAGAGATCTGACGAAAAACATCTCTTCGCCGAGCCGTGTTCGGGGATCTCCAGGTCTTGCGCTTTGCGGTCTGTGCGGTGTGTTTATCGCAAGATAGAGCTTGCATGTTCGCACTGCTGGCTGCTTGGAAGAGAAATGCAGAGAGCTGTACTTTGAAGTGCACTCTCCACTTGTTATACTAAAGTGGCTGGAAGTGGCTGGACAGTCTGCCGGGACCACTACAGTCTTTGGTCTAAGTCGAGATCTTCTTTTGTCTTATCTCAACATATGACCAATCCCGAGTTCAGACCAAAGACTCTATCCCATGGTGTTGAAATAACCTATGTTGTTGTTACCCCAAGGCCACGTCGGCGAGACCCTACCTATCCAATGAATACACGACGTAGCCGAACGATCGTCAGAACTCCTTCCAACCTTATAGTATGGGCGGGTCGGTGTAGATGTTTAGTGAGGCGTTTCACGAGCCAGAATATCTATAGAAGAGGACATCTAAAGTCTATTCTAATTACTCCAGACTGTGATTGACCATTAATAATAGAAGTGCGTTGGCTACTCGACTGTCAGCAGAGTCAGACGGCAACCGATCAGAAACTGTCTCACGGGTCGACTGTCTCAGTTGCCCGCGTCCGACTCCCTACGAGGCCAGCTCCGAGATTTCACAGTGCAGCAACCAAACGGGCTCCAAACTTCAGAGACCTATCTATTTGGGCATTGTTGATGGTTGGTGAATCTTCGTGAATACTTGAAGATTCGAGTCCTCTACCTATCACCCAATATCTTTCGCCGACCATCTCGGCCAACTCAGCCGCGAGTTATCCAGATGTGGCTGGGCAAGAGTTTATCCCTTAGTTTAAATGAGTGCTGTAAATGCTGGGTGCGGGTTCGGGGTTACTCTTTTGCTCCTCCAGCTCCCGAGAAAATTGCATCCATACTAAGCGGAATTCTCCCGCAAGTACAAGACGAGATTCTTATCTCCTCACCATGCTCCAATACAACTAATCTCTTAGCCCAAGCGGCAGAGGATATGATATAGGTTGTAAACACCACCAGGCGCCGTAAACACTGAGTGTAGAAGTTACTCTCGCCATTGAGTAGGTTCAATTTGGTGGTGATATGGAGCAAGCGGTTATACCTCTATACCCCAAAACCGTACCGCAGAAGCTGATGACTGGTGACGTCTATGCTAGGTTATTAATGAGGGGGCGTTGACGGAAATCTGGATTCAATGGCTTGGCACTCTAAGATTTTGCACCCACCCCGCCATTACCCCGCGACCTCTAGCTCACCACAACCCCAAACGTCATCACCAACATCCCGCATCTCCTCCCACAAACATGTCTACCACCAAGCTCTGGGGTGGCCGCTTCACCGGTACGGTCCCAATTGACCCCTCATCCTCGCTCCCAGCTCACCATGCTTCTTAGGCGCCACCGACCCGCTCATGACCGTCTACAACGAGTCAATCCACTACGACCGGCACATGCATACCGCGGACGTTCAAGGATCAAAGGCGTACGCAAAAGCACTCGAACTCCGGGGGATCCTCACCACGCACGAACGCGACGAGCTCCTCCGCGGCCTCGACCTAGTAGAGGAAGAATGGAATGCCGACACCTTCAAAATCGTCCCCGGCGTCGACGAGGACATCCACACGGCGAACGAGCGCCGGCTCGGCGAATTAATCGGTACCAACATCTCTGGGAAACTCCACACGGGGCGGTCCAGAAATGACCAGGTTGCGACCGACATGCGAATCTGGCTCCGCGGGAAACTGGATGAGATTGAAGGCGTGCTGCAGGATCTGCTCAAGGCCCACATGGGCCGCGCGGAACAGGATATGGATGTGCTCATGCCCGGGTACACGCATTTGCAGCGTGCCCAGCCGATACGGTGGAGTCATTGGGTTATGGCGCATGCGCTTGCGTTCGCGAGTGATCTTGAGCGGCTTAGGGAACTGTATAAACGGGTTAACAAGTGTCCGCTGGGTTCTGGGGCGTTGGCAGGGAATCCGTTTGAGGTTGATCGTGAGTTTTTGGCGAAGGAGTTGGGGTTCGATGGGGTGGTTGGGAACTCGTTGCTCGGGGTTGCGGACCGTGATTTCGTCGTTGAGACCCTTCAGTGGGCTAGTCTCGCTATGAACCATGTCTCCAAGTGGGCCGAGGACTTGATTCTCTATTCGACCGCCGAGTTTGGATTCGTCCAGTTAGCAGACGCGTACTCGACTGGCTCCTCGCTGATGCCGCAGAAGAAGAACCCCGATTCCCTCGAGCTGCTGAGGGGAAAGAGTGGGCGCGTTTTCGGACAGATGGCGGGTTTCATGTACACGCTAAAGGGTCTGCCTTCAACATACAACAAGGACCTCCAGGAGGACAAGGAGCCGCTGTTCGACTGCATCCGTACCGTTTCGGATTCCTTCCAGATTGCGACTGGCGTCCTTTCGACGCTGAAGATCAACGAGAAGAAGATGAGGGATGCGTTGACAATGGATATGCTCGCCACCGATCTTGCTGATTACCTGGTGCGCAAGGGAGTCCCGTTCAGACAGACGCATCACATCTCGGGAGCTGCGGTTAGACTGGCGGAGGAGAAGGGAGGATGCGGAATCAATAAGTTGTCGTTGGAAGACTATAAGGGCCTGTGTGAGACTTTCGAGGAGGATATGCATAAGGAGGTGTTTGACTTTGAGAAGAGCGTAGAGAAGAGGGCGGCTATCGGGGGGCCCGCTAGGCATAGGGTGTTGCAGCAGATTGAGGAGGTTAAGGCAATGTTGAAGGCTTAGGTATGGGGGATATTCTGTCTACATTAGGAGGAATAGTTTCGTTGGAGATATAAAAAAACCTAGACCCAAGCAAGTCTAGGGATTCCATCATTCATGCCAATTAGAGGTAGTCAATCACCTCAGTCCCATCTCCCAACGTGCAACTCCCCGCCAACACAGTCACGTTGGCTTCCGCCGGCCAGCCCGGAACACTAAGAAAAGGTTCATGTCTGTGTTATCCGCAGCACGCATATACACCCCTGCGTACATGCACGCCGGCACTGAACACGCCATCTCCAGACAATCAATCAATCTATCCATCCCCCGCGCGATCCGGAGTCCCCTGGCATGCAATTTCCACCACACACGCTGCGGGAAGATCGCAACCCATCTGCTCGATCGGCTGGGCATACCAACCTCGAGCGGGGCTTCGTGCGGATTGTTATATCCAACTTCCAACATTCGTAAGGCTGAAACCCCCTCGCTTGCACCCGTGAGTTTTGGTAAGGTGGGTGTTATCCGTTATCTGCTGCCTCCGCTTCTCCTCACTGGAATCTTCAGACGAGACGGATGGAGTAGGTACTGCCTATGTGTGTCTGCGGCATGCATCAGAAAGCAGGTGACTTTCCAGGTTTGCTGTTTGGAGGTGCCTGCATGGGGAAGTGGTGGTGGTGTGGGCGGCTATGTACGTACGCAGAGACGCTATTTAGCGAGGAGGACCTGCGCCTAACACGACTGCGTGCACTGTTGCAGTCAATCCCCCACGTGCAAACCTGCTCCCCGGTGGAGAGCGCAGATCCGCAAGGGCAGGAGGTATATGAACACCCATCTTGGCCCGCTGCTTTGTTTTGTCGCGTTTTCGCTCCCCCCGCCCCCTTTTCCGCGAGAAAACTCTATTTTATATTACCGTTGGGGGTGCAACAGAAAAAACAAGGAAACGAACATTCTATTCGTTCCATCTCAGCGCTATCTTGCGCATCGGGCCTTTTAACATATCGTACCGCCACCATTATACCTGAGGCTGGCTATCATAGCTTCCACACCTGGTCGAGTCGGGGAAATTTGACAGTTACCGAAGTAACCAGGGGAACGGACGCGAACTTCCACCATCACGCTCCCGCTGCCCTTCTAATACCCACCCCAGTCGCTCATTTCCCTTTCCCCCATCGCAGGAGAAAAAAATCCACCATGGACGACGACCAGCAGCCCGAAGTCGAAAGCATCTCCATCACCGTATGTGGCGACGGCGGAACCGGTATTCCCCTCCCCCCCCCCTGAGCGCGATAATCGCCAGCTAACCTCGCTTGTCGCAGGAAAATCCTCCATCTCCCTGCGTCTCGTGCGCTCAAAATGGACGCACGAGTACGATCCGACGGTACAGGACAGCTACTCGGTGACACGCGTAGTCGACGGGCGAACCTACCACCTCAACCTCACCGGTGCCCCCCCCTCCTCCCTCCCCCCTCCGCCGCGCTAACACGCCACAGACACCGCAGGCCAGGAGGAATACCGGGGGCTCTGGGCGCAATCGAATCTGGAGGCGGACGCATACCTTCTGGTGTACGACATCACGACGTCGGAGTCGCTGGTGGCGCTGGACTACTTCAACGACCTGATCGAGATGGAGGCGGAGATGCGGATGTCGCGTCCGGGCGCGGTGCCGCACGTCAAGATTGTGGCGGGGAACAAGTGCGATCTTGCGAATGCGCGGGCCGTGAGTTCGGCCGAGGGCTTGGGGTGGGCGAGGGAACATGATTGTGGGTTCATGGAGACGAGCGCGAGGAATGTCGTCAATATCGAGGAGACTTTTGAATGTGAGTTTTTTTCCGGGTGTGATTGGGGGGTGGGAGGCTGATGGGGGTGGTAGTGTTGGTGAGGCGGGTTGTGGCGGCGAGGGAGATGGTTAGGAGTGGGAAGCTGTATGGGGCTGCTGCTGTGACGGCGGCGGAACAGCAGAGGGAACGGGAGCAGAGGGATAAGAGGGAGGTTAGTGGGATGGACGACTACGACGATGAGAGGGAGAAGAAGTGGTGGTGTTGCTCGATTATGTAGGGCAGCTGCGGGCGGTGGATGGGGAGATCATGACAGCGACACATAACGATACCGATTATTCGACACGCTGCCGTTATGTTATCCTCTTTTACAACTATTTTTTTTCTTTTGTACAACTTTTTTTCCTGCTTTTTTCCTGCCGTTTTTTATATACCCTCTGTTGATGTTTCTGTCTATTTCCCCCTCTTACTCCTTTTACTACACGGTATGGTATGGTTGTGATTCTGCGATTTGATGGATACCCGTTTGTCGACGTTTTTTTCTTTTCGTGGGTTTATTGAAATATAGAAAGGAACGGGGCTTGGGTTGGGTTGTATTATGTACGGGTTTTGCTTCTGCGTTGTATACAGATGAGGGCCTTGTTAGGGGAGAAGAAGGGGAGGTTGTGGTTTCGTGTTGATATTCGTCCTCTAATTGTCTCCTTTTATTTCCAATGGTGGTAGTACTTCAATCGATAGATATGTGTACACCACCTCCTCTTCCCCTCCCGTCTAATGATCAATCTTGAGCGAAAAGTCGACGTGTTTCGTACCCTACCCCACATTAACCTCCTCCCCTCTCCCCGGGAAGTAAAACATACCTGATGAATCGAGCTCGTACTAATAATATCGATATCCTCGCAAACAAAGCTAGCCACATTCTCCTCCGTCAACCCCCCAGAACACTCCAGCAGCACGCCCTTCCCCTTCCCCGCCCACCGACGCTTTATCGACGCAGCCGCAACCCGCAACCCCTCCCCGGTAAAATTATCCAACATAACCACATCCGCCCCGGCCGCAATAGCCTCATCGGCCTCCGCCTCACTCTGACACTCGACCTCGACCTTGACCGCGAACCCGCCCACCGCCGCAACCGCCGCAACCGCCCGAGAAATACTCCCAACGCTCCACACGTGGTTATCCTTCAGCATCACCATCGACGACAAGTCGTACCGGTGCGAGTCCGCGCCCCCCACAAGCATCCCGTACTTCTCCACCACCCGGAACCCCGGCGTCGTCTTCCGCGTCCCCGCTATGATACCCTTGTACCCGGCCCCCCGAGCGAGCGTCACGAGCGAGCGTGACGCTGTCGCGATCCCGGAGCACCGCGAGAGCGTGTTGAGCGCTACCCGCTCGCCGAGGAGGATCTTTCGTGCTGGACCGGTGACGGTTGCGACGGCGGTTTTGCCGCCGGCGGGTGGCGTCAGGTGTGTTCCCTCCCCGTAGTGGAATGTTACGGTGCATGAGAGCTGGGCGAAGACTTCGGTGAAGAAGGGGATTCCTGCTAGGACGCCCTGCGGGGGTTAGTAGAGGAGGGGATGGGGGAGGGGGGAACGGACCGGGGATTTGCAGAATAGGGTGGCGCTGGAGGGGGTCTCGCCGACTACGTACCCGCCGTAGTCGAAGGAGGGTGTGTCCTCGGTGAGCCAGGAGGCGATGGTGGATTTGTAGGTGTTGGGGAGGAGGTGGGAGTAGTCTAGAGGTGTGGGGGAGGTCATTGTTGGTTTTTGGTCGTGGTGGGGTTGGTGGTTCTTGAGGAGGATGGGGAGGGAGGGAGGAGGGGGTATATGACGTTACTTGGAATGGCGGGGCAGCCAAGAACCGGTTATATCCGGATGGAATAGCACGGCAGAACAAGAATTGAGTAAAGAAGGACCAATCGGAGGGTGGCAAGTCTTCCGGAGGTGAGAATGAGACTTTTTTTCACCCTGAAGATTCTTTATGGGGCCACGGGTATCGCCGGCGTCCTAAGGTCGTACGACATGAGCATTCTGGTGGTAATGAGATGGTATGCAGGAGATTAGATTGTGCGTCGGATAGATCCGGGCATGTGTTGTGCCTGCAGAATTGTTCCTTGTTGGGAGTACAGAACTTTATCCCTTTCCCCACCATCATCTCAGACATCAAAAGGCTACCAAGTGGAAACTAGTAATAAACGAGGTTTGTTTATAAGATCAACTATACTATGTTGGTCATACAACAGTGACACATATCAAACACTGCTCACAAAACGTCCCGCCGTTGATGATAGAGTTAAAATATAGTACGGTGATGCTGACAATGGTATAGCTGCTGGTGGGCGTTAGGAAAGCTGAATGGGTCCACGTTTACCATACCCTTAGTATCAAGCAAGCTCTAACTTCGGGCTCTAAGATCCCCAGTGTAGTTACTAGTTTGGAAATTTTTGGCTGCTAAGAGACGGTGCAATTGGAGCTAAGTTAAATAGCACATTAACGAATAAGAAGAGGACGAGGAAACTGAATTGCAGCATGAATACAACGATACATACTGTGGCAATGGGCTAATCATTGATTGTAGTACCAGTTGACTTTTTGTGCCGCAACAGTATAGCGGAGATGACAGCCGCATTCCAGTGATAATGGACCACGTTATCTTGGCGCCTGGAAATGCAAACTGGGCTGATATAGTTGTTGGTAGCAGAAGCTGTTGCTGGTTTAATGGTGCACGGATTCTAAAGCTGTGTGCAACTGAACTCTAATCTCCTATTCGTAGACAAAGGGTACCCATCATCACTGTCGTTACTATGTTACAGACCCATAATCCCTTCGAAAATATACAAGCGATCTCTCCGAAGATGCCCACTATCGCACCCTCAAAGAAACAAGCAAGAGATGATCATTACATCTCCAAAGAAACAAACAACCAAAAGCACACAACCCCTTACAAAGACCCCTTAACCTTTCCCTCCATCTCCTCAGCAGCGCCTCTAGCCTTCCCCTTAACCTCCTCCTTCATCCCCTTCGCAGTGCCTTCATACTCCTTCGCCGTTCCCTTCGCAGAGCCAGAGTACTCATTTGCCATTCCCCTCGCAGAACCAGCAAACTCTCCAGCCTTGCTCTGAGTAGAACCGGAGTACTCAGCGGCCTTGCTCTTTGTAGCCTCTGCGGTATTTTCGGCCTTCTCGGTGGCAGAGCCCACGGTTGCTTTGGTGGCCTCGGTGACCTTCTCGCCGACCTCGATGCCCTTAAGTGCGACATCTGCAGCTTTGCGGTCGATCACTTTTGCAGTGTCTTTGACGGTGTCGGTGACGGATTTGCTCAGGACGCAAGTTGTTGATAGTGGACGGGCGGTGGTGAGGGGCTTGCCGACGGTGCGGAAGAGCGAAGTACGGAGGGCGGACATTGTGGTGGTGTGTGGTGTTTGTGATTGAATTTATTAGATGAAATGTGGTGTGGTGGATTGTGAGATGTGATTGAGTGTGGAAGAGGAGGGATTGCGAGGAACTCGGAAGTTTTATAGGTTGGGAGACAGAAGCTGCTGCTGGCGGAAATATGTGGTTTCGACGTCATAGGTACGTGATGTCACACTTGTTCCCGGTCGATCACTGCAACATCAAAGTTGAAACAAGCAGGGCACGCGAGACTCACTCATATGGTAATTTATGACATCTTAAAAGTAGAATTCTATTGCCGATTTTCTGAAACCGAGATTTTTTTCCGGGCGTGAGTGATGCGACATGATTCGGGTGGTGTCTTGATTCCCGTCTGTCCGGAGGGAAACTTACGGGATAGTGGGGGGATCTTCGGGGTAATTCTATGCGGGGTGTTTGCGGCTCGAATAATGTCCTGGTAAACTGAATGCGAACGATGCTTTAGCAAATCTGAGCCTAAATCATCGACTTGACTTGTAGTTAATATGACTGCTCTGTTTCCTTCATCGAATTCAAATTGGAGTATTAGGTAGACACCGTTCAAACCAATAATGTCTGAGTATTCACCGAACCAACCACAAAAGGTTTTGTCGTCGATGCAATGGTGGTTTTAACAAACGCACTGGGTATTAAAGTTTGCATATATTAGTTGTATGCGAGGGGTTTTTGAAGCCTGGAGTAAATCCGATTGCTTGATGGACTCATAGTCAGCGAATACCAACCCTATATATATTTTTTGCTACAGATCATGCTCGATTGAGTTCTCATATGCATACACCGAAAACAGGCAGAACACCTCGCAGATCAGCACCACGATCAAACAACTGCCACAGATCAGCTCTTGTAAAGTGTAACTTTATAGTAATGATAAAAATTGGTACCATGGTGGTCGTGATGCAAACATATCCAATCCAACCGTTTGCAACACTCTCAAATCATCGATTCGCGATCGATGAGATCATCTGCGGCAATAATGCGGCACGGGTAACCGCATCCACTCCATCAAATTCTTTATCCATTGGCGCCCGCTTCTAGGGGGTTCTCTAGTCCGACCGTGTTCGTCACCAAAGATGCTGGATGAGGCAGAAACCGCGGCTAGGATACCTGGCGGCTCTAGTACGTCTTCAGAAAACCGGCGACGGTTTGCTGGAGAGGTGTGAGCGGAAAGTAATTAAGTGGTATCCACGTTTGATAATTTGCTAGTTTGAAACTTTTGAGCCTTACACTAATCGCTATATATGGAGAATTTCCCCCGGTCACACTGCAGGCCCTGGGTTATGTATTGGTCGACAAGGCTGCACTTGTGGAATGTGGCAGAGACAATTAGCATGCTCTCGGTGACTCGAACTAGTCAGAGCTGAATGCGGGATAACCGATTGTTATCTGTGGGTGAGCACAAAAAGGCGGCTACGACACCTTCCTGTCGATAACTTCCTTGTACACCGACTCAGCTTCAACCTCGCCACCTATCTCATCAACTATCTCCTACAATCACCACCGCAACTGAACCAAACTGAGTTTTACTAATAGCTGCCACAGGTATGAGCAGCTTCAGAAGAGGGTATGAATGATCCCTGCAAACCAATCTTGTCTCTAACAATGCTTCCAGCTCTTGCAACTCATTCGCAAGCACTGGCCGATGCAGATTTGGGGCCAACTGCAGGTTCTCTCATGACGCTGTAACCGGAACCCAGCCTACGCGCAACCCTACTACTCATACACCAAGACGTCAAAACTGGTCGCATTCATTAACCCGAGACGACGCATTATCCTCCGGTCAGTTCGAGACTACTGTTAAGTCGGGGCTTGCTATCGTCGAGTCAGGAGATTCAGATGCAAAACAATCACTTATCAAAGAGCTCGGTGACGAGAGAGGACTTCATTGGATTTCAAGGGCACTGGAATCCAACTTTGTTCTACAGCCAACCATGTATGAACTTGGCTTTCATGGTACGTACCTTTTATATCCCTCGAGCTAGTTAATACTGAGGATTAAATAGAGCACTGTATTCCATTTCTACGATTAATCTCACACGAGGAGATTCTTTCGTCCCTAGTACTAGAGAAATCGGTAGGAACTATCTACAACGTTGTTTACGGAGTTTCTGGGCGCCGCGGAATCAAATTCTTCGAGAATACTTCTGCACTTCTTAATCAGGCGCTATCGGACCGTGGGAACCTCAAATGCGAAGAAGCCATTCTTGCAATCTCCGCTGCGTTTTTCAGCACCATAAACCTCAACCATGAGGCGGCAATCCAGAAGGAATTCAAAGCAATCGCAATCACACTCAGTCAATGTTTCGACGAATTCTCGCCAGATCGGCGGGCAAGCTTTGCTCTGAGAATTGCAGGGAGGAACATTCAGCGCATCAAAGAGCATCTTCAAATGGGTGATGCCATCCCTAGTGTCGCATATGATGTCGCCCCAACATCGTTTCCAATGTTCCAAATGCATGTGGACCCGCCAGGGGACCTCTCCATCAAGGGGCCTAGACACGATAACGACAAAGCCTCGATTGAGGATATCCAAATTTTGCCAACCACGTCTGAAATCAAAGGGAACCGCTCGGAATACCTTCCCCTCAAGAGCAAAGATTTTCCGCACCATGAAAAAGGAATTCATAGACTTTTGGACACCCAATTTCGCTTGTTGAGGGAAGACACCGCAGGGCAGCTGCGCGATGCAGTTTGTGCGCTGGTTGGGCGCTGGGAGGTACTGGTAAAGGGCACCGACAAAAACGCGAAGCGTAAATTCCTGCGGCAGATCGACGCCAAAATCAGTATTTTCGACCGCGTCAAGGTCTCTCAACTCCGATTTGATCGCCGGAAAGGGATGGTGATTGATGCATCATTTGCTCAGCCCGAACGAGTCACAAAGATGAAATTACGCGACAGGGCGGACTGGTGGAGAGATTCAAGGGACTTACACCATGGGAGTCTTGTCGCTTTGATTGATGACACCATGGAAACTACTTTCTTGCTGGTTGCAGATCGTGTAGCCATAAAGCAGAAACGAACGGAACAGTCTATGGACGAATTCAGAAAACAAGGAATCAAGGACTTGGCCGGAGATCCTAACAGAGCTTTGGTATCGCTTACTCTGGTCACTCCGAACTCGATGCTTGATCAGGCACGGATCATGACACTCGTACAGCAAACGACACCGGGAACAGCCGTGCTCGTGGAATTTCCGGGGATGCTTTATACAACTTTTGAGCCTGTTTTGGGCTGCTTGAAGACTCTTCATAAGCAGCCAACTCTTCCCTTTACTAACTGGCTCGCTCCAGCTGCCGAAACGCAATACACAGTCACCAACGGCGTGGTAGAGGTTCCACCACCACTTTATCTATCAAGATTAGCTGGACTTGAATTGGATCTTAGTTGTATCACTAATGACGGATATCCATTACGCTTTTCCGTGCAACGTCCAGTCACGGTTGAACAGCTCGAACAACATACTACCTTAGATCACGGGCAATGTGAGAGTTTAATCATGAGCTTGAAGCACGAACTAGCATTGGTTCAAGGTCCTCCTGGAACGGGAAAGTCGTATGTTGGGCACAAGCTTGTGCAGGTCTTGTTAGCAAACAGGGATTTACTCAAGATAGGGCCCATCATTTGCGTCTGGTTCGTATTCCCGCTGCTTCTTTGGGTCGATGGTTTCTGACGTTTTGAAATAGTTATACCAATCATGCGCTAGACCAGTTTCTGGGACACCTGCTCGATTCTGGCGAGGAAAAAATCATTCGAATGGGGTATCAGTCAAAATCGGAGCGATTGGCGGAGCTTACGTTGGCCAAGGTCCGCACTGGTACCATGCCAACAAGGGTCGAGAAGATGGGTATCTGGCAATGCAATCAAGCCATTGAAGAGGTCCAGGGAAAGATGATTTCACTACTGGAAGGGAGCTCCCGTGGATGTTCCGACACTGATATCGCAAATTACCTGGAGTCAAATTCCGAGCAGACCCACGATTTCTTATTTGCAGGTGCTAAAGATATGAAGAATACGGATAAGGATGACGGCTGGAAAACGACTGGGAAGAAAACCAAGTCCAATATTTTTAAGACATGGATTCAAGGGAAGAATCCTACAGGACAGACCCAAGTCGTCCAACCCCAGGCGACGAATCGGAGTCTACAGGAGCTGCTAGACAGTCGTGTTAACCCATGGGAAACTTCACGCCGAGAACGGCAAACCTTAAGGTCGCACTGGGAGGAACGGGTGGCTGATACTCGAAGAGCTGAACTCCAATCTTGCATTGATAGGTATACAGCTCAGAGCCATTCTCTTCGGACACATTACAAGGAATCGGACAAGAGATGCCTTGAGCAAGCGCACGTAATTGGAGTTACGACAACCGGACTTGCCACCAATTCAGAACTCCTCCGAAGCGTTCCTGCCAAGGTGTTAGTTTGCGAAGAAGCGGCAGAGGTTCTCGAAGCGCATTTGATTACCGCAATGCTACCATCTGTCGAACATGCCATCCTAATTGGGGACCATCTTCAACTTCGTGCCCAAATCTCGAGGTACGAACTTTCAATGGAAAGCGAGCAAGGCAAAAAGTATGGGCTCGATGAATCTCTGTTTGAGCGGCTGGAAAAGGATGAATTTGGTGGAGGAAAAATGCCGATTGCTTCACTGGATGTCCAAAGAAGAATGCACCCTTCGATCGCTTCGCTGGTCAGAGAAACACTCTACCCAAAGCTTCGGGACCATTCCTCCGTACATACGTATCCACAAGTTGCTGGCATACGAAGGAGGTTATTTTGGCTTGACCACGAAAACCGCGAAGATTCTGCTTCATCAGATGGGCACATGCAAACGTCCAAGACAAATGAATATGAGGCGGAGGTTGTTGTATCTTTGGTGCGGCACCTTTCACGGCAGGGTGCATATCATGAGAAGGACGACATCGCCGTAATCACTCCTTACCTGGGTCAGCTCCGTAAACTGCGCAAGAAGCTTGGGAGTGCGTTTGATCTAGTTATTGGGGATAAAGATATGGAGCAAATCGAACTGGAGGACGAGGAGGAGGAGGGGTCGTTTCTGCTCCAAAAGCAGCAGCAAGTTCGGAAGGGAAGGTTGTTGGATGGAATCCGGATTGCTACTGTGGATAATTTTCAGGTAAGCCCTTTATCTTATAGCATCTTGGATGATGCACTCGTTCCTTAAATTGGTTGGCGCTCACAAAGGGGCGGGGATTGGTTTACGAGCGCACTTGGAATATTTCTGAACTGTTGCAGGGTGAAGAGGCAAAGGTTATCATTGTGTCCTTGGTTCGAAGTAACGAAGAGCACCGGTGCGGGTTTCTCAAAACTTTCAATCGCATCAACGTTCTTCTGAGGTAATGATTCCATCCACTGCAAGCGAAGCGAAGGCCGCTGCTCACATCTATTTCAGTCGTGCCCAGCATGGGATGTATATTATCGGAGACTCTCAGACTGCTCGTCCAATTGACATGTGGGCCAAAGTCTTACGGATCCTTGAGGAAAAGGGCAACATTGGCCCGACACTCGAGCTGCAATGCCTCAGACACCCAGATACACCTATCCACGTTGCCTGCGCGGACGACTTTAACAGGCTAGCTCCGGAAGGGGGTTGCTCAGAGAGGTGCGGGAAACGACTAACCTGTGGGCACGTTTGTCTCATGAAATGTCACTCGAATCAACTCCACGAGCTGTAAGTCGATGCATTTTACTCTCAATCTCTCCGGCCCATACTTACTATAATGTAGTGTCAAATGTGACCAAGAGTGTATGAGGTCGTTCCCTCACTGTGAACACTCATGTCCAAAACGCTGCGGTGAAAACTGTGGAAGCTGCAGAGCCAGGGTCACCTCCAATATTAAGCTTCCATGTGGCCACACACCTGCGAGTTTGGAGTGCCATGAGACGATTAACCTCACCAAGGTTAAGTGCCGAGAAAAAGTTTTCCGACAGGTTCCAGGTTGCGGCCATCTCGCCAACGTTCCGTGCCATATTGATATCTCGACGTACCGGTGCGAGAGCAACTGTGGTTCTATCTTGCCGTGTGGACATCCCTGCGGGCGCAAGTGCAGGGACTGCAGGAAGAAAGATAAGGATCACCCGGAAATCGTCACAATGAATCACAAGGAATGTGTTGTTCCTTGCGGCCGCTCCTACACCACATGCAACCATGCGTGCGAACAGCCTTGTCATCCAGGTGAAGCATGTATGCCCTGTAATAGGCCGTGCGAGGTACGCTGCGACCACTCCTGGTGCCCCAACAAATGCTCAGAGCCGTGTCCGCCGTGTGCTGCACCATGCAGCTGGTTCTGTAAACACCGAAGCCAACCGTGCAGCATGCCGTGTGCTGTTCCATGTGACCTGATTCCTTGCTCTGTTCGTTGTGACAAGATCATGGAATGCGGGCATCAATGCCCCAGCATCTGCGGAGAGGTTTGCCCAGGAAAAGAGCGTTGTCAAATCTGTGCGAGCGATGATATTCTCGACATGGTTCTGGACCTCATTGAATTTACGTCCTACCGAGAGGCAGACCTCGACGCGGAGCCAGTTATATTCCTTTCTTGTGGCCACTTCTATTCCGTTGGGACTCTGGATGGACTTATGGACTTGAGAAACGCTTACGTTATCGATGAGGAGGGTAGGATTCTAGAGCCTAAGAGATTCTCCCGGTCAGAGATGAAAGGTTGCCCAACCTGCAGAGCACCACTTCGGAATATTCACCGATACAACCGGGTAGTGAAAGGCGCCTTATTGGATGAAGCCACCAAGCGGTTCATGGCGTATGCTGGTACACTGCAGACTAAGGTCCTGGAAGAGGTTGAAGAGAAAGAACACAAGCTCGAAGACCTGATCAATGAGCTCATTCAAATGATTCCCGCACAAAACAATGCCCAATCGATCCCCGCACCAAACAACGCCCTCTTCAGCACAAAAGCTCGCATCCAAAGCTACCAGCAGAAAGGTGCAGAAGCATGTCAGCAGGTTGTGAACTTCCTCAATGCCGTGCAGCTGGCAGAACAGCCGTATGGAAAGGTCCACAGCATGGTTATCGATGCAAGGCGGAGAAGGAATGCAGCCACCAAGTTTGAGCTAGATAACACGGTGATCCAACATGGGTTCCAGCTCCGAGGTAGAAGCCTGTTGTTGAGAATAATGTGGGCAGTTCTCTGGAACTTCAAGAGACTCTCCGATCGTATCCCCTTGGAAGAGTACCTTAGGGAGTGGAAGAAACTTGTGGTACCGGGATTGAAGAGTGCTAAGGATATGTCTATCGAACTTATGATGGATGCTGAGAATGCTGGCTACCATAAGCAGCAGATCGAAGCTATGGTCTGGCATGCACAATTTTCGGCCTTAGAGCTTTGTCATAGTCCCGGCGCCACAGCTGATGAAGACAAAGAAAAACGCATGGCCATAGAGATGAACAACCTCGATAGGTGTCTTCAAATCATCGACGCGCAGCCATCTGCGGCTTACCTCCGAGACGATGTTGAGAAGGCCAGATTCCTTTTGAATGGCGGAGCCTTTTACTCCTTCGTCTCAAACAACGAAAAGGCGGAGGTTTACGCGGTTATGGCTCGAGAGTTTGGTGGAACGGGCCATTGGTACTATTGTCAGAACGGGCATCCGGTATGTCCTATCCCACTGGACCCCCAGGTATATAGATGCTAACGTGTTAATAGTTTACGGTTGGAGAATGCGGTATGCCTATGCAGCTCGCAAGATGTCCGGAGTGTGGTTCTCCTGTCGGCGGGCAGAATCATGCGGCTACGGCTGGTGTCAGATTTGCACAAGATTTTGAGAATCAATTTGGTGAGATGCGCATCTAGTTTGCCAAATGGAGGGTTCATATCTTTATGGGTTTTTGGATCGGCTTTGGTGTTTCCTTCTAAGTTATTTATCGGCTTGTTTTGGTTTAGGATTATTCGTATCACTTTTGGGGGGCTTGAGATATAATGTACTGCATCTTGTGCTTTTGCTACGGAATTCTAGGCACAAACAAGACTACAAGTTTAAACTTCAAACTGCGGCACCAGAGAGTTCGGAAATCACTGGCGGCTTGCCCTAGGAAGTCTTTGTTTGCTGGGTAATAAAGGTCATACGTAAATGCGTTAAGATAATTCCCTGTATAGTACACCACTACCGAGGGTCAAGGAATCTTCCAAAAACTCCCCCCACTTTAGCCCGTTATTCTATCTATTGTACTAAAATCAGCTTGCTACAGCCTAGGTTATCTCCAAGTTCCTCAGCTCTGCCATTTAATCCCCTATCCCACGCCCTCATAGCCCCCACACACGTGGGTCGGTATACTCATCCATGGCCCTCCTCTCAGCCAGGAGCACCCGGATCGTATCCAATGTAGTCATAACCTCGAGCACGTTCTTGTCCATAGAAAACAGCGAGAACCAGAAATACGCGCGCAGGTGGAAACGAAATGATCTTGCTAGGGTGGAGAGCGCTTCTGGATGCATATGGGGAGCTGACATTGTGGGTGGACGTTAAGGGAGGGATGGGTCCGGGGATTAAATGCGGAGGGCGTTCGGGATGAAGATGGAGTGAGTTACGTCTCGACGCCGGGAGATACATCTTGCTCTGTGGTTTCGAAGGCTGTGGGCTGGCGGAGGGTTGTATCGACACATCTGCCTATGTAGACTATATTCCCCCACTTGTTGTTAGTGTCTCAGTCGGAAGATTAAGAGTGTGCTGGTACAATCCAAAGAAAACGTATCAGTAACATCCTTATTAGGTAGCTAGGCTCAATGGTCACTAGTGAGCTTCGCTTCGGTGCACGGCATCGTTCACAAAATATGGATTGTGCCCTCGTGTAAAATCCTAGTGATTCCGGAAGATGTTGCATATGCCGATCGAAGAGGCTCGGTAGGAGCTTATCTACTCTGCCCCTACCTGTTCGCGGAACCGTTGCACTCCTGGGGAATGTGTCTGTTGTCGACCAATCTCCAAAGTCAACGCATGACAGCACGGTGTCTATCGATAGGGTAGGCGACTCCATGAAGCGACATTAGGTACTGTTGTTGATTCAGCCAGCGGATATAGGTTGGATTTTGAAGGTGCGTTTAAAGTTGTAACAATGAAAGGTTGGTGAAACAAGGGCAGGGGTGATGTGTTGATGGGAGGTCCCTCGGTCAAGAGTAAATGCCAGCTGTTCTCCGGAACGCGGGAGTCGCGACGTATTGTGAGCGTATAGCTAGCGGAATGCGTGGAAGGATTCCGAAGAGAGAAAAGAATGAGGATAACCAGGCAATGCATTCAGGTACACTCTGTAAAGTCAAAAGATCCGCAATAGCGAAGCTTCTATTACTCGAGCAATAGTTCTGACAAAGGAATTGCAGGAAACAAAGATATCCATTACATGGAGTGGATGGAGTTCAGAAACACAATACTAAGAGACATGCGATCGCTCGTATCCTTCTTCATTCACGAATCGAATTTTCCTCAATCCCTCGACGTTCACACGTCCAGGGAATCAATGAAAAGCCTTCATCTTGAAAAAATAAAAGGAAGAAATCAAAAATTATGACACCGAGAAGGCCCGAAGGCCCTTCACGAAAACTCATCCCTCGTATGTGCAATGAAGGAATTATTGCTCTCGGATTCCGATGATGGTTGAGCCACCGGAAACGCGTCAAGGTAAGTATGAAGAAGAAAAGAAGGTTGTGTTTGGGATGAGACGTTTTATAGGGATGGAGCGAGCGGATGCCAAGATATTTTTGCCGATTCATGGTATTTTTGCCGATTCATGGTATGTCATTCTTGTGCCTTAGCAGGGATATTTGACTGGGAACTTTGCTTTGAGTCCCAAGCTAGCAGCATGATCAGGGGGAACCATGTCTACGCGCATTAAACTATTATGTTTCTCAAAAGTAAATTGTCAGAAGAAAAATGTTTTGGACATGCGCACTTAATGACGTACGTCAAGGTACGCAACTGTACATGCATGTGCCTAGGAGTACGCCTAATTTATAAGTTCAAGTTTCAAAGTTTCTGTCATGTAACATTTATAACTCAAATTACGTGCACTGGTATTTGATCTAAAAGAATCATTGAAACTGAAGTATGCAAATCAGGCGTACACCAGAGTATACATCCATACCAATGGGTACCTAGACGTAAGCCATTTAGTGCTTAAATTTGAGCATTTGCTAGGTGCATACATGTACTATTGCGTACTTTGACGTACGTCATTAGGTGCACACATTCGAAACATTTTCTTCTCACAAATGACAATTTACTTTTGAGAAATAATAATAATTTCGCCCATTTTGGCCTCTCATTGCTCTCGTGCCCAGAGTTTTCGTCGGTCGGCTAGCTGTCTGCTGACTGAGCTTGCGAAGCTGGTTTGCGAGCGCAGCCTCGTTCCCAGAATTTCTCGTCGCTCGCAAGCTTGTCAAGACGGCTGGTTTTCGGCGCACTCATACCGTACCCTCAGAACTCTCCTCAGCATTACCCTGGTGGGCTACAAGTTCCCTTAAACTTTATGTCGAAAGAATTAACTTCCACCGAAAAGTATTATCGGACTGCTCTCGTAAACCAAAGAAAAAGTGAAAGTCTGGGCACGAGAGCATTATCGGACTACAAACATGGAGATGTTAGGCCCAGTTTGGGCCGTCATGAAGCTTACTCGTCAATTTTTAAATTATCGAGCGGGCGCTAAGGGTTACCTTACGGTTTTGTATGGTAAAACCCTAGCCCTGGCTCGATAATTTATAAATTGGCGAGTAAACTATATGACACCTCGCAACTCAACCTTTCACTTTCTCCTCCAGACTCAAAGTACATCGACCTTGTTTTCTCTTACACCATATGCCGCAGCACCAGATAGATATTGAAATGCTTTGCCTTGGCTACCGTCCGCACCCTGCTCTCGCTTACCTCCAAACGAATCGCAGGACGCAACAACATCCGGTGTTCCTAAGCGGCCTGCATGAAGCCTGGCTTGGCTGCTCTAAAATCGAGGCTGGGCCGGCCTGATCTGTAGGCAGCCGCCAGGCTTTTTGCGGCGTAGGCATTTCAAATGGAAGCCGGGCCCGCCTGATCTGCAGGCCGCTAAAAAGCCTAGCAGCCGTCTGGACCGCTTAAGAACACTGAAAACATCCCTCTCTACACCCGATACACGACCAGCTAGGATAATGCGAAGCGTACTGAACATACCATTGTGAATGAAGGCAGCAAGAGTGGAAGCAGCAAGGGTGGAGGTCCTCTCCACCAGCCCTCAAGAAGGTGGCGTCGATCACTTTGTTACGGAGATGTGTGTTAAACTACCTACGGGTACACATCATTATATCAGCCCAGTCAACCGGCATAGCCATTCGGGCCTTCCTGAGAATGAAGAAGCCGATCGATAAGCGAATGCAGCCCATGAAGATAGTGGCAGCACGTCCGTGAGCGAACATATATCTCGGCAGCGAACAGGACCAGGAGGATCTTCGAACAGCGAGCGGCTGCGATAGCAGTGGGAAAGCGAGCGGTGCCGCAAACACTGTGGGTACAAGAGCGAGCCTGATAAAGCGGGAAGCCGGCGCCAAATTCCAACGAGAAGCAAAAGTCACTTGCTACGAGACACTACCAACTTAAGTGCGGGCATGCGCCCACTGCAACGTACCTCAAGCGCTCCAACCAACGAGACGACGATCAGTGTTGGTGGTGCGGGAAGGCGGCCCAGACGCGGGAGCATCTCTTCCGCCACTGCAGGAAATGGAAGAACGAGCAGCGGAAGCTGTGGAGAGCAGTCGGGCGAGAAACAGGCTGGAAATCGGGGAGGTATAGGCACGTGCAAATATCCGAGCTGTTTCTATGGAGAAGTGCGATCAAGCGGTGATGGACTTCCTCGCGGTAACAGAGATCGGGAAATTCCCACGCCGCTGAGCTGAGCAGAGTTGTGGTGGCTTTTGTCCAGTGTTCCCAAGCGGTCAGTCCGGTCAGATATGGCCTTCGACCGGGCCGGTCTACGCCAAGGGCGGCTTTGAAAACCTTCATCTGACGAGTCTACAGATTTGTGAATCATCATCTGGCCGGACTATAGATATTTACAGATGACACGTGATGCAATAAGAAATCCGTTCAATTTCATCTAAAACTACAAACGCAGAGAGAAAGTAAGGTCCTTCTCCTACACTCTCTCCTGCTCTGCACCTACCTATTCCACCGCTCCCCCGGGTTGCTTCATATCGAATGAAGGGTTATTGAAGATTCATTGCCACTCAGCACTGAAATCTTAGGGCTTATATACTACTATATTTCCGCTCTTTCTTCATAGATACCGGTAGATAGTCATGGATATCCCTATGTACTCTATACGCCAGGTATCTGCGGATATCCACCACTTATCTCCTAAGCGCCAGGCATCTTTTGATATCTTTTGATATCTATGCCAAGGTAGATATCTACAGATATCCATAGATACCCAGGCTTTTTCAAACATTGACCGGGCCGGTCTATGCCAAGGGCGGCTTTCTCAGAGGCAACCGGGCCTGACCGGTCTACGAATGTATAGATGACCGGGCGGCCGATCTGACCGCTTGGGAACACTGCTTTTGTCTTTCTCTTACGTTTTATTTGTGCTTGATCGTTCATTCTAGTTCCATTTGTTAAAGGAGAAGAAGGGTACAAGGAGGGGAGCTCCCCCACCTAGCCGGTCATCCAGAGGGGAAGGGGAATTGGGAACTGCCTACTCTAGCTAGAGTGAATGCAGAATGATTAAAACAAACAAAACCGGCATGGCCATCCCGAGGTCTCTTGATCTAAATACCGTCACACATTAACTATAGTTACTATTGGTCTGTACGAGCCAGACGCCACTGTGCCACCAGATGGCTTTTGTTGCCTTCGAATATTTACCCCAGGACTGGAAGAGGGCTTGGTCAATACGAGGACGACTCTAGAGTTCACTACAGCCTGTTACAAGTGGTACATATGTGCTGAGGACTTGCCATTGTAAACTCATTTATCTACAAGTCAGATGTGGAAGTTAATTTAGGCTTGAAATCCTACAATACAAATCTCTTCGCATCCATCCCCTCATCCTCCTGCTAGTTATATACCCGGTTGTCGTTGTCTAATATAAAGATCAAAGATGTACTTTATATGAAACCATACACAATACCCCAATGGCATCCCCAAATCATCCACCCACTCCCACTCCCACTCCCACTTTACCCCTAACTGCAGCCACCTATACCAGGAAACGAAGGTTACAGTTGCAAAAGCTCAAAGCCCACGTGAAGATTCCAAAGGACCTCAAGGAGCTAGACGAGCGGGTGGTAAAACTGGGACCGACGAAGCCGGTTCAGCAGGCCCCTATTGGTCTCGGAGAGATCACAATGATTCACGATGACATAGATGTAGAAATGGGAGAGGGTTAAGATAGAAACTTGAACCGGCCTAGACAGCCTCAGTATAGCTGCCTGTTCCATTCCTATATCCACCTCGCCGTCGTCGGTCCTTGTGATTCCTCCTAGACAGATAGGGGCCTGCTGAACCTGCTTCGGCAGCCCCAGTTTCGCCGCCCGTTCGTCTAGCTCCTTGAGGGGCAGAATGCGACGTCTGCCAGCAGTTCACATAATAGTCCTTTCCTGAGAACACCAATGTCGTGAAGTAATGAACCGGCTTCTGGTGATCCCAAGGTATTGCGACAGGTTCTGCAACTGTCGGATTCCGAGGTGGCTGGTGAGGCTGAGGTTGGGTGGACGACGATATGGACGACGATATGGACGACGATATGGACGACGACATGGTGCTTATATATATCCCTCCAACTCTCATAGACATCCTGCCCTACAATCTCTTTCCGTTCTCGCTACCGCAAGAGCTCCAGGCATATGCTATTAACAAAGTCCGCTACAGTACTTCTATCCACTATCTCTGACGTCCCAGCTCTTTTTGAAACCGTCCCCCGTCTGCGGGTCGGTTCGCTGCGGCTTTGCTTGGGTTTCCGCCCTTGGAAGAGTAGTCGCTAGTTATCACTCAGCTCAGTGGCATTATTGTCTAATGTAGATTTTCTCGGTCATGCCATGGGTAATTAAGGACGCAGTATTTTCGAAGGTATATTCGGGAGTTCATGTCGAAGGTGATATTTGGTCGATTCATGAACCCATGGAGCACCCTCATCTGCGCGACGCTAGCAATACTAGAGGTCTGACATCACCACTGGAATGGAGAGATCCACTAGAATAGAGAGATCCACTAGAATGGAGAGATCCACTGGAATGGTGAGATTTTTCAGAGATGTCATTCTGAGCCAGGCCCGAACATTTTCATCAGTATTTAAGGGCGCATAGTTTTGATTAAAGATAACACCCGGCCGTCGTAACCGCAAGGTCTAGTAACTAGATATGGGGTGCTCGGTGCCTTCACTAGGATCATCGACACGGAACTGAATCCCACCCAAGGATGCTCGTCAATATGCCATCTTTAATATTTGAGTGTTCCTCTGCAGGCGAGGCGGGGTGCATTGAGAGTGCCGTCCAGGTTCTTGCCGCAGTAGCATCCCGGAAAAGTCCACTCCGAAGTTGATATGCCAGGACCAGGAAGCCAGATACCCAAGAATGCTCTTCAACCGTTCCAAGCTTCCAAGGGGGTGGCCATAGTCCACGGAGAGCCATAGATCTCCCAACCACAAGCTGGCAAAACAATCGCGAACTCCACGAACTCTAACGGAAGCGAGAAGTGGCTGCGGTTAACCGCGATTGCTAGTCAAACCCATATAGCCCGGTTAGGGCGTGGAATATTCGGTGGGTGGGGTTGGATGGAGAGGATGGGGTTACGGTACGAACTCGATCGGCGTGGTCACGGTCATCCATGCTGGGGTAATATCCCAGCGGCACTACAAGTCCACGGTAAACGTACGCGTGGTTGAGACATCTCTTTGCGAGTTCCGGATCTCTGGAGGCAGACCTTGCCCGTCTCTTCCACAACCGGCCCACATGTGCTATGTCTGGCTGTCACTATCAATCGTATCAGACGCCTACAAACGAGAACGCCGAAGACGCCCCTTAGGCGGGATTCAGCTCCATCTCACTCGACAACCCCAGTGAGGACACCAGTCTTAATGTCCGCAAAGATGTTCCTTCTCTGGAGTCCACTGTGGTATAACACGCAGTCATTTACCATCAATGACGCCACCTCCTGCTGGGAACCCCTGGTTTTCGATATAGCAGCCAAGCGTAGCTTCTTCAGTTGCTTGTTGTTGTCGAACGCCATCCGTTGTTGAATCCGAAGAATTAACAGTTCGAACAAGTTGATGGGTTCCGGTCGCGCAATAGCAGTAGGATGCTCGGCCTAGCGCTGCCCGGTAATAGGGTCAAGCAAATATGCGGTAACCCTGGATCACTATATCTCCGGGTTATGGCTGCCACTTCGAGATTGCGGTGCGGTATGGATCGTACAACAGTAGGCACAAGATTGGCAATCGCAGTTCTCCTGGGTCCAATTACACTATCGGGAAACTCCATAGTTCACTGCCGCGATAGAACCGTATGTACTATATCTAATACCCTCCATGTTTTTCAGGAACCAGATATAGTCTCTAACAAACTTCTTTTTCTGTTCGAGGGTAAAGCGTTCGAAGAGATCGGACCATCAGGCCGAAGAGTATCGCCCGAAGAAATCCGATTTGACTTCTCCCAGAGGTTTTAACCAGCTCCTGGAGTTCAAATAACGGATGTATCGAAGATCCAGGAGCTCCCACCTCTTTCTGGGCACTCCTATTCCGACTACGAAGTCGACGACGAAAGCGATGATGCCTCAGACTTGGAAGGGGCCGAAGACAAAGCGTTAATCAGCCTCAAACAATCGGAATTCACCCTGAAACTGTACGCCGCTGAGAACTCAGGGAATCATCGGTTGCAATGCGTTGAATAGTGTACGGGGATCTCATAGGTTGATGTTGAGGTTGTCTTTTCCATATGGGTCCACGTATACGACGGTGAAGGTGGTAGTCTTTCGACTGGTCATAGGCGTTTGCAACCTCTCGTTGAAGCTTTGTGCAAACAAAGGAGATTCTGGTGTTCGGTTATCTTGAAGGTTTTGGCCTCATGACAGCCTCTTCTTAATGATGAAGGTATGCAGTTGTTCGCGTGAAGGCATCGTTTTTCCTCGTTACGAAAGTTTTAGGTATATTGCACCTCCATCCGTTTGCGGATCTGCTTCTGTTTGTTGTTTCGCGAGCTTACAGACAACTCTTTTGTTGACGGCAACCTCGTACTGTTGGACCTTCAACTCTAAAGAATGGTTGCTCGATCGGAGATAAGATCTACAGATAACGATCGCGATATCTCAGGTACAGACTGAATTCATCCACCCGGGCTTGGAGCGCCTCGAGAATCCCGCCCGTCATCTAAATCTATCTCCGCGTAAGTTGTTGCACTCAAAGAATACGGGTAGCAAGCAACCCACCTCGGCTGAAACCACAAATCTCACTCCATCTGTCCGGGATAGATAGGATTCCGGTAACAGTCGGTCAGGCTGATCACCTCCGGTGTAGCGGTACCTGATCGACATTGCCAATGTTCCGTCTCTTCCGACACCCCTGCACGTCGGTTAGATGTGTTCCTCTGGAATCCGATGATGCTTACCAAGCGGTCGTCCACGATCTGGCTCCAGGTTGTCCCGGACCCCAAATGGATCAGAGCTTGGGATGTAATCGGTCGATCTCGGCTCCCGGGATCTTAAGTTTCTGGAATCCCTTGGGACCGAATCAAGAGACCCGAGTAATGCAGCACCACCAGACGCCAGACCCGCTCGTCAAGTGTGACCCAGCCGGCTTGCCGTGCCAGAGTCGATGCCGCATTGTATAAGGCTGTAACGTCCATGACTTGTGCATCGTCGAATCCTCAACCCGACCATCCGTTTCCACAACAACCATCCAATCAATTTCTTCCGCCGCATGGGCCTCACAGCAACAATATCCAGGCGCTCCCCAGCTTTTCCACCCCTCCCAGTACAACATACCTCCAAGTTCGCAATCAAGTACCGGTGGCACCCAAGGAATTCCGGGCTATGGACCACCATGGCCAGGCTACGAATCCCCACGGGCGTATATGGCGGACATCAAATTTTCCCGCCGCACCAGGAAGGGATTCGCGGTGAGGTGGGCTGCAGAAGTACCTGTATTTTGATCGTTGATGTTTAGAAACGGTACGTATCGTCCGAGCGACCCAGAGAGATGTAGTGCGCCTTATCCCTAGCGTGTTGCTCGGGAGAAACTCAGTAGAGTGGCGGATCACGGAGCCAGTGGTTGGATCAATTCTCTCGCCTATGGTTCTTTCTTCGACTCTCCGGAGGCGGGATAGGATATGGACGTGCCTGAGGCCTCGTATCTAGAATGGCCATGGTGAGGGCTGAATTTCATCGACCTTGAGCCCCCGCTCTGGCAGGACTATACCGAACCGAATACTGATAGGCCCTCTGAGCGGCGACAGCAGGTCTTAGGAATCTATTCTGTGTCGATTTACTCCTCCGGGGTCTCTTCGCTGGCCTAATCCGGTTGGTGGCAGGTTGCGAGTGTTCTGTGAGTGTAAATTTCGGCCGGCCAAGTGAAAAGGATCCAACCAGTTATCTAGTTCCTGACCTGCTCGTTATCGCTAAGCACAACTGATCCCATGATACTGAGAACCCTCGGGTCGGGGTTGGTTTTGTCAATGGGTGCCAGGGCATCGTATATGGTACGAGGATCTAGTACCACCTCACTTATCCGAAGGAGCTCGTTCTGCGTCGGTTCCTTTATCAGACTGTACTCAGCACTACCAGTACTGTTGATCAAAATCTAGGAGCTCTTCCCAGTATTTGACATCTGCATAATTGGAACTGAGTGACACCCTTGCCCTTAACGAAAATGGTGAACGTATTATTTAGTAGTATCGGTAGCAACAGCTAACCCTCTGATTCCGGAATATGATACACCCCTACGTCTGGCGCTGGTAGCCCGCATTTGGCGAGAATCTGGATTGTCCCGGCAGTTCGAGGGATGTTGAGCGGGGTGTTGCGTGGGAGGTTGCGTGGGATTCTGCGAGGAGACGTTCCAGCTCTGGAACTTCAGATGATGTGGGTTTGCCGTTCTATTTCCCTCCAAGGTTTACTCGTATTTTGCCCCCGAGACGTGAAGGTTTTGGGTTCCGGGGGGAGGGATTTTTGGGGTCGGTGCTTGCCGTCGTTGTCGTTGTCGTAAGAAAGATCGTCCAGAGTGTCGTTATCCATCCTGTCCTCCCCGCATCTAAGGATTTGGTCAACCGGAGCCAAATCTCCAAGTGCCTAGATCGTCTTCGTCTTCGTCCTCGTTGGCTGGTGGTGGGTTGGTGTGTAATTGTTGTGGAAGAGTGTATCCAAAAAAATGTGGATTGCTAATCTATGGGGGGAGGCAAACGAAATACCTGCTAATTAAGTTAGTTTAGGACACCTGGTAAGTATTATTGGACATCCAGTGAAATATACCTAACCGCCGTATAGGGAGGGATACCGATCTCTCGGAATGGGTGATCTATATGACATGCCGCGGGCCACAGCAGAAGCCATCCTCAAGATCAACGAAGAATTGTTAAAGATCTGCCGACAGTACATCCAGGAGATATGGTACAACGCCAGGGCTGCAGATCATCAATTTTGATCACTTACACTCGCCCCACCACGAATTATTAGAAAGTGTCCCATGAGATGCGTGGCGGCATGTTCGTTTATTGTATCGACCAAATCCAGAAACTCCATGAACGGACAACCTCCCTGAAAATTGACAAAGGGGTATTGTTTGGGTCCCAGTTGGCGAGTCGAAACGAATCCACGATCATGTTTCCGGTATCGCTTACGTTTGGGTGGTAGGACAGAAGGACAAATTCCACTTTCAAGGTCTTAGAATACGTTACTTTGAATATAGCTGTCTATATGTACCAGTTGGGGGATTTTGTGGATAAGAGGTTTGGGGAAACCGTAGTACTATAGGGTAGTGTCCGGAGCTCAGGAGGTTGGCTATTACTACATACTTTCTCAAGTATCTTCCCGTAAGATTCCTTAATCCAGATAACATGTAAGAGAACTGTAGATGGATGTCTATTGATGCAACCAGTCACAGCTCGGGGAGGTTGCCGTCTGCCAGAAGTGGTGCGAATTGAACTATACCCACAGACGGGGTTGTTAACCGCAGCCAACTTCTGGGCCGTATCCATTCTGCGTTGTCAAAATTTCCCAATGGAAGGCCCGTCGGGATCCCATACCGTGGTGGGGCTCAGAGGCCTGGGCCAACAGAGCGGCAGCCATTGTTTAAAGAAACTTGGGTGATTGAAAATCGGAAGGGTTTGGGGTAACCGGAGGTTAGTTCGCTGCTGTTCTTAAACCAGGACCGGGGCGACAGCTTGTGGTTTGGGCGAAGGGAAAGGGGATCGGTACTCAGCATGGACGAAGGAAGAGTTAGGATTATCGGAGCCGAGGGGTATCGCTAATAGAAAGTCGAACCGGGTCCGAGAAGCGATATATGCGCTCGCCAGGAAGAAGGGCATCAGAAGCATGAAGGACGCATCCAAGGAAGAATGGGATGGCCTGTTGAAGAAATGGTGGAGACGATTCCTGATCTCTTATCCATTCGCGAACGTTTCAAGCTGTGGGAGGCGGATAATTTGACACTTGATGGAAGATAGCTCAAGACAGCGCTCAACAACATTGCCGAAATAGCTCTGCGGTGCCGGCTAGCTAGGTCTCCGCTCACACACTCCCTAGGAGGCAAACGACCTTGATATCAATCCTCTCTGCAGAATTCTCTAAAAAAAAATTATGGGGAATAGTGTTGTAAAGAGTAGATAAGACCCCTCCCCTCCCATCAGGGAGGAGAGAGCAAAAGATAAAACGGGAAAAAAAGTCAGAGGACGGAGGAGAAGTGATAAAGAGAAGAGAAAAGATAGTTGATGGATGTTGTTCTAAACGTGGGAAGTTCTTTGGGTTTATATCACACTCGTCGATCTTGAAATATTGCGCTCATATCTTTCGTCTACGGCAGGTACTTACGAGCGACGAGAATATCTAGGACGAGAACATTGAACTACTACATCGGATGCCAAAACAAGCTATTCTATCCGACATAATTTGCTGTTCGACGTTCCGTTTGTTGTTGGAGGAAGTGCACATGCACAACGCTTCCAAAACAACTCTGGAACCAATTTCCACATATGGTACGGTACAGCATTCTTTATTTGGCGTCGATACCCAAATTTGCATCTCAATTTCCACCGATATTTATCAATATCACTCTAGTAAATATTTAGTACGTTGCTTCCGAGGAAAGGAATGGGGAGACAAGCGCCAAATGTTCATAGTATGACTGGCCTGGGAATGTAGGCTTGCATTAAGCAACCATAACCGCAACCGCAACCGCAATAGCAGCAAGGAGGGTATCTATTCTATGTAATATTGGGTACGTTGCTTCCGATGAAGGAACGCCCAAAATTCCTTGTATGTACGCCTGCATCAAGCAATCGCAACCGCCACCACCAGTAAGGGGGTGATTCTACATATACCGCCAACAGAGAAACTGCATCCGGGTCAGAACTACTATTGCCAACTTTCTTATGTGCACAATAAGTGAAGGAATGTAGAATGTAACTACCACAACAGGCGTCGGCCGTGAGAGATCAGTCTAGAAAACGTAGCTCGGAGGCAGAGGCCGAGGAGGGGCGGAGATGGACAACGTGGAGGGGATAAGGAGAGTGTGACGACGAGTTGGGGTCCTGAGACCTGTTGTAGCAGTGGCAGGGGAGGCCACTGGATGGCCGGCTGCAGGACGTCAATCTAGATGTACTTTTCTGTCTAACGAGCTGAGCTGTCGGAGGTTTGCCGCTAGCTGCAGCCATGCTATGAGTGGCCCTCTTGCCCGGTGGGATGAACGGGGGGCGACTCTCAGTTATGATAGCGGTGTGCTTGTCCCTCATCTATGAGGCCTTTTTTCCGCCCAAATACCTCGTGTCCGTGGATAAAGTCTGAAATTTATCCATACACCAGCCTCAGAACCAGACTTTATCTACAGGGTTGTGATGGAGTACGAGGTTGTGTTTTTGAAGATGGTTTAGGTACGACCTCGTACCTTGTCCCCCGAACACCGTAGATAAAATCTGATTTTAAGTGTGGTAATCAGACAAAATTTGTCCACGGACACGGGATATTTTAACGGAAAACACTGCCATACCCCTAAATCCCCGAGTCGAAGGTGCTGCCTCCGGTAATACATATCGACTCCATGAAGCGTAGACAGGGTTGCATCGGGGGGGCAAAACCCTAGCTATGATTACAGTGCGCAGCAAACATTCTGCATCCGCCAAGAGTCAAGACCCATATTGGCCCAGAATACTCGGCACTAATATGCAAACTTAGCAGAGCAGCAACCCGATCTCCGTTAGAACAATATACATCCAAACTCCTCATGGTATCTATCTATATTCCCCAAAAGTCCGTTATATACAACCCACATCACAGCGCCACAACATCCCTCACTGTCCTCCCCCTCACCATCCCCGCCAAAACCAAATACGCCTCCACATCCGCATCCTCGCCCCATCCACCCCATGCCTCTCGCACCACTGGGTCAAGCCTCTCCAACACTATCCATCCAATCTTACTAACCTCGACATCCCCTTCAGGCACACCGTACCCGGCGCCTTCTAAAAACACCTTCACAGCGACGAGTACCCTCCTCCCCATGGTATCCTCTAGCATCACCTCTTTCCCCGCTAAAAACCGAATCAACTGTTCAATCTCCGCATAGCGTCTCGCAACCCCCAAGGCTCTCACAAACGCATGCAGCGCTGCTGACTCGGGGGAAAGCATCGGCTCTTCGTTGCTGTTGATTCCCAGATTATCAAAGAAGATGCGTATGATCATTTCCGGTGGTGGTTTTCCGTCCCAGAGCACTGTTTCCGACAGTGGGGTAACGAGCGATCGCTCCGCTGCGACGGCAAGGAGTCGTAGTGTCTCATTGTCGACATCGACAAGCCGCGTCATGTCTTTATACAGCTGCCACACGGCGCGCAAACTTTCGATGCGGTGGTGAGGCCCTAGAGTTAGTGCGAGGCTGCTACGAGGGCTGAGGAAATTGATGAAGCCTTGCATGACCGTGTTCCATGCTGGCCTGTACTTGGGGCAGTGGTAGTGAATGAGACGAAGTGCCTTGAATGGTGATCGGGAGTTGCATAACCGCGATAAAAATGCCGTAAGAACCTTATTGTTGATGGGCTTTGCAGGTCGGGGTAAGGGTTTGGTGTGTTTTGGCGAGGGGTGGTGGAGGGGCGAGAGGAAATGATAAGCTTGTTCCGGATCCCAGTGCTTCAGAACCGTCACCGCGAAGGGAATTGATTTCTTGGCTTCTGCAATGACCAGTGCAGCGATGCGAGCCCTAGGATGGACGCCATCGCGGATCATCATACCGAAGAGATCTTCCACGTTTGGCGGTGGCTCGGCATTGAAAACCCCGTCTCTGGGATTAATTGGCGGTGGGATGAGCTCCTTTCCATCTCCAGGCACATTATTATTCTTTTGCTCGTCAATATTCCGGAGCCAGAAGTCAGATCGAGTCAGATAAGGATTTCCCGATACTGCTTTCCGGGCCAGGCTCTCGTCCTGCATCCTTTTCTTTAATTTCTCATCCCAAATAACCTTCTCAAATATTTCCTCCCAAACGTCCGTGTGTGGGACACCACACTGGGCTTTGCACTCTTGGAAATTCCACCACGCTTCCTCAAGGGTTCTTGTGGCGCGAACACGGGCGGCCCATATTCGACTGCTATCGCCGCCAACGTATCCCTCGCCGAGCTTTTGCTTGTTCCAGAAGCTCCTTGTTTGGATAGTTGGTGAGGAGTCTGTGTCTTTTCCAGCCAGCACCAACGCCTCCTTTTCCCAATCCATCAAGCTGTACCCTGCTTCCATCATCTGTCGAATCACCTGGCCTCCTCGGGAAACAACTTCTTCATGAGCTTTCCGATGCGTAGCAGTCCACCCATCTCGCTCTGTAAGCCATGGTGGCCAATTTCTTCCCATATTCCGCACTCTTTGGGCCTCGTCAAGTGTTTTGTGATGTGCCAATTGGACAGTGATTATGGCTCTATATCCCTCCCTCGTGATCGGCGCACCCAGAGTTGCCATTCTTTGAACCAACGCAAACTGGCACTTTTGCAACAAAGGCATATTTTTGTACGGCCCATCTGAAGTGGGGATGGAAAATAGTAACAGGAAGCGATTGAAAGTATGTGTAACCCAGGCGGGAGGGCTTCCTGAACTGGTAGTGGCATAGAAATTATTACTGATAAGGTGAACAACACGTGGCAAAGCAGCCGGCCATGTCTCGCGGAAGTGTCTGAGGAGACGAATCGATAGAAGAATTGTCGTTTTTTCATCCTGAATACGTAGCGAGTGGTGTGGCGAATACAGATCTTCGATGATCGGAGAAAGAATTTGCAGCGTTGACCGACGTAATTGTTTTCGTTGCAATATTGTCAATATCACAAATGGAGGAAGAGGTCTCGCATAGCCCCCTTTAAGAGATCCATCGGCTCTAAAAGTTTTAATTATTGCTTGCAGCTTTAATCCCACCATGTTCTCATCCTCTGACGTCAGAATCCACGCCCAGGTCATTACATCCTCAGGAGTACAGCCCCTCCACTGTAAGTATGACCTCACCCAAGGCCTGAAGACCTCCCATATAACCATGAGATCCTTCTTTCTTCTCTCTTTTCGGTTTTCTCTTCGCCTACCACGCGAAGGTAGTTTGGAGGCTGTAGATCTACCTTGAAATCCTCCAATCAAATTGGAATGATGTATGAACGATGCCGTAATCTCTTTCAACGACAATCTAGTCCTTCGACAAAGGGGGGCCACCACAGGTTTACACCGGCGTTTGCGTTGCGAGACCGGCGTGAGGGGATTAACATAGGATAGATTTGTCTTCCCTGGGGAAAACCCCTGAATATCCGCACAGGAGTCTCGTAACAACGAGATGAGTTCCGGTGCCGGGGTATCATAAAACCACCGGCTTTCAGGCGGTAGCTTCCCCTGCTTCGTGCCATCCCCGGCTCGTTGTAATGTCCCATCCCGTAGTAGCCTCCAGAAAAGTGCCGAATAATTGCGGCGTCTCCATAATCGTGACGGCCAGGGGAATACCGTATGCCCGGTAGGCTTACGGGACCGTAATCGTCGAGACACTTTCGGGGACCTCCGTGCCATTCGTAGTCGCCAACGTCGGGCTGCAGCTTGCGGCGGACTCCAGCGTACGGTCCTCGGTGGCTTCCAGAGAATCACCCTCGGTAATTTCCAAAGCGCCTTCGGAAGTTGTTCAAACTCATCTCGATGTTCTTGGCAGACTGCGGCATCTGAGAAAGGACGGGCTCGCACAGTTGCACGTTGGTGTCGGCAGTGCGGAATGGCGGCGTCGAGGATGGTGCCATTAAAGCAGGCCAATGCGTGGATGCTGAGAGGACGACGGTACAGAGCCCGGCCGAGAGCCGACTTAAAGATAGACAGTGACATTCATCGAGGCGCCGCGGTGTGGGGTAGGTGAGAGGTGACCATATGGGGAGTTCCGTTGTCGCCAAAAAAAAAGTTGCCGGCTTAATTGGAGGTCACGTGTGAGGCTCGTTGATTGATTGTGTAACTAAACCTAAGTCGAAGGATTAGACACCGTCCGCTCGTTGGATCAGTTAAATTATTGCGAGGTTGTTAATTCTGGCTTGAACACAGCAAAAGTGCAGCCGTGCATACTAAGTAGCCGTTGTACATACCCGACTTAAGGTGAGGCGAATACCTAACAGAAATCCCAGTGGTGGTGTTGTCGGAATTTCAATGAATTAGAGTAGCCAGAATATATGACTGGATCCCACTACAAGATATCTGTTTCCACTAAAGCGTAGGAAATTTCACTCTAGGCTACTTAAGTAATTGTGAGCAATGTAGTCATTGGAATGACCGTACGGATTGGTGCCGAGTGCTTGGGCTCTCACTCCCCTTCTACTTCTACTTCTCTTCTTCTTCCTCCTCCTCCTCCTCCTCTACACATCCCACACAGCTACTTTAATTCTAGAATCTATTGCATTTCACCTGGCTTCTTGCTCATTACAAACATTTTAAGTTATTGCCTCAATCTTGCAGGTATATAATATCCTACTCCTCCTTTCCTCATAAACCTCCATCTCGCCAAAAAAACTTACATTGTTTCCAGAACCACTTCCGCCATGGCTTCCTTTCCGGGTGCATTCCCAAGTCGTTTCCGAGATTCTGATGCTGGCTCCATTTCTGGCCGCAGCATTTCTGGTTCATCGGTGTATCCTGCATCTAGTCACCCATCCGAAATGGCACCTTCATCCAATGATCCATCCGAAGGGCTTCCTAAATCCGCTCGACCATTTCCAAGATCGACACGGAAGCGCTCTGCATCTCAACCGGTCGGTTGGAATAGTAGGAACATTGACCTCAATTTCCAACTTGAGCTTCAGCAGCACAAACATGGTGCCCGTGTTTATCCCCCGTATTTTCCTGTGGCACCCACATTCCAATCTGGCCAAGGTTCTATCCCGTCTATTCTGTCTCTCCCGTCTCTTGTTGGATTCGAGTATCCTTCCATCAATTCGTCTTCATATGGGCTTAACCTGCCACCTACTCCTGGTCGAAACTCCACACCAGCTCTTGTTTCTGATCAGAACCAAGAGGATACCAGCAGTCCTTCCCAGATCTCGCAAGAAAGTGGGTCTTCCGAGGACGGTTCCTTGCAAACCCCCCAGGACGGTGGTCCCAGCGTACCGCCGCCTGCTCCTGGCATTTCTAAGGTGCCGGGGGACAAGTCTCCGGACGACAGTTCTTCTGATGATGACGATTATTATAGCCTTCCTGGCGGGCTTAGGCCTCCACCTCCTGCCCGGGTACCGGCAGCCGTCGACAGGCCTGACCAAAAACAGGACAAGAATAGTGGTTATACTTCTCCGCCACCATCTACTTCTCAACTGGCATCTCCTACTTCTACCCTAGCTCACCCCGCATCAGACCATGGTTCAGGCCACCAAGGCGAGACTGTTGGTTCTTCCCGGCTTCCTCACACAGGTACATCATACAGAGGCGGTCCCCAACAACCTACCCCACAGGACAACCGCCAACCTCTTATTCAAAGCCCTACAGCAGGTCACGGTTCTGATCAGCCCCAGGAAGACAACACCCGCGAGAACCCGTCAGCTACCACTCTTCTGCAGAAGCAGAAATATTCATCCCTTCTCAATGACTTTGAAATAGATGAAGACGAACCGCCAGGACCAATTCCACGCACCTACGACAGGGACCAGGATCCAGAAGTCAAGCAGAATACGTACCAAAACGAACATATCGATGTTCCCAATGTTGAAGTTCCAGCACCGAAGCCGGCGGGTGAGGGCACAAATAGGGATGTTAATTTCAACCCTACTGCCGAAATACAAAATTCGGATGGAGCTATTTCGGTAGAAGCAATCAGTGATGTCGATAATTCTCCAGGAATCTCCGCGCATCGACCCGATTGGATAGACAAGATAAGAAAGAGAAGCGAGGCAGACGAGAAAAAGAGACTTCGACGTCAGGAAAGGAGACAAAAAAGGTTGGCAGCAATTCGGGAAATGGACAGGATGAGGCCGGGAAGCGCAGACGAGGAAACAAGACTTCGACGCCAGGAAAGGAGACGACAGAGATTGATAGCAATCCGGGACACGATACTCAGAATGAAGCAGCGGTTCAGGTCTACAATCGATAAAATCTTTGGACGCAATAACAAGAGGAAGAATAGTGATCGACACGCAAATGCTGGACATCCGGAGAACCCGGAAGAGAAGAACCCCTTGCTCGAGGAAAATCCCTTGAACTTGGAGCCGTCTCCACTGGATCTTTGTGATTAAGCAAGGAGTTTGACTTTGTTCTTTATACTGGGTTTGAATCAAACACTATGATGACTGGTTTTGCAATTTTGATGTTTTGAGTGCTTTTTTTTACGCTTTGACTTGATTATGAGTGATAGGAATTAAGTTCCTTTGTGCTGAAATAGAGAAGATAGTGATGGGATGTTTTTGTTTGTGTATTACGTGTGAGAGTTGATATTGCTTCTGTATTGCAATTGTGTTATATTAGCTTTTGTGTACCCGTAGAGGTACTGTAATGAATGTGTTGGGTAACAAGTACTCGTGTATCTTTATCATACCAATAGAGAAGGTTGGCACTGTAATCCATCTTCCAGTAACTTTCGATGGAAGTGTTGATGGAAAAAGTCCTCATGCTCCTACATTGGTGCTATAAAACTTAAACAACGAGAAAGCTCAGTCTGTTATCTAAATGATGGCCCGAAGAATTTTCTCTAGCCTATACCAAAATCTCTTTCACAAGAAATACCATTCCTACACAATCATGCGTTCGGACAAGCCGAATCTCCAATCTCTGTATCTTTGCATAGTTCCTAAATATTGAAAAGCGAAGAGCCGGGGTAGAGGGGGTTATATACAAGAAAACCTAGTGTAGGGATACCAGGGATCAATCACATATCTCCCCAATAAAAGTGGTCGATTTTCTACGAAACCTCGACGGTATGATAGTTCGAACGAAGCCAGTAAAAATCCAAAATAACTTCGCTCTACTCTAATGCTTATATTTGAAATCTTCCCAGTGAATCCCATATGGTTTAGTCACCGATGAGTGGTGAGGTCACCCACAATGAGAGAAGATCGAGGTTGTAAAAGAAGAGAAACAGTACAAAGCCGATAAACTTCGTCCACCTAACTGTCTGATAATCTAAGAGAACCAAAACAAAAGAGAAAACTAGCCACTAAAGCATAAAAGTGTGGCCGTCGAAACATACTCACACTCCTAACACAGGAGAAAGAGAAACAGATGAGAGAAAATCGAATAAGTCCACTATCGTAAGAAAAGCAAGTATAATGTCTAAGTCAAGATAAAACGGTTGTGCCACCTCTAACCACATTCTAACGCCACACCATCGCGCTCTCTTCTCAGGTGCAATCCCAGTCTCTGAAGAATCTACCATGGTTCATAGCTAGCAAACCAACAACAATCAAGATAGTTCAAATCAACAAGGCATACAACAGGCGATGGCAGGTAGTGACTAAGATATAACTCATCGCCTTGTACATCTTCTCAGCAAGAGCATACTTAACCCGAAGCCACTCAACCTTATCCCTACTTTGATAAACTTCGGGAAACAGCGCTCCAATCATCTTCCTACAAAGAAGTTTTACCAAAATTTACCTTGGCCCGAAAGACGGGGTGAGGTCTACCTACTTCAATAATGCCAATAAGGAGACCTCCGTTGCCAAAAACATACGGCTGAACGAACCTTTTGTTTACCGTGTCTAGCTACTTCTGAAAGTCTAGCCGATGCTCTATCCTGCTATGAGCATGCAACATTTCGAATAACCAGGCCCGTAGCCTCATCAAGAGACCGAACAACCAAATCCCCAAATCCCAAATCCTATCTATTGATAGAAAGCTTACACTACCTGCCACTCTCAAGAGATCCTACCAAAAGTTAACTTAACTTGCATTTGAACGATGGGATGTAACTTACACCAACCACGCCCATGATAAGGCAATACCCAAATGCATATACAGGGTGGAAAAACATATTTTCCATGCTTTAAGCTAAATCGTAAAGGCAATCTAGTCTCTTTTCTACCTTGAATCTCGCAGTGGTGTGTGTGAGTATTCCGAAGCGGTCAGGGTGAACGTCGGATTGACAGATCGAGATACAGACTACAATATACGAAGCGTCCCACAGCATGCTTAACATCAGGAATATTTGTAAAGTTAATCGATAGTGGTGTATGCAGGAGAGGAGAAATATTTATTAAGAAGATGTAGTACTTCTGCTTGGCGTAAATGTATGATGATGTCTAGTTATCATTGTTAGTCACTCAAGAAGACCGTCGACGAAGAAGTCCCGGTTTCGTTGGGGCTCAGGGCTCAGGGCATGACCACGAGAGCGAGAAGTTAATCGACATTCCCACCAAATCTTCCAACCGCAATTACCGCCTTCACACCTAGACATGCAATATCAGACCTAGCATTGCGTCTAGCATCCAGCGGTGAAGACGGGAGGAAACTCTTGGTTCGGGAAATGACTCCAAAATTGGTTGCACCAGGCACTCGAACTCAGTTGGAGACAGCCTATCCGTCAACCACCCCTTCACGCCGTCTAATCCCGTCAACTGCACACGCTCTAACCCCCCTTCAACCCTGCCAGCGTACCCAGACCGATACAGGATGACCTCTCACACTCCTCCTACCACTCCACGCATCCAAGTCATAATCCCCACCTCCGCACGCACACCATCAACTTCTGCTCAGAAGCGGCGAGAAGAAAAAGAAGAGTCGCCCGACATCCTCTCCTCCCCTTTTGCGCCCTCAATCTGTACTTACCCCGCCCCAACCCCCCACCCTGAATCCACTAACTGCATGGTGGATAGACAGTCCGCCGGTTAAGAAAAAGACACCGTCCACAAAAGCGCGAAAGCTTGTGCTCCCCAAAGCTGCTCCACCAAAGATCCAAGAGAGCGAGGTCAAAGAGATACCCGAAACCCCGCCCGATGATGATGGTTCGACAAGGGTACCGGTCAACGAGGAGGCAAAATCGTCGCCTAGTGTGCGGAAGCACAAGAAGTTGATTTTGTATGGCAAGAGCGTGAAGAAGGTTCGGGTGCCGTCGTTGGAGTATTGATGGGTTGTGGGTGCACGGAATAATATAGGGAGGATGGATGGGGGGGTTGTGAGATAGTCTGACAGACTCCATACATAACGGACGGCTGGACCTACCCAAATACAGAACGCAGACTATGGAGTAATACTGAAGGCTACGATATTAATCCGTGATTCTCTTGCTACCCTCATTGTTTTTTTTAACGTAAAACTACATAGCGTCAAGAATATAACACAGAGCCTCTCCCTCCCTTTCGCCCCACTCTCCTTTGGCTTTCGAGGGCAGCTCTTCAGGTATTTCCCCATCGATCAGAGAGTTCCTAGGTACTCCAATTGCAACCATATGGCATGAATATTGTTGTGAAACGGCAAATGTAAGTTTCTCTGTATGCTCTTGTAGAATTAGTTCTAACGCAGGCATGCCGCGTCGTGATATAATTGTCGATGTTGGATACCGTTATCTTGCGTCACATTGTTCAACGGAGATTCGTCTTAACGTTCTATTTCCAGTTGTATCGTTTGTTGAAGTCAATTTGACTATTCCCGCTCCCAAATGCTGTAGTAGTGAGAATGACAAAATCTGAAGGCTCTGATGTGTTGAAATTGCTGGCTGCTAATAATAGACGTTGGCAGTCTCAAAATCACAAGAGGTCGAAGGCAGCAGACCAGTACAAAAAGAGAGTAGCCAGTGATCACGTGACAGACCCTAGCACGACTTGCAGGTTCTTCCCGCTCAGCAATCAACCTTAACCCAACATCACCAAACCCGACCACGACACCCCCACCACAACTCTCTTATCCCCAACCGCCACCATGGCAGTAGGCCTCATAGTCTTCAGGCGGCTCGGCTCGGGCACCAAAGTCGTCACGCGAATCCGCGGGCTTTCAATCCGCACCAAAGTCCGCGGGCTCTTCAAAACTGGCACGCCAGGCCTCGTCTTCATCTCCACGCCCGCCCACCTCGACCCTCCAAACAAGCCCGGTGTCGATCTCGACACATTCCGCAACTTCATCTACACAGTGCAGGGGTACGACCGAAAAGACGGGCAGGTCAAAGTCGCGCACACGGGGATCAACAACCGGCTCGGGGTCAAGTTCGAGAAGGAGAAGATCCGACGGGTGCAGACGATTCCGCAGGTTGTCGAGGTGGCCAAGAATTTGGGGTGGAATGGAGATGTGGAGGAGTGGATCAATAATGAGCTTGATATTGCGGCGAATCGGCCGGGGAAGACGTGGATGGATGTGTATGGCGATGGGAAGACGTTGCATCTACCGCGCGTTAAGCCGAAGCCGAATCTTAAGCCGGGTGAGCTGCCGAAGCCTGGGCAGTTGATTCGGAGGTATTTTTCGTGATTGCCGGGTGAGGTGTAGAGATATCATATATATAGTCTAGTCGGTTTGTTCTGCAAATTGTCGCGGCGGTGATGGTGGAATTACTGTTGTGGCGCGGGTTTTGGTTATGTGCAATATCGCTTCTCTTGGGTTCATTGTATGTATTTCGGCTGTCAACAATGTGCAATTTAGTCCAGATGGTCATTAAATCCCAACATCAACCCCACCAACACCAGCACTCCACTTACTTCCCGTCCCATCTAAATCCACCATCTCGGACCGCCTCGGAATTCTCCTTTGTACTCCCGGTTCCCTCAGCCCGTGATCTACTAATTATTAAGCCAAGACTGAACACTATCTCCACCAACCGCCAGGACATCGCATTCTACCAGATTTCACCAAGGGTCCATTCCAACACATCACGCGCGAGAACCCCAATGCCCCCGTACAGCAGAGAATGACATCTGACACCCTCGCATAGGCTTTAGCGCTGTGATTTTGTATGATACCACCCGCCATCTTCTGCTTCTTCGTCCTCGCTCTGCCAACAAGCTAAATTATACTATCGTGTCTAGTTCTCTCTACTTCGCTCCGTACTCAGGCCAGTACTCTACAGATGGCCCCAACCTTGAAGGTAGAATAGTCTTGACGAGATACACTCTGCGCGACGGTCCAAATTTAGCCTATAAGTCTACCGGCTGATATTTGGGCGACGGCGGGACTTGCAGCCAAAGGCCACAATGTCGGCTGACCCTATGAGGCTTGTATTCATCTAGGTAACAATTTCAAGGGCATTCCAGAGGCGAAATGTAAGTAGACCAATACCCACCATTCTCTAGGCCTCGCGGGGGGTTCAACAGGACGCAGTATTCGGTCGTGCCGCAAACTCGTTACAGTCGTTTCCAAGCCGACCTTCAGTGCTATCCGTACCTGTGAGAGTTAACAAAATAGCAGCCGTGAGGACCACTTTTTGGGAAATCTCTTGCCTTCATGCCTGTACAGGGAGGGAGTGTGATACATACTCGTACATATCAAAAGTTCCCGAACACCCCATTTCAGGCAACAATCCGAGACATTATTTGCAGTACCAGCTGCATTTGGTCACAATAGTCAATTATGGAATTTTCGCATGGACTCATTTTAATTTTTATGACAAGTAATCTAATCTAATCAATCTAGACATGTCCAGGAACTTTTGATATTTACGAGTACTGTACTGGCCGCTGTGGTCCGGACATGGCCTGGTGCTGACTGCAATTTTCAAGTTGGACAGCTATTGCTGACAGCTTTTGTGTACTCGGACATAGAATTGGTTCCATGGGTTCGCAATTGGTAAGTGCAGGAAATGACCGTAAAGTGGAACAGGAGGGGTGAAGAGCGGCCCTGCTGGAAGGAAAGGCTTCAGGACTTGCGGTTATTCTATTGTCTGTAGTATTTGTATGTACAATCGTTGGTGCTGACTCCTTTTGATTTTCGGACACCCCAACCTGACGCTGACTGATGCAAAAATTGTCTGGACGGACACCCCATGCTGACTGCTGACGTCCGGACCACGGTAGCCAGTACAGTATTTACATGACACGGTAAATGAGGCGTTTATACCATTTCTCCTCGATTACCTTCCTGTATTGACAACTTCCTTGTCGCTAGATATAACTCTCTTTCTCTCTATCACTGCAAGCATATACTTCACTAGGACACGAATGAAGAAAATCTCATTGTCTAATTCCCACTATCAATTGCACTCTAGTGATAATGAATGCACCATCACTTTGTTCCTGCCATGAAACTGAAACGGTGGCATCAACTGGTGGTCTGCCGACGGTTTCCCGCACCGATTTTCTCAGCCATTAGTGCCTTCACCCACGCCGATATCACACAAAGTCTACCGCTTAGATGTGAAGTCTGAACTTCAAAATACTATAGAAGCTTTAATAACCTCCCCCTCTTTCCAATCCCCGTCCTAAAATCCTAGAGGCAGTGATATCACGAGAAATGTGTACATGAATCTACGCCGCCGCCGCCACATTGCGAATAAGATCATATTAGCAAAACAAAAAAGACCTGACCTACTGCTAGTCAAAACTACCATAATTACAAACTCCCGCGTACCTCAGTGATACTTGCTTAAACCGCCTTCTCCTTCCAAATGCCAGATATAAGGAACAAGTACCGAACGAAATTCAGGAAATAAACCCTCAAACAAAATTTCGAGCGTGTCCCAGATCTCAAATCTGAGAAGGGAGTCTCCCAGAGTACCCCCCCAAAACCTCAGATCCTAAATGTTATTTTTTGTTGAGTTTGGCGGCGTCGCAACGTCTGATGGTCCAAAATTCCTACGGGAACTACTTCACTGTCATACACCACCATCCTCATCATCCTCATCACCATCATGTTTCCACTCGGCCAAATGTTTTTTTGAAGATTTTGTCCTAAGATGATCATTACCGAGAATACGGGAACGAAGAATTACCGCCTGTGTCATCATTGCAATTGCTTCATCATTGCGACATTGCGACTTATACGTACGCGCGAGGTTGTGCATGCTGATCAAGGTATCTGGATGCTCTTGGCCAAGTACCCTCTTTCTCACGTCCGTGACATGCACCTCCATCTCTTCGGCCTCCTTCGACCGCCCCTGGTTCCAGTATGTCGATGCGAGATTGCCCATGCTGGTCAAGGTATCTGGGTGCTCTTGGCCAAGTACCCTCTTTCTCACGTCCGTGACATGCACCTCCATCTCTTCGGCCTCCTTCCACCGCCCCTGGTTCCAGTATATCGATGCGAGGTTGCCCATGCTGGTCAAGGTATCTGGATGCTCTTGGCCAAGTACCCTCTTTCTCACGTCCGTGACATGCACCTCCATCTCTTCGGCCTCCTTCGACCGCCCCTGGTTCCAGTATATCGATGCGAGGTTGGCCATGCTGGTCAAGGTATCTGGATGCTCTTGGCCAAGTACCCTCTTTCTCATCTCCAAGACTTGCACCTCCATCTCTTCGGCCTCCTTCCACCGCCCCTGGTTCCAGTATGTTGATGCGAGGTTGGCCATGCTGGTCAAGGTATCTGGATGCTCTTGGCCAAGTACCCTCTTTCTCTTCTCCAATACCTGAACCTCCAGCTTCTCGGCCTCCCTCCACCGCCCTTGTTCTCGAAATATCGATGCGAGTCCAGCCACACTGTCCAAGGTGCGTGTATGTTCTGGGCCAAGCAAGTCAATTCGCGCCGTGACCGACCTTTGAGCCAGTTGTTCTGCTTCAGCATAACGACCGACTTTTCCAAGATACCAAGACATGAGATAGAGTATCTTAGCACTATCTATTGATTCTATTTTGACTTTTCTCGTCAACGCAAGAGCATGAGGGAGATACACGTTCCAGGTAGGCCAATTCTTGTGATCCCCACTGGGGAGGATTTTAGTTAGAGTTCTGACTGACCACTTCACGGCGGCATCCATATCTTGAATTGATGATAGAAATGTATCAATTGACGCATGGACAAGGGAGTGCATTTCATATGCTCTGCCGCGTTCGACGACAGTAAGAAGCGAGAGGTTAATAAGCTTGCTGATAGCCTCGTCCGCGTTGATCTCGTCCTCACACTCGTCGAATAGGCTGCTTTCTAACAGTTTATGCGGGATATTTTGACGATCAATGCAGGCAATCAGCTTGAGAAGCAAGAAAGCAAGAGGTGACTGCTCTCGGATCTGTCGATATGTGATTGAAAATGTCGCAAAGACAGTCTCACGGTTGGCGTATCTATGACGGTTGCTGAATGGTTTGGATAGCAGCTCCTTTTTGGAACTGTGGAATAGTCCCAAGTATCTGGATGGTGATATCACTTGGCTATGACGAATGTATTTTGCTACTTGTACAATGGCAAGCGGTAGGTAATGCAACTCTTTGAGTAAGAGCGAAATCGAACCGTCCTGTTTAAAATCCCTCGTTGTAGGACACTGCTTGGCGAAAAGTTGGATGGCTTCGTCCGGGCTCATTTTTTCTTTATGCAACACATCAACGTCTGCCAAGTTACCAGCCAGCTCATAATCTCTTGTCGTTATAATAATTGTTCCTTTCAACCCTCGCGGAATAAAATTTGCCAGTCCATCGGTTCTTGTGATTTCATCGTTCACACTCTCATCCGTATTGTCATGAGGGAAGAAGTCGAGTATGTTGTCTGCGTTATCCAAAACAATTATCCAATCACCGCTTTCCGGTCCCTCCAACCAATTTTTTACATTTGGCCGAATATCTTGCTTCGGGTCGTTGTGACCAGGCAGTCCAGCTAGTCCAGCCAACTTGCGGTAGTCTTGCTCAAACTGCATTGTGCTTCCGGCGTGAATCCAGAACACAGAGACTCCTGAGCCTTTAAACTCGTAAATATACTCGAGTACATCCTGAGTCTTACTATGTCGTTTTAGCACCTATAACTGCAAGTTTCTATTTCATATTCAACGTACCCGACGCCGCCCATACCCCATAGTGCTAGCCGTCGATGGCCATCCCCGGTAAGCTTGTCCTTTATGGATGCTAGTTTCTGAGATCTCCCAATATACTGTTCATTCCTGGAAAAGGGAATCATGAAATGGGTCACTGTTGTTGCATCTAATATCAATCAGCTCCAGTACCGCAACTAAAGAATTATCAACATACTATGCCTTTCACACTCAAGAAGAACCTTGGGGGCTTTTTTGATTAACTCTCTCAACTTTTCACGCACCACCAAGTAGTTTGGATCGGTCCTGCCGGTGAACTTCACAAGGTTTGAGTGGTTCGCAGCAATTGCTATCTGATTATGGACGTCCTCTTCCGACATAAACCAAGTGGCAGACTCCTGAGTGACCATACGAACTGATTTTCCAGCCCGCCTCCAATCTCCGCCCGGAATTTCCTAGAAAGCAAGTTAATGAAATTATTTACAGTCGAGCCCAAAGAACGTTTACCTCCACGGTTTTTGTATCTTGTGTCTCAAAGAAAGACACTATGAAACAGGATTTTAAACTGTTTTTATAACTACGCTGGAAAGCAACGTAAAGAGCGCGTAGAAACTGAGAACCTTCCATCAAATCATGCACAAACGGCGCCCCCCTCTTGTCCTTTACCAGAGATAGAAGGTTTTCGTTGTTGAGGCCTCGATTAGGGACTCCGAAGAGGAAAAGACCAATGCATGAACGCAAGATAGTCTTGTCGTTTTCTGAACACCCTTGTGAAGCATCTACCAGTGCCTATCTGCTCAGTCAGTTGACGGAAATAAAACTACACAGATCCTTTCCCTGGTGCCTTCCAAGTACGATACGGGCGCCCTTAAACCTGAACTTCGGCAAAGATTTCCCTCAAGAGCTTGGGCCAAAGGGATGGCCTTTATAAGAATAGCTGATTCTCTAAGGCTTCATTACTTTGCACCGGAACCAGTATTCAATTCCATAGCAATGTAACACGCCTTCAGCCCCATAGTCCAATAGCTTCGTCCCCAGATGCCCCTTAGCAAGTTGAGTTGCAGGCGATTAACACCTGCACCCACCGACATTCAGGTTTTGAGGCCGTCTGCATCATAGGCAACGCATAATTAATAAAACATACCTGTTTAATTACCAGACCCCCGAGACTGTGCCCTATAAAAATTATAGGCCGACGATTTTCCTACACCCTGTTAGAAGCAGTATAGAAAATGCAGGAATACGATACCATCGCGTTTCCATCGCGAGCTCCATACACTGCCGTTAAAAGCTGCCTGGAAAAGTTCATAATAGAGTTTGTAGTTGTACTATCCTTCAGGTTCGAATCGTAGCCCCAAGTGAGAACCCTAAACTCGGGAAAATCTAATCGGAGAATGTCCCGCAACCACATCACATGAGACTGAAGAGGTGACTTCCATGACCCGAACGCATGTGCAGAAAGCCCGGATACTGCGATTACACTAATAAGAACTCGTGAGTCTCGGTATCATATCGGTTGAGGAGCTCGAGTAGCTTACTCGAATGTTGGATCTTGCGGCCCTGGAGGATGGTATAGAGGAGTGATGCCGTAAAAATCGCAGTCGACTGTTATGGTCCCATTTTCTCTTGGTCCTACTAGTTGACTGGGAAGTTGGATATGCATATTATGATGGGGTCGACATTGGGTGAAAATCAACGGCTCCTGATGGAACGTAACGGTAGCCACAAGCCAGTCGATGTACGGTGCCAGAGATAATTCCAGTACATTCTCCGTTGCGGACCTGGTTTTGCATTCGAGGCTGTTGAGATATTGCCGGAGTTGGTCCTCATCGACGGATATAGGGATTTCAGACAGCCGCAAAGTACGGGGTTGCGGAGGTGAAATAATCTCGGGCGGGCGTTTCTTGCGGCTTGGTTTATGTCTTCTGTTCTCCTGGGCTTCAATGGTGTTAGCCGGGTTAATTTTACAAGGTGGCTTTAATCGGACCTCTAAACGAAGGTGTGGGTGTATTATTCCCCACCGAGCGTCGTTGCTCCCCGAGACGCCTGCTACGGCGACCCATCTGGTATGGCGGCTTTTGAAGGCACTAAGGTATGAAATGGGACCAAGGTCAAGGGAACGAGGAGGTTCGAGAACTGTATGGGATATATGTGTGATTTCGGAGATCGTCAGTGAGGCGGAACGAGGGTGTTGTGCGTTGTGAGGTGCAGTGCGGTGAGGGGTCTCCTATCATAGGACAAGGATGCCTGTACCACACACACACTGCATGGAGCCAAGTCTATTGTTTATCACCCACTGAAGCTCGAGTTGTGGGCATTCGTACTAGGTTCGATGCTGTTCAAAATAACCAAGTCCACTTAAAATCTTGAGCGTTCATCTGGGATGGGATATCCAAACCCGAAATCTGAAGGTTTAACAGTTATTCCATTCGAAAGCAAGCAATAGACGACGACAAAAACAAAACACAAAATAAACGCCCGTATACAGCACTTGTAGAAACCGTAGCACGCACTCTGCTCATAAAGTACAAAAAAACTCCCCGTAGCCACCATTGCCGGACAGGACAGGAAAACGCACATTCCTCATCAGTAGCCCAGCTGCACCCTGAATCAGACCTCTACTTCCCCACACTCTCCTCCTCCCTCGGCGTCCCAGCAACCATCGGGCTCCGATCCGTAGTATCGACGACATCCTCATCATACGTCATACCATCGATGAGCCTCGCCTCCCTCCTCTGTTCACGCGCGCTCTCCGTCGTAACCGAGCTAGCGGGCGACTCGGCGGCGGTACCTTCCAGACGCTTCTTCCTCCTGGACTCCTCGAGCGCGACCGCCAATGCTCCCGGGCCCGCATCCGACGCCGGCGTGTCCGGCCGCTTATTGACGTCGAAGTAGCCGCCGACCGAGACCCCGGAGAGCCGCGAGATACGCTCGGCTGAGCCGTCAAAGACTGGACGGTGGCCTTCGTGGCCGTCCTTGATTGCGATCGTGGACACGCAGGACATGGGGGTTGAGGGGCCCGAGTCGCAGCCGACGTCGGAGGGCGTCGAGGGGAGATTGAGGATTGTTGGGTGGGAGCGTGGGGTGGAGGGGGAGTCTGGGGTCGGGTCGGTGATGGAGGAGGAGGGGGAGGTGGGGAGGGAGGAGGCAGTGGTGGTGGAGGAGGCAGTGGAGGTTGCCATAGCTGTTTTTTGTTATGCGGTGGCGGTGATAAGAAGTGTTTATGCAGGTTTTGTGGAGATGGAAAGTGTGGGGAAGTCTAGAAGGTCGGGCTTGGTGGGTGGTGATGAAACAGGGGTGTGGAAATGACGTAGGAACAAAAGTATCGAGTAGAAGAGTACTTCGAATGTCGCCCGCCTTTCTTTGTTTGTTAGAAACTGTCGAGCAGCACAACGATAGATATCACGGTCAAATCCCCTTATCCAGCCGAGAACTTGTCTCGTCCGAAAACGAGGTGCGAGTGGCTACCACTGAGTCTGGGCACGAGACAAACCGAGAACTCTCATCGCCTGCATCGCGCTGATGCGGGGAAAGATGAGGAACGTGACAACAGGGCTAGGGTCAACCGTAGGTCAAGTTCGAGCTCAGTTCAAGCTCAGGCTGTTTGATTTGATCTTACGACAAGCGGGATGCTGCGACGGGCATCATTTAGATTAATTAAGGAAGGATCAGGAGGTAAGCTGAATCTCTGTCGGAACAAAGTAAATCCATAGGCAGTGCAGACAGTCGCCGAACACATCAATGCCTGTCTACCGGTTCAACATCCTTCTTGCTGCTGAAAGCCCAAATTTTACCGTCTCTACATCCGTAACCCTCTAGTTCTTCCGTTGTCAAAAGCAAAAATCCATATTGTCGGAAGCGCCATCGGATATCTGTTTTACAGTGCCGGCGATTTCCGTTCTCCACAGTTTATCCACCAATAACCGCAATCCTGCGAAGCCGTACCCGGTCCCCGGCACAGATCCGAGAACTTCATATACCTGCCTGCGTGCCCGTTCGACTCTCTTCCCATCGACGGCAGCCGACAGTGAAGCAAGATGGTGTCTACAGCAGCTCTGTTATTGCGCACAGCGCGGAATTTCTCCAAAGATGGAACTAAGGTTGGTAGCAGTACCTTACGCCCCACCACTCCCGCGATGTCAGGGACGAGCAACTGACAACACTTCTGTGCAAAATAGCACTCCCTACTTTTCGCACGCACTTTTGCCTCTACTTCCCGTCGCTATGAGATCAACAAAATCCTCCCCTCCATCGCCGAGGCGATCAAGGACATGAAATCGGGCTCTACGCTACTCTCTGGAGGGTTCGGATTGTGCGGTGTCCCTGACACCCTCATCAACGAGCTGGAGAAGAATACACACATTAAGGACCTCACCTGTGTCTCCAACAACGCCGGTGTCGACGGCGGTGGACTCGGAAAGCTCCTTGTCACCGGCCAGGTCAAGAAGATGATTGCGTCCTACGTCGGCGAGAACAAGACCTTCGAGCAACAATACCTTACGGGCGCCATTGAGCTGGAGCTTACACCCCAAGGAACCCTCGCTGAGCGCTGCCGCGCCGGCGGTGCCGGAATCCCCGCTTTCTACACCCCCGCCGCTTTCGGAACCTGGGTCCAGACCGGCGAGCTGCCGACAAAGTACAACCCCGACGGCACCGTAGCGCAATACTCGAAGCCGCGTGAAGTCCGTGTCTTCGACAGCAAGAGCTACATCATGGAGGAGGCCATCAAGGGCGACTACGCATTCGTCAAAGCATGGAAGGCGGATCCCCTCGGAAACTGTGAATTCCGTTTCTCTGCCGCAAACTTCAACGGCGCTATGGGCCGAAACGCAACAACCACGATCGTTGAGGCTGAGGAGATCGTCCCCGCCGGTGCCATCGAGCCAGCAAAGGTCCACCTCCCCGGTATCTACGTCACGAGCGTTGTCCAGTCGACCACCGAGAAGGGCATTGAGAAGCGTGTATACGCCAAGGACCCCGCCGAGGCTGCTGCAGCGGCACTCGGCTCAGGAGAGGCTGCAAGCAAGCGCGAACGTATTGTGAAGCGTGCCGCAAAGGAGTTCAAGAACGGCATGTACGCCAACCTTGGAATCGGCATGCCCATGCTCGCACCCAGCTTTGTCGACTCCTCAGTCGAGGTACAATTACAGTCTGAGAACGGCATCCTCGGTCTAGGCCCTTACCCCCGAAAGGGCGAGGAGGACCCCGATCTCATCAACGCCGGAAAGGAAACCGTCACGCTCAACCCGGGATCCGCCGTCTTTGGCTCCGACGAGTCATTCGGTATGATCCGCAGTGGCCGCATCGACCTCACCATCCTTGGTGCTATGCAGGTGAACCAGTATGGTGACCTTGCATCGTGGGCTTTGCCCGGAAAGATTAAGGGTATGGGTGGAGCGATGGATTTGGTCTCGAACCCAAGCAAGACCAAGGTCGTGGTGACCATGGAGCACACGGATAAGAAGGGCAACCCTAAGATCTTGAAGCGTATGTCCTCCTCCAACCCATAACTCCTAACATAAAGCTAACTGGGAATACAGAATGCGTCTTCCCTCTCACCGGCCGCGTCTGTGTGAGCCGAATCATCACCGAGCTCGCCGTCTTTGACGTCGACCACTCAGAGGGTCTGACGTTGATTGAACACGCCGAGGGCGTTACTGTCGACGAGATCAAGGCAAAGACGGAAGCGCCGTTCAAGGTGTCGCCAGACTTGAAGCCAATGGAGATTTGAACCATGTTTAAGTTGAGAGGCTTTTTGAATTGAGGGTTCCATGCATTACAGGAGTTTTTGATGGTTTTTTTGTTTAGCTTGCTTCTGTATATATCAGATTTGTTTTCCTGCTTGGTAGAAAAATTTAGATGACAGTTTTTTCTTATCCATTTCACTCCCTTCCGCCGCTAAAATGGTGCGCACCCGCCATCCGGCAAAACCCACGGCCGCCAAGCTTTTTCAACACAAGTCTTTCAGCCACCTCCCCACCTCACCTCTCCACCGCCCACAACGATGCGACCAACCGCCCCCCAGCGCGCCCTCGCGCTCTTCCGCTTCCACCACCTGAACGGCGCAGGCATAATCTACAACCTCAGCGCCCTAATGACGAAACACTCCCTCCTCGGCGTCTTCTCGCGGACCGAACCAGCGTATGTCCTCGCCTCCACCCCGGACACCTCCAGCATCAACCTCCAGGGCTTCTGCGACTCAATCCGTGCGAACGAACTCTCGGGCTGGAGCGAGCTGAACAACGGGGTCGCACAGGGACTCACAATTAAATTCCCGGGCATAAACGACGTGCGTAGTGTCGAAGAGATGTTGTTCCTGGCGAATGAGTATGGCGGGGTGGCGGAGGAGGACTGGGTTAGGAGGGGTGTGGAGAGTGTGCCGAAGGTTGGGGTTGTGGATGGGAAGATTAGGCTTGAGGGGGTGTTTGTGGGGAAGGGGGAAATGCCGGGG
>Ga0307514_10000466_pt1 | contig 85568 bp, 80 predicted proteins | sample 16_EM_MG_FD_203088 | JGI IMG/M metagenome (GOLD analysis project Ga0307514, IMG submission 203088) | Populus trichocarpa ectomycorrhiza microbial communities from riparian zone in the Pacific Northwest, United States - 16_EM | ecosystem: Host-associated > Plants > Roots > Unclassified | place... | reverse complement strand
AGATATTCGGTACGGAGCTAAGTCTCCGTCGCGATGTCAATATAAGGTTGGCGGTTACCCGGCGCTGGACACCTCACGTGACCATCCGGCAACCCTAACCACGCATACTTGACAACGCCGTTACACATAAATTATCCAAAATACTAAGCTAAAAATCATTTATGCTCCATTGACGCTCATTCTCAGAATGGGGCAGTGTCCGTCTTGCAGTCTCTTTTGCCTATAAATGCTGCCAATATATTAGGTATGCATAACAGCAACCAAAACACTGTTTAATTACTGTACTTACAAAACAACAAATTGTTGATGCTCTGTTGACGCATATTTCAATGTATTTCAATTCAACATCTACTGCCATTGATAATAGTTTTCATTATGATTTGAACTTATTGGTAATCCTTCTGGCGGATTGAGACTTCGCCATGTGGCAAAGCCATGCGCAATGACATGTGTGTACTGTACGCTCCCACACGACTAAAACTTATGTATATTGTGAAAAGCTTCATTGCCCCTACTATACATCTGTTAATCAACCAATATGTACAAGCTACTGAACACCACTCACCGGTAATATATCTGTAACGAAAACTCTCGGCCAACATACATACAGAAGCTGGTGAAACATTGAAACATTCTGTCCAACTATTTCTGCACTCCCTTATTCCTCCTCGTTTGGATTGCATTGACTGTCACCAATACTGTTTTAGCCTATCTTTTTGACCTCCATGTAGGGGGAATAAAGCCGTGAACATGTGGTGCGGAGCTTACATTCTGTTGCTCTGAGCATTGCGGATCCTCGATACTAGTGTCTTGTTCTGAATCATATTGAACATCCACCACCCAATAGTCTTCCCTGTCATTTGGATCATCTAAGTTCCCATTCCAGTTAAGCCAATCATCAGTGGTCGAAACTCTTTGAGGTGCGCTGACCTCACGACTTTTGACTGGATGACGGTTAATGATTCGGATTCAGCGGACATTTAATATTTGAGTTTCTCGTCCAGGGAGGTCCTTTGCAGACAAAGCAGATGGCAAAGGAGATCTTTCTGACAATTGAAATGCAGCCGCACCATCATAATCAAAGAGTGACCAGGAGGCTTTGATGATGTTTTCAATGTCTGAGATATATCCTACGGCAGTCATCTGCTTGTTTCAAGTGAGAAATTTCTTCAGGGTAGCATGGAGGTTTTGGCTGCCCTGCCACATCTCCAAAAAGTCGTGAACCTTGGCGATTCTGTGCAATGTCCTTTCCACCCCCTCTTTCTTCATTTCCGAGGCATTTTCTTTGTTCGTTGTATTCAATTTCGGGTCAGCACCTGCCAAGACCCTGTTATTGTATGAAGCAAACTGACTTACAATGAGTTTTTCACGAAGGGTCCCACCTGTGGTTTTTGACTGCCTCCAGCCAATAACATCTTGGCCAACAGAAACACTGACCTCCAGTCCTACACCATGTGGTATGATAGAGGATATGTCTCGCCCCACATTGGAGAGATCAGCGTACTTTCAGTGCGTTATGTCCTCTTGACGCCACCAGTCGGTTATGTCCAGTATCCAAATTGTACCAATAATATTCATTGTGTTGGAGTGGTAATCATTCATATTTGGATTAATTTGCCCCCAGTTCATTGGTGCTCCAGGTGGCAAAATCAGATAGAGCCTGGCGGCGGTCAATAAGCATGCTTCACAATTGCTTTGTCCTGGTGTCGTCTCAGCAACATTGTTACGTGTTAACTATTCATCATCATCGCTGGACAAATCATATGTATCAAAGCATCATTGACAGGATCCAGATACCATTGCAGAGGGGATGAGATTGCTGCTTGGTAAGCTTTCAAGTTTATTGACCGGCACACGTCGATGTTTTGCACAGTATTGATTTTCAACATACGTGACAATGGCCTCTTGTTATTAGTTAGTATAGAATATCTCGTCATCAAGATTAGTATTCATTCCATTGTCCCACTTTGTGAATGATCTCAACTTCTGGAAAAGATCAAGAATATGTGCAGAAATATGATGCATACCCATCATCGGAATCACTACAGTATAACATTCGCGCAGCTTCTTTCAAGCTAACTTCATAGTGAAGATCAAGTCCTCCTTCCATTGAGTCATCTTCTTAGACAAAGCACGCTTCACGCCATCAATATGAACGAACATGTCATTGTACACTGTCATAATGTGATGCAATGTAACTGTATGTCTATTTGACATCCACAGGGTCCAATATCGGAATGGCCTCAATACGTCCCTGACAATCTTCACAATGGTCCATTCTTCTTGTGTTGTGAAGAGTCACCGGTAATCACAGTATTTTGAATTTCGAAGCCACTCGTGTGTGAATTCCCATAATTGGCAGGCGCCCTCCAGCAACTTCAGTGTAAAGTTGCAACGTGTCTGCACATCCATAATCGGAGGCAGGGCAATGTGGAATTTGGCTTTTTGACCATCAATGAACACTTTTCGATGGCCAGGTGTCAGCGTAACCAATACAGCAAGCATCCATTTCGGGACATTCAAAATATTATGAACTAAATTCTTTCTCAATTATCTTTGCAAAACCTGGTCTCATAGCCGACACCTGATTGATTCTAGAATTTCCTTCTTTTCGAAGTCATTGACTACTCCCAATGTCTATGCATTCATTCTAGTCAAACTGCTGATCGTGCTCATAGGCTTCCCAACACTTGGTGCACCATTTTAAACCGGGACTGTTCATGAATGTACCTTTAGGTAGCTGTTTGACGTGCCCCATGGATGGTCAAGTGGATCCTCAATGCAGGGTAATCGATTCCGGAGGCCTCAAGTGTTGATTGCAGCTCGTTTGTCATCACTTGATTTGAGGAAGGATTATGAGTCGTAATACGAAACAAATAGCAGTCGGTAAGCTCAAAGCTATCAAGGATGTCCTTCAAATGTACGGCAAGCCATTCTCCAGGATATTTGCGCTTGACCTATCATCCATTTGTACCTTTCGAAAGAGGAACAGAACTGGTGCTCAATCTCATTGATCACTAGCTGACCTTCATACAATGCTAAATTTTGATCCATATGGTAAGCAATGACCAAATATATAGCTATTTTGTTTGTTGATGGCCATCCGTCCCAAGTTAAACTAACTTTATTTTGTGACGGCAATTACTTCTTCATTGCATCCACAGTCAGTGCATATTCCCTCCTGCAAATGTTGCTACAGATTGTAGCGGACGGCAGCAATAGGTCATCGCATAATGCCTTACATAGGCATCGTAGCTCCAGATTTGATATAGCATTCCATGGAATATCAGCCAAAACATGTACTAACATGAGGTAGCAATTCCCCGTGTTTGGTCAAATTTGAAAGTTTTAAAGTCCTTGGCTGCCAGTTTTGTACATTTTGTCGCTCCTTTCAGTCAATATGAATCAACCTGGATTTTACATATGATTTTCCGCTGCGAACTGACTATTGTGATTCCGCGACTTCCTTGCCTGGTCAGCATCGCCAAAGCTGTTTCATCGACCGTCGAACATGTTCATTCAGTCACTTCTGACTCTGTTAATTTGTTTTGTTTTGCGATGTGGGCTGTTGCCAGCAAGTGTTTCCCCAGTGAGTTTGTCCCATGTTCTGATGGATGGCAAAGAACTTGATGACAAACGATAACTATGATGCCAGGGCTGCCGGTCTCCTCAATTGGGCAGGGTAAATACACTCACCACGAAGGCACATGTCTAGGAATATTCCCACCAATAGGCCACTTCGAGCCTACATTCATTGAAGCCCACCAAGCATTGAAGATGATTTGCAAAGTAAGGTCGCTCAAAACACGAATACAGCCAGGTTGATTTTTGGAAGAGATTATAACCTCCAGCAATGAGGTGTTCAAAGATTTTGAATCTAACATGGTGAGAAGAAATTGAAGGCTGGGTAATCCTCCGCGTGAGACTGCCGAAATTAACGATACAGTAAAGCAGTGTGCTGGTTCTTCAACATTGACTCTACAGCTAGAAGCTAAAATATCAGATCTGTGAGACATTATATTCTTATTTGTGAAGTTGTATACAAGGACAGATTGCAAAGACAGACCATGCAAAACTCTATTAAGAAACAGCACAATGCACTTCATTGCTGTGTAGTGTTCTGAGCCTTGATGGAAACTGTTCATACTCTGTGGGGAATCAATTGTATGAGGCGGACACGATATCGACATAACGATTGTTGCCAATAACGGCTGCTGATAGGTTCATTGTGGGTAATCTGCATTCCACTGTTGTTAGATTATCCAAGATGCAACATCAAAAATTGTTGATGCTGCGTTGACATGCCATTGACGCTCCGTTTGAACCTATTTTTCGGGCATAGTGACGATGTCGTTGAAAACATTAATGTCTAGGAAGGCGGCCGATAGTTCAATTATTGGTTAAAGTTGCTGCATAGCCCTTGCATTTTCCAAGGTACAAGGCCAGAAGCCATTGACACTGCTTTGACGCTCATTTTTAGGACATACTAGCGATCTTGTCGTAACCATTCTTGCCTGGAGAGGTGGCCAATCGTTCGACTATGGCTTCATATCGACCCACAGCCTGTGCATGGTCTATGATACAAGGCCAAAAGACATTGATGATCTGATGACGCTCATTTTTACCACATATTAGCGACCTTGTGGTAATTATTTTTGGCTAGAAAGGTGGTCGATAGTTCGATTTTGAGTCAATGTTGCAGTGTAACCCTCTAGACTGTTCATGATGCAATACCAAAAATCGTTGACGCACCATTGATACTCATTTTTAGGAGGTAATCACGATATCTTTCTTAGCATTTGTGCCCGTGTAGGTGGCCAATAGCAGGATGATGGGTTAGCGTTGTTCTATAGCTCTTGGATTATCCAAGATGGAAGACCAAAACTCGTTGATGCTCGGTTGACACTCATTTTTATATGGGAGTGGCGATATCATCTCTAGCATTGTTCCTCATAAAGGACGCCAATATTGTGATTATGGCTAAAGGCCGTTGCACAGCCCAGTGAGCATCCAGGATGCAAGACCAGAACTCGTTGATGCTCCGTTGACGCTGATTTCTCTGAGTTGGCAAGGAGCGTGTCGCTTGGCATTTCACCTATTAAGATGGCCAATACTTCTTCTTTGCATGGATGTGACTATACAGCCGTTTGATTGCTGAATGGGTAAGACTATAAATCGTTGATGCTCTGTTGACACTCACCTTTGAGCTCACCTTAGAGACATACTAACAGTCATTGGGTGCTTACCAATTGTACAAAGAATGCATACAGTCTTTGTTGGCAGCCAGTATACTGATTCTATGGATTATTATTTTGATCCAAGATCTTTGAGGCATCTCAGTCTGTGAGCCACCATTGTATATGGCATTTGCATGATGAATGACATATGTCAATCACGTTAAAGTGCTTTCAGCCAGCAATTTATGGCGTCAAAATCCAAGCACTAGTTTTGGATATTTATAGCCCGACGTCCTCACCATTCCTTATCCAGCTCATTCTCCTTGATTGCCATGTTGTACCATAATCAAGTTTCAATGTCTGGACCATTTGCAGGAGGTCTGTGCGGAGTGTTATGTAGTTGGCTGCATAGATTAATGCAACGTGACAGCCGTCCTTTATCCGGGTTTCGGATGTACGTTGACCGCTCCTTCTATGAGTCGTATGACATCACTGACTTAAACTCTATTAGTACATTTCATCTCAAATTTAGGTTTTACGTTATCATTTAAGCGTACCAGGCTATACCATCTACAGTTCGTTCTTGGTCAATCAACATGATTTGTAGTCTAGAATATTCCCATGGCCTGTAGGACCCTCGCAGACCCTGACGAATCATCACATCTCACACTTTTGTCACTGAAATCCACAAAAAGCTGACATGGAACAAAGTAGGTACAAATTGCATTTACTCAAGATACGTCGTCAAAAACACCAATTTGGCTATCAACTCCTCTGGTGACACAGGAGCTATCACCATGGCTTCTTCCGGATCCGATTTCTATATGGTAATTAACTAGGGACGCTATGTTCAGTGGTAAAAGCTTATGGGCTGAACTGGCTTGGTAATCTCCATCTGTGACAAATCACGCGCCGTGTCGGGTATCAGAGATACTGTGTGATTGTCTGCCTGAGGTTTCTCTGAACAGAGTATCATTTGACAAGTTCCCTATGGAGACATCACTTGTGGCATTTGTGATTGTCCGAGGACGATATCCAGAGCATACATAAGATCTCCAAATGATGTGGGTAATGGTGTGGCTGCAGTCATGACTGTTGAGGCTTAACAACTGCCGGAACATTCAATTCAGTCATCTCGTACTTCATATCTATCTCACTGATGTAGTTGGCCGCATCCCCCTATCCCGGTTGCGTCAGGTCTTCAAGCCTCATCTGCTTCTGCCGAAAGCATACGATGCGGTGCTGTACCATTGTGGAGATTGTACCCATCACCCAGCCAGGTTCATCATCACCGCTCAGCGTGCCAAGCTCTGTATCTTCTTCATCATCATCCTCCTCTTCCGAATCATGCTCATGGTCCAAACTTACAAGATCACTCAGACTGTCTCTGATAGCATTCAACATCTCCTCAAATGATGTGTCAGGTTTTGTGGTTGTTGACAGTGCCATTTCAACATTTCTCATATCTTCCTGCTATTGCATAATCGCTGTCTCTACATCTTGAATTCGCATTCGTGCCACTGAGGTCTCTCTACCCACATAATCCTGGATTTATTTCTCTTTCTCTTCATTGCTTGAAAAGTGTGTTTCCCATCTTTTCACGGCCGAATACTTCTTTTTACATCGTGAGCTACCCAATGCTCCGAATGCTCAGACCCTTTTTGCCACCAAGCAACTCCTGCCTTATTCGCTTGATGACATTGTTGTGTGGATTACTTCGTTGATTTTCCCTATTGGCCCTCCGGATGTGGCGAAAGGTTCTTCTTCAGAGCACTGACTATTGTATCATGTGTTGACCTTGGTGTTGGGCGAGATGTTAGAGGTCGCAAGATATAGACCAAATTGAGGCAATCTGCATCTTTTATGTCAAGGTTGGTAGGTTTGATCAATTTGAACAAAGCAAAATCAGCATTTCGACTGTCACTTCATTTGAAATAGTCTTGCTAACCATGCATTATAACCAGACGGTTAGCATGTGATTCATGTAAGCTCCCAGCGATGTCTTGACACAACCATCACCAGACGTCCTTTCTGTCGAAGAATGCTCTGTTTATATTCATCGAATGATAACATATCAGCTGTTGTTTATCACGATGTCTCCCTTCAAACAAACAAACAACATCAGACTAAGATACTGCACATCGCGGGACTGTTGGAATCCTCTGTAGCTATATGCAGTGCAGCTATACACAGCAGGATTCAACTTGAATTGGAGATGCATGTTGGCTGTCACTCATTCCATTTTGACTTGTAGCTAACTCAATAATCTTTAGAACTTCCCACGTCTTTTCGTGATCATCTTTCTCACCTTGCCACAACAGCAAGTCATGGCTCCAGAAACCCTTCGACCAGGTGCGATTGGAGTGGAATCAACCTGAATGACAGGCACTTCAACCAATACACCACCCGCGCAGCAGTGATGCAGACACCAGTTAGTTCATGGCAAAGATGCAATTGTAGCTACCAAAATTGTGACCCAGGACTCATATTTGAAAACAGTACATAAAACCGGAACGATTAGGAATCAGACACATTATGCGATCGGATGCTAGTCAATCCAGATCAATGTCGACGAGAGTCAACTTCCAACATAACGTGTAGCTGGAGTACGTAGAGAGCTACATGACAAATATATTGCTGCCCGTAACGGCAAACCTCCATGGTCAACCAAGGCATTGGTCTGCATAGATTGCGAAACTGAACATCACGATATTGTCAATGCTGGGATTTTCGTAGACAAATTTCGTGATAAATATGCGCGGGAATAGATGAAACAGGCTTTAAAGATGGTTGAGGAGGCTTCGGAGTCGTATATGGTTGAGGTAATAACTGAATCATACTTTAGAAGCAGCAACTAATTTCCTGTAGGTTTTCAACATGTCAGCGACTAAGGCAAGACAAGGAGGTCGGGTATAGCTTGAACTGTCTGACATGTGTCTTGCCTTGAATATGGCTAAAATGGCCAAAGGAGGGTGTTTGCGCGCCGCAATAGAGGAACCAGAACAACTAATCCAGAAACCATGCGCCAAAGTCCCAGAACAGAAGAAGTGCGGTGTCGTGTTTCCCAGGCATAACAAGGTGATGGCTGCAATGGAATGACAACCGGCAGTGGTTCGTGAGAATCAAACGGACTGCTGCATTCCTTGCCAAAATGGCACAGCAAAGAATCCACAGAAACAGTCCAGGTGAAACGGTACATTTGCACCTCCAGATCGACAGGCGTCACCTGGGCCCGCAACGCCACCTGAGCCACCGGATAGCAGTGAGAGCACATTATTGCACATACAGGTCTCAGCTGGAGACGGAGATGTCTTGTACAGCCGGAGACAGTGATGTCTTGTAAGGCTGCAGACGGAAACGTCCTGTATGGCCGGAGACGGTGATGTCCTATATGGCCGGAGACGGTGATGTCTCGTATGGCCGGACATAACTGTTGACTCTTGTACGTGCTGATGGCATTCAGCCATACTGGAACATTCAGATATATATTGGCCTTGTGGCCCTCTTAGATAGAATACAATCAAGCTTCTCAAGCATCACTCATTCAACAGGTTATGAGCCCAACGCCTGCTACAATCTTGACTCCAAAATTACTCTATTTATATCTTATATTTAATAGCCCCAAAACCCCTAACCCACTCACAACCATCCCTGCTCATCAGCCGCAACAGCATCACCATCGATCACTCTACATCTTCACCTTCCTAACTACCTCCACTATCAACATGTCAAACGAAACATTCAAGTCCAGTCACGGCTGTGTTCCCACGCTAACTAAGGAAAACTGCCCAATCTGAAAGCAAAAGATGCACCGAGTCCTGATCGCCAAGAAAGTCTATAATATTGTCACCAGGGTCAAACTCCTCCCTCTCGGTAATGGTGTCGCCCTACCTGCAATACAGGAATTCAGGTATGACCGAGCCAATAAGGCAATAGCATTGATACAGCTTGAATGCTGCCATGAACCCCTTCCACACATCGACAATGTCGACGATCCCGTGGAGATGTGGGAAGCACTCAGGGACTGAGTCCACAATGCTGCAACCACACTTGGTCGCACCCAAGTCCTGGGGAAGTTCACAGCCTGCCGACTATCGTGACACAAAAGGGTCACCCAGTACTTTACCAAACCACCGAAAATATCACCGATGACACCATGAAGACACACATCTTCACTTCCCTATCTAATTCTTATCAAACGACCATCCAAATCCTTGAACAGCGAATCCCCACCCCCACAGCCCAGCAGTGTATGGATGCGATCCATCAATACGCCGAGCAAATGACACTAACTAAAGAAATCAGAGATGCATCCACCAGAGTGGCGCTATACTTCCGCAATGGAAATCACGGCCGCGGTCGTGGCGGACCAGGAGGCGGACGAGGAAATGCACGCCAGAAGCACAAATCCACATACTGCAAAATAGACCACCATACCACTAAAACATGCGGAAGAAGAAAACGCACTGAAAACAACGCAAACAACGGCAATACATACATCTCCAAGAATGCTGACCAAACATGCTACCTCTGCAGTCTGCTGGGACATTTCCAGGCCGACTGCATCCACTTCAAAGGTACCCGGAATCAATGCAACAAAGTGAATAAAGGTTCAGCATCTGCGTCATTTGCTACAGCGGGAGATTGCGACCTGATCTGACTAGCTGAAAATGCAACCGCACTCCCTGCAACCTCCGCCCCAGTTGCATGGGTCATTGATTCCGTAGCATCTCACCATATGTGCAATGACCGCAGCAGATCCAACTCATTAAAAAAGCTTTCTCAGCCAATAGTCATTGAACTCGGGATGATAGCCAAGGTACAGTAAGCCACCATGGACTCGTTAATGTCTCACAGCAATATGAAGTCAATGCCCTATACACACCTACGTTCCAGCTCTCCCTTCTCTCCATTAATCAATTGGACACAGCCAGATACACATCCACATTTAGATGCGGCAAGTACTACATATCATCACCATCAATTACAATCACAGGCAATCGAGTCAATGATCTCAATATCATATCTCCAGCAACTGCACTCACTTTGACATGTACACCTACCACCTCAAGAAGGAGAAATTGACAGAGAGAATGAGCATCACCAAGCACACATACCTCTGTACCTCAAAGTCCACCTACAACCAAATCTTCAAAGCCAACTCGGAAGTCTCTCACAATCTCAGAATCATGACTATGGCATCGTTGTCTAGCAAACATTCACCCTACCGCTCTACGATCTCTCATTGATGGGTATACAAAAGACCACTCAATGTTCACCGCATGTATTCAGGCCAAGCACAAGCAGAAGATCATCAAAGTCATGACCAAGCGCACTACACAGCCATTTCAACTCATACACTCAGACGTGTGTGAACAATTCTCAACGCCCACCTCCGCTGGCCATCGCTACTATATCCAATTCATTGATGACTACACACGATACACCTCCATTTGGGTCCTTCCGGATCAGAAGTCAAAGACATGCACCTCAGCCTACCAATCGTTCCAGGCCCGAGTTCACTCCATGGAATACAAAGCAAAACGATTTCGGTGAGATGATGGCCATGGAGAACATATACAACACAACCTTCCAACAAGCGCTCACCTTTTGCGGAACAACATACGAACCATGCCCTCGCCACGTTCACCAAAAGAATGGAGTTGCTGAATGCATGATCCAGAACATCACCGAGAAAGCGCGATTTATGATGATTGACTCCCAGGCGCCCCTTGTTTATTGGGGAGAGGCAGCCAACACTGCAGTCTACCTCCATCAACGAATGCCGAATGAAGGCCTAACAAAAAGAGACAACCGCAACGGCTATCAAGCACCATATCCAACTTCATACGAGATGCTGCATGCATTTGGCAAGCCCTCTCACAACACTGACGGCAATGAAAACTGGTACAAAGGTCCTCCACAACCTCCGGTAATTCGGCTGCTATGCCAGTCGACCAATCCCTGAGCCGCAACGCCATAGAATACTCAGCGCAAGATCCAATCCATGTATGATAGTCGGCAATGTACACGGTTCAATTGAACTTTGGAGAATATGGGACCCAGCATTCCGAGTAGTAAGGTCACAGTTGGACGTCATCTTCGACGAAGAGAGGAATGCACACACCTCATGCCTACACGGAGGGCAAACAGACATCTTCGAGCGACCAGAAGAGACGGAATATGTCGAGGAAATTGGAACGGGTAGAGATGGACTTCTCGATGACCATGCAGCAAACAGTTGAACATGTGAAGGCGATGGAATTGGTGATCATGACTGTACTGACGATGATACAAACCATAATCTGCCCGACAACCGTCGAAACATCCCTGCATGTAGAGGTGTGAGATCTCATCCTCCTGACAAGGAGGATGCACCACCGGTGTCCAGAGAAACCGTCGTCTACAATCAACATCTCAGCTGCAAAAATGACAAATCCCGCTGAATGGCAGCCATGACCAAGCAATCATGCCAAACAGCAGGCACAGATTGCATCAGAAGAAGTCAGGTTAAGATCTCTGCAAATGCTTTATCATCATGGCAAAGGCCCTCGCGTCGACATCCATCAACAGCAATCCATTCACATACCTGCAGGCCATGGACAGCCCACAACGATACCCCTGGAAGTGAGCAATAGGAGAGAAATGCACATCAATCCTACTCAATAACACATTCACTATTATCAACTCCCGGGAAGCAAGGAAATTCCGGGTCAGCCATTTGGCTCCAAATGGGTCTACAAGACGAAACACAATCCAGACGGCACCATACAATACAAAGCACCCCTACTGATTATAGGTTACGAACAAACGGACTGCGGAGAAACTTATGCCCCTGTCGGAAAAGTGACCTCTTTTCGGAATCTCATCTCCCTGGTCGGAAAATCTGGCTGGAACATCGACCATTTCGATGTGGTCACTACCTTTCTCAATCCCGAGGTCGATGACGAAGATATCTATGTGACCCTGCCCGATGGCGGGCCAGAAGGTCTCAATGTACCCACGACCATTGCTCAACCAAAGAAACCACTTTACAGTTTCAAACAAGCACCACAACTTTGGCACAATGATATTGACACCTTCTTGCTCTCTCTCGAATTTACACAGTCCTAGGACAATCCTAACCTCGATCTCCACTGCGATGGTATTCTGATGTTTTTGTACGTTGACGATATCCCAATGTTGTACCCCAAAGACACTACCAGAGCTGTGATGGTAGTTAAGGCCAGGCTCTCAGAAAAATACAAGAGCACCAATCTCGGCCCGCCACGCCAATTCCTCGGCATCGAAATTCACTGTGAGGAAACGGAACCAGCACCGGGGTCAGTCTTGGCCGGAGAGCCTTCATCACCACAATTCTCAAATGATTTACCATGCAGAATGCTCACGATGTATCAACTCCAATGGATTCCAATGTAAAGCTAGATCTGGCGAAGCATTGGAGGGAAAAATAACTAAAAGATATCAAAGGATATCAGGCAATCGTGAGCTCATTGATGTACACAGCACTTGCAACTCTGCCCGATATCTCATTCGCAGTCGCTGCACTTTGCCGATACAATTCTGAACCCTTCACCAGCCCTCTCACCGCCGCCAATAGGGTCCTCCAGTATCTCCAATTCACAGCCAACTTTCGACTGCATTTTAGCAGCAGCAGCAGCACTGGCAGCGATGATTGACTCACTGGCTACACAGACTTGGATTGGGCCAATGATAGTGCCGACCGCAAATCTCAAGGTGGTCATATCTTCTTTATCAGCAACGTAGCTGTCTCATGGCAATTGTGAAAAGAAGATGCCATCGTTATGTCAACTCTCGGAGCCCAATCCATCACCTGCTCAGAGGGCTTACATGAAGCGAAATGGCTGCTCCAGCTCCACCAAGATATGCATGGCAAAGACACATCACCACTCCCGATCAATTGCGACAATTAAGGCGTACTTAGTCAGATCACAACTGGAATTATAAAAGCACGCACAAAGCATATCGACGTGTACTATCACAATAGTTGAGCTCTCCATACCCCCAGGATAGTTGACTACTCCTACGTGTATACAAACGAGAATGTGGTAGATATACTTACTAAGGCCTTGACGAAGAATCAGCATGAGAAATCCACAAAGGCGATGAGGCTATTGTAATGGAGATGTCAATTTAAGGTTGGATTTAAGATGGTTTCACATTTCTCTTCTTTCGGGCACGTGGAGTTCTTTGTTTTTTAATGGATAGCCATCCTCAAGCTACGGCAGTACTCTTTCCCGGCTCACTCTCGCAGGGTTTTAAGAAGGCTGGTATGAGAATCACTTTGTTTTATTCTTTTGTTTCTTGCTCTACAGTGTATGACAAGAGGGGGAGTATTGCAAACACAGGTCTCAGCTGGAGACGAAGATGACTTGTACAGCCGGAGACGGGGACGTTTTGTATAGCCGGAGACGAAGATGTCTTGTATGGCCGGAAACGGAGATGTCTTATATGGCCGGAGATGGAGATGTCTTGTATGGCCGGAGACGGAGATATTTCGTATGGCCGGAGACAGAGATAGCTCGTATGGCCGGAGATGGCTGTTGACTCTGGTACTAGCTGACGGCATTCAGCTGTACTGGTACATTCATACATCAGCAAAATGTAAATCAGTACGGAAGCCACATGCAAACCTCCTAGACACTCCAGTAGGCCTCACCGGTGCTCCTAAGTAATTCCAGATGCTCCCAGGCCCCCCTGGAGCTAAGCAAAGTGCCTTCAGACTCTGCCAAAGCATTCTCAGGTGCTCCTGAAAGCACCTGCAGTTATGGAGGTGCATTCAGGACGCTACAAGATTTGACTTATAGGATAGTCAAATTTTGGAGAAGCTGAGACCTCGGCACAGGTCTGCAGGGGACTTATTGCCGTATTCTCACAGCAGTGGTTCTTAGGGTTCCATCATCACAAGGAATTTCGTGCATCAGATTCGTCTTTGTTACAGTCAGAAGATTCGCTACATCATAATATGGCATGTATTATATATCGAAGTCTCTCTATATATGTACATATGGCCAATCTGCCGGCAGACGGTACTGGAGCGTGATCACAGGATCACCTGGAGATGCCGATTGACAGAACTTAGAGAAGCACGTGGAGGCCGTTATCGTGTGAACTCCGAGATGCACTTGCAGGCCGTGATCGTGTGAACTCAGAGATGCTCTTGCAGCCCGGAATCGAGTGAGTTTGGAGATGCATCAGGAGGCCGAGATCAAGTAACTCAGGGATGCACTTACTGTCCGTGATCGACTGGGTTTGGAGATGTATATCGAGGCGGAGATCGAGTAACACAGATATTCCCTTAGAGGCCGTGATCGAGCGGGTTTGGAGATACATTTGGAGATGACAATCGGGTAACTCAGAGATGCACTTGGGGGCCGTAATCGTGCGGGTTTGGAAATACATTTGGAGGCCGAGATCGAGTAACACAGAGATGCACTTGGAGGCCATGATCGAGCGGGTTTGGAGATGCATTTTGAGGCCGAGATTGAGTAACTCAGAGATGCACTTGGAGGCTGAGATTAAGTTGAACTCAGAGATGCACTTGAAGGCCGTGATGGAGCAAGTTTGGCGATGTACGTGGAGGCTGAGATTGTGTAGCTCAGAGATGCACTTGAAGGCCATGATCGAGCAGGTTTGGAGATGCATTTGGAGGCCGTCATCGAGTAACTAAGAGATGCACTTGGAGGCAGAGATCAAGTTGGACTCAGAGATGCACTTGGAAACCCTGATCGAGCGAGTTTGAAGATGCACTTGAAGGCCGAGATCGTGTAACTCAGAGATGCACTTGGAGGTCGTGATTGAGCGAGTTTGGAGATACACTTGGAGGCCGTGATCGAGTGAGGTTGGAGATGCACATGGAGCCCATGATCAATCGCGATTGGAGGAGTACTTGGAGGTGGTTGATCTGGAGGCAGTCGATCGGGAGGGAGGTGCAATGGCAGCTGTGACTCTATTCATTGGTTAACTCGTAATTGTGGGAATGTAGAGAGTTGAGTCCAATATGGTCTGCCGAGAGCCTCCCAGTGCATCTCCAAACTTGCTCGATCACGGCCTCCAAGTGCATCTGTAAGTTCACACAATAACCACCCCCAAGTGTATATCTGAGTTCACTCGATTGTCATTTTCAGGCACACCTCGAATTGCTCTCAACCCCAGCCTGCAGCCAGTCCAATTATACCAGGTGTAGATGGGTAGCTATATAGATACATAGATACGTAGATGAGAATTCAAACTGAATACAGTAGCTATGATTTCCAGGCGCACCAGCAGCGCTCCCAAAGAAGATGTTGTTTTTCCCAGACTGCTCTACAGTGATTCGAGGTGCTCCCAGACATGTCGCCAGCGCTCACAGGTTTGTCACCGGCGCTCCCAGGTTTGTCGCCGGCGCTTCCTGTTGCGCGCAGGCTTGTTGCCGGCGCTCCCAGTTACTCTAAAGGCTGGCAGGAATGCCCTCCTAGGGTCTGATACTCCCCTGAAATTGAGGCATCTAAGTTTACACTCCACATCCTCTCAGACACTCCTGGAGGCTTCCAGTGACTAAAATTCATTTTGCTAATGTATATATACTGGCCTTGTGGCCCTCTTAGATAGAATACAATCAAGCTTCTCTAGCATAACTATTTCAACACACTTAACGCTGTGAAACAGAAGGTTTGCCACGCGTATATGTATATAAACTTATTCCGCCGGCCAGCGCTCGAGGTTTCAATCTTAATCCATATGCCAAGAATCGCGTGCGCAAAAAAGATTTCTTTGCTGATTTCCTGACTGATGAAGGTCCATCCACAAGTTAGTACACTATCAGCTGCGTGGTAATGCAGCTGACAGCTATTTTGTAGACGACAGCAGCCTTTTGAGTGAACCTGACAGCAAAGACGATAGTTGACTGAAGAGAACAGGATTTTTGAGTATTATCATTATCAACAATTAGGGAACACTTTAAAGTATATTTTAAAGGGTATATTTATATACATCGTTAAAGAACAATGTAGTAATAAAGGAGAATGTACATGAATAGCACTAAACGGCTGCCCCAAGATCATTATTGATATACTATGCCAAAGTGAATGGTTCCGTAGTGTGAATGCTCCCGTGGCAAAATGAGTGTCATTGGAGTGTCAACAATCATTGGTCCCATAAGTCAGATAAGTAAAAAGTGAATTAGTCATTGTTATATATAATTACAGTATTGGCTGCCTTTATAGGCCAAAGTGATAGCTACAGGCTTTCTGCCCCATCCAGTCATTCAGTATCAATGGAGTGACATTGATTTTTGGTCTTGCAACTTGGGGAATCCAATTGGTGATTGATCGCAGACAGCTATATACCGGGAATTGGCAGCCTTTACAAGAAGATAAGCAAGCGATGTTCCTGTGACAGCCTCCCGGAATATCACAATTTAGTTCATTTACAAAGCTGGGACTCGGTGATCCTGAGGGTGTAAGCCTATTTAACTGGTCACAACTTTGTAAATAGCTATTAACAGCCACATTGCACTTTGATTAACTATTATGCAAGGGCAAAAATTGTTAACGCTCCGTTGATACTCATTTTCATGATTACACAGGGAGCATGACGCTTTCTTTGTGGTCTATAATGGTGGCCAATGCGTTCCGTATGCATTAAAACGGCCAAGTCTCTAATCAACTACCAGACATACAAGACCACTAATCGTTCACGCTCTGTTGAGGCTCAGTTTCAGAATCTGGCAGGCAGCCTGTACCTGATTTATGAATGTCTGCAACTAATCGTCATGCAGAGTAACCATGATGCACAGCCAAACATTGTTGATGCACCATTGACACTCATTTTCAGAATAGGGCAGGGAGTGTGTCACTTTCCCTTTTGCTTGTAAATGCAGCCTATACCTCATTTATGAACATCTGCATCCAATTGCCACTCAAATTACCCAAGATGCAAGACGAAAAATGATTGACTAGCAGTTGACGCTCATTTTTAGGATAGGGCAGCAAGCATATCTCACTTGTTTTTGATTATAAATGGAGCTAATACATTAGAAATGGACAGCGATATACGAATGTCAATATTCTGCGATTTGAAGTAAGATATCTAAATGCGACCATAAAGGGAAAAACCCAAAAACCAGAACCGGAGATTGGAACCATCACGTGAAGCCGAACCGAGCAATACCCATGGGTTGCCAGCTATGGGTTCGGGTTTGGCTCGCCAAGATGCAGCAGGTTCGCTTTTTGGACGGGTTTGGAACCAAACCAAACTGTGTTAGCAGTCCAAACCTGTACCACTGGCGGGTTACCCGGACCCGTTGCCAACACTAGTAAAATTCCTCCGGTGTCTGCTTCCCATTAGCTGACTCCAACACTTGCGTTCTCAGCCCAGGCGTGTACTTGTAGAGTTGCCATCTGGATTGTTTTAGCATCTGTGATGACTGATTTCGGCAACCAGAAGGCATCACATTACATTGTCGGTTCTCAACAGTGGTCAATGATTGAGTGGTGGATATCAAATCATTATTACTCTAAACAGGTGTTGGGAGTATTGAATATATCGTCAAGAGTGATGCGATGTGGTAGCAGAGGTCAGGAGGGCGTGTCGAAGGTTCTGGAGATTGTATGTAATGTGGGCAGGCAAGGCGAAATATATATGGGCTTGGAGGGTTTTCTTGATCTGGCAACATCATCTTCGCCGCATTTCAGCTAGGAGTCAATCTGCTTAGCATCATCTAAGCACCCCGATACGTCGACTGAATGCTTACGTTCATCACAAAGACAACCAAAAGCATGCTCAGCAGTCATATCTGACTCGTTTGTCCTTGTGCAGATGCTTGTACCCTGTGATGATGTCGGTGCATCGGTATGTAGAGAGAAGGTAGAGTTCATGTAAGATACGAACTTAATACAAAGTGACAACTATAAATCAGGCAATGAGTGTAGGTGTGTTTTGTGACGGTGCAAAACAATCATCGTGATGGGCAGAATGCAGAATGCAGATGCGGTATGCTTTTTGAGAACCAACCGATGCTGAAATTGACGGAGCGATTATACACATTGCAAACTTGCGAAGTAGGATGAGACAAATCCTACGAGAGTGGTTGGACCCCTGTGTGGAAACTGTAAATCCAGGTGGGGCTTTTCCCAGGACCAGTCAGCTTGCACTGGTATGAGTTGCTAAATGACTGTCGGGACTAGTGTTAGCAACGGTTCCAACCCGCTAGAACAGTTCCGGGTTAAGGTTGGAACTGGAACCGAACCGTTGCAATGGGCTTTACCACACGATTACCCGGACCTTTGCAAATGGGCCGGTTTCACCACCAAAAACCCGGCATTTCAACATCACAATTTTGGCTGCAGTTAAGTATTTGAGTTCTGATCGTATCGTGACATGATCAGTACGTAGATTGTGCAGTTCGAGCCGCTCTTTCACCTCCCGCTTTCAAATTTGTGATCCGACCAATATTCGTTGAGTCGCTATCAAACCCCCGGTAATTTCGCCTACAATGTGTCTTTATTTCACAGCCACTTAACGAATATTAGTCGGATCGCAAATCTGAAAGTTGGAGGTGAAAGAGTGACTAGAAATGCACAATGTACGTACTGATCATGTCATGATACGATCAGAACTCAAATACTTAATGAGAGCGAAAGTTGCAGGAACCGTAAAAATGAAACCTCGGTCCGGGTACACCCTGGCCAAAACCCGCGGGTTTTTGTCCGGTCCGGGTAACAACCCTGCCAAGACAAAGCAGTTCGAATTTTTCGCCGGGTTTGGAACCGAACCGAACCGAACTACCGGGCAAAAACCAGACCGCTTGCAGTTTACCTGGACCCGTTGCTAACACCAGTCTGGCCACTATTTAACCTTGTTACAACATTTCCTTTTGCTAACCAAAGATGGATCCCATTCAACAGTGTCTTTACTTCTCGGTCACATGATCCTACATAGGCGCTTACATCACTCACCTATGTCACAAATAACAAGAAAGGAGTGTGTAATTACCCGCCGAACAGCTTCCAGATGATGGTTTTGCGATTGAGCACGATAGTGTTCTGCTTCCATTTGTTCATGAACCAAATCGCAACCCTTTTGTTCACCCTTCCAACAATGCTTCCAGCGAAACAGATCCCATCAGTGGCAATGGGTATATCGATACAGAGCAACCTCCAGTTCGGACATTTATTTATGATACTCCACACTTGGACAACCGTCTAGCCGGCTAGCCTATTAGTAAGGAGTGTTTCGATATCTTTGACAATGAAATTAATCTATGGTACCTATTCTCCTGTGACAAGGAGTATGGATTAGCGCACTAGTTTGTCACGCACAACTTCAGCAGAGCTGCTATCAACAAGCGTTCAGGAACCCTACAGTGGCAACCGTCCACAACGTCACTTCTTCCAACACATCATTCGAGATGTTGAACGAAATGTCTTACGCGATGGGCATTGACTCTTAGAAATCAGGCAAAGTGGGTGACAATCATTTCGCCAATCCAAACAACCTTCGCGACGTTGATTACATACGTTTCTTTTACTGTAAACCTGTGAAACCCATTTCAGTTCCTCAGGCACCAACCTGCATACAGGGAACATATGTCGTATACTCCAGCAATGGATATCAATTCTGTTGAGGAACATATCTACTCAGAGGTGAAATCAAGCTACTGGTGGTGGAATAAACAGGTACATTAGTTGAATTTTGTCAGAGCTATGATGATTTTGATGGCTTCAACAGCTACAGTGGCCGCTTGGAGCTCCAATTGTCTGTGTATTTGGCATGTCAGACCAGATACATCTTACAAACTCTTCGGGCGACAAGCAGGAGTTGCTAGTATAGTTGAGACTCGGAAACATCGACTCGACGATTAGATCAAAGCCTTCAGATCTTGAAAGTATCATTGTTGCCCTTCTTCCCATTCTGCTGAAATACGACTTTGAAGGACATGGAAAAACACCTGCAGTGAAGAAATGACAAATCCACAATGGAGAGGATTTCAGGAAGGTCTTCAAACTTATTTTTCGTCCTCTCAACATGCTTATCGATGCTGCAAAGATTATGCTTTGTGCGGACAGTCAGATGCGGCAATGTTATTCTGTCATCTGTGCATGGACAGCTAACTGCTTCAAAATCATTCACTGTCATTCAATCGTGCAGCCCCATTGCTCTGTGTGCGAAGACCCGAAATCGTCGTTCAGAGAATGCAATGCCTCATGGTGGCAATGGAGAGACTATTGGCTATACTTCCAAAAAATGATACTTGCAACTCAGGGAGATAAGACAGAGTGCTGGAAAGCAGGATAATATCTGGAAGATCACAAGGTTGAAACCTCAGAAGGCGTCTTCTGGAAGATACAATACATCTCTCCAACGACAATTATCATACCCGACATTTTTCTTACCGTCTATCTCGGTTTTCTTGAGCATTTGAGGGACTGGGTAATGTTCTTCCTCAAACAATATTCCAGGATCGACAAATTCAACCAGCACTGGGTGATGATGGCTCCATATTCTGGATTCGCTCGATGCAACAAGCCGTATTGCCAGGTGACGGAATGGAGTGGGAAGGAGTTGAATGCACTCAGCCATGTGATTGTTCCAGTTTTCGCGGCGACTGTTCCAAGCCCTGCGGCAAGCCAAAGCATTCCCTTCACAGAAGCCCTGTTGTGTGTCAAGAACTTTGTGCATATTCGCCTTATGGCACAGTACTGGTACCATACTGCGGCCACGATGGAGTACATGGAGATTTATCTGAAGGAGCTTCCTTGTCACAAGAATGTTTTCAGTTAATTCCATGCCAGTGAAGCTACAAAGAAGGTCTCGGAAGCCTTGACAAAGCAGCTTTCTTTGGACAAACAGGAGGATGGGGACAGTCACCCGCTTGCAAAAATCTTTCCACAGCTGCACAGTGTCTTCTCATTGATAAAGATAAAACGCAGATCAAGATAGAAATTGCACAACATCTTGTCGACGATTCGGATTTCAACTTTGTGAAAATGCATCTCCTGAACCACTTCTGTCACCATATCCGCTAGCTTGGCAACCTTGTAAATGTATGCTCTGAACTCCCAAAACAAGTAATGATGGATCATAAACAAGCGCACTGACAATCGAATTGTCATGAGGCCGGCTTCTAGATTTTCGAAATGACAGTGCGAAAAGAGGTGTTTCAGTATCGACAGCTGCATACAAATGCTGCATAGCATCGTTCCAGTGATGAAATGCCTCTAACCAGAGAGCCTATCAAGTGAATGATGAAAAATCCGCAACCAGAAATCTAGACCCTTGATGACTTGGCTGAGTGGTGTGCAATGCTAAAAGGGAAGCTACAGAATTACATTGCTTGGTGTTTCAAGAGATGTGCTGACTTCACAGACTACGTCCATTAGGATCAGTATCTCAGTCATATCGATGATATAAGATACATTTGGTACATTGCAGTAGCAATTCCAGTGATGTCTTTTCAATGCTAGGTACATGCAGTTCATATTGTTCTTTGCATTGAGTCGGTACTTGAGCTACACGATTGATTTGAATGCTTCCAATCTGTTTTATATATATAATATTCGACTCAATGCTTGATGTAATCGTTGAAGTGATATAAGAAATCTGATGAGTGTTTACTCTGGGCGTCTGAATTTTTGTAATGGGAGTTGTGCAAGCTTGTGTATAATCGATGTCTCAAGGGATTAAATAGTTAACTAGATTCTTGCATTCAATGGAACAGTTCAAATAACCGTCGAAACTATTAAAATCTAGAGGACCAACATAATTGGAACAGGTGCAGTTAATTCGCTTAAACAACTAAACAGGTTTTGAGACATCGTGACGATGTAATCACATCATTTAACATTTCAAAGCACAGTGGAAAATTACAAATATGCTGTTCGGAATATTTGTGGACAATGTGGAGAAGGATTGGTGTGTGGGGTCCCTTTTTGGAAACCAATTTCACTTTTTGCTGATGTATTGTGTGTTGATGGGTAGCTAAAAAGATTCATAGATACAGAGATACATACATGCGAATACAAACACAATACATGAGTTTTGATAATCATTGAACAATTAGTAGTAGCGGCAATTTCCAGGCACACAAGCAGGGTTCTTGAAAATGATATTTTTCCGAACCTGCTCTACTCTGAAACACGGTGTTCACAGACTTGTCACTGGCGCACCCAGGTATGTTGTTGGCACTTTCAGTCTTGGCACAGGTACTCCCAGACTTTTCACTGGCACGCCCAGGTATGTTGCTGGTGCTCTCATGCTTGGCACCGGTGCTACCAAGCTTGGTACTGGCCCCGCCATGGGCTGCACGGTCCATATAATGTTCTCTCTGACACTCTGAAATATTCCCAAACTTATCACCCAAGCTCCCATGGTACTCTTACACCAGTCATTAGATATCACTGTTACTTTATAGCCCAGCCAATATTCCCTCCTTGGGTCTAATACCCTCCTGTAATTGACACATCAAAGTTTACACTCCACATCCTCTCAGACACTCCAGGAGGCTGCCCATGACAAAATACATTTTGCTGATGAAGATACTGATAGATATCTCCTTACTTGATCTGCAAGTCCACATACCAGTCTCTGTTGCTGTCGAAGGGCTTGTTCTTTCTCATCTACTCCATCCATTTTGGAATATATCTGCTTCTGTTCAGTAACCCTGGTATGCTTGGGTATATTTTTTCCATGGCCATAATGCATACAAGAAAACACACCAAGCAGACACTTTCCCTCCTTCTGGGTGTCCACTACTGCCAACTCTTGGAAGAAAGCAGATTGTTCAAATCACTGATATGCACTTGCAGAATCCGAAAATTGATGTCCTTTGGCTGGTAAATCTGCACTGCCCATTGCAAAGGTATGAAGAATGTCCTCAATTAAAGCTTTGATTGCAGTAGATGCAAGTGGATGGATACTGGAGGAGGTGGTGGTATTCATTTGAGAATGGAACATACTGAGGCAAGGTGCAGTTCTCTCTCTCTGCATCTGTACTGATCTTGAAATACCCTTAAGAAAGTAAAGCAACTGTGTCCTGAGAAAAGAAGAGGCGGTGAGACATTTCTCGGGCCGGCGCGGCAAATGTCTTGGAGTGATCGCGAAGGTGATGGTCCGGAGGGATCCCGACACCACCAACACCTATAGCAATTCAACTTTCTTAACTATCTGCGTTGCCACCACTTATACACCAAATCTTTACCACCACCACCACCACCACTACCACCACTGCCACCATCACCACAACTCTTATGACCTCCACTGCCAACTTGATGCTTCCCTCACTCAACCAACTACCACCGATTCCCCCTTCTCCCGCCCGTTCTTTTGCATCTACCGCTGTTCCCACCGTGTCACTCAATATTCCACCACCACCGCCGCCACCTTTACCGGGGTACTTTCTCTCCAGTAGCGATGTTAAAGTATCCATCGCGGCCTACGAGACTTTATCTGAAGCGGCAAAAGCTTATCGCAAAAGTTTATCACAAGTTGCTGCTGCGGCTTCGTCCTTCGGTGCCGCGCTCGAGACTTGCGCGAGATGTAACCCTCGAACCTACCGCTTCGTTCTGCTCCTCCATACAATACTGATGATCTACTCCGATCCTAGGCAAGGGTGCTGGTGACACTGCGGATAGATTGATGGGAGGGAGCGGATTGCAGTATTTGGTCGCTAGTAACATGCATTTGCTGTCTGACGCTATCTATCGGGGGTTTGAAGTTCCGCTGTTGCATGAGGTGGACAGTTACAAGGAGAAGAATGCGGAAAACGAGGAACGATATAAGAAGCAAGCGAGCGAGAAGACTCGAGAGCTGCACAAGCGCGAAACGCAACATCTGAAGCTCGCCCGTCAAAAGAAGCGAAGTACTTTACTTCCTATGTTCTGGACCGCAAATAGTCCTAACCACGCGGGCAGATCTATCATCGTTTCGGGGGACTCTTTTAGATCTTACTGCCAAAATTGATGAGCTGGAAAATTTGAAGTATGCTCACTTCCGGGCCGCTCTAGACCTCTCCCAAGAAACTTCAGCTCGAATTCTTGATTGCTCCGCTTTAGTAGTACGTGCGGAGGTGGAAATTTTTGAAAAGATTGCCTCAAAGGGATGGGATGCTTCAGGAGGGTTGGATGATCTTATTTCTCGGGCGGCGGATCCATTCGCGGCAAATTCTAGTTACGGAAACTCTGGTGATGGTGAAATTTTCTCGATACTTCCAACAGAAAGTATCCTTCCCAGTCCACATGGAGCCCTCAATCAGGCAGGCTCCACATCGGGAGTAGGTGGAGGCATCGCAACGGAAGGCAAATACCAAAGCTTGACGGGGGCACTATCGCAGAACGGAGATTACGACGAATGTGACGACGACGACGAGGATACACAGAGCATATTTTCAGGAGGGTTCTCGAGTCCCAGTCCGAGTAAGAGTCAGTTGGGCCTGCCAGGATTTTCACCTTCAGTGAGTAGTGCGGGCTGGGGAAATATAAATCAGCAGACCTATAGTTTAGAATCCCAGCTTCATCAGTTGCCATCTCATATTGGCGAGGGTACCGAGACTTCGAGCAATTCCAGGGCGAGTGCAGGGCGCCATGGTGGAGAACAATGGCAAGATCAGGATGATGGAGATAGAAGTACCTTAAGAGAGCTTTCCATTAATTGATATTGGGCATTTTTTGGGGATGCGAATTTGACATGGCACATATTGGTCGCGGCGTTTTAGGAGGCGGGAACGTTTTGCTTTCTCTGGTGATCGGTGTATGTTCTTGAAGTTACGAGTACCTACTACTATGTATGTCTCGTGTTTATAATTGTCTTGATCTATTATGCATGAAGTGAATCGAAAAGATACCCAAAATGTCGAATCACCTGACCTCTGATAAAAAGTCACATGAGTGGTCATGTGACTTGAGCCTCCTCTCCGTCGAACCAGCAAAAAAAAGTCCTCCGCCCAGGCTCTAGGAGTGGCAGGGGTGTGATTGGCTGTGAACTATTATTATGCATATTATGTGATACATGTGTGCAAATTTGAAATTTAAGAGAAAACAAGTCGAGCACATATGACGTAGATTTGGAGTTTTCAACTACTGCAACCTAGTGCATATAAACTTTATCTACTGAACCCCGCACTTCATTCTATCCTACTCCACTGCCAGGGTGACAAGAATTGAGTGAGATATTGACTGTCTAAGTTTGACATGCACAGTGGCATACATCGAACGCTATTCCATTATCAACAATATGTGCTCAATTGACATACCTGCCAACAATATGGAATCTGACAACAAACCTGGTAATGATATGTGTTCTTTCGATACACTCTCCACTAGGCCCTCTACATGCGGGTTATTTGAGAAAGAGTCATTCTCAGAATTTTAGTGCCATCAGCTAGATATACCCATTGCATGGTAATCATGTTATTTGCCACACCAGCAAGAGATATCCAAACTCACACCAATTGAATGCTTCTGGGCGGTACAACAAATGCTAGATGTCTCTACGTTTAATTCAAATTCTGATATGCTTCAGTTGTAAGTGAAAGTTGGTGGGCATGAATCGGTTGGAGTTGGTAAGCATACTTCTTGACTCTTTAACAATGGCAAATGTGCAAAATTACTGGCAGCAATAGTATAACATTGTACGTTGGTGCTGGATTATTTACTACAACAAGATAACTTCGCCGCAGTTGGAAGTCAAATGTTTAAAAAAATATGCGATGCAGAAATAGAAAAGGTTGTATAGTCACAGGTACTTCAGCAGGGACTTGTAAACTTCAGACTGGAACTGTTTGAGGACTGTAACATCTTTAATAATATTGAGCATGAGCTGAAAAACTACGCTCCTATCTTGACAAAAGCTATTCAAACTATGGTCTACCGTGATAATGGCAGAAAGGATTTATAAAATACAGACACCGAAAAACCTGATATCCAGGATGCTATATCACAAAGGAAGGTATTAAAGACATGGTGTAGTGTAAGCAACAGTTTCGGGTAACGCGGCTTTCTTCCGGGATGGAACGGAACCAAAGGCCCCGGTACAGGTCCCGAACCACCTAGTACCCCGGACTGGACATAAACCCATGGCTTTATAGCTGAGTTGAACCCAGACTGCGGTTTCATTTACCATTCCTGTTAGTTTGGCACTAATTCAGTATCTGAGTTCTGATTGTATTGTAACATAATCAAGACATAGATTGTACAATGTTAGTCCTCCTTCCATTTCCCACATTCAGATTTGTACTTAGACCAATATTCAATGAATTGCTGTCAAATAATAGTATATGTTGTGCAAAATGCGAGGGTTTTTATTAGCAACTCAACGAATGTTGATCCGATCTGAAATCCGACAGCGGCAGTTGAATGAGCGGCTGAAACTACACCATCCACATATTAATCATGTCACCATACGATTAGAACTCGGATACTCAATTGGAGACAACATTGTGAACTTGAAGTGCCATGTTTGTGGTGGTAAAACTGGCCTAGTACCAACTGTCCGGGTTTTCTGTGGGATAGAAACTGTTGCCACAGTCCAGTTTCGGGCAGAACCAGAACCGGAATCGAACTGGGAATGTAGACCTTTTGCTAACACTAGAGCTGTGCTGTAGACATCTTATTAGCATTATATGTATTTGGCTGGTAGTAAATACACCCAACACAAACTGTTATGTGATGCAAGGTGTACACGGTAAAATTCGATATGTTAATAATGCATCGAAGCTAACTATCGAAATGTTGCATCAATGTGGTCTGTCTATAGGGGATGATGGAGTGCTGAAGGCAATGAGATAGGGCGATTTGGTGGCATGCAAGAGAATTGAACATGTCAAAAGTGCGAGGTTATATGCAGTTCATTCACAAGAATCTCTATTGAAGAAAGTACAATCTGGGAGATACTTGATTTCATACGATACTATTACCTTCTACCACAATGCAATAGCACATTATTTGGACAATCACAGCTATTAGGTCAACTATATGGCAGGTTATTTTTTATTCATGGGAACAAGTGATCCCTTGCCATTACCATCTGGATACTATCAACTCATGTTCTATATGAAGATTGACAATATTTTGCCGAATAATGCATTACAAATATTTATACAGTGTGCGGCAAATCATGAGATAGGCAAATCTCAGCTGCGCTATTGCCAAAGATCAATGACTTCCCAACAAGATGATCGAATACCATAACATTACATCACTCCATCACCAGTGGCGCATTTGCGGATGAAGAGGTGCCATGCCAAGTACATGACATTTGGCACTATCAATAAGAATAAAGTGTCAATCAATAGTACAATTGCAGTTCTGAACCACATTATTCCCATGTTCAGTTTGAACTGCAGAGATGTACTGGATTCTAAGTTGTGGATAAGTAGTGACTGTCGGACAGTCTGAAACATCGCATGGGCTATCTACTGTTGACAGGAGCATCAAGAAAAGATTTATAACATCAGATTCATTCAATCTATTGGTGGTCTATTCCACCTACTGAAGAATGCACTGAATACCATTATGCATGCTGACAATGGTGCGAGTGGAAATCCCAGGTCCATGGGGTGAGTTGCTGGTATATTATGTTGCAAACCTGTGGCAACAGATGTGAAATACTTTCATAGAAGCAACGACTTCTTCGAGTACCTTCTAGATACACATATTCTGGCATGCTTTATGTATGTGATTAAGGCTTAGACTCTGGGAGAGTTGCATCAGTGGCTGCATGAGAACACCTGGCCGAATGCTATCGCCAAGATATCAAGAAATTGTAGTGATCTACAGGTGGTATAACCAAGGCATTCTGCCATGATAGATTTCTTGGAACCTGAATTGCCAGACTGCATGAAACAGATACTGGACAATCGAATGGCGATTAGGGCAGCAGGTGTAATGGCAAGACAGTTAACATGTTGAAATACAGACCTACTACAATTTTTTGATAAGAAGAATGAGAACAGCATGATCTTGAAAAAACTGAGTAGAGGGATGTGGGATGCTGTATGGCAGAATGCAGTATTACTTGTAGTTGGAGGTCTTGTATACCGAGACTTCAGCAAAGCATGCAAAGGGGGCAACTGTGGTTGGGTAGAGAAATGTGTACAAACATTACTGTTGATGTGTCAGGAAATAATGCATTTCAAGAGAAGGGTAGGAACATGAGTAACTTACTTACACATAATAGAGTTCGCACTTATCGTATTATGCAGTGCACTGGTTGCATCTAGTGGTATCATTGAAGTGAGTCTGGCACCTGGAGTTTGAGAAGGTATAGTTTGATTTCTGTTTTCTAAAGTCAACGCCAAAAGAGGTTTACTTGTACACAATACGTACGCATACAGAAACAGTTATTAGACAAAATATGGATAAGGTACTGATAGTGTATCAATCATGGGATAGATGTGCTAATTGTTTGATTTTGTTCAAACCTTCAGCAATTACAAAAGGTGATAAAGTTCTACGGATTGTATGCTGTCCAAATATACCTTCACTGAAAGCAGTAAATCACGCGGTGTATAGTGCAATGGGTTAAGGAAACTGTTGTACACATCATCATATACTTGATGCATACGTAGATATAGCTGAAATATGCGGTGTACTGGTTGGAGAAGAAGTATTAACTTTCAAAGCAGAGACGGGTGGCTCTGCTAGGGAGCATGTGAACTATTCCCCCGATTTATAATGCGAAGGACTTCACCAGGTGTCAAATGGTGCACATTTGAGAGAGTATAAGTTGACAGGAAGAGGATGTTGGATGAGCGGCAAAGGAGTAGACTGCACGAATCAGCCATTCGATTATTTGGACAGTGGAGTAGGTATTATGGAAAATGGTGAGAATGAAGAGCATTATGCTATCTGAAAGGTGATTTTGTTTTACAGCAATCGAAGAGAAGTACAGAATGAATGGCGTGTTTTTTTATGTCTATTTCTAAGTCATATCGTTGTTCATGAGGGAGGGTTGCTTGGTACTTTTAGACCGAGGCAGACTTGACTTTTTCGATGTACATTTCTCCTTTGCTTTTTGTGTGGATACTGTCCTCCGTTTAATCGCTTTGATTCCTGTCTGCTGAGTATCCCATTGATGTTTCTGAGGGATTGACTTCCAAGCATAGGCTGTTTCCAATGGCATTTCAGCATGATGGGTGGTGGTAGGTATTGACGTGACATTGTGGTGAGTTCTGTTGCAAGTGAAAGGGCATGCTTAGGCTGTGGGAATACATGCTGTGACAGCTGCAAGATTGCGCCTCGACAACTAGGCAAGTGTCAAACCAGGCAACAAACCGAAGTATGATAATACCACAAAATTGCAATGTAGGGGTGTTGAGGCCAGTTGCAATTCTTCTGTGGAATACGCAAGCACACCGGCTAGCACAGTATGACTATGTATTGCTTCTTCATAATCACCATGCACTGATCCAGTGGCAGATTGTGAGATGTCAAGTAGAGATATCTTAGTTGGTGGAGCATCAGTAGTAGTAACAATTGTTCATTTTTCAGTTATTTTTTCCAGAGGATCTGTGCTAGATAGATTGTTCTTACTCAATGATGTGATCCACTGTTGTAAGAACCTCGCACATTGCTGTGAGTATAGCTTCAGCTTGAGTTCACAATGTACTCTTTTTAAAACTGATATCTCGCCCATCCAATTGTGTCACAATTGTGTTGCACATATCCAGTCGTCTTTCACCTCTGGCTAGTTCCGCACAGATAGATGGTGAGAAGTAATGCCTATATTGCAACGGAAAAGTTGCCTGAGCCCATATGTCAAGTGCACTTTAAACCTCAAAATGTTGCGCTGTTGAAATCTTCACTGTATGCTTTTCGGCAATCCACTGCTCAGCTAATATATGTTTGGCTGCTACATGGGCTAAACATTCACTAGTGTCCAACTATGGTATCGATGCCCGCATATCAATTATGGTCCTTATGACCTGAGTTTCCTGACCAAGGTACAGAATCATGTAATGGCAACAGCCTTGAACTCATGGCTGATGGCTGAAGGCATTGTAATTGAGAATGATTGCCATTACACATCTACCGTGGCTGCTGATTGGATTTACATATCACAAAACAAGTGGGTCCACACAGTGATATGGTATTGTGGTTGCGATGAGGTTTCCATTGTCAATGCTTAGGTACATGCGTATGATCAACTCCCGGATGCACTCCTTGGTCTGCTGAGACAGAGCAAGATCATAGTCTTCGCATTCAGAGCCTTGAGGTATTTCTGTTGGTATAATGTGTTTCTGGTTACCAAATAGTACTGAAATCGCTTTAATGTTGAGATTTCAACCAGCCTGGCCAATATGCAGCCATAGGGTTGCAATCATAAGATGAGGAGATATCTTCCATTGCATAACAACTTCTATAGCTGCAATATCCACACACATTCCTCCAGTATATACACATAATTCTTTCATACCAATATTGCTGTAGTTCTCGGTGATATGATATGTACCAGTGCAAACGAGAACTCTGGTTTGACCACCTCTAAAATTATTTAAATACTGCTCTCATGAACTGACCTCCAGGGATGCATGAAAGGGCCTGCCTACCATGGTACAATATTCGGCCATTGAAGAAGACATCACATTGCGATGGTATGTTGATATACTTATACATTCATCGACAGCATCCACAAAACTTATTGACTACAGAATCTGCAATGCTGCACTGGTTATGTGAATTAGGGGTGATAGTTGCCCACAACCCTGTGCCGGGTCAATCTGTGCAACCATTTAAGTGATGTTTTATATATCAATTGCTGCTTTATACAGGCATAAACCAGGTTGAACGCCTACTGAATTGATAATGACGTCAAGCAAGTTTAGAATTGTTCTAACTGAGAGTGCAAGGCGAGGAAGATGTTGAAAGTGAGTGCGAGTAGCCCCAAGTGAGAGATCGTCTTGTCTGAATTCGTGTTAGCACCATACCAGATGGCACTTATCAATAACAACTACGCACAGGCATTTAGAGATAGTACACTTCTTATCTGTACCAACAACCTCCCAGCAGAATGAACCATCCCTCAGCAAGACCACCAGTAACACAAAGATGTTGATGTACTCAGCATCCCTCACTTGGTTCCAAAACCCTGAGTTACAACACAGAATATCTGCAGTCGATTGTATAACCTTGATGTTCTAATCCAGCAGTCATCTCATCTGCCAAAAGCTTAATGTTGACTTTGAGGTGGCGAGAAGATACGTACCTGGTCAAATATTAGAGCTACCATTGGACTGATAACCAAACACATAGCGCTTTCTTTCACTACTGGTGCTGTCTGGTAAAGCAAACTCTACCCTGAGTTTGTTCCCACAATTACAGGTACATCTTTCACGCTTCATGATATCTGCAATTGTACTGACTGGAAAAGCGTTTGGTTGGAACACAAAATAGAGTCCAATGACAGCACAAATTGGGGCGAACTGCATTAAGTCTCAGTTGAGCTGCAAGCAGTTCACACATTCGTCGTCAGTGTCATCGAAGTCTGTTCCTGCCACTGCACTTTGAGAGTAATGTTTTGCTGCCATCACTGTCAGTGCTGTTAGACTGAGAGAGCAGCAGTGTCTTCATGACATTATTTGACGTACGCATAGACCTCAGTATTATTCCGGTGGCACACATGATAACTGATTTAGAAATGTATGCACTCTTATGATGGAATTGATCATGTTGCTTTGCACACACTGACTCTAGATCTAAACATATACGCAGCCGAAAACAAACCGAATGATATAGAGATTCAGGATATGGATGTACATATGTGATACCCTCAAAGACCAAAGAAACCAACCCCAGAGACTCACATTGCCATACTCAAGATCCCTGTTCCTCATTTGTAGCATCGCCTTCCAATCCTGCACCTGCTGTATCTATATACTTTACATCATTCCCCTCCATATTTGTGCCAATTCTATCCTGGGCCTGACCCACCCATTCTGTGCCAGTATTCCCGATGTCAACGTCCCTGGCCTCTGACCGCCTGTGATCGACATGATCTTCGATATCCTGGATGCACTCTTCCAGCTCATGGATTGCTGTTATCTTATGCTGGTTAGATTAAAATTTCAAATCCAGGAGGTGGTCAATAGTGTTGCCTTGCGATTGTAGACATGATCGCGCCATAATTGCCAATGTGGCATCGATTGTAGTACTGCAAGAAACCTGCAGTACCAAAGATGGAGGCTCACTCTATCTATCACCTGAAGCTTACATTTAGTCAATAGAAGCGCTAATGTAGACTGTAGACTCATAGCAACAGAGGATGTGCATTGAAATTGTTGCAATGGGTGGACAAAATATTATCTCTGGGAGTATTGCAAGTTGCTATTCCTCGCCAGCCATCAGAAGCTACAGGGTGCTGGATAGGCCACCCAGATGAATACCAACTGCTGTGTATGATATGTGGGGATTGAGATCATGAAAAGGTCGGAGCAATAGGAGCAGATTCACCATGGGAGTGTATGTAGCTGCCGCTGCTTTCATTGTATGAGGAGAATCAGCCGCAAAACAGAACCCAAAGAACACTGAGTAGACCCAAATGTGGCAGAGATGCAATTCGATTCGAAGCCAGAGATGGTTGCAAGCAACTACTCCTTCAGAGCACGCAGCTCATCCCTCTTCATCAACTCCTCCTCCACATCTTGCCAAACCTCCTGAAGCTTCCCATGCATCATCTGCAACTCTGTAATCTCTCGCAAATACTACTCCTTCTCCTTTACCAACAGTCCCACACCATACTGCACTGCTTTTATCAATGTGCTAATGTGCTGCAATTTCGGTTGGCGGTCTGACCAAGACTTCAATTGGTGTGGTCAAATGTTCCAGTGTGTATTGGCCTTGGTGTGCTTGGTAAAAGTTGGACCGTTTAAGATGACAGGTTTGCACCGTTTTGGTACAGCTAGCTCCATCAACATTGGTGCTGCTATCTTGCCATTGAGAATTCCCCCTTCAATTTGGCTGCACTATGAACATCTGAATTTATCATCTAGCATCTCATCTGTGTTGGTGGCTTCATTCTCAATACCAGTGTAGCTGTTAGGGTGTTTATCATCCATTACTGCCAGTTCTTCATCAACACACTTGATACTTTGATTGTGCAATATAAGCTCCATTGATAGAAGCAAGTTGCTTGACATGTAGTAAGGTTGTGCTGGAGATCCGATTTGTAACTTGTCACAACCATGATCTGTGCTGGCCAATTGTTCCAGCCTCCGATTGGGAATTTGTGGTTGCACACCCAACTCCTTGTGACAGCTATCAAAATTCTCCAATAAACCAATCAGCCAAAACTTTCAACGGCTCATTACCAACGACATAACCGCGCACAGCCTTGTTACGTGTGCATCAATTGAAGTACCATTGCTAGGATAAATATCAACTACCTAGTATCTCCGTATCAACTCTTGTGCTATACTACCCAAATTTCCTCGGGCGGTATTAAGTTTATCTGGCTCAGACTTAAGCTGTTGAAGGAATGTTGGAGGCGCATGTTCTGTCTTACAGGCTGGAAGGTACACTGACCAGGAATTGATGGCTTTTGTTCTATTACACTTGATTTCCAGACACCCATTGAATGTAATCATGTGCTCAGGTTTGGACTGTACTTCTGGGTCGGAAAACTTGGTCAGCTTCTTTTGCTTGGTATGAGAACTGAGTTTGGTGTTTTTCATGGTGCCATAGCACAATTAACTTACTGACCAAGCTTAGGAAATGAACAAACTCCTAGCCAGCACATGAATTCATCCACATCTTAGCATAGTAACAAAGCTCTCCAATGATCTGTATCCAAATCGACAGATACACATCGTAAAATGGATTAATAATTTGGCATCATGGTTCATAATCTGCTGCAGAGTTGGGAATGGTTTTCTTGAATAGCTCCTTGTACTGCTTCCATTTCAGGTTGTATACAACTACAAAGATTTTTGCCCAGGAGTACAAAAGGCACCAATTATAGTTGTCAATATCCATCACATCACACAAGATTGGGATGGCATCTTAACAACGAATGTACTCTAGAGTACGACACATGTTATCTGATATATCAATGAATTGTACACGTCCTGCTTCCTCAAGTGCTTGGTTCTTCCGTGGAGTTTTATGAGGTGAGGTTCTTAGTTTCTTCGCTGCTGCTGCCACTGGTGAAGAAGATTCAGGGATGAAGGCTTGAGGTTACTTCTTTGGAGGCAAAGTGGCAAAAGTGATACCTCGCTGTGATTGGTCAATTAATTCGCAGGTGGTCAAATGTTGCTATCAGATCATACCAAAATGGCCCATTTGGGAAAGTGCAAACTATATATGCTGGAACCTCATACGGAGCATCTTATCACAAAATTAAACTGCGCTATGTTAAGTGTAGTACCTGATGTTATCTGAGACAGAGAATATAAAGCCAATAAGCGATTGGAGCAGAGATAGATGGTTATTGCAGAATATAGATTGCTCTTAACAGTGTAGTTGATATCTTCTCCAGGCTCTATATGATATCCTGCAGTAACCAAGCATCACATCACATGCTGCACTACATAGTACTCATCGTTCATATACTTCATTATAACAAACGTACTTGAGCCTGAACTGAGGTCACAAAAATTATGATCTGGCCATCTCAATCCTGCCGATAAGATCATTTGCAGCTCTTCTTACTCCCCTTCTGCTTGGTCTGGCCAGAGTCTGGGTTGTCTTAGAGCCCCTTTACCTATCCATCCTCCACCTCCTTCTATTTCTGTTACTTTTCTTGCTTCCCCTCAAGCGATTTATAAATGTAACGAAACTGAGACAGTACAAAGTAGTTGGACACATGTGCCCTTCCAGGCAGCCCTACCCAAATCATGATATCTCTTTAACTGATGCGTTCATTCACTCAGAATGTAAATGCAGGCAGCTAGATATTGGTAACACAATATATCGAGTGACCGCCTATTACTCGGTATTTGCTGAAGCCAGTGGGCAGTATATCAACCATACATCACATGACCTGCCCTTTTCCATAACCTTGGAACTATCTCAACCATTCCTCCTACCATTCCAGCTACTTCTCCATCATCCCCTGCATGCGTATATTCCAATCATTCACCAGCAGGTATACAGGAGTACTCCCCCCCTACACTCTCCCCCTCAGAAACTCACACTTTATGTGCCATATCTTCTCCATCCCTCCCAGCTTTCTTCAAATTTGTACTAGTACAATTGACCATGTTATGCTGCTTCTTTTGATCACTGGTAGCTTTTAAACCTTCGAGCATATCAATGACTGTTGCAGTTTGCTTCTGTTTCGTAGCTTCTGCTTTCTTTTGATCTTTCTCCACTGAGCTGCACTATACCTTGCTGAGTGACTATCCTAACTTCAGTGAGCTGGCAATGGTTCTTAGGTAATACAGCAGATAGATCTTTGATCTGAAAGTACAGGTCTCTCAGCATTTCCCCCTCCAGATATCTCTCTGCATATGCACACTGTGCAGATCTCCCAGGCTATCTAATAATGCGCTTTAGTTTAAGCGACAAAGGTATACGTCACATTACCTGATGCATAGAAGTATGCTGCAGGTCGTTGACGGTAGTTGAACTGGATGCTGTTGGACCAATGGGATTGGTACACTGCAATCGTGTTGGCAAGATAGATTGAGTGATGATTGGTAATGTGTAACTCTAAAGCCATGATGAGCTGTAATGCCAGATTCCAGTAGCTGCACAGGCACTACAGATATTGTTTGGTGTAGATATACTTTTCATTGCTTGGATCACAAGTTTGAAGTTAGCTCAATGTATTCTGTTATTTGTATTACAAAGACTTGGTGTAGTTTCAATAAAATTGACTTTTTGTTAAAACTGTAATGCTAGAGAAGCTTGATTATTCTATCTAAGAGGGCCACAAGGCCAATATATATGAGAGTGTGAGTACGGCTGAATGCCATCAGCTTGTATCAGAGTCAACAGTCGTCTTCGCCCATACAAGACATCACGGACTCCGGCCATACAAGTCATCACCATCTCCGGCCACACGAGACACATCCGCTCTGGCCATTCCAGCCATGTCCTCTCCCGCCATACAAGTAATCTCTGCTCTGGCCATAGGAGACTCATCTCCAGCTGAGACATGTATATGCATCACTCCCCCTTCTTGCTACGCTCCGTAGAGCAAGAACAACAAACAACAAATGATGCCCAGAATAGCCTCCTGGAAACCCTGCATGGCAAGTGAGCAGGGACAGAGTACTACCATAGTGTGAGGATGGCCATGCATATAAACAAAGACATCCATATTCTCACAGCCTCCAATTGAACTCCAATTGACTTCCACTTACCATAAACCCATTGCTTATGTAAACTTTGTATGCGTATCTTTAGTAAGTGCTTTCGTGAATTTATCTACAACATTTTCGTCTATGTGTACATCCGAGTTGATGACAATTCGTTGTCGATGCAGATCTCGACTGTTGTGATTGCAAAAGTTGAAGTGCTTAGTTCCAGCTCTGATGATTCCCATGGTGATAACAGTGAGAGCACCATGGTTGTGGCAGTTGATTGGCAGTGGTGGTAAGTCTTTGATGTGAATGTCATTCTGCAGTTGAAGTAACCATTTCGATTCTCTAGAGGCCTCCTAGCATGCGATGAACTCGGCCTGAAGAGGTGACATTGGGAGGAGACTTTGCATTTGAGACAGCCACAAGATAGCTCGATTGCTGGTGAGGAACACATGGCCTCCCTGAGATGTGCGGTCTGTGCTGTCATTGGCCCGATCAGAATCTGAGTACTCTATGAGACTCTGGCCAATGGGTAAGGCATTGCCATTGAAGTGCAGGCGAAACTCAGCTGTAGATTTGACATACTGAAGGACTCTCTTAGCAGCGGTCATATGGCTGGTGAATGGCCGCAAATTGTAATAAGAAAGAGCAGCAACTGCATCAGAGATATCTGGCCGAGTTGCAAGTACTGCATACAGTTGTGATTCCATGACTGCTTGATAGTCTGTGATATCATGCTATTCCTTCCCCCCCCGATTCTCGGCCAAGTCCAACTTCACATTGGGCTGCATGGGCATCGAGAAACTTTGAGTATGCCGCATACCGAATCATCTGAGGATTGTGGTGATACAAGCTTTCGGACTGTGACAGATCCCGGTACCATTGCGGTATATCTTGATGCCAAGGAATTGGTGCATCTGGCCGAGGTTTGTGATCTTGTCCATCTCTGAGAGTTTTGCATTGACTTTGATCGCAGCTTTGGTAGCAGACTCTGGGTATGACATGGATATTTTGTCGACATATATAAGTACCAGAATATCATCGCTGCAGAGATAGAGATTGGGATCGGGTGAGGATTGTCCAAACCCAAGAGAGAGTAGAAGGCATTGATATCATCGTGCCATAACCACAGAGCTTGTTCAAGAACATTGAGAACTGTTCTGAGTCTGACAATGATTTTGGGGGCATTGAGAGCTTCTGGCCATCCATCTGGTAGAGTCATATACATGTCGTCATAGTCGATTTCGGGATTTAGAAAGGTGCTAACTACATCGAGGTGGGCCATATTCCATCTATACCTCCCGATGAGAGAGATGAGATACCAAAATGTAGTTAGCTTCCCATCATGCACATAGGTTGCACCGACATCTGTCAGCTCATAATCTTCAATGACTAGCTGTGCTTTATACTGTGTGGACCTGTTATGATTGTGTTCAGTCTTAAAAACCCACTTAGAGCCAATCGTCTTGACTTGCAGTTGCCGTGCTTCCCAAGAGTTGAGAGTGGAGAAGGTGTTATTGCGCAGGATTGATTAGCTTTCTTCCTCCATTGCGCTTTTCCAGTGATCTCATTGAGGCCTTTCCATAGCTTCCGCGTACGTGAATGAATCTGCAGCGGATGCTGGCAACACTTCTGAGGATGTTTTACCTTCACTTCTTGTGACACGACTCTCTGACGGCGGAGCTGGAGTTGGAGCTGCAGCTGCTCGCAGTACTTGGCTTGATTGCATAATTGTTGCTGCGATGCACCAGGCAGTCTTGTTCTTTCTACGGAGGCGTCGGCTGGGGGCAATGTTTTCCGCATCTGCTGCCGGATACTGGGCACTCTGATTCTCTAAGCAGAGGTGCCGGCTGTGGGCATTTTCTGTTTCCTCGTCAGGAGCTTCATGCATGTGAGATGTGGATCTGTTACCAGACTGTGTAGGTTGACAGTATAGTCTTTGGAGAGGCTCAGTTGGACGATCTGTGTCCTCGATATATTCCTCTTTCTCTGTTAGTCCAATCGTATGGGTATGGATCTCACTGCTTTCATGCAGCCATGACATGTGTGCATTTCTCTCTTTGTCGAAGATGACTTCTGATTGGGCTTTTACCTTCTTCAACTTGGGATCGAATATCCTCCAGAAGGTTTGTGAGTGGTGCGTGTGGCCTGTGATGATGCAGGGGTTTGATCTTGGGCCGAATTTCCCTTCACATTGGACTTCAGGGCTGAATCTACTGGCCTATATGGGAATTGGGGTAGGTTATTGAGAGAAGCTTGCTACGACATCTTGTTGCAAATGGCATCGTGCGTTGGTTCTCCAATTCAATGTAGCATCTCACATGGTGTCTCGTATGGTGGTTGATAGCCATCGCAATAATTCTTTTTCAGGACTTCATTCAGTGAACTCTGATGGAGATAGACTGTGGCATTAACTGTTTCTCCCCAGAACTGAACTGGAGGCTGGGAGTCAATCATTATTGCCGGGGCCCTTTCAGTGATTGTACAGATCATGCATTGGGCAACACCATTCTTATGGTGAGTGAATAGACCGCATGGGTCGTATGGTGAACCATGGGCCGCGAGGACATATTGGAATGTTTTATTGTCATATTCTCCCCGTCCATTATAGCCCTGGAATCCCTGGATCTCATGTCCCATTGAGTCTACTTGGCCCGGAAATGTTTGGGAGGGGGAGGCGCAGGTCATGGCTCTCTGATTTGGGAGCAGCCATCTGGATGTGTACCTTGAGTAGTCGTCGATGAATTGTATATAATATCGATTGTGTCCAAAGGTCGGTGTAGAGAATGAACCCCACACATCCGAATGCACAAGTTCACAGGGCATTGCAGTGCGCTTCACTGGGACTTTGATGAAACTTTTTTTGTGCTTGGCCTGGATGGAGACTGTGCACATAGAATCATCGTGTGTATATCCCTCGGCTAGAGACTTTATGGCAGTAGGATTCATATGATCTAGTTCGTGGCACCTCAGTCTTGACTCTGGAATTGTGAGATATCTGTGAGTGGATCTCGTTACAGCAGATGAAGGTGCATGTGGAACAGTGGAAGCAGGTAGACCTGAACGTGTAATTGTTTGGTGACTCTGAAGACTCGATTGTAGGTTCTTTGATTATTACTGCAGGAAGACAGCAGTCACTCTTTCTCTTTCTCCCGCTCTCGGTACTCGATGATAGATGTGCAGTGGTGGGGAAAATACTATATATGCCATTGACTAGATTTCTGGCAAGAGTACAAGGAGACGGTGATGTTATGGTGCATTATCTGTTTTCAGATATAGTCATATGCCCACCCAAATCCAATTGGTTCATCGATAGAAGGGAAAGTTCAAAAGAAGGAGTATTGAGAGCTTCGACATATTGGCCCTGTATGACCTTGAGGAAGCCATTACCAGTGGCAGCGACTGAATTGACATCTCGGATTTCGATTACTATACTAAGTGAAAGTTTTTTGAATGCTGAGAAGCTGCTGCGGTCATTGGCCATTTGGTGTGAAGCTCCGGAATCAATCACACACTTCGAAGCAGCAGCAAAAGCACAGGCGGTGAGTTGGAAGGGGTTACAGTCTCCGGTCATAGTGAGGGCTGCTGTAGCAGTGGCTTTCTTCACTTTCCACCACTTCTTTATAGGTTTGTAGGAGATGCAATTGACTTTGATGTGGCCTGGGAGCACGCACTGGAAGCAAATGCGCTCATCATTTCGGTTGTTTCCTCTCTCCTGTGCACATTTGCGCTGTCTGTATGCATCTGCAGTATCACTTTCAATAATACAATAGATGTACTTACATTCGTGGGTGTCTCTGGATCCACCATTTCCACCTTGGTCACTGCATCCACCATCCACTGCGTCCACCTCGTCCACCACGTCCACTGCGTCCACCACACCCACCGCGTGTACGGCGTCCACCAGGTCCACCATATCAACCCCGTCCACCGGGTCCACTGGGTCCACCGGGTCCGCAGAATGCACCACATCCACCGGGTCCACCGGATCCACTGCGTCTACGGCTTCGACGGGGTGCATGGGGTCCACGGGGTCCACGGGGTCCACGGGGCCCACTGAGTCCACCACATCAAATGGGTCCACCATGCGTTACCAACGGGTCAGTTCAGTTCCAGACCCGTGCAAAAACCAGACTCACTGACTCTTGGTGGGCGAAACCCGAACTCATACCCTTCAACCTGCGGGTTCCGCTGGGTTTGGCTACACCCTTCGATTCCAATCACCGGTTCTGCGATTCGGGTTTCACATTTATTGTCGCATTCAGATTTGCTACTGTTAATCGTAAAATATTGACATTGGTATGTCACTGTTTATTTTTGATGTATTATCTGCCTTGATGTGCAAAACAAGCATACTCACACGCCCAACCACATCCTGAAATTGAGCATCCACTGAGTGTCAACAAAATTTGGTCTTACATCTTCGGTAATATGAGTGGCGCTTGACCACAAGCATCCATAAAGAAGGATATGGCAGCCTTTGGAGGCAGATATGTACGGGATAGTCCCGCCACATCCTCCGGGACAGTAACAACTTAGTTCATTTACAGAGCTACCACGAAGTATTCTTGAGCCTTTTAGAGTATTATAACAGTCAAAACAATGTATATAGACTATAACGGCCACATAGCGCTGTGATTAACCATAATGGAAGGCCAACAATCGTTGACACTCTGTTGATGCTCATTTTGATGATGGTGCTGGGAGCGTTTCACATTCACTTTTGCCTATAAAGGCAGCCAATATTCAGTTTATGACAATGTAAAACCTGTCACCACCCACATTACCCATGATACACGACCAACAATCTTGACGCTCTGTTGACTCTCATTTTGAGAATGGGGCAGGGAGGGTATTGCAATCTGGCTTGCTTATAATGGCAGCCAAAAATTTCTTCATGACTGACTACAATCTATCGGCAGTGTTATTTCCCAGAACGTATGACCAGAAATCGTTGATGTTCTGTTGACGTTCATTTTCAGGATGTGGCAGGGAGGGTATTGCGATCTGTTTTGCCTATCAAGGCGGTCAAAAATTGCATTAGGACTGACTGCAACCTATCAGCGGTGTGATTTCCCAGGATGCATGATCAAAAGTCATTGACGCTCTGTTGACCTTCATTTTCAAGATGAGGTAGGGAGCGTGTCATTATAATTTTGCCTATAAAGGCGGCAAATACTTCAATTATGTATAACAACGAGCGAATCAATTTTAAATTACCAGACTAATGTGATCTACAATTGTTGACGCTCCTTTCATGCTCATTTTGCCATGGCTGTATCCATAATATGTAATCATTTAATTTGGCACCATCCATCATTCACATTGTTTTGGCAGCCTTTCTGGCACTTTGTTTTACTTTCTTCTTGATCACTACGTTGTTCTTTAATAATACATAGATATATATAATAAAAATCTCCAAAACCACGTGTCTTTCGGCCAATGCTCGTGATCAGTTGCAGGATCACTCAATAGGCTGCTCCAGTGTTCAAAATGAATGTTTGATGCATTACCACACAACAGATAGTGTACTAACCAGTATATGTTCCTTCATGAGTCAGCGTCATCAGCAACAACTCCAGTTTCCGTCTGAAACACCCGGGTGTTCCGGACGGCTCTGACGGCTCTGACGGAACCTCATACCCTCTGATGGAGAATTGAACGCGACCCGTCGCCCAAGCAACAGGTCGCGTTGCATACCTCCCTTGTGGCGTCTAGTATACCATGCCTCCTATTCTTGCAACGCGTCGCGTTGTATATTACTCTCGCCGCTCCGGCGTCCGACTTCCTTTACTTTGCGTCCGGAATGTGTGACATATACGCAGCATCAGAATGACACGTATGTTACACTCTTCGCAGGGGTTGCAGCTATGCAGTAGCCGTTTACACAACGCCTGGCGATGTTTATGCCTTTCTTCGGCCGATAGCCACATGCCGCACTCTCATTTATGTTTAGCTTTGACATTTTGTCACTTATTACAATACAGTTTTCGCTTCAGATACATCGCTTGCCGCTGCATTTGCTTTGCCATTATCGCATTTTATATGTCTGAAATATACTTTCCAATCTTCACACTCTCTAGTACTATGCCCTCAGTCCTCCACATTCTGTGTTAATCCATCATCGAGTTGGGATGCTTCATCCTCCTCATTCGCATCCGCATCCGCATCGTCGCCATCCTCACCCTCATAACCGTCGACATCACTGGTTCCCAAGTCAAACCTGTCGAGTTCAGTCGTGGGCCTTCGTCGCCGGCTGGCGGTGCGGATGGCATAGTGCTCATCACTTTCGTCACCATTATCTTTGTAATCCCCGCTGCCCCCTGGCATCACGAAATGCACTTCGTCATCCGTGCAATTGTTGTCAATCGGGATGTTTGGGTCAGTGCTTCGGATTTCAGGCTCCTCAAGCGCCACTTCGGAGGTCAAATAGTCAAGAAGAATAGCATTGTCAACACTCGCTGCGTCCGTGCTGATGACCATGGCAGGCGTTGGGTTCTCCGCCTGCTGGATCTGACGCTTGACTGTAGCAAGAGTGTTGTTATACACCCTCTGTTGGTAGCTCTCCCGTAGTGTGTTCCAGGTATTCATCCAGAATGTATACGTGTCAGGAATGCCAGACGAGGTTAACAACTTGGGACCCATTGCAGCAGGATGCGTTCTTACCACCGTCATTCTCATGATTGAAGTAGTTCGAGCTATCAGGCCTGCCCGCTTTCAGCTTTGACTTGGAAGCTTTCGGATGAACACCTTTGTTCTTTTGCCACTCCAGGAGAGCATGGCGCAACGCAGTGCAGGTAAACATGATCAGTGGCGAGGGTATATGACCGTCCTTGTCATTAATCATGGAATTATAAAATCTATCAGCATACTTACCGCAGTTATTCGCCCGATGATAAAATTTGATGTAGATAAACCACGGTATTGCTTCCGACAGGAAGTAAAGTGGACGCTGGCCATTGGTTAGCAGCTTTCGACTCTCTCTGCGTTGGATTTGGGCCGCGTACACCACCTTCCACACGCTCTGCTACAGGAAAAAGATACTTATTGTCTGCCAGAAGGGAATCAATGAATTCCAAACGCTCTGCGGCAGATTCAAAGCGGTGGAGATCATAAAGCTCTGCTATGTTGTCCCTTGCGGATTGAATAAAATGGGATTTAACCTTATCAACTTGTGCGCGAACCTGGTACCTGTAAGTGTGTAATATCCAATGTGGGCCGTTGCTTCAGCATACCTCTTTCAAGATCTCCTTTGTGTGCCCCTCAAATGCTATGGACCAAATGTTGTTTTGCTGCATAGCGGTGTACCCGTACGTCTCTATTATCTGCCAGTGTGGAGCTTCAGCTAATGCTTTCGAAACGCGTCGCGTTGCATAACTTACGGTCTCTAAGTCGCTTGCACTCATAGACGGCCGTCTGTTCCACATGGAGAGCTCCAGGAGTCTGCCCGTCGCGAACACAAGACGCATCATGTCGGAGTGACCAAATCGATGGATGCTCCGACTGCCGGAGACCATTCATCGAGGTGTAGATACTGCCTGCAGTTGCAATTGCCACTGCCTCTGTCTCTGATTCCTTTCAGTAGCTTGCGTTCGGAGTGGATTTGTAATGATTGCGTGGGCTTCTGGATTAGGGATGGGGGTAGGCAGGTTTTCAAGACCGCTAAGAGGAGTGGGAGTGATAGCAATGCCGAATGCGGGGCTGGATACAACGTGAGGCGATGAGGTTCCTCCGGGTGCTGGTGTGCTACGACTGCTTGTAACCGGCGTGGCGGTTGGAGTATTTATTGACCGTCACTGTTTAGTGGACGGGGTGGAAGTCACGCGTTGATTGATATCTGCAATGCGAAAATTGTTTAGCGAAGATGAGGGGATGGAGTTCTGAACTTGGATTGTAGAGGCTATGGAACTCCCTCCTTGAGTGGAATCCCACTCGCCAGCCAGTACGGAAACCCGTGTCTTACCAGGCGGAAGTTGAGCATTCTCCGAAGGCCCACTCTTTTGTTGATTCAAACAATTAGGAAGACTTCGAACATTTCGTACGACCGGAGTCGTGTCGAGGTGAGGGCTTTTGGAAGGCATAGTCTGATATTAATGTTCCACGTTAAGAATGTAGGAATAATTGCCTGTGCATGCATATGCAACGGCAGGCGAGGTAGACTCGTATTTGAGCGACCAGGAAGGGTTTCGACAAAAAAGGGCGGCGCAGTGTAGACCGCGCTAGACTATAAACCCTGACAATTCTCGGTGGCGAGATCCCTTCAAAAGCTTTCAATGATGCGGTTAACTGCCATCAGATTAATCTCAGATTAAACCCAGCATTGCTATTCACTGTTGCAGCAACGTCTGAAGGTCTATTGTCACCGCTTGAAGGGTGTTTAAGCCATCTTGACACGATTATCATCATATTGCACTTGTTCTTGGCACAATACTTCCAACCATCGATTGGGTATATCTTCAGCTTCCCGGTGGAAATCCCCCTTTGGGAGAGCTAAATGCATCGCAATGGGAACAATGACATATTCTCTATCCTATGACATCAGTTGCGTGTGCTTTTTCCACCGCTAGGCGTTGGTAGCTGTGTTGGATGGTTGCACAGTTGGCACAACTTGAGAACTACTCAGTTTGCTCCGAGATGCATGAGGTCTGAGCGGTAAAAGTGGTATGAGATGCCAAAGATATGCCCGGCGTCGCAATCTGTCTTCACCGCGAGTACTAAATCTCGTCTCGAGGCTCCTCATTCATGAAGTGCCTGGTGGTTATGCAGGATGAAGGCTGGGCCGTTTTGTGTTCATTAACCAACGAAACGCAGGATATGAATCAAATCGCAGGAACTCGAGTAAATATATCCCTTCTTCCCGCCTTCACCTCCATGCTCTGTTCCTCCCGTATGTAACAGCCCACCAGCACCTTCAACTCTCTCGACACACGTGACTTGCACAACACAACGCCTCTCGTTCCAAAACACACCCGATAACATACACAACTTTGTACGTTCCCTCTGGGCTTGCTGCTGCTACATGCAACTGTATCATAATGCTAATGCCTTGGATGTAGATTCATTTTCAACTCACAGCGATGGCACCAAAGGGCAGCCGCAAAAGAAAGGGGAAGGCAACTGACAGGGCAAAAATGCCGACATCGGTTATAAATCGATGCCTGTTATTGGATCAGGACCGTATAAAGGGATTAATCTCGGAACACATCCGTGGACTCATACGGATATACAATGTTTGCGGCATCAAGGATGACAGGGCCTGGGACCTCTTTGATGATCTAATCTTTCTTGATCCAGTTACGACTCACCACTTTTCACAATTCCAGCTGATGTGGCCACACCTCAGGAGCAGGAGTGCACCATTTCGGGAGTGGTGGGCAGCCTTCCGCTCATGTATGGGACAAATGTTTGACAAAACCCGCGATCAAATGAACAATTGGAGGTGGGACAACCCCCGTGCATTCGGGGATCAAGTCAATCGCTCCAATCCGCAGGCAACCAGCTCGGGGAAGGTTAAACGCACCGGCTAGCGTTTCTCTTGGTACGGTAGCGATGATCTCAGGGTAAAGATTGAGCCACCAAGCTGCCGGCAGTATAAGCCAGGAGACTTCCGGGCCGTTAGACTACTGAATTCGGATGAGATAATTGATGAGGATGATGATGATGACAACTGGGCGGATCCTGGAGCGCCCAGCGGTGGAAGGAGCCATCCTAGCGATGGCATTGACAATGATGACAGCGAGGGTGAGGAGGACACGCAAGGCGGTGAGACCGGGACCAGGAAAGGGAAGGGTACAAAGGATGGGAAGGGGAAAGGGAAGGGGAAGGTAACCAAGGAAGGGAAGGGGAAGGGGAAGGGAAACGGTAAAGGGAAAGGTATTGTTAAACAAACCCCAGGAGGAGATGATATCGCTCGTGCCATTGCTGTGCAGTTGCAGAGGGAAATGTATGATGCAGACTCGGACACAGAAGGCTAACTAGAGCCTGAATATTTAGAGCCGGAAGCATCGCCCGCCATGTCAATTTCCTCAGAGGATGATACCGACTGTACCGAGTCGGACGCCGAATATGACTCAGAACTTGACCATACTGTGGATATGCGCATCGAGGATGATGTGGACGCACCGGACAGCGTTGATTTAGACGGCGATGTGGATATGGAAAGGGACAGTGACGATGATGAGGAGAAAGATGAAGAGAAGGAAGATGAGGAGGAGGTGGAGGAGGAGGATGAGGATGAGGAGGAGGATCAGGATAAGGATGATGGCAAAGAACCTTGGACGCTTGGCCAGGGAGAGATGGTAAATTCATCGGCTGACAATGTTGATACTATGGTAGACGATCAGTCAATCGTGCTACCTGAGCAAGGCCAGGAGATACGCGAGCATACCCCACGGCCACAACCTCTGGCGCCTGCCCCACGGCCACAAACCCTGGAGCCTCGCCCATGACCACGAACTCCGGAGACTCATCCCCTCAATGGGCTGGAGCATTTGGGGCTTGTGAAGCCGCAAAAACCTCGCCCGGCGGTGCAAACTCTGCGAGAAGATGAGGTAGCCGGAAACACCTCGGATGTGGATGTGGATGTGGATGTGGATCAGCAGCTGCTGATTGAATCGGCAGGTGGCGACAGTCTCCCCGACGTCCCTCTCCCTGGTGTCCGTCTCCCAGATGTCTTTCCCCCCGATGTCCCTCTCTCCGATGTCCCTCTCCCTGATGTCTCTCTCCCTGATGCGCGCCCAGATGGCTCGGTAGGCGAGGAGTGAACCTGTCCTCGCGTTGCAGAGGAGGTGATGGTTGTTGTGTTCAGGTTAGGGTCGGGTTCTTGTCTTTCTTGTTCATTTCCATTGTTCTAATCTTTTTATCTCTGGCATTTATTATTACACACGTCGCGAGGTTTTTGGATCGCTCAAGGTTTATTTTATTTATGGGTTTTGTACTGGTTTCATTTTTATTGGTTTTAGTTTATTCATAGTAGTATGGGACATCGCTCATGCAGTGTTTTTGCAACTCCTGGCGTGTAAGGAACCTACTTGCGATGGTGTTGAGGCTCAATATGTTAGCTGAAAGTATCGTGAGCTTACACCCGAGGCTGCTCAGGCCCAGCACCAACTTTCGTCCCTTTCTACAGTGTATACTACACTCATCCCGTGTCGTCGACAATGCAAGAAAAGACCCCTTTCCGTTCCCCCGAATTTGCATGCCGAAAGAAGCTCACCTCAGACAGCTGGCAACTTAAACATATCAAATTACACCATCCTGAACACCTTCAAGTTGCACACCAGAAGAATCTGACTGTTCGCAGCGCGCCCCGACATGTTGAACCCGCTCAGCATCATGAATTCAACGCTAACAAAGATTCAGTCGAAGACTTGGACGCGTTTCCCTACCTGGAACACATTGAGAACATTACAGACTCGGAGTCTCAACCACCGCCACTTCTGCCGCGGACAGATCTTTACCCAGGCGCCGGCGCTCCACTGATCGATTACATTGCGGAGCCATGGGAACGCAACGCTCAGGGTTGCCTTGAGAAGAACCTACAGATCAATCCCTACTACCCGTTTGCGACGTGTAAAGAGTACAATTATATCCAGTGTGTGGTCAAGAAGAAGGGTATGAAGACGTACGATGACAACGTGCTGAAGGAAGAAAACACCGCTCTGCGTTTCCCAAGCTTCAAAAAGGGGAATGGTGTCCAGAAGCTCTTGGCTAGCATGCCAGATGATCAGGCTCTCGGGGAGTGGGAACTACATACTCTCGAGGATATGACATGGAATGACAATCACCAACGCCCTATCAAATACTGGAGTCGAGACATCATCAAAAGCATGAGATGGTTGATGCGGCAGCCAGTCTATGCCGATCATCTCATTTTTGCCCCTCAGCGTTGCTATAACAGCGATACGCCCCAGAAATGCCTCTATACCAAAATGCACACTGCAGACTGGTGGTGGGAGACACAGGTAAGGAGGGATACTCGAGAATAATAACGTGCTAATCGACGTTTAGTCAACGCTCAGTGTGGGGAATACCCTGGGTCCCTTGATCATCATGTCCGACGGAACACATCTCTCGAATTTTGCTGGCAACAAGAAAGATTGGCCTGTATATATGACAATTCGCAATCTATCGTCGAAGATCCGCCAGACGTGCTCAACGCACAGCGTCGTCATGGTAACTCTCCTACCGATTCCGTTCAAGAACCGCAATATTCCTCAGATGCGGCTAGATGAGCAGCGGGAAGCAAACCACGAGATGCTGAATGAAGTACTCCGGCGGGTACTCCAGCCACTCACGTTTAAACAACATCCCAGTGCCTAGAGCCGGTATTACAACGTTCCCTGTGCAGATGGCAACTTCAGGCGTTGCAAACCGGTTGTATCAGCATGGCTTGCAGATTGCCCAGAGTATAGCGACCTACATCATCTCGAGCGACATGTCTGTTGTTGGTGCGAGTGACCAAAGAACGAACTTGGAGATTATGTGCATCCTGACAAGCAACATCCCCGGTGGGATCACAACTTATATAGTACGCTCAGCGATGCTAACACCAAGGCAGCCGATGCCGAACTCTCGTCGCGCCATGTTCACCGAGAATTCAACGTGTTTCGACACATTCCCTGTATTGTCAGCGACCTCCCTAAGCCCGACCTCCTCCATACAATGCAGATCGGCATGGTTGACCACCTCCAGAAGTGGATGTTTCATTTCATGAAGACCCACGAACGGCTCCACAAGTACAATGCAATCTGGTTATCTGTGCCTGCTTACCACGACCTCATACCGAAAAATAAGTCATATGAGGAAGTTTCTCAATGGAATGGAAAGGAGATGAAGGAAATGAGCCAGTACCTGCTTGGAGTTGTAACCCAGTCTCTACGAGGCAGAAGCCCCGCTCAGCGTCCCATATTCAATCGCCCAATTGAGTGCACCCGGGCATTGTTAGAATTCTATATGTATGCTCGATACAAATCTCATGATGATGCAACATTGAGCTACATGGAGGACGCCTTGCATCGTTTTCACACCTTCAAAGATGTTTTCTTGCTCTGGCGAGCCGGCAAAAAGGCGAAGGCCAAAGCCAATGCCCTGAGAATGGAACTCGTGAAGAAGAGAAAGGTAGATGAGGAAACAAATGCTAAAACTTGGACGCCGTCCAAGAAGCGGCGCGAAATGAATGCCTGGCGGGATTATATCAGCCGCGAGATAGATATTTCCAAGCAGTTAGATGCTGACTTCAACTTTCCGAAGATCCACTTGATGTCTCATTGGGCCAAACAGATTTGTCGATACGGAGCCTTGCAACAGTAATCTGCCGGGAGACATGAACAAGCACATAAAATGAACCTCAAGGACAGTTCGACTGCCTCTAATTACAATCTCAACTACCTGCCACAAGTAATCACCATTCAGCGTCGCATTCTCTGCTTGGAAATCAGAGAGCTCAATGTCCAAGCCCTCGCTCAGCATTGGGAGAACAGCGCTGCCGCCTGCAAAGTCTTCCCTTCCGGTGCTGATCTGTCTGCCCCCCTGAGCTCCCAGTTATATGCGAAGCCCGAATTCATGGGGCCCCAAAACCGCCGTGATGGAAAGCATCCTGACGCAACGATCAAAGACTTGAGATCATTATTCGACAATACGCAAGACGCAACGCACTGCGTGGCAATATACAGCGGCACGCGGGAGTTTATAAAGCATAAGAGTCGTAACAAGACGTATATATCGGATGAACAACTGCACGCAAAGGAGCTCTGTATTTAGCACGGTATTAAGGTTCAAGTTGAGGGTTTAGAAGGTGAACGCATATCTCAGATGTGTCGATGCACAGGAAGCCAGAGCTGGCGCGGAGGGGATCGACGGAACGACTGTGTGTGGGTAAAGCAACGCCCAGGGAGGTGTTATGTCCCACTGCATGGGCATCTGCCATGGCAACTGCAACAACTATTCAAGAACAAGCTCCAAAACGAGGATGGAGCTTTCGTTCAGTAGTGGTTAGCCCTGGCGCTCACCACAATACCTGAAAACTCGGGTAACTTGAATCCCGTCTCGAAATATGTACAAGTGAGAAAAGCACCGGCAGCCGTTGCTTTGCAAGTTTTCAGCGTGGAAATCATCGTCGGCTGCGCACACGTAATTCCAGAGATAGCTAATTGTAGTAAGGCAGGAGACGGACGGAACGAGCGATGGATTGTCAATAGCCACATAGATCTGGCGACTTGGAATGATGTGTATAATTAGTAAAGAGAGAATTGCATTTTGCACGCAGGTAGAAGGAACGCGTGGAGTGGTTTTCGCAGCGTCACCCATCGCATTGCAATCCCAATGTAAACGCGTGCACAATGAACCCTTTCCTACGTATGGTCACAGTTGGCCTTCACCGCCAGCGTGTTCGGTTAAAATAGGAGACCGAAAGAGCAAGAAGAAACGGTGAAACACCGATTGGAGGGCGATATTCAACACGATGCGTGGTATTGAGGCCGCGCGCGGAGTTATCCGCCACCGGGGTCTCTGTGACGGCTCTGACGGAGCGAGTCCACTCTGACTGAGCCATTCCACCTTGACGGAAATATTTTTTGCTGATGATATCTGGACCAATATCGGTATTGTGCTGGCTATCCTCATCATAATCAAAAAATATTCACAGCATTGAGCAGTATGGGAATACATATATCTTGTTGGCAAATACACGATTTGGGAACATGAAGCTCCGGAAATGTCACCGGTTGGTGCGGGTAGCAACCCAGGCAGGGGTGCCATCGCCTCTGGAGTCTGCAGTCTGCGGCGGTTGGGTGGAGATGCACCTGTTCCTTTGTGTCTCCACTGTTTCTGCAGATTTATTGCGGTGCCATTTTGGCAAGAAAGGCAGCCGGATGTGTGGTTATGATGATGCATTGCCGGGTGTCTTTGTATTGCAGCCTGCACCTTTTTATCCCCAGGAAACTGAACACCCCGCTTCTCCTCTTCTCAGACCTCGGCGCGTGGTTCCTTAATGTAATATTTAGTTTCCTCTATTGCGGCGCGCGAAATGCCTTTTTTGGCCATTTTGGCCGTATTCAACACCAGGCGCACATCAGACGGTTCCAGCTGTACCTGACCTCCTTGCGTTGCCATAGTTGCAGACATGTTGAAAACCTACAAAACATTAGTTGTTACTTCTAACAGTGAAATTTGGCTGTTACCTGTACCATATACGATTCCGTAGCCTCCTTTAAGGTGATTAAAGTCTGTTTCGTCCACTCATGGGGATGCTTATCAAGAAATTCATCTGCGAGGATCCCAGAGCTGACAACATCATGATGTTCGATTTTGAGGACTGTGCGGAAAAATACCATTGTCAACCATGGAGGGTTCCAGTTACAGGCAGCGATGAATTCTTTACAATGTTCTCTGAGGACACCCCCGGTATGTTATACGGTTAATCGACGGCCGTTTACCTACAAATGGACATACTCACATCCAACAGCATGCTGCTCCTTATTCTTGCCGCTTCCAGTCTCATGGTCAATTTTTTAATATGCATCCTGGGTCATATGTTTGGTGGCTGCATTGACAGCGTCGCATTGAACTAACTTGTGTCTCAGCTCCTGCTGTGTGCTAACAATTGCAGTATTTGATGTAGCGCCTGCCAATCCGCCGGGATTCGATCCACTCTCACCTGGCGGAAGTTGTTGTGTATCCATGATGCGCTGGTGTGGAATAGGAGAGGAAGATGATCACGAGAGCAAGTGGGAAACTCTGAGGACTATATAGTTAGCTTCTTGTCAGAATGGAATGAGTAGCAGCCAACATGATTGTTATACTCAAGGTGGACACTGCTGAGTATGACTGCAAGTGCGAGGCGTTTCCCACCGTCCGGTGATTTGCAATAAGTCCGTTCAATGATCTTTGTTTTTTAACAGGAATAAATTGCCGTGTACGACAGCCTGAATCTTCTAATTGGTATATATTAGTAGGATATTGTTCGAGGGAAAGGACATCTGCTGATCTTTGTCTCAAATAATCCCTGGAATACTACATGGAACTGACGCTAACCATCAAGTCAAGTTGTATGGTTAGTGTGACTATTCCTGATTTGTTGGCAGTCAAGCGGGAGATTTTGCTTTGTTCAAGATGCGTAAACATACCAACCTTGACATATAAGACACAGCTTGCCTCCATATTGTCCATAACTTGCAACATCCAACATCTCGCCCAACAACAAAGTCAACGCAAACGACAATGATCAATGCTCCGAAAAAGAACTTTTCGCCACTCCGGGCGGGCAAATATGCCAAATCAACAAAGCAGTCCACTGAACGATGTCATCAAGTGAATGAAGGCAAGAGCGGCTTGGAAGCAGAGAGAGTTTGAGCCTTTAGGGCATTGTGTAGCTTGCGATCCAAAAATAAGCTTGTGGCTGAGAAACGACATGAAACGCACTTCTGAATCAATGAAGACAAAGAGAAATGGATTGAGCATTATGTTGAGACAGAGACCGTTGTGGCAAGGAAGTGAGTTGAACATGCAGAGGTAGCGATTGGGCAATAGCCGGAAGATACGGACTCAGCTGAAAACACGGGATTGACAACCAGAGAGCCTGAAGAAACATTTCACGAGATGATGGTTGCTATGGAAGAAAGTCCGAGCGATATCGCCAGTTCCGACGATGGCGATTATGGGGAAGATGAGAATGATGAAGAGACCAAGCAGGACCAGCTCAGCAATGATGATGAACCTGGCTGGGCGATGGGCACAATCACCAACACAGTGCAGCAGCATATGGAGAGGTTTCGGCAGGAGCAGATGAAACTTGACAAATTGACCCTACGGGATGGGAGGACGCAGCCGACTACTTCTCTGAAAGAGATAAGAAGTACAGCACATCAGAATTAAAGGTTCCGGCAGTTGTTCAACTGCAAACGGAGGTTGATGCTGCGGCACCTGCACTGACAACATTTGGAGAGCTAATGGAATTTCTTGACATTGTCTCCAGAGTATCGCAAATGCCGCCAGGGACTTCCCAAGCAGGAAGTAGTCATATGAGGCTAGGTTCTGGGAAACCGCAGTCAAACATGAGTATACCCTGCGGTGCGCCCGCTATGGAGCTGGATTCATCTCTCATTCAGAACCCGAAGCCTGTATAACTCATAAGCTCTGACCTCTGCATCTAGCCTCCCCGGCTACTCACCATATAGATATCGGATTCGGATGAAGAAATGGTGACGGCTCCTGTGTTGGTGGAGGAATAAAGAGGCAAATTTGTACTTTTGACGTCATATCTTTGTGAAATGCAATTTGTGTACCAATTTTATCATGTGTCAGCTTTTTCTTGATTTCAGTGACCAAATTGTGAGACATGATAACTCATCTGTGCATGTGCAAGGGTCGAACGCACTATACGAAAGGTCTAGAATTCAAATCACGCTGTAAGACGGCTACCACATGTGATTACTGTTTGCCAATTACTGTTAAGTGAGAAAGCAACAGCTACATTGGTGTCGAAATAGACAAACAAAATTTAAGTGAGTGATGTCATACATGTCATAGAAAGAGCGGTCTGTGCTCAATATGAATCTGGCTGCATGTCAGCTGTCATGCGGTATTCACCCATCTATCCAACTGCATAACTCTGCACACAGACCTGGTGGGCATGGCTGAGATAATTGAAATTGCTTATGGTACGTCATGGAAATTGAGGTGAAGGAGCTGGATGAGGAAAGTAAGGAAGTCGAGCTATATTTACCAAAAACTAGTGAAATGATCTGGATGCTGTCAATTGCTGGTCGAAAGCGCAGGAATGTGGTAGGGCCACTTCATCACTCACTCAGATAGTGTGGATAGAGATTGATTAGACATTGATAGCTAACAAAGCTCCTGGATGCAAATGATAATACTTACAAATGCAATATTGTATGTCAATGATGGGTTTATGAATTGTTGCGTACAATTATTGAGTGTATGAGGGCTATTTTGATGTGATTAATGTGAACATCAACAGAGCGTCAATGATTTTAATCCTTGAATCTTGGAAAATCCTATGGGCTGCGTGGCGACATTAACTCATGATCGTACTACCGGGCACCTTGCTCAACCAAAATTGTTGCGATAAAGATTGTACGATGTCCTAAATATGAGCGTCAACGGAGTGTCCACCACTCATAGCCTTCCATCTTGAAAACTGCAAGTGCTGTGCTGCGACATTTACCCATAGTGAAACGATTGGCCACCTTTCTAGGCAAAAATGATTGCGACAATATCGCTGCTATGTCCTAAATGTGAGCGTCGCCTGAGCGTCAACAGAGTGTCAACCATTTGAAGCCTTGCATCGTAGACAATCAAGGGGCTGTGCCACGACATTAATCCATAATAGAACTGCAGGCCACCTTTTTAGGCCAAAATGCTGACAACGACATCCTACCTATGCCCTAAAAACGAGCTTCACCGGAGTGTCAATGATGTTAGGTCTTCATCTTCGAAAATAATGGGGCAGTGCGACAACTTTTATCCATAATGGTACAATCCGCAGACTCTCTTGGTAAAAATGCTTGCGACAACATGGTCACTATGTCCTAAAATGAGCGTCAACAGAGCGTCAACTATTTTTGATCTTGCATCTTGGATAATCTAAGGTCAATGGAACGCAGCTAACGCACAATCCACCTATCGGCAGGCATAATCTTCCAAAATGCTACTGACGATCTTGCGTGCGCCTCGTACAATTGAGCCCCTATGGAGTATCATCAGTCTTGGTGGAGGCTCAGCAAGCTACACAGCAATGATGTGCATTACGCTGTGCCTAAATGGAATTCTATGCAGTTAGTCTTCCCAATCTGTCCTTGTATACAACTTCACAAAGATGCATGCAATGTCTCACAGATCTGAATTTGTTGCTTGTAGCTCTAGAGCCAATATTCCAGAACCCGCATTGTGCAGTACTATAACGTTACTTTCAGCTGTCTCTCGATTCAGATTACCTAGCTGTCTAATTCCTACCGCCATGTCGGATTCAAAATTTTTAAATACCCCATTGCATGAGGTTATGATATCTTCCAAAAATGAAGGTGACTTTATTCGTGATTTGAGCGACCGTATCAAACAAATCATCTTTGATGGTTGGTGGGCTTCGATGAATGTAGTCTCGAAATGTCCTATTGCTTTGAATAACTCTAGACATGCATTTTCATGGGGATTCTATTTGCACTGCACAATGGAGAAGACTGGCAGCCCTGGAATCATATGTATCATTAGTCATCAAGTTCTTCGCCATCCATCAGAACATGGGACCAGCTCAATGGGAAAACACTTGCTGGCGAAAGCTCACATCGCAAAGTTAAATGAGTTAACAGAGTCAGAAGTTTCTGAATTGACTAGTTCAATGGTCGATGAAACGGCTTTGGCGATGCTGAAAAGGCATGGAAGTCGAGAAATTTCAATAGTAAGTTTGCAGAAGAAATTCTAACTTCACATCCTGCTTAATCCATATTGATTGAAATGACAGACAAAACGTTGCAAACTGGGAGCTAAGGACTTTGAAACATCTGAATATCACCAACACACATGGAATCGCAACCTGATGTTAGGATTTGTTTCGGCTCATATTCCCTGGAATGCTATGCAAATCTCTAGCTAAGAGGGTTATACACAGCATTGCGCAGCGAGCTTGTGCTGCCGTTGGCCCCAACTCTTAGAAACATCTACCTATAGGAATATGCACTGACCGTGGATGCAATTTAGAGGCAATTGCCATCACAAATTAAAGTTAGTTCAGCATTTGATGGATGGACATGAACTAACAAAGTCGCCATAACGTTGGTCATTGGTTACTATGTGGATTGAAATTGTGCATTGCGTGAAGTACAACTCACTTGAATGAGGTTGATCGCCTGTTCTTTTCCCGTTTCGAAAGCTAATCCAGGATAATAGGTCAAGGACAGGATACTGGAGCAAGGCTAGCCACGTAGTTGAAGGAAGTACTTAATTGATTCGAGCTTACCGACTGCCGTTTGCATGGCATTATGACTGATAATGCTTCTTGAATTACTCGATGTCACGTGAGCTGCAATCAACACTTTAGAACTCCGGCATCGAGTGGCCTGCATTGAGGAACAATATACCATGCATGGCGCATGTCATACAGCTTGCTTTGGGTGCATTCAAGAGCAGTCTGGGTGTAAAAGGCCGCACCAGGTCGTGGGAAGCCCATGAGTGCGATCAGCAATTTGGAAAGAATGAAAGCATAGATAATGGGAAGAGTCAAAGACATCGAGAAGAGGGCAACACTAGAATCAATATGGTGTCGGCCATGGGAGCAGGTTTAGCAAAGATAATTGGGAAAGTACGTACTTCAAGATATTTTGGAAGTGCTGAAACTGACCTTCCTACAGCGGAGAATGCTTGCTGTATTGATTACGCTAATACCTGGTCGACGAAACGAGTTTGTCGACCATCAAAAAGCCAATGTCAGCATTGCGGTACTACCAATTATGAATGTGAAGACACTTTGGAACTCGTCGCTGGAGTTACTCGAGGGGGCCTACTGATCACAGGAAGTCACATGTCAGTGGCTTCAAAATCCAAAATACAGTGAATCCCGGCCACTCTTCACAACTCAGGACGAATGGACCATTGTACAGTATATCATTGAAGTGTTGATGCTATTCTGATTTTGGACCCTGTGGATGTCGAAGAGGCATACAGCCACATTAAATCACGTTATCACAGCATACAATGACACGTTCGATCATATGGACGGCAAAAGGCGAGCTTTGGCCAAGAAGAAGACTCAGTGGAAGGAAGACTTATTCTTCGCTGTGAAGTTAGCTTGACAGAAGCTGGCCCAATAGTACGCTGAAGTGACTCCAATGACGGGCAAACTTGTTATATCGGCACATATCCTCGATTCTTTCCGGAAGTTGCGATCGTTTAGGAAGCAGGACAGGGCAATGGATAGTAATCCCGAGGACAAGTCGTCCTATACTACCCAATACCAAGAGGCCTTTCTGCAGTATGTCAAGAATGAATACTGTGCCAAACATCGATGGGTGCCGGTAACTAAACAAGAAAGGGTTACAAGGAGTAATTTTGTCTCCTCCGCATTGGCTTCAGGATCTGGTCAATCATTCTGTGATCCATATGATTTGTCCAGCGATGATGAAGAATTCCTGATGCCTACCAATGTGGCTGAGACGACACCCAGATGAAGAGATTGTACAGCACACATATTAACCACAGCCAGGCTCCATTTGAATTCACCGCCTGCAACACCAAAGAATTGGGGGCATATTAATTCAAATCTCAATGATTACCACTCCACCCCAATGGAGATTAGCAGTACATTTTGGATACCGGATATTACCAACTGGTGGCGACAACAGGAGGAAACACACTTATAGTACGCTGATCTCTCCAATGTGGTGCACGACATAGTCTCTATCATACCTCATTGCGTTGGAGTGGAGGCCAGTTATTCCCTTGGCCAAGATGTTATCGGCTGGAGGCAGTCAAAAACCACAGGCGAGACCCATTGCAAAAAAGTCATTGTAAGACCATTTGCTCGAGCCAATAACAGGATGTTGGCAGGCGCCGACCCAGAATTGGATACTATGAACGCAGAAAATGACTCCGAAATAATGATAGAGGCGTGTTGAAATAGTGATGTGAAAGAAGCTTAATTATTCTATCTAAGAGGGCTTATAAGGCCAATATATATGAGAGTGCAAGTATGGCTGAATGCCATCGCCCGTATCAGAGTCAACAGTCATCTCCGGCCATACAAGACATCACCGTCTCCGGCCATACAAGACACGTCCACTCCGGCCATACAAGACATCTCTGCTGCGGCCATACGAGGCTCATCTCTAGCTGAGACCTTTATATGCAAAACTCCCCCCTCTTGCTACGCTCTGTGGAGCAAGAAAAACAAACTACAAATGATGCCCATAATGGCCTCCTTGAAACCCTGCGTGGCAAGCGAGCAGGGAAAGAGTACTACCGTAAGCTGAGGATGGCCATCCATATAGAAACAAAGAAATCCGTATTCTCACAGTCTCCAATTGACCTCCAATTTACCTCCAATTGACCTCCAATTACCATAAACCCATTGCTTTTGTAAACTTCATATGCTTATGTTTAGCAAGTGCTTTCGTGGGTATATCTGCCACATTTTCGTCTTTCTGTATGTAGGAGTAGTTGACTATTTGTCGTTTATGGAGATTTTGACTGTTATGATAGCAAAGGTCGATTTTCTTAGTTCGAGCTTTGATGATTCCCATGGTGATAAAAGTGAGAGCACCCAGGTTGTCGCAGTTGATTGGCAGTGGTGGTGAGTCTTTGTCGTGAATGTCGTTCTGCAATTGAAGTAGCCATGTTGCTTCTCTAGAGGCTTCCAAGCATGCGATGAACTCAGCCTCGAGAGTTGACATGGCGATGCGACTTTGTTTTTATGACTGCCACGAGATAGCTCCATTGCTGGCTGGAAATGCATGGCCTCCCAGAGATTTGTGGTCCGCGCTGCCATTGGCACAATCGGAGTCTAAGTACGCTACTTGACTATTGCCGATGTCAATGCCGATGTCAATGCCGATGTCAATGCTGATGTTGATGCCGATGTCAATGCCAATGTCAATGCCGAAGCCAATGCCATTGAACTGCAGTTGAAAATCGGCTGTAGATTTGAGATGCTGAAGGACTCTCTTAGCAGTGGTCATATGGCTAGTGAATGGCCACGAATTGTAACGAGAAAGAGCAGCAACCGCGTACCAGATATCTGGCCGACTTGCAAGTGCTGTGTACATTAGTAATCCCATGACTGCTTGATAGTCTGTGATATGTTCCTGTTCCTTCTTCCCCTGATCCTGGGCCAAGTCCAATTTGACATTGGGAAACATGGGTGTTGAGACACCATAAGTATGCTCCCTGCCGAATCGTCTGAGGATTGTGGTGATATACGCTTTCTGTCCCAGACTGACCCCGCTACCATTGTGGTGGATCTCAATGCCGAGGAATTGGCGTGCCGGATCGAGGTTCGTTATCTTGTATTTCTCAGAGAGTTTCGCATTGACTTCGAACGCAGTTTTGGCTGCGGCCTTCGGATATGACATGGAGATATCATCAACATACAGAAGTATCAGAATGCCGTCACTGGGAAGATAGAGATTAGAATCGGCAAGGGATTGAGTGAACCCAAGAGAGAGTCGAAAGGTGTTGATATCGTTGTGCCATAACCGCGGAGCTTGTTTAAGACCATGGAGAGCTTTTCTGAGTCTGACGACAATTTTGGGCGCTTGAAAACCTTCGGGCCATCCATCTGGTAGAGTCTTGTAGATATTGTCATCGTCAATTTCGGGATTTAGGAAAGCAGTAACTACATCCAAGTGGTCCATATTCCACCCGTATCTCGCGATGAGAGAGATGAGATACCGAAATGTAGCTAGCTTCCCAACTGGGACATATGTCTCACCAAAATCCGTCTGCTTATATCCTTTCATGACTAGCTGTGCTTTGTATCGTGTGGACCCATCAGGATTGCGTTTAGTCTTATAGACCCACTTAGAGCCAATTGGCTTAACTTGTAGTTGCCATGCTTCCCAGAGGTTGAGAGCAGAGAAGGTGTTATTGAGCAGGATTGACGTGCTTTCTTCCTCCATGGCTCTATTCCAATGATTGCGTTGAGGGGTTGCCAAAGCTTCCGCATAGGTGAACGGATCTGCTGCAGGTGCCGTTAATGCTTCTGCAGAGTTTTTAACTTGACTTCTTGTGACTCGACTCCCTATCGGCTGAGCTGGAGCCGGAGCTGGAGCTGGAGCTGGAGCCGGAGCTGCTGGCAGGACTTGGCTTGATTTCTTGATTGCTGCTGCCGAGCGCCGAGCAATCTGATCCTCTCGGTGAGGGTGCCGGCTCTGGGCGACGTTTTCTGCTTTTGCTGCCGAACGCTGGGCAGTCTGGTCGTCTCGGCAGAGGCGCGGGCTGTCGGCGTTATCTGCTCGCTGGTCAGGAGCTTCATGCATGTGAGATTTGGATCTCTTACCTATCTGCGTAGGTTGAATATCTCGGAGAGGCTCATCTCTGGTATCTGATTCTTCGACATATTCCCCATCTTCTGGTAATTCGAATATGTCGATCTCATCGCTTTCATGCTGAGACGACATGTGTGCATTCCAGTCTTTGTCGAAGACCACTTCTCAATGGACTTTTACTCTTTGGAATTCGGGATTTCATATCCTCCACAACGTCTTTGAATCATGTGTGTAGCCTATCATCAGGCAGGGTTTTGATCGCGGGCCGAATTTGCATTGAGGGATGAGTCTACTGGCATAAAATCTGAATCGGTGTAAGTTGTGGAGAGAACCTTTATATGATATCTTGTTACTGTTGACATTGTGCGTGGATTTTCCAAATCCATGCAGCATCTCGTATGGTGTTTCGTACTGTGTTTGATAGCCATAGTGGTCATTTCTTTTGCGGCCTTCATTCGGTGACCTTTGATGGAGATGTAGTGCGGTATTAACTGCTTCTCCCCAGAACTCAATGGTAGCCTGGAAGTCAATCATCATCACCCGGGCCTTTTTAGTGATTGTACGGATCATTCATTTGGCAACATGGTTTCTATGGTGGACGTATGGAGGGGATGGTTCATATGTAGTACCACAGGCTGCGAAGACATATTGGAAGGTCATATTGTCGTATTCTCCCTGTCCATCATCGCACCGGAATCACTTGAACTCGTATCCCATTGAGTCTACTCGGATCTGAAATGACTGGTAGGTGAAGGTGCAGGTCTCGGCTTTCTTATTTGAGAGCAGCCATACAGATTTGTACCTCTTGTAGTTGTTGATGAATAGTATATAGTATCGATTGTCTCCTAAGGACGGTGTCGAAAAGGGACTGCACACATCCGATTGCACAAGGTTAAAGGGCTTCGTAGTGCGTTTGACTGGCACTCCAATGAACTGTTGGTTGTGTTTGGCTTCGATGCCGACTGTGCACATAGAATCATTGTGTGTATATCCGTCGATTAGAGATTTCATGGTGGTAGCATCCATATGGGCTAGTCGTTGGTGCCATATTCTTGAGTCTGAGATTGTGAGAGACTTTTGTATGGACTTAGTTTTGGCCGTCGAAGGTGCACTGAGTACAGAGGAAGCAGGTCGATTCGTAGGTGCGAATGTAGGTCTCTCTAAAGACTTGATTGTAGGCTCGGTTGTAGATTCCGCATTTATAGGCTCTGTGATTAGTACTCTTGAAAGTGAGCGTTCTCTGTTGCTTTTTTCCCTTTCTCGGTAGTGGATAGAAGTGCGGTTGCGGGGACTATGATATATATGCCATTGATTAGTTTTCCGGCGAGGTTGAATGAAGATGGCGAAGTAATGGAGCATTTTCCGTTCTTAAATATAGTCGTATGCCCACCGAAGTCCTATTAGTTGATAGATAGCAAAGAAAGTTGAAAAGTAGGAGTATGGAGGGCTTCGACTTGATAGCCCTGTACGATGTCGACAAAACCTTAATGCTTGGCTGTGACTGAGTTGTTGTCTCTGAGCTCGAATACTATAAGAGGTGAGAGCTTTTTGAACGTTGAGAAGCTGCTGTGGTCATTTCACATGCGGTGTGAGGCTCCAGAATCAATGCCCCACTTCGGAGCAACGACGGCGCCAGGGGCAGCGAGAGCACAAGCAGTTAATCAGAAGGGATCGCAGTCTCCGGTTGTAGCGAGAGCTGCTGTAGCAGTGGCCTTTTTCACTTTCCACCACTTCTTTATACGTGTTTAGGAGACACAATTGACTTTCACCTGGCCTGGGAGCCCACACTGGAAACAAATGTGCTCATCGTTGTTTCCTCCCTCCTGAGCGCGTTTCCGCTTTCTGCATGCATCTGTAGTATGGCTATCAATTTTGCAATGGGTGCACTTACTTTCGTGGCTGTCTCTGGTTCCACTGCTTCCACTGTGTCCACCATGTCCACCACGTCCTGCACGTCCACGGTAGCCACCACGTTGAGAGAAATAGGCGGCCCCCATGGATGCATCTCCAAGTTCTTTGGTGAGGCTGGCTGTAGTTACTTTTTCTAGGAGGTCATGTATAGCTTCTTTGGGTGTAGGTAAGGGCCTTCTAGGCTTTAGGACCATTAATATTATTGCATACTGAGATGGCAGTGATGTAAATATTTGCGTGCGGAAATATCGATTGGTGATAGCATCGGCGGTATGGTCGAGTTGTATGCGGTAGTTACTGAGCTTGGTGAAGTATGTTTTAAGCAGTTCGTCCTCCTTAGGTCGGCAAGCATGGAACTGGCAAAGGATGTCCTGTCTGCCGATATATGATCCAGTGGTGTCCAGGCTGGTTTGTAGCGTATTCCACATTCTGAGAGGGTTTCTCATTCCCTCGACAATACGCCGTTCTTCGTGGGAACAGGAAAGTCTGATCATAGATGCGGCTTCGGCTTCATTCGCCTTCCAATCGTCATAGTTGTTATCGTGCTCGAAATCAAGAGGCTGCGGTTCGGGGTCATCTCCGGTGACGATTGCATATGCTCTGATGGCTGATAGGATGAGTATCATGTCATCTTTCCATTCGTCATACTTGGCATAAGTGAGCTTAGATATGTTGCCCCACCTGGACTTGTTGAAAGCGGGTTTGGAGGAAGACATCGTGAGATTGTGGTGTTGAGTTTTAATGTCGTTTATGCGGGTATTGCTATGGTGACGAGGTTTACGGTTCTTAAGGCTCTCTTTTGAAGATTATGAAAGAGATTGAGTGATATTAAGATAGTAGCGATAGCCAGGCTCATAACCTGTTGAAATAGTGATACTAGAGAAGTTTAATTATTCTAACCAAGAGGGCTTACAAGGCCAAGATATATGAGAGTGCAAGTATGGCTGAATGCCATCAGCCCGTATCAGGGTCAACAGTCATCTCCAGCCATACAAGACATCACCGTCTCCGGCCATACAAGACACGTCCGCTCCAGCCATACAAGACATATCCGCTCCGGCCATACGAGGCTCATTTCTGGCGGAGACCTGTATATGCAACAAGGTGGAGGAAAGGAAATTGAACAGAATGGCCAAGGTTCACGACTGGTTGGAGATCTGGCAGGGCAGCCAGAACTTACGTGCTACCCAGAAGGAATGTTGTGCTCAAAACAAGAGGATGACCGCTGTAGGATATATTTCAGACACAGATGAGACCGTCAAAGCATCCTGGTCACTCTTTGAACATGATTGTGCGGCTGCATTTAAATTGTCAGAAAGATCTCCTTTGCCACCAGCTGTGTTTGAAAAAGACCTTCCTGGAGAATGAACTCAAATCGTAAATGTCTGCTGAATCCGGAGAATCAACCATCATCCATTTGAAAGTGACGAGGATAGCGCATCTGAAAGCATTTCGGACAGTGAAGATTGGCTTAACTGGAATGATCACGTGTCTAATCCAAATGACGGTGAAAACAATTGCATGGCAGACAATGAATCCAATATAGCGCACAACAATGGCATCGAGGATCCGGAATGCCAGGTGCAGCAGAATGTGAGTGCAACGCCAAATATCCCCGGATTGGTTTGGCCAACATGGAAGTCAAAGAGACAGGCTGAAGAGGTGTTCGTGATGGTCAATGCAATGGAAACGTGGAGAAATACAGGAGTGCAGAAAAAGTAGAACATAATGTGTAAATAGTTCAACAGCTTCTATATGTAGCTTGACTGAGAGATTTAGTTAGAGATATGTTATGGGCCAATGGGAGTAGTAGCTTGTGAATATCGGTTAATAAAAAGATGTATAGCAGGTGCAATGGAGATTTTGCCAAAATACATAGATTTTAGTCGGGTAAAAGCAAACACTGCAAGAATGCTACTGCGCTCGGCTTTCCCACAGTGCAAAGTTTCAATGAGCCAGAAGAACTACCAATACGTTCAAATCATACTGTAAACTATTATCGATGGCAGCAGGTATTGAATGGACAATACATTAAAATGAACATCAATGGAGCATCAACAATATGTGGTTATGTAAGTAAGGTAATTTAACAGTCAGTTGGTTGCTGTTATGCATAACCAATATATTGGCAGGTTTTATAGGCAAAAGAGACAGGAACCCGATCACTGCCCCATACTTCCAATGAGCGTCAACGGAGTGTTAACAATTTTTAACTTCATACCTTGTGTACTTAATTTTCCAATTGGTTGTAGACATCCAGTTATCAAATATTGGAAACCTTTACAGGCATAAACAACAGTGACATGCTTCCTGCTGCATGCTGAAAGTGAGCATCAACGGATCGTCAATGAATGTTTGCTTCGTGTCGTTGGTAATTTACGTTCTGATGGGTTGCAGAGTTCCATTTATCAGCAATTGGCAGCCTTTACAGGCATCAACAACAGCGACATGCTCCCTGCCGCATCCTGAAAATGAGCGTCAATGGCGCATGAACCATTTTTAGCTTTGCATCTTGGGTAATTCATATTCCGATCGGTTGCAGCCATCCCTTTATCCAATATTGGGACCCTGTACTGGCAAAAACAATAGCGAAATGCTCTCTGCCGCATCCTGAAAATGAGTGTCAACTGAGAGTCAACAGTTTCACTTGGTGCATATTTTGTAATCAAGCCATCGCGCAGATCTTTGCGTTCATAACAGCATTTTTCACTACCTTGATAGGCAAAAGTACAATATAGCAAAGGTAGAACATTGATTCCATATTAATCGATATTGCAAGCTGCAAAACATGCAAAAATGAATTATTCGTTGTTGAAAACACAATTTTGATAAGATACTATTAACAAACAGCCACCACAAGAGCTTTAGATAAATCTATAGATGGACCAGCTGGGCGACCCGCTAACAACCCACCCGATTCCGACAGGTTGGGAGTTTACCATCGACCCGTACCAAAGTTGGTGGATCGGGTATATTGACAGCCCTGATCGCCAATTTGGCAACAGTCTGGTTGGGACCTGGACCCGGATCCGAAGTGACAGTCCGGAACAGTTGCTAATACTACGTCCACCACATCCACTGGGTCCACCACATCCACTCCGTTCACCGGGTCCACCGGGTCCACCAGGTCAACCACACCCACACCCACGGCCTCGGCATCGGTGGCCTTCTGGTCGTGTGAACAGGGAGGCCCCTGTGGATGCATTTCCGATTTCTTTGGTGAGACTGGCAGTATTTTCTTCTTCTAAGAGATGATGCATGGCTTCCTCGGGTGTAGGTATGGGCCTTCTATACTTTCCGACCAATAATATCATCGCATGCTGTGATGGCAGTGATGTAAATATATGTGTGCGGAAATTTCAATCAGTGATTGTATCTTCAGTATGGTCCAGTTGTATGCAATAGTCACTGAGCTTGGTGGAGTATGGTTTAAGCGGTTCATCCTCCTTAGATCGGCACGCACGGAACTTGTGAAGGACTACCCGTCTGCCAATATATGATCCGGTGGTGTGCAGGCTGGGTTCTAGCATAGTCCACATTTCGAGAGGGTATCTTATTCCCTTCATGATACGGTGAACTTTGGGGGAACAGAATAGTTTCATTATAGATACAGCTTCAGCCTCATTTGCCCTCCAATCATCATCATTGTCATCGGGATCGAAATCAAGACGCTGGGGTTCAGGGTTATCTCCGGTGATGATTGCATATGCTCTGATGGCTGGTAGGATGAGTATCTTGTCGTGTTTCCATGCGTTGTAGTTGGTGTGAGTATACTTAAGAATGTCGCCCCACCTGGTCATGTTGATGGTGCGTTTGGAGGACGACATGGTGAGATTGTGGTGTTGAGAGTTAGTGTTGCTTGTACGGTTGTTGCTTCGGTGAAGAGGTTTAGGGTTCTTGAGGATCTGTTTTGAAGATCATGAAAGAGATCGTAGGAAAGATGATGCGATATATTGATTGCAGTGATCGCTGGGCTGATAACCTGTTGAAATTGTGATGCTAGAGAAGCTTGATTATTCTATCTAAGAAGGCCACAAGGCTAATATATATGCAAGGGCAAGTACGGCTGAATGCCATCAGCCTGTATGATAGTCAACAGTTATCTCCGGCCCTACAAGACATAACTGTCTCCACCCATACAAGACATTACTGTTTCCGGCCATACATGACATCACCGTCCCCGGCCATATGAAACATATCCGCTCCCGCCATGCAAGATTACTACCCTCCGGCCTTGCAAGACATCTCGGTTTGGCCCATTCGAGACTTATCTCCGGCTGAGACCTGTATATGCAATACATTTCATACTTTCATTATCTCCCCACCTTATTCAGAGGTGAAGTTTAGAGCTGTATGCTTGATGTAGTGGACTGAATAACTGAACATCCCAAGGTTGAACAATGTGTATTGCATGAGCAGGAAGTTACAGTTGGTGAATATTATTGTCCAAACAGTATTGGTTAAACATTAAAGTACAGTAGATGGCCAATTTATTTAGAATTAGCAGGTACTGCTCACCATTATAGCTGCAAATTAGTTGCCAGTAGTAATATAATCTTGAAGTGAAAAGAAGTTGCTTAAATATTGCTAATGCTGAGAGAGTGGTAGATCTATTTCATCTAGTTCAATCTCGATTCGTGGTTAGCTCACTCTGTTGGTGACTATGGACATGATGCTTTCCCTTCACTTTCAACTCTGACAGGCAATATTATTAAGCATCTGGATCCATTTTAAAGGTGCATAGATTGGAAGTTCATGGCCATCTGAGGAAAGTGGGTCATTAACACAAATTGTTTCCTGATTTGCATGGTTACAGCAGTAGAAATTATCAAGTCTTCTGGAATAATTCACCTTGATCTTCAGTGCTTGGTCTACAAGAAACCCTTATTCATCAAGTTTGAAGATATCGTCTAGTTCAATTGTTAGCTCTCTAACAAGCTTTGCCAGCAATTTATGTTACTATACAGTTTAACATCAGCAAAAACTGTATTTCCTTCATAAAATGTATTTGGTTTTTTGTACCCACTAACTCAATAAATTGAAATTGAGGTTTCATTGAAATCTGGCATTGCTTTGAAGTTCCAGAGTGTTCTTTGAGTTGTTGTGATGCTATTTTCAAGCATCACAAACAGTGTAGCCACAGGTCTGAATATTACAACGAGCACATGCGGAACGGTTCACGCTTCCTTTGGTAATATCACAAATCATGTCTTCTTATACTCCTACGTTCCGCAATACGATATGACCTCTTGCTGTGAGTGAAACCCCTTTCATGAATTTGATGAACTGTGTAGTTCTTGTATACACAGACCCTCTTGGCATTGGTTAACCAATGATAGTTATGATGCAGAATGGGTGGACCATATGTTATTTGTTGATATAGGATTGTTCAGTACCTTGCTATGGTGCAAGCATCGCAGAAGGGTTATGCATCATTCAGAATATAATTTTTTAGGTATTTGAGATTAGTGTTCTGTAAACCATCAGTTTTATTACATTTACTACTATTATCATACATCGACGAAAGCTAGAATTCAATTGCACATAAAGGAAATTTTGAATCTGATCACTGACACCATGCCTTACCTCCAAGCAACATTGCATGATCTACCATCATACTTCCATTGACTAATCACATATTCTGAACGCTGGCAATGTTCATTATAGAGCTGCCATTGTTGCTATTGATGGTGGGGTTTCTGTGCCTGACAGGTTGGTGGCTGCTGGCGATTCCAGACATGCCCATAGGCAGAAGAGTTGAGAGTCAAGTGCTAGCTGCAGAGACCATTAAAAGTATTGTCAGATTGCTTTATCAGCTCCTCTGGAATGTCATGAAGAAAGTTATCAGCAATGCTATCAAGATTGTCGCAAGGGTATGCCATTGCTGGGTACACACGAGTTGAGTGGTTCCTTCAGGGAATCATGCTACAGATGTCCTCCACCTTGTTGGCTGAAACCTCAGCGGAGGAAAAATCAAAATTTAAGTTGTGACAACAAAATGTAACTGTGTAGGCATTGATTACCGTGTGATAATCATTGCTTGTGTGACACTTACCATTTGCTCCACCTCTTGAAACAAACTCTGGCAGGACCACACAGTAGCCAGTTGTCCAGGCCAACAGACAGTGATGGATGGCCATCTCGGCCACGTCAATATATGTCAAATTGATTTTATTACTCAATGATTAATCTTTCATTCCCATTTGTTATAACCCATAGTACTATATCCGGTGAATAACATTCACAATTTCAATTGCTTCAAATCAAAACTTGCACTCCTAAATTGATTGTAAAATCAACAATGAAATGAGAATGGAACTTTGAACGTACCTTACAAACTTCAGTGCGGCATGGAAAACTGTCCTTGGCCAACAGCCAGGTTACCATTTCCAGATCTCTGTGGGTGACTTTGTTCGACATCAGTATATTGAATTGATGGATGTTTGCCAGTGGTATGCCATTGCTACACAACAGCAAGAAATCTTTGCGAGAGCCTCTTGCGCTAAGTCAGGGATGAAAAAAGTTGTTAAGATGATTCATGAACCACAGAAATGCAGGCATGTGGAGGGTCTGAGTTGATGTGGGCTGGATCAATCATGGCAATTGCTTTGTACCACCACCTATGAATTGCCACAGTTCTCACCACATCCATGGCAATAGTATTCAGAAACATTGAATGATTGATAATTGTAGGCTCCACACATGCAATGATGATCACCGGAAGATCTGAAAAAGTTGTCTTGGCATTGTATTCTGCACCAATGATGCGGCCTACCAAGTCGTCAATGCAGGGCTTATATCCTTATAGATTTCCAGCTCTCAATTTAATCAACACCTCGCTGGCGTTGTTTGAATCGTTCTTCTAGTGCAGGTATAAATTTGTTAGCGAATTTCATTGTTTACACAATTAATCAAATACCTTGGATGCCAGTAGCACAAGATCACTTTGAACCTCCTCCTCCAAGATAATATAGACCTCCTGACGGTCAGGATGCAGTGGGTACGATGATGTAGCAGTTCATTGAGTTGCTGCAACACATATTCGAAGTGTTGACATCAAGGAATTTTGTGTTATCCACATTCCCATTGCTTTCTTTGATAGTCGCCAAAGAGGCCCATCACTGGATTCTAAATTGTCATATGTCAAATCATTGCAATTGTCAAAAATCATGGTGAGATCGTTATCGAAATTCTTCCTATAGATAGATTGTCTGCTGTTCCTGGTACTGGAACGAAGAGAACGAGAAGCAGATGAGTGGTGTCTTTATGTCAAGGTTCAAAATAGTGGTAAGTGATAAGTACGAAAACATTAAAGGAGTGACAAAGCAAATGTGAATGAATGTATTCGAAATGCACTGAACATTTGTGTAGAGCAGAGAAAGGATTGATATGATTGAACCCAGTGTCGGGAAGAGTCTTTTCATTATGTCGACCATTCTTGGATCCTGGCTTATCCTGTCACTCACCCTATAAACTGCTTGGGTTGACAGCAACTCACACCTATCAGTGGCTGGTGACAAGCATGCCACAGTGCTGTTGATTGGCTTCCATTGACAGAAATCATTATCGCAACGAGCTAAACAACATATCTGATTCACTTATCATTTGGGCTGAGTTCTGCCGGGTACATATAGCTGATGATGAATTGCACAATAGCCGTACATGGAGTTATATCGCTGCCAGTATGCCGTTTGCAATAACCAACCTCTCAACATTCAATCCTGACATCATGAACTGGCAACACACCCCTTGTGTATGATTGTGACCAATGTAATAATAAGATAAAGACACAACCAAAAATACACCCAAATTCTCTTCTAAAAACTCCGAATTATCACCTATCCTTCCAACTTCCAAAGTGCCCGGATGATACCCACCAACAATGCAAATTCTTGAACAATCATCTAGCGAGTGCATAGCATTGTCAGAACGACTAACGAGCTTGTGGGCAGCAGCATGATGATGTCCTATTGGCCTCAGAGTACGCAGTAGATGAATCCACAATTTGATTGTACTCGTGTAGCGAAGTTACAAACTGATCAGCAACAACACTTGGCGCATAATAGCAGAAGAGACCAAGAGCACGGTTTCCGATGATTTCATGGTATTGCAGCTGTCTGATGATCCTGCTTGGGGGATTGCTTGGAATGTATTGGATGCCTGTTTTTGTCATTGGAAAGCTGCTTGGATTTGGATGCCACAGGTCATAATTATTATCTGTTTTCCGGCTAATATTGTCGACTATAATCTCAGCTGGACGAGGCAGGACATTGTCCAGCGGAAGGCTGCTGTGGCTACCAACAACTGGTGTCTACCCACCAGCTGTACCATCAGCTTGGTGGTCACATTAAACAACCAAACTATGGATTATGCACTTTCAATTCACAGCTCGAATTTACCTATCTGGTGTGGTGAATGGTGGAGCTAAAAGACAGAGAGCGTACCTTCAACACTCCACTGCACCTCTCAAGGCACTTTAAAAGGGATTAGTGAGAATGAGTGGTTCTGGCTCAAGGAGTGTGGGAAGAGTGTGAAAAGATATGCTACCACATAGCCACGAAGATCAACACAAATGCGTGAACCCATGTAGTGTTGGACAGAACAAGTGTGATTAGAAGATGGGAAAGATAGATTGTATGTGGTGTCACATGATAGGAGGTTATATGGTGAGGTCTATCTTCCCCAGTATCTCCCAAATATATACTCCCCATTGAACAGCCCATCTCCATTATCCCCGCATCTCTGTATTCCCCTGTTGCCCTGTCCATCACTGGCATCGCAGTATCTCAGTACTGTCACCATGGATCAGTCCTTGGCCAAGCTGAGTGGCGGTGACGGTGAGAAACAGATTTTCCTGCTACATCGCCTCATGCGAACATTGTGTGAAGCACACCTCTCCGCGTTGCTATAACCGTGTACAGAAACCACAAAGAACATAAGATCAACATAATTCAAAGGAAAGCCAAATGTAACCGCAAATGTAAACCATGAAACCAAAAGGAAAAACATAATGACTCCCGGAGAAAAGATATAACCCCAACAGAAAACCATGAACCCAAAGAAACAACCATAAGACCTCTCTTTCTTTGCGCACTTGCATTCTTGTGCCACCCTCTCTATCTGCCTTCCATTTCCCTCCACCTCTTGCACAGTATGAGATGTTTCCAAGCTGAGTCTGGAATTGAACAATTGCTCCACATAACGCGTACACAGTGGCTGCCAGTTCGGCTGGAGCCTCTTGAATCATCTCAGGCTCCTTGTATACAGCTTGTTCGGAGATGGGTACTGCCTGTTTCACAATTTTCCTCTGGTAGGACACCAACATTGCCATTTCATTGTCCAAGATTCTCTTGCAGGCTAGGTCGAGTCTGAGTCACCCTAGAAAACAGCTTATATGATCTTTATCCTTGATGTCGTCATCAGAACTGCTACCTTGGTTACTTGCAGTAGCGGGCTTGTCAGACTGTTGTGTACCACTTTCCTTACAATCGGAAGCCTTCTCTGTGGTCATACCGGCCTCTTTCTTGGCAGAAGCTGGCAGCATTATACTGGCCTGTTTCTTGGAGGGCGCTAGCGGAATAGTATGTGCCACATTCTTGGTGGGTGCTGCTGGGATTGTACCTGCCTCTTTCATCGATGGTGCAGTGAGATTGTACCAGCATCTTTCTCGGTGGGCGCTGGCAGGATTGTACTGGCCTCTTTGTCAGCAGGCGCTGGGAGCATTGTACCGGCCTCTGTGTCAGCGGGAGTGTTTTTTCAATGCTCAGATCCATCCTAGGTGAGATCCATCAAATGCACTCCAACGGTATGGCCATCATTGTCCTCATCATTTTCTATCATAGGTGGAGTTGGCAGTGGGATAATGATGCTCATATCGGGGGATGGAGCTGGAAGCGTCATGCGTGCATCAGATGATGGAGGCATTACGGACATTACATGGTCGGCAGTCGATACCAATAGTGTGATGGTACGAAGGTGATTGACTTTATTGTGGTTATCCATGCTAGCGTAATAAGCTGGTGGCATTACTAACCCCCAGAACCATGTCAGGCCCATAGCTTCATAGTCGATTCCTTCATCCAGCTGAGAGCATCTATTATAAAACAACTTTTTAGATTGCAGGAAGTCTCTGGATGAATACCACTTTTTTAGATTTCAACTTCAAGTTTAGCTTGCTGAGACAGTTGACGTATGCAATCTCTGTGCTAACTCAGAATCTCTGAATATTTGGTTGGCGATTGTGATAAATCACATTCACAGCTCACTTCCACTGCAATCGCTTAGGACTTGCTGTAGTTCAGGATAGTATTCCCAGCGATCTCCCAGCTTCTTCATTGCCCGTGTCATCCTCTGCTGCACAGAGTCATGTTACTTTATCATTTGTCTATCCCAGCCTAGTGTTAGCAACGGGTGCGGGTAACCCGCCAGTGGTCCGGGTTTGGACCGCAAAAACGGGTCAGTTCGGTTCCAGACCAGGCCAAAAACCTGACCTGCTGACTCTTGGCAGGCCAAACCCGGACCCGTACACGTCAACCCATGGGTTCCGCCTGGTGTGGCTTGACCCGTCAGTTCCAATCTCCTGTTCTGCTTTTCGGGTTTCACATATATGGTCGCATTCAGATATGCTACTGTGAATCGTAAAATGTTGACATTGGTACTTCATGCTTCATTTTCGACGTATTAGCCGCCTTGATGTGCAAAACAAGCATACTCACGCGCCCAACCACATCCTGAAACTGAGCGTCAACAGAGCTTCAACGATATTTGGTCTTGCATCTTCGGTAATGTGAGTGGTGCTTGATCACAAGCATCCATAAAGAGAGATATGGCAGCCTTTATAGGCAGATATGTACAGTATATTCTAGCCACATCCTCCGGGACAGTAACAACTTATTTCATTTACAGAGCTACCACTAAGTATTCTTGAGCCTTTTAGCATATAATAACAGTCAAAACGATGTATACAGACAATAACCGCCATATTGGGCTGTGATCAACCATGATGGAAGGCCAACAATCGTTGACACTCTGTTGACGCGCATTTTGAAGATGGGGCAGGAAGTGTATCACTTTCATTTTTGCCTATAAAGGCAGCCAATAATCAGTTTATGACAGTGTGCAACCTGTCACCCCGCAGAATACCCATGATACCTGACAAACAATCGTTGACGCTCTGTTGACGCTCATTTTCGTGATGGGGCAGGGAGGGTATTGCACTCTGTTTTGCCTAGAAAGGAAGCAAACATTTCCTTTATGACTGGCTACAACCTATGGGAGGGGTAATTTCCCAGGATGCATGACCAAAAATCGTTGACTCTCTGTTGACGCTCATTTTCATGATGGGGCAGGGAGGGTATTGCAATCTGTTTTGCCTATAAAGGCAGGCCAAAATTACTTTATGACTTACTACAACCTATCGGAGGTGTGATTTCCCAAGATGCATGACCAAAAATTGTTCACGCTCAGTTGACGCTCATTTTCATAATGGGGCAGGGAGGGTATTGCTATCTGTTTTGCCAATAAAGGCCGGCAAAAATACATTTATGACTGAGTACAACCTATCGGAGGTATGATTTCCCAAGATGCATGACCAAAAATTGTTGACGCTCCATTGACGCTCATTTTCATGATGGGGCAGGGAGGGTATTGCAGTCTGTTTTGCCAATAAAGTCTGGCAAAAATACCTTTATGACTGAGTACAACATATCGGACGTGTGATTTCCTAGGATGCATGACCAAAAATCGTTGACGCTCTGTTGACGCTCACTTTCATGATGGGGCAGGGAGGGTATTGCACTTTGTTATGCCAATAAAGGCAGGCAAAAGTTACTTTATGACTTACTACAACCTATTGGAGGTGTGGTTTCCCAAAATGCATGACCAAAAATCGTTGACGCTCCGTTGACTCTCATTTTCATGATGGGGCAGGGAGGGTATTGCCATCTGTTTTACCTAGAAAAGCCGGCGAAAATACATTTATGACTAAGAACAACCTATCGGAGGTGGGATTTCCTAGGACGCATAACCAAAAATTGTTGATGCTCCGTTGACGGTCATTTTGCCATGGCTGTACCCACAATATGCAATCAATTAATTTTGCACAGTCCATCATTCACATTGTTTTGGCTGCCTTTCTGGCGTTTTCATTTACTTTCTTCTTGATCACTACGTTGTGCTTTAATAATACATAGATATATAGAATAATAATCTCCAAAATCCTGTGTCTTTCGGTCACTGCTCATTATCAGTTGCAGGATCGCTCAATCTGCTGCTTTTGTCTTCAAAATGAATGTTACCTGCATTACCACGCAACAGATAGTGTACTAATCTTCATCAGTTAGCATATCTGGATCAAAATCGGAAACGTGCTCGGTATCCTCATCATCATCGAAATATTCCGCACCGGGAAGAGCTGTATGTGAATATGTTTATATCGCCGGCAAATCGACGATTTGAGGAGATTGAGCTCCGGGAGTGTTACCGGTTGGGGCGGGTGGGGCGGGTGGCGTGCCGGGCGGATGTGGAGTCGGCTCGGGAGTCCTCACTCTGCGTCGGGCGGGTGGAGGTGCACCTGTTCCTTTGCGTCTCCGGCATGTCTGCGGATTCTTGTGGTGCCATTTTGGCAAGGAAGGCAGCCGGACGTTTGGTTTTGACGAAGCATTGCCAGGTGTCTTTGTATCGCAGCCTTCACCTGGTTATGCCCAGGAAACTCAACACCCCGCTTCTTCTCTTCTCGGACCTCGGCGCGTGGTTTCTGAATGAGATATTTTGTTTCCTTTATTGCGGCGCGCGAAAAGCCTTCTTTGGCCATTTTGGCCATATTCAACGCCAGGCTCATGTCGGACTGTTCCAGCTGTACCCGACCTCCTTGCCTTTCCATAGTTGCAGACATGTTGAAAACGTTCACCCCATTAGTTGCTGCTTCTACCAATGAAATTGGGCTCTTACCTCGACCATGTACACTTCTGTAGCCTTCTCCCAGGTGATTAACACCTGTTTCGTCCACTCACAGGGATGCTTATCAGGAAATTCATCTGCGAAAATCCCAGAGCTGACAACATGATGTTGTTCAATTTCGCGGACTGTGCGGACAAATGCCTTTGTCGACCATGGAGGTTTCCTGTTACGGGTAGCGATGAATTCGCTATGTAGCCCTCTACGGACACCCGCTGTACGTTATACAGTTGATTGACCGCCGATTGCTTTCATATGGATACACTCACATCCCACCGCATGCTGCTTCTTATTTTTCCTGCTTCCAGTCTTCCAGACGATATTTAAATGTGCATCCTGGGTCATATATTTGGTGGGTGCATTGGCAGCGTCGCGGTGAACTAACTTGTGTCTGCGCTCTTGTTGTGTGTCAAGAATCTCCGCACTCGATGTAGCGCCAGCCAATCCGTCGGTATTTGATCCGCTCTGACCTGGCGGAGGTGGTTGTGTATCCATGATGTGCTGGTGTGGAATAGGAGAGGAAGATCATAACGACAGGAAGTGGGAAGCCCTGAGGACTATATAGTTATCTTCATGTCAGAATACAATAAGTAGCAGCCAAGATGATTGTTATGCTCAAGATGAATCCTACTGAGTATGGCTGCAAGTTGCAGGGGTTTCCCACCACCCCGCGATTTGCAAAGAGTCAGACTGATGTTGTTTGTTTGTTAGCGGGTATAAATTATGGTGTAAGACCCCCGGAATCGCTCAATTGCTAGATATTAATAGGATGCAGTTCGAGGGAAACTATGTCTGCTGATGTTTGTCTCAAATAATCCATGGGATATTAGATGAAAATGATGCTAACAATCATGTCATATCATACGGTTAGCATCTCTATTCCTGATTTCTTGACAGTCAAGAGGGATATTTTGCTTTGTTCAAGCTGAGTAAACGTACTAAGCTTGACATAAAAGACGCAGCTTGCCTCCATATTGTTCATAGCTTGCAACATCCAACATCTCGCCCAACAACAAAGTCCACGCAAACTAGAATGGTCAATGTTGCAAAAAAGAACTTTTCGCCACTCCCGGCAGGCAGATATGGTAAATCGACAATGCGGTCAACCCAATGAGGTCATCAAGCGAATGAAGGCAAGAGCGGCTTGCAAGTAGAGAGAGTGCGACCCCTGGGGGCAGTGCGCAGCTTGAGATCCAGAAAGAAGCTTGCGGCGGAGAAGCGACGAGAAACGCACTTCTTAAGCACTGAAGAGAAAGAGAAATGGATTGAGGATTATGTTGAGAGAGAAACCGCTGGGGCAAGAAAGCGAGTTGAAGACGCAGAGGCAGCGGTTCAACAAGAGCAGGACCATATGACGCATGCTGAAATCGCGGGATTGACATCCAGAGATCCCGAAAAGACATTTCAGGGGATGCTGGTTGGTATCGGAGACAGTCTGAGTGATCTTGCAAGTTCCGACGATGGGGTGGATGGGGAAGACAAGGATGATGAAGAGACTGAGCAGGGCAAGCTGAACGATGATGAGAAACCCGGCTGGGTGATGGGCACAATCACTAAAACGGTACAGCAGCGCATGGAGAGCTTTCGGCAGAAGTATTTTAAGCTTGACGAACTGACTCAACCCGGATGGGAGGATGCAGCTGACTACTTCCGTGAACAAGATAAGATGTACGGCACATTGGAATTGAGAGTTCCGGCAGTCGTTCAGCCGCAAACGAATGATCACTCTCCGGCACCTCTGCTGACAACATTTGGAGAGCTTATGGAGAGTCTTGGGGTTGTCCCCGGAACATTGCAAAGGCCGCAGGGGACTTCTTGACCAGGATGTAGTCATATCAGGCTAGGTTCGGTGAAGCCGCAGTCAAAATCGAGCATACGAAGTGGTGAGCCAGCTGCGGAACCCGATTTGTCCACGTTACTGAAAGCGAAGCCAGTTGAACCAGTAAGCTTTTACCCCTCCATACAGCCTCCTGCTAATTACCATATAGGTATCGGATTCCGACGAAGAGATGGTGACGGCTCCTGAGTCTGCGGACGAATAGATATGCGAAGTGTAATTCTTGACGTCTGATCTCGGTGAAATGCAAGGTGTTTACCAACTTTGCTACCTGTCAGGTATTTCTTGATTTCAGTGACCAAATTGTGAGACATGATAATTCGTCTGTGCATGTGCAAGGGTCGAATGCACCATGTGAATTTTCTAGAATCGAAATAGCACTGTAAGAAGGCCCACACATTCAGTTTCCTTTTGCATGTGACTGTTAAGCAACAAAGCAAAAGCAATATTAGTGACGAAATATGCTAACAACATTTAAATAAGTGTTGTCATACGTGTCATAGAAAGAGCGGTCAGTGTGCACGACGAATCAATCTGAACGACAACCGTCATGCTGAATTCATCCATGTATCCAACTGCATAACTCGCCGCACAGACCTGGTGCACATGGTTGAGATATTTGAAATTGCTTGTTGTACGTCATGGAAATTGAACAGAAGGAGCTGGATAAGGAATGGTGAGGAAGTCGAGCTATATTTCCTAAAAACTAGTGAAATGATCAACATGCCATCAATTGCCAGCCGAAAGCACGAGAATGTAATATGCCACATCATTTCTTACTCAGATAGCGTAGATAGCAGTTAATCAGAAATTGAGAGGTAACAAAACTCCTGGATGCAAACGATAATACATACAAACGTAATACTGGATGTCAAAAATGCGTATATGATTGGTTTCATACAATTATTGAGTGTACAAAGGCTGTTTCGATGTGATTAATGTGAGCGTCAACAGAGTGTCAACGATTTGAAGTCATACAGAGTTGGCAATCAATGGGCTGCATTGTCATATCGGTCCAAAGGGAATGTATAAGTCGGTGTTACTGCGAAAAAAGAACACGACTCGCTCGTTGCCACATCCTAAAAATGAGTGCCAACACAGCGTCAACAATTTTTGGCATTGCGTCATCAAACATCCAGTAGGCTGTGTGGGTACAGTAAGCCATAATCGAACTATCGGCCGCCTTTCAATACAACAATGGTGGTAGCAACATTTATTCTACGTCCTAAACATGAGCATGAACAGAGACTCAACGAGTTTTGGCTTTGCATCTTGGAATATGCATGGGTTGTGCGGCGACATTACTACATAATCACGCTATCGGCCGCCTTTCTAGGCAAAAACTCTTGCAATCACATCGCTACTATGTCCTAAAAATAAACGTCAACCAAGCATCAATGACTCTTAGCGTTGTATCATGGTGAATCCTAGGGCTTTCCGGCAACATTGTGCCATAATCAGATTATCGGCTGCCATTCTAGGCGAAAACGGTTGCGACGACAACACTGCTATGTCTTAAAAATGATCGTCAACGGAGCGTCAACGACTGTTGGCCATGCAGCTTGGACAATCTGAAGGCAGTGCGGCGACATTAACACATAATCGGACTATCCGTCGTCGTTTTAGGCAAAAATGCTTTTGACGACATCATCAATATGCCCTAAAAATGAGCGTCAATGGAGTATCAACAATTTGAGGCCTTCTATCTTGCAAAATCAAGGGGCTGTGCAACTACAATGATCCATAATCGCACTATCGGCCGCCTTTCTAGGCAAATATGCTTAAGACTGGATCGTAACCATGTCCCAAAATGAGCATCAACGGAGCGTCAACAATTTGTGTGCTGGCATATTGGATAATCTTACCGGAATGGAACCCAGATAAACCACAATAAACTTATCGGCAGCCATTATTGGCGAAAATGCAAGTGACGATATCGCGTCCGCCTTCTACAATTGAGCACTCACAGTGCTTCAAGGCTCCGAATGCTACACAGCAATAAACTGCATTATGCTGTTTCTAAAAGGAGTTTCACGCGGTCTGTCGTTACAATCCGTTCTTGTATTCAACTTCACAATTATGCATGCAATGTCTTACTGATCTGATTATTTTCCTTGTAGCTGTAGAGTCAATATTTAAGAACCCGCAGTCTGCTTTACTGTATCGTTATTTTCGGCAGTCTTTCTAGTCGTATTACCCAGCTTCCTAATTTCTACCACCATGTCAGATACACAAGCTTTGAAAACCTCATTGCTCGAGGTTATGATCTCTTCCAAAACTGAACGTGTATCTATTCCCGATTTGAGCGACCTTACTTTGCAAATCATGTTGGATGCATGGTGGGCTTCAATGAATGTAGGCTCAAAGCAGCCGATTGGTTGGAATGCTTCTAGACATGTGCGTTCGTGGCGATTCCTTTTACATTGTGGAATTGAGCAGTCCGGCTGCCCTGGCGTCATATGTATCGTTTGCCATCAAGTTCTTTGCCATCCATCAGAACATGGGACAAGCTCAATGGGGAAACACTTGCTGGCAAAAGCTCACATCGCAAAGTTAAACAAATTAACCGAGTCAGAGGTCACTGAATTGATAAGTTCGACAGTCGATGAAACAGCATTGGCCATTTTGAAGAGGCAAGGAAGTCGAGGAATCACAATTGTAAGTTTGCAGAGGAAAATTATATTTGATATCCAGTTTAATCCATATTGACCGAAATTACAGACAAAACGTTCCAAACTGGCAGCTAAGAACTTCGAAACTTCCGAATTTCACCAAGACACGTGGAATCGCTAACTAGTGTTAGGATTTGATTCGGCAAATAATCGATGGCACACTATAACAAATCTTGAGCTACGGTGGTCATATAAGGCATTACACGATGACCTAGTGCTGCCGTCTGCTATGACTCTTAGTAACATTTGCCGGAGGGAATATGAACTGACATTGGATGCAATTAAGAAGCAATTGCTGGTACAAAATAAAGTGAGTTGAGCTTTGGACGGATGGACATCAACAAACAAAGTGGCCATAACGTCGGTCATTGGTTCCTATATGGATCAAAATTGGGCATGGCGTGAAGTTCAACTCGCTTTCGATGAGGTTGATCGCCTGTTCTATTCCCATTTCGAATGCTAATAAAGCATGATAGGTCAAGGGCCAACATACTGGAGCAAGGCTAGCAGTACATTTGAGGGACGTGCTTAATCGATTTGAGCTTACCGACGGCCGTTTGCTTGGTATTACAACTGATAATGCGTCGTCAAATTACTCGATGACACGCGAGCTGCAATCAACACTTGAGGCCACTGGAATCGAGTCGCCGGCATTGAGGAACCACATACCATGCATGGCGTATGTCATACAGCTCACTTTAGGTGCATTCATGTGTAGTCTCGGTGTGAAAGCCTGCACCAAGTCTTGGGAAGGCCATGAGTGCAATCAGCAATTTGGGGAGAATATGAGCATAGACGTTGGGAAGAGTCAAAGACTTCGAAACAAGGGCCATGCTAGAATCAATCAGGTGTCGGCCATGAGTCCAGGTTGAGGAGAGATAATTGAGAAGATACGTATTTCATGATATTTTGAAAGTCCTGAAGCTGACCTTCATATAGCAGAGAATGCTTGCTGTATTTATTACGCTAACACCTGGTTGACAACACAAGTTCATTGACTGTCAAAAAGCCAAAGTCCGCATTGTAGTACTTCCGATCATGGATGTGAAAACACATTGGAACTTTACACTGCAGTTGCTCTAGCGCGCCTACCAGTTACGGGAATTCACACGCGAGTGTTTTCAAAACCCAAAATACAGTAAATACCGGCTGCTATTCACAACTCAGAATGAATGGACCATTGTCAAGTATGTCATCGAAGTATTGAGGCCATTTTGATATTGGACCCTTTAGATGTTGAAGAGGCATACAGTCACATTGCATCACATTATCACAGTATACAATGACACATTCGATCACATGGATGGCGTGATGCGAGCTGTGGCCAAGAAGAAGACTCAATGGAAGGAAGACTTGTTCTTCGTGGTGAATTTAGCTCGACAGAAGCCTTCCAAATAGTACGCCGAAGTGACTCCAACGACGGGCATGCTACTTATTTCCGCACACATCCTCAATCCTTTCAGGAAGTTGCGATCATTTAAAAAGTGGAACAAGGGAATGGATATCAATACTGAGGACGAGACATCCTACACGACACAATACCAGGACGCCTTTCTGAAGTATGTGGGGAATGAATACTGCACCAAACATCAACGTGTGCCGGTCAATAAACTCGAAACCATACTGAGCAGCAATTTCGTCCCCTCCGCAACGGCTTCAGGGTCCTATCAATCATCCTTTGATCTATACTATTCGTCCAGCAATGATGAGGAATGCTTAAAGCCTAACAATGTGGCTGAGACAACCCCTGGACGAAGCGATCACGCAGCCCGCTAATTGACCGCCGCCAGGCTCTATTTGAATTCGCCGCCTGAAGCACCAAAGAACTGTGGTTAAATTAATCCAAATCTCAATGATTACCACTCTGATCCAATGGATATTAGCAGTACATTTTGGATACCGGACATAACCGATTGGTGGCACCAACAGGAGGAAACGCACTCAAAGTACGCTGAGCTCTCCAATGTGGCGCGCAACATATTCTCTATCATAACACATGGTGTCGCAGTTGAGACCAGTTTTTCCCTTGGCCGAGATGTTATTGGCTGGAGGCAGTCAAAAACCACAGGCCAGACTCTTCGCGAATAACTTGTCGTAAGGCAGTTTGCTCGAGCCAATAACAGGATTTTGGCAGACAGTGACCCAGAATTGAATACCACAAATATAGAAAATGACTCGGAAATGAAGAAAGAGGTGCAGGAAAGGACATTGCACAGAATGGCCAAGGTTCATGAGTTTTTGGAGATGTGGCAGGCCAGCCAAAACATATGTGCCACCCAGAAGTAATCTCGCGCTCAAAACAAGCAGATGACCGCTGTAGGATACATTTCGGACATGGAAGAGATTGTCAAAGTATCCTAGTTACTCTTTCAACATGATGGTGCCGCTGCATTTAAATTGTCAGAAAGATCACCTTTGCCACCAGCTTTGTCTGCAAAGGACCTCCCTGGAAAAAGAACTCATATCTTAAATGTTCGCCAAATCCGGAGAATCAACCATCATCCAGGAGAAAGCGACGAGGATAGCGAACCGGAAAGCATTTCGGTCACCGATGATTGGCTTAACTGGAATGGCAACTTGGATAATCCAAATGGCATCAAAGATGATTCCGCAGAGGACGATGAATGCGAAATAAAGCAAAACAATGGCATCGAGGATTCGGAATGCGCAGAGCAGCAGGATGTGAGCACCGCACCAAATGTGCCCGGATTGGTTCGGCCGACACGGAAGTCAAAGAGACAGGCTGAAAAGGTGTTAGTGACGGTCAATGCAGTTGAAACGCAGAGAAATAAAGGAGGGAAGAAAAAGAAGGACAGTATATGTCAATGGTTCACCAGCTTTACGTAGCTTGACCGAAATTTTCAGTTAGAGATATATCACGGGCGAATGGTGAGAAGTAGCTTGTGAATATTGGTTCATAAATAGATGTATAGCAGGTGCAATGAATCCTTTGGCATGATACATCATTTTTAGTAGTGTGAGAGTGAACAGTACAACATAGTTACACCGCTTGGCTTTGCCACAGGGCCGAGTCTCAATCAGGCAGAAAGACAACCGATAAAGTCAAATCAGGATCATAATAATTATTGACGGCAGCAGATATTGAATGGAAAATACATTAAAATGAGTGTCAAAGGAGCGTCAACGATTTGTGTTCTTGGAAGTACGGTAATTCACCAGTAACTTAGTCATTGTTATGCATAAGGGACGTACTGGCAGCATTTATTGGCAAAAGAGATAGCAACGCGGTCACCACCCCATTCTTAGCATGAGCGTCAATGGAGCATCAATGATTTGTGGTCTTGTAAGTACGGTAATTCACAAGTGACTTGGTCACTGTTATTCCTAACGGACGTATTGGCCGCTTTTAATGGCAAAAGAAATAGCAACACGGTCACTGCCCCATTTATAGCATCAGAGTCAATGGAGCATCAACGATTTGTGGTCTTGCAAGTATGGTAATTCAGAAGTGACTTGGTCATTGTTATGCATAACGGATGTATTGGCCGCTTTCATTGGCAAAAGAGACAGCAACACGGTCACTGACCCATTCTTAGCTTGAGCGTCAATGGAGCATCAACGATCTGTGGTGTTGTACGTACGGTAATTCACCAGTGACTTGGTCGTTGTTATGCATAACAGACGTATTGGCCGCTTTTATTGGGGAAAGAGATAGCAACACTGTCATTGCCCCATTCTTAGCATGAGCGTCAACTGAGCGTCAACGATTTTTAGCTTTGCATCTGGTGTAAGTTATGTTCTGATTGGTTGTGGATATCCATTTATGAGATATTGGCAGCCTTTACTGGCAAATACAACAGCGACATGCTCCCTGTGGCATCCTGAAAATCAGCGTCAACGGAGTGTCAACAGTTTTAGGACTTGCATATTTCGTAATCAAGTCATCGCGTGGATCTTCGCGTGCATAACTGTATTATTGACCGCCTTGCTAGGCAAAAATACCATATATCGAAGGTGAAATACAGATTCCAAATTACTCGATATTGCAAACTGCTCATCAAGCAAAAGCACATTGTTAGTTGCTGAAAACGCGATTTTGATAAGATACTATTAACAAACTGCAGATTCAAGAGCCTTATATGAATCTATAGATGGACCCGCTGACAACCCATCCATTTCAGACGGGTTGGGAGTTTTCCATGGAACCGTATCCGAGTGGGCAGTGCGGGTGTATTGACGACCCTGAACGCCAAGATGGCAACAGTTTGGTTTGTACCCGGACCCGGACCCGAAGTGACAGTCCGGAACCGTTGCTAACGCTAGCCCTGGCGGAGCTGTCAAAAGCCTGAAGGAAGTCATATTGCTCGTGTTTCAACTTCTTCTGGGGTATGTTACTCTCCATGAAGTTCATGCAGTTTGACAGCCAAGCGACCTAGGTGCTGGCAGCATTGGTAATGTTGCCAAAGAGAAATCAGGCAAACGTAATTTCGTCCCTGGAAGCAGCAAGGATGGTCTGAGACAATATGGTGTTTAAACTTAGATGTGTCAATTTCAGGGGAGTATTAGACCCTAGGAGGGCATTTCTGCCGGCCTTCAGAGTAAGTGGGATCTATGATGACTCGTTGGGGAGTACCATAGAAGTGATTGTGATAGGTTTGGGAATACCTCGGAAAGAGCCGAACAGAACATGCAGTGCATCTGGGAGCACCAGGGACAATCCTTGGAGTGCCGAGGACAATCCTGGGAGGTCCTGGCTGTGGCAACGACAGATCTGCGAGTACATAGATTTATAGTAGTGCTGTCAGGGAAAAAATCGTTTCATTTGAGAATGATTCTGGTGTCTAGACATTATAGTGACAACTGATGATTCAACAATTTTTAAAACTCATATATTCAGTTTGTATTCTCATCAATGTATCTATGAATCTATATAGCTACCCATCTACACATGATATATCTGGACCGGCTGCAGGCAGTGCTTAAGAGCAATTTGAAGTTACTCTGAAAATGACAATCAATTGAACAGAGAGATACACTCAGAGACTGTGACCGACTGAGTGAGAGATACTCTTGGAAGCCGTGATCGAGTGAGATTGTAGATGCACTTGGAGGCTGTGATGGAGCAAGTTGGGAGATACCAACTTGGAGGCCATGATTGAGCAAGTGTGGAGGCTGTACTCGAGCGAGTATGGATGTGCCCTTGGAGGCCATAATCGAGCGAATTTGGAGATAAACTTGGTGATCCTGATCGATCAACTGTGGAGGCCATAATCATCTGAGTTTGGTGATGTACTTGGAGGCCACAATTGTGCGTACATGGAGGCCGTAAGCAACCCAGTTTGGACTGGTACTAGTAGGCAGTCGATGAACGGTGCATGGGGTGCTGAATGTCTATTCATCAGTTAGTCAACCTGCAACCATTGGACTGTGACACGGTGAGTTCAACATTGAGCTCGCATCAAGAGCTAGTTTGATGGCAGTTGATCATGGAGGGAGGCACGACGAAAGCTCAGAAAGCTACATTAAGGGGTCGTGTTGTTATCATCAGAATAAAGAGAAGACAGACTATCTTTGGTGGAAGCTGTACTTGGTGTATGCTGTACTTGGTGTATGCTGTACTTGGTGGATGTGGTACTTGGTGTATGCTGTACTTGGTGTATGCTGTATACGGTATATGCTGTACTTGGTGTATGCTGAACTTGGTGTATGCTGTAGTTGGTGTATGCTGTAGTTGGTGTATGCTGTAGTTGGTGTATGCTGTAGTTGGTGTATACTGTACTTGGTGTATGCTATACTTGGTGTATGCTGTACTTGGTGTATGCTGTA